>WNFG01002126.1_pt1 | contig 28440 bp, 34 predicted proteins | sample 5400431 | NCBI WGS metagenome assembly WNFG01 (sample SAMN13153346, study PRJNA577476) | soil metagenome | isolation source: 120 cm saprolite under Douglas fir tree site 2 hole 3 replicate 2 | place: USA:California | collected 2015-04-18 | reverse complement strand
CGAGCCCTACATCGAACAGAGCCTTGCGATTGTAGATGGGGGATCGAATGCGGATGAACGCGCCGAGCGTTCCAATCAGGGTGGGCGCAGGAATAAAATAAGGATAGCTGGCTGAAATACGGTAATAGCGGCATGCAAAATAGTGGCCCAGTTCATGCGCCAGTAAAATAGCGAGCAACGTGAAGGAGAAGGGAACTCCGGCCAGCAGAAATCGCGGATGCGTGAGCACCGTTCCGTACATCGCAAAGAAACCATCCGTACCACAAGAATCCCAGGGGGAGCAGTAACCCCGCCACGACAAGCGTTACACGCTTGTGATATTTGGTTGCGGCCGCGTAGAGAATGTGGCCACCATCAAGCTGCCCGCCGGGAAGCAGGTTAAGCGCCGTCGCGAACAATCCTACCCACGCCGCACGTCCCACCGGATGGAGGAGCAGTTCGCTCGGCGGCACGCGAGGGCGCAGCAGGGCCAGCAGGATCCGCAGCGCGAGCGGATTGCCGAAGACGACGCCCAGATGCGCCTGCGACAACGAGCCCTACATCGAACAGAGCCTTGCGATTGTAGATGGGGGATCGAATGCGGATGAACGCGCCGAGCGTTCCAATCAGGGTGGGCGCAGGAATAAAATAAGGATAGCTGGCTGAAATACGGTAATAGCGGCATGCAAAGTAGTGGCCCAGTTCATGCGCCAGTAAAATAGCGAGCAACGTGAAGGAGAAGGGAACTCCGGCCAGCAGAAATCGCGGATGCGTGAGCACCGTTCCGTACATCGCAAAGAAACCATCGATGTCGGGCGATTGTCCCAACGCGTAGGAAGCCGCAAAGCTGGCCCCGACCACCAACGTGGATATCAGCGTAAGCGCGAATAGCAGCGCGGCGATTGCGAAGGATCTCCGCTGCCAGCGTTTCTGCTGACGTTCCCAACGGATTTCAGGCGAAACCTCCGTTGATTCAACCACGGGCGTGAAAGTCTCAATGGTGGTGCGCTCGGATTCGCTGCTATCGCTCATGAATGGTTTGATGCGCGCGTTGCAGGGCGGGCACGGATATGGCATCGAGGGCAGGCAGCATCAGGATGGCGGGGAGGGAACACGCTGGGCAAAACGCGGCATCAGAGCGACTGCAATTCCTTGCCGGGCTTGAAGCGCACAGCCTTGCCGGGAGGGATGCTGACTTCCTGGCCGGTCCGTGGATTCCGCCCGATGCCTGTCTTGCGCGGGCGGACGTTGAACACACCGAAGCGGCGCAGCTCAATCCGCTCTCCCTTGCCGAGAGCCGTTTTCATGGCTTCGAAGACGGTCTCGACGGCCTGCTCCGCCTTGGTCCGGGTCACGCCGGTCTTGTTTACCACCGCGTTTACAATGTCGAGCTTGATCACACGCGCCTCCCGATTCCTCAACGGCAAGCTATGCTAGACACGCAGTTGCGGGTTGTCAAGCTACACGCGCTCGGTTAAGATGCGCGCCGCACGGATTCCTCAGGAGGCCCGAATGGCGGTAAAGCCCGATCGTTGGATACGCAAAATGGCGCTCGAACACAAGATGATCGAGCCGTTTGAGGACCGCCAGGTCCGCGAAGGGGTCATCAGTTACGGCGTCTCCAGCTACGGCTACGATCTACGCGTTGCTGACGATTTCCGTATCTTCACGAACGTGAACTCCACGATCGTCGACCCCAAGCATTTTGATTCACGCTCGCTCGTCGAATTCAAAGGGCCGGTGTGCCTCATTCCGCCGAACTCGTTCGCGCTGGGCCGCTCCGTGGAGTACTTCCGCATTCCGCGAAACGTCCTGACGATCTGCCTCGGAAAATCCACCTATGCCCGCTGCGGGATCATCGTGAACGTCACGCCGTTTGAGCCGGAATGGGAGGGCTTCGTCACTCTGGAAATCAGCAACACCACGCCGCTCCCAGCAAAGATCTATGCGAACGAAGGTCTCTGCCAGGTCCTGTTCTTTGAATCGGACGAGGAATGCGAGATTTCCTACAAGGACAAGAAGGGGAAGTACCAGGCCCAGCAGGGCATCGTCCTGCCGCGGCTTTAACGCGCACTCCTCGCAACGTACATGCGCGTCATGCAACTATGCAACGGCGGCTAGCCCATTCTTCTCGACCAGCGATAGCAGCTTGAGCGAGGCCCCAGAAGGCCTCTTTTCGCCGCGCTCCCACTTGCTGACAAGGCTGCTGGTGACGTTCAGGTAGTTGGCGAAAACCGTTTGGCTGACGTGTTCTCTCTCCCGGATCGCTTTAATCTCTTTAGGTTTCAATGGCCGGATCGGCGTAAGGCAGGCATGATCGAAACGCCGCATGGTTTGCTTGTCGATGACCCCACCAACGTGCAAGTCCTCCATCATTTCATGAATGGCCGCCATGGCATCGCTTTTATACTTTTTGCTCATTCGCTTTTTGCCTCCACAAAATCGCCTCTCTTCAGCCGCACCGCGAGTGCGTTCTCTGTCAATGACAGGACGATCTTCGCAGCTTCCTTGAACTGTTGCTCCTCATCGTCATTGATGTTCGCCCGCCGGCTTTTGGCGAACCCGTACACAAAGAATGCCTTGGCACCGCGCCGGAAAAGGATGATCGTCCGGCAGCCTTTCGATCTTCCCTGCCCCGGCCTGGCGATTCGTTGTTTGATGACCCCACCACCAAGGTCTGCGTCAATCTGGCCCTTTTCGGCCCGTACAATAGCCTCACACAAGGCCGCATCCGCAATCCCTTCCTTCCTGGCAAAGCGTTGAAACCACCTGGATTTGAAGATTCTCACAAATGCGCCTCCATCCATTCTATAGCACTGAGTGCCATAGTTCAAGGCTTGGTTTTGGAGTTACGCCAGCGCCTCGCGATCGACTGGTTCGGCGCGCCGCACGCGGATTTTCACGTCGACGCGAGAACCGGGCCGGTTGATGATCGACATCAAGCGATCGACAGTGAACCGCCTGAGGTCCGCATTGCGGATGCGCGAGAAATCGGCCGCCGCAATGCCGGTTCGATCGTGCGCGGCGCGCAAGGTAAGACCATCCCGATCGAGCGCCTTGATGATTTCGGCGGCGAGGATGGCCTTGAACAGCTGGGCATCCGCGTTCTTGTATCCGAGATCCCGGAAAACATTCCCGCTCCCCCGCACCACTTCCAGCTTTTCCCTTATCATCGCAACATCTCCTTCAGCCCTTTCAATTAGTCAGTGAGAAATGCACACCTTCTAGCGCCCGGGAGCGCTGCCGCCGTTGCCTCGCATGAAGTATTTCCACTTGTCGAGATCGGCCGCGACGGCAACGTCGAAAAAACCCACCATCATCTCTTCGTAGGTTTGCTCGCCCCACCGGACTTCCTGGTCAGGATCGGGGTTATGAGGGTTCTCGCTCGAGTTGTCATACCAGGCGACCGCTTGGAGAACGGTTCCCGCTTTCAACGGGAGTGGCTCGGCCAGTTGGTAGCCCAATTGCCATTCGAAATCCCAGCGGACCTTGAGCAAGGGCTCGATGCGGCCGTCCGGATGAATCAAATTGTATTCGAACTTTTTTCCACGCCAGTGCATATGCGGAAAGAACCGGAGCAGCGTCGCGTCGTTCGGCAGCGATCCGCGCGCTTCGACGCGGTAGTCGCCGGCGCGCGGAGGGATCACGAAGTGGTCGTTGGTCAACTGCAAAGTCAGCACGCGCTGCCGCGGAGGCTCCTTGGCGAAGACCAAGCCAACGCCTGTCTGGTCAATCGCAGCGTGGCCCATGGCCATATAGTGGATCTGGATCACAAGGTCGGAGCCGGCCGGGATGAATTTGGCCATCCCGGATGCCCAAGTCTCCGGGGAGCTGCCCGGTGCATAGACGAGCAGGATATCGCTGTCGGTCCAATGAGTATCACGGCGGCCCTGGCTGTCCGTCAGGCTTTCCGCCGTGAACGGCGCGCCGACCGGGGCATCGTGGAGCCATTTCGAGCCGGGTGGCCGGATATAGACGACTGCGTGATGCACGTGCTCACGGGTGGATGGGCGGAGTTCCGCCATTTGCACCCAATGGTCCTCTCGAAAATGGGTTGGCACAATCTCGTACGTGTAGTCGATGTCGCCTTTGGGGGCAAGATGTACCGGCTTTGACATCTCGATCACAACGTCCGGCGGAGAAATGTTCCAGCCTTTCGTCCAGGGAAGCGGCGGCGGGGCTTCGCGCGGGTCACCAGCGCGCGCCCCGCCGCCGGCCCACATCGCCAACGTTTTGATTTCACTCGGAGAGAGAGACGGATCGTTCGCGAAGTGGCCGTAGTCCGGGTCGGCAAGCCACGGCGGCATCTTTTTTGTGACAACCGAATCCCGAATCGCGCGTGCGCGTGCCGCCGCTTGGTCGTAAGTCATCAATGGAAAAGCCATTTCGCCTGGCCGGTGGCAATTCTGGCAATGCTTCTCGAGAATTGGGAGTACGTCGCGGTAGAAGGTTGGAACTGCAGGATTACTTTGTGGAAGTGCGGCGCTCGCTTGCAGCAACAGGGCCGCAATGCTCCCTGCTGCAATGGCGAAGACACATCTTTTGTTCATCCGCGGGTCTCACCACGAAAAACTATGCCTCGACAGGTTGCGCGTTTTGCGGCTCGTCTTTCGGGCGGGTCATCGGGAAGCCCCGGCTGCGCCATCCTTCATAACCCTCCGCGAGCGGGCGGATTCGCGTGATTCCCTTGCTTCGCAACAGTAGCGCCAGGCGGGCAGCGGTTACTTCGTTCGGGCACGCGCAAAATAAGACGATTTCGCGATCGCGGGGGATTACCTCATGCGCTTCTTCAAGTTCCGCGGCGTCCATGTGCAGGGCGCCGGGGATCGTTTCCGGCTGTGCTTCGAAGTCGAGCGAGTGGCGCAGGTCCACGATGATGACGTCCTCGCCGGAGTCGATTTTCCCCTTGAGTTCCTCGGGGGTGATGCGAGCGATTCTCAGCTTACGCAGGAATCTTCGGCGATTATAATATTTCCAGCCGATGTAGCCCGCGAAAGCGGCGAGGATCAGGACCAGCAGCCATTCTCCCAGGTATGCAGCGCGGGCCGCGATTCGTTCCAGTTGGCCGCTGAACACGTAGCCGGTTATCATGAACAGGCCCGACCAAAGCAAAGCGCCGAGTGCGTCGAAAAGGACAAATCGCCGCCAACCCATGCGGATGATCCCCGAAAGCGGCGCTGCCATAGCATTCAACCCTGGTATGAACTTCGAGACGAGGAGCACACGAGCGCCGCTTTCTCCGAATCTCACCTGAGTCCGCCGCACGCACGAATCCGGTTCGAGGGATATGCGGCAGAGCAACTGCAAGACACGGACGCCTTTTCGGCGCCCCAATTCGTACCACATCGAGTCGCTCGCCACGGACGCAATCACCGCCACCGTGATCGCCAGCCACAAATTCATCCCATGGGTTCCCGAAAGTGCCCCCGCAGCAAGCAGCAGCGGCGCGGAAGGGACCGGCAGGCCGGCCTGTTCGATGAAAACCCAGGCGAACACCAGCGTGTAACCATGCCCGACCACGAATTGCAGCATCTCGTTCATTTGTTTCCGGAGGAATCCAAAATTGAGGCGGGATGGCCCCAAGTCCCTGAAAACACAAATTCCTCGACCGGCTTGCGCCGGCGTTGCTCCATTTCGCGCTCGCGAAATTGGTCAGGCAAGGATTCTACCTCTCCCGGATAGCCGAGCGCCATGACGCTCACTGGTTCCCACCCCGCAGGCACACGAAAGCGTTGTCTGGCGGCCTCCACGTCGAAGCCGCCCATCTGGTGGGTTGCCAGGCCGAGTGAAGTAGCCTGTATCAACAGACTCGCGGTCGCTTGACCCGCATCGTAGAACCCGTGCCGGTTGGGCGTACCATCTTTCGCCAATTGAGTATGCGCAAGGGTTAAGATCAGCGCGGGAGCTTTCTGAGCCCACGCGCGATTGGTGGTCATCAGCACTCCAAGCAGCTGTTCATAGCTTTCGGGATCTTCGCGTGTTGCCACCAGGTATGCCCAGGGCTGTTCGTTTCGCGATGAGGGAGCCCAACGCGCCGCTTCCAGCACGCTGCGCAGCTTATCAGGTTCGACAGGCCGCTCGGAAAACGCACGCGGGCTCCACCGCCGCCGGATTAAATCGTGAATGGGAATCTGTGTCTCAGCCAGTTTTTCCATTTTCGTGGGGGCGTTCTCTTTCTCCGTTAGGATTCGACTCCATCTGGAACACGATCCGCCAAATGGGCAAGCCCATCTGGCTATTGATTCGTCTGTAGATGCGGCGCCGTCGCGCTGGTTACTTCGCGTCGTCCGCCGGAGCCTTTTGTATCAATTCGGCTTCGAATGTGATCGATACATCGTCGCCGACGACAAGTCCGCCGGCTTCCGTAAATGCGTTCCAAACCAATCCAAAGTCCTTCCGATTGATTTTCGCCGTGGCTGAGGCGCCGGTTCTGACGTTGCCCCAGGGGTCCTTGATGGCCGGACCTGGGCCTTCCACATCGAAAGTCACTTCGCGCGTGACCCCGCGGATCGTCAGATCGCCCGTCACTTTGAAATGCTCTGGACCGGCGGACGTGATTTTCCTTGACCTGAAAGTGATTGCCGGATGATTTGCCACGTCGAAGAAGTCCGCGCTGCGCAGATGTTCGTCGCGCTGCGGTTCGCGGGTGTCAATCGTCGCGGTGTCCACGCTTACCTCAACGGTCGATTTTGTGAGATCAGACGGATCCAGGACGACGTTGCCGCTGACTTTACCGAACTCGCCGCGTACGTTTGAAATCATTAAATGCCGCACACTGAAATGCGCGGCCGAGTGGGCGGGGTCAAGCTGCCATTGGGTTGGCTTGAGGGCCTGCGACGTTCCGGTCATTACTGCGTTCATGGTAGTTGCTCCTTTTATTGTATAAGTTTCATAACGAATACGACTGCAACAACAGTTTGAATCAAAAAATCACTCCGGCGAACACGGAGTTTCCGCTTGCGCTCGCACCCGTTCCAGCAGGCGAGATAGTTGGCGAAGTTCTTTCGCCGGGAGATGATGCAGTTGCCGGCGGTGCAGTTCCTGGACGGGCGCATCCAACTCGGCTAGCACTCGAAGCCCCTCCGGCGTAATGCGGGTCTTCACGACGCGGCGGTCCTGCTCTTCCCGCGCACGGGCGATCAACCCCCGAGATTCCATGCGGTCCAGCAACCTGGTAATGTCCGGATCGCGCGAGATCATGCGGCAGCCGACCTCGCGGCAGGCGAGGCCTTGGGTCCCCGCGCCGCGCAGGATGCGCAGGACGTTGTATTGCGTCGCGGACAGCCCGGTCGGCTTGAGGAGCGCCTCGCCTCCCCGGGCCAAGGCATCCGCCGTACGCATCACGTTGACGAAAACCTGCTCTTCCAGGTGCGTTTGCGGCGCCCGGGTCTTTCTTGCGATTTTGCGTTTCTGTGGCACAAGCGAATGATAGTCGTTATCACGACTATTGTCAAGAGGAATATTTAGCCCCCCGGCGCTTCTCCGTGCTCTCCGTGACTTTTCCCGGTGGCCTCTGTGTTAAATTCCGAAAAGCGCAACACAGAGGACACAAAGAATCACAAAGAGCACAGAGGTTACAGAGATTGCATGTCACGGTTTTTGCGTCGGACGCACGTGGACTTCGCTGATGAAGCTTCCCGGCGCCTGCGTCACGAGCGCGGCCACTGCATGCGCCACGTCTTCCGGCTGCAGCATCCTGGATGGGTCTTTGCCCGCGTGTGGGGAAAACTCGGTGGCGACCGAACCGGGGCAGATTGTGCTCACGCGGACGCCGTGTGCGCGCAGCTCCTCCGCCATGCATCCGGACAGGCCGAGCAGGCCCCACTTGGATGCGCAATAGATCGCGCCATTGGCAAAAGTGTTTTTTCCCGCCAGCGAGCTGATGTTGATGATATGCCCGGTTTTCCGCCGCATCATTTCAGGTGCGACGGCGCGGCTCGCCAGAAAGACCGATTTCAGATTGGTGTCCAAGATGGTGTTCCAATCTGACTCGGTCTGCTCCTGGAAAGGGCCAAAAACTCCAATTCCGGCGTTATTCACGAGGATATCGACCGGCCCGAGCGTGCGCTGCGTCTCGATGACCAAGCTGGCAACCTCGTCTCCGCGAGTGACATCCGTACGCAGGGCCAATACGTGTATGCCTGCCGCGCGAAGATCAGAGGCCGCGCGTTCAAGATTTGCCGCGTTCCGCGCGCAAACGGAAACTCGCGCGCCCATCTGGCCCAGGCGGCGCGCTATCGCCAGGCCGATCCCGCGGCTGGCTCCGGTGACGAGCGCAACTTGCCCTGCGAGCATTCCTTCACGAGTCATCGCATCTCCTTGGGGCCGGGGAATGGTATCCTTTGGCGGGCTTCCTTCTCCCGGAGAAACGCATCTTAGCACCAGCAGGTATGACATGGATTCCAACCGGCCACGCAGTGCTTCGGCGGGCAAGCCACGAGGGAATGCTGCTTGCGCCATTCAGCGGGATTCCCTATAATCCGAGAGTTTTCAACCGGCAGTTACCCTTGGAAGTTGCTTCTGTATTCATTATAGTTTTGCGGAAATTTGTTGAGGAGGCTGGAAGCCAATGATACGAAAGTTGATTTTGACAGGCGCCGGTCTGTTGTGGGTCGCACTAGGAGTGGGGGGAGTTGGCACGAGAAGCCTGTGGGCTGCACAGGCCGCGCAGGGAGACCAGCAGAAGCCTCCATACCAGTTGGCCGAATACAACGCGTATAAGGCAGCGGATGCTGAGCAAAATCCCCAGCAGAAAATTAAGATGCTCGACGATTTCGTCAAGCAATACCCCAATTCAGCCTTGCTGCCGTACATCTATCGCGACTACTACCTGACCGACTATGCCTTGAAGAACTTTGCGGGGACTTTGGAGTATGCGGACCGGCAGATCGCGCTTGGCGACAAGATTGACACGCAGGGGCGTTTGGAGGCTGAAGTCGCCCGCGCGCAGGCCTACTATGTTGGCTCGAACGACAAAGCCCTCCAGACAGCCGATGTGCAGACCAAGGCGCGCGATGCCGCAGTGCAAGGCATGAAGACGCTCGGTGAGTGGAAGAAGCCAGACGCAATGGCTGCCGACCAATACGAGCAGCAGAAAAAGGGCTTCACGGTTCTCTTCAACACGATTGCCGCGATGACCTCGATGTCTTTGAAGGACTATCCTTCTGCCGGCAACTACTATAAGGCCGTCCTGTCGACCGATCCGAACGACGCGGTTTCCCACTTCCGCCTGGGCGTTGTCTATTTGCAAATGACTCCTCCGCAGGGAACGGATGGCTTCTGGGAACTGGCGCGATCCATTGCCCTCAAGGCGCCCAACGCCGCACAGGTCCAGACCTATCTCAAGAACCAGCTCATCCGGTATCAGCAGCCCGCCTGCGACAAGCTCGTAGATGACCAGATAACGGAGCTCGTAACGCTGGCGGGAAGTTCAGCGGACCGGCCCACCACCCTGAACATCCCCAGCGCCACCGATCTGCAGAAGGCGCGTGATGACACCATGAACTTCCTCCCGGCACTCAAAGCGGGCGGGGACGCGGGCAAGGTGATGTGGCTCGCGAGTTGCGGCCTCGAGTATCCGGACGTGGGCGTGCGATTAATGGAAGCGCCAGCGGCCGACGGCGATAACTTGAACTTGAAGGTGTTCCGCGGGGCGACGCCGGAAGAAATCGAGGCAGCCACTGAGGCCAACATGCAAGTCAAAGTGGTGGGTCAACCGGAAGCCAAGCGTCTTGAGAAAGACGCGGTTGTTCGATTCACCGGAACACTGGTGAGCTACTCGCAGTCTCCATTTCTGCTGACGTGGGATAAGGCCAAGATCAATACAGAAGACTTGCCGGAAGAGAAAACCGCCCCGACCAAGAAGGGCCCAGGCAAGAAGGCTCCGGCGAAGAAGGCTCCCGCCGACTGAGAATCAGAATACCTCAGCAAAATCAAATGGCCCCGATGAATTCTCGGGGCCATTTTTTGTGGTGTGGATGAACGGTCGCGGGTGAAGGGAGCACATCGCGTCGTCTTCGAGGTATTGCCCACACACTCGACAATGACGCTGACCTGTAGGGGCACGGCATGCCGTGCCCCTACAGGAGGCGGCGTGGATGGGAAATCAGGAGCGCCGCTGATGCCGGTGGTCGAGCTTGTAGAGATCTATCTTGCGGCTGAGCGTGTTCCGGTGAATTCCCAGCAGGCGTGCGGCGCGCGACTGGTTGCCGCGCGAGCGGTCCAGGACGCGTTTGATGAACTTCTTTTCGAATTCGACGATGGCCTCGTCAAATTGGATTCCACGCTCCACCATTTGCCCGACAAGGGCCTCCAGTTGATCTTTCAAGGGTGCACGCTCCGCACGAAAATTATCTACAGCTGGAAGTACCAGCCTGATTTACCTGAGCTCGTGGCCTGTTAACTGCCGATAGGCTCCACGGTATCTTGCACGTGTCGCCTCAACCACTTCGGGGGGGAGTTCCGGACCGGGCGGTTGCTTGTTCCACCCGATGCGCTCGAGGTAGTCGCGGACATACTGCTTGTCGAACGAGGGCTGGGCGCGGCCGGGCTGGTAGCCGTCCGCTGGCCAGAAACGCGAAGAATCCGGTGTCAGGGCTTCGTCAATCCAGATCAGTTGATCTCCAGTGAGGCCAAATTCAAATTTTGTGTCCGCCAGAATGATTCCGCGAGGCTCGGCATAGGCAGCCGCGCGTCTGTAAATCTCCAGGCTTACGGCGCGAACGTGCTCGGCGACCTCGCCACCGATGCGCGATGCCGCTTCATCAAATGAAATATTCTCGTCGTGTCCTGCGGTGGCCTTGGTGGAGGGAGTGAAAATGGCTTGCGGCAGCCGCTCGGATTCTCGAAGGCCCGCCGGCAAAGAAATCCCACAGACTTTCCCGGTCGCGCGATAGTCTTTCCATCCGGAGCCGGACAAGTAGCCGCGCACGACACACTCAACCGGCAGGGGCTTTGTTTTTTGACAGACCATGGAGCGCCCGTCGAGCTGCGCGCGGTACGCGGTAAGTTCAGGCGGAAAGTCGGCAGCGGTCAGCACATGATTGGGAATCACGTCGCGCAGCAGGTCGAACCAGAACAACGAGAGCTGTGTCAGCACGCGTCCCTTGTCGGGGATCGGAGTGGGTAGCACCACGTCAAACGCCGACAGCCGGTCCGTTGCCACAATCAACAGGCGGCCGCCAACTTCGTAGAGATCGCGGACCTTTCCACGATTGAGAAACTGAATTCCGGGGAGACTAGTCTCCCATACGATTGCGTTCATTTGTGGAGAAGCCACGGGTGACCACATTCCCTTTGAGTGGCGGGTATTCTAGCGCATGGTCCGCCGATGTCAACGGAGAAGAAAAACTAAAAGTGGAAAACTTTTTCCGGAGAGGAAGCGCCCTGAAACGTGCGGCGATTTCCGTTGGTGAAATCTTCTCCGTGCACTCTGTGGCCTTTGTGTCAAAGGGTTTGCTTGACGCCCAGACAGAGAGGCTTTAACACTGAGCGCACAAAGAAAACAGAGAATGCGGAGAAATTAACATCACTTGGATTTAGGCCGCGTTTGTCGCGGCTTTCGCGGCCGCGGACTCATCCCAGCGGACCGACACGAGTTTCGAGACGCCCGGTTCCTGCATCGTGACTCCGTAGAGCACCGAGGCCATCTCCATCGTTTTCCGGTTGTGCGTCACGACGATGAACTGCGTGCCCGCGCTCATCTCCGACACGAGTTTGGTGAAGCGCCCGACGTTGGCTTCGTCGAGCGGCGCGTCGACCTCGTCCAGGATGCAGAACGGGCTCGGCACCCGAAAGCAGCAGCACATTCTGCAAGCGTTTGCCCGGGGGCTGCGCTACGACGTCGATGCCCGGCTCGCCCGAGCTGTCCGGCTCGGACAGGCGCATCTCGCCCGTGCCGCCGCCAAATAGCGTATGGAATGCCACGGCAAAGTGCTGGTTGATGATGGCGAAGGCTTCCTCGAATTTTTGTTTACAGACTTGATCGAGCTCCTTGATTGCTTGCTGCGTATCGGCGATGGACTGCAGCAGATCGTCCCGTTCGCGGCCGAGGAATCCAAACCGCTGCTCGCACTCGTTGTATTCCTCGAGCGCCATCATGTTGACCGGGCCCATGGCCTCGATGCGCGACTTCATCTCGTGGTATTGCGAGTCCGCCACGCGAAGTTCCTCACCCGAAAGCAGAGCGGGGTATTCCGCGATCAGGTCCTCCGGCTGGGCGTTCAGCTCCTCGATACACGATTGCCGCAGGTGCTCGCGCTCGGAATCATTGCGGGCGCGCTCGATCTCGTGCTTGCTTCGTTCTTCGCGGAAATCGCCGAGCTTCTGCCGCGCCATGCGGAGAGCATCGTCCACCCGCGTCGAGCGGATACGAGTCTCGTCGAACTCCCGCTCCATCTCGATGCCGCGCGCTTCCAGGCGTTTTTTCTCGGCGCGCAACGATTCCACTTGACGCCGGTGATCCGCGGTTTGCGCCGAAAGCTGTTCCTGCTCCTGTAGGAGGAAATCTTGCTGCGAGACGAGAGACGCGCGCCGTGCCGTTAGTTCCTGAAGCTCTTGCGCCATGCGTGCCGCAAGCGATTCCGCGCTCGCCAGGCGTTCCGCCAGCGTGGCCATCTCCGCGCGCCGCGCCCCCAGGTCTTCCTGCTTCGCCTGCGCGTTCTGCCGCAGTGTGGACTGCTGCTCCATGGCCTGCGCGATTTCCTGCTCTGCCGCATTTCGGGCTTCCGAGACTTCGCTGCGCCGCAGCTGAGCGGCCTCGGCGCGCCGCCGCGCCGCCGCGGCATCATTCCGAAGCCGCGTAAGTTCCGTCTGGCAGGCGCTCAGTTCCATGCCAAGCCGCACCATGTCGCCGCGCGCCTGGTCGCGCTGCAAAGTCGCGGCAACGGCCTGCTTTTCCGACTCCACATGTTGCGCCGTGGCCTGCTCGAGCGTCAGTCCGGCGGCGCGAAGCTCTTCTTCGAGGTGCTGCAAAGCCGCCTGCGCTTCCGAAGACGCGCGTTCGAGCCGCAGCACCTCGGCATCGAGCGAACGCAACTCGCGCTTCATGCCCAAAGGTCCCGCTTCCGAGGGGCGGCCGCCGCTCACCACGCGGCCCTGGTAGGTAGTGCCGTCGGGCGTGACGAACGAGTATGCGGGATTTTCGCGCGCGAGCCGCTCCGCCACGGCAGCCTCTTCCACCAGAAACGCCGATTGCAGCCGCGGCAGGAATTGCTTTGCCGCCGGGCCCAATGGATCGCGGAATTCCACGAGACGGTCGAGCCGGGAGACGGTTTGTTTTTCAATCTCGAACGGCACAATCGGTTCGCTCGGCTGCAGATTTAGTTTGCGGAGCGAGTCCACAAAAAACGTGGCGCGTCCGCCAACTTCCTCGCGGAGAATAGCGATCCCGGCGCGCGCAACGTCGAACGTTTCGACCACGACGTATTCCAATTCGTCACGCAGGAATTGCTCGACCGCGCTCTCATACTGTTGTTCGACTTCCGCGTAATCGGCCAGCACGCCGACGGCGCGGAAACCGTTGGAACCATTGCGGCCCTGGTCTGACGCAAAGAGTTTCTGCACAGCGTCCGCGGTATAGGAGCGATCGTTCAGGATCTGTTCGAGGGAGGAGCGTCGCGCGCGGCCCCCGGCGAGCGCGTCGCGGGAGATTTCCGCCTGCGCGGTGGTTTCCTGTTGTTCGCGGCGGAGCGCGGTGATTCGTTCCTGCGCGTTCTTCACGATCTGTTCCAGGCTGCGCGAGCGCTCGAGGACCGAATGCCATTGCAAATCGGCGGCTTGCGCGCGTTCGCGGTGGTGCAGCGATTCCTCGAGTAGTAGCTGCTCCTGCCGTTCATACCGCGCCACGCCTTCGACATGATGCGCGAGAGCTTGTTCTGCCTGCGCCTGCTCGCCGTGGAGGCGCGTAAGCTCGTCTCCGAGTTCGGCAGCGGAAAGCCGGAGGGCGGCGATGCGGGTCTCCGTGGATTCGTGCGTGCCGGAAATTTCCGCGGACGCCGCTGCGAGCGTTGCCAGGATGGCTTCAATGCGCGCCACATCGCCCTGCAGAGCCGCAACCGCTTCCCCGTGTGCGGTGGCACGGGCTTCTGCTTGAGCGGCTTGCGCGGACGCTTGTTCGATTTCTAGATGGAGCTGCTGCCGGCGGCTTGTCAGTTCCTCGGTGCGCTGCCGGTTGAAGAGAATGCGGTTTTCGCTGCGGTCCAGTTCGAGCGAGGTTTGTCCGAGCACGTTCTGGTGCTGGCGCAGTTCACCTTCGAGTTCATACGTGCGAGCGCCGAGCTGCTCCTGCTCGCTTTCCATTTGGTTCACTGACTGCGTCTGCCGCGATTCGTGCTGCGAGATTTCTCCCAGCAGCCCGGCCAGGCGCTCCGCGTCGAGATCGAGTTCCTTCGCCTTGCTGGCCAGGACCTGGCGCAGCAGGGCGCGCATCTGCTCGCGAATCTCCGCGTACCGGCGCGCCTTTGAAGCTTGCCGCTTGAGCGATGCGAGCTGCTTCTCCACTTCGACGTAAATATCGTTGATGCGGGAAAGGTTGAGCTTCGATGATTCTAGTTTTGCGTCAGCGAGGCGCCGCTTCGTCTTGAATTTCGTGATTCCAGCCGCTTCTTCGATGATGGCGCGCCGGTCGGTCGGCTTCGAGCTGAGAATCTGGCCGATGCGTCCCTGCTCGATGATGGCGTAGGAATCCGGGCCTAGGCCAATGCCCATGAAGAGATCTTGAATGTCGCGCAGCCGCGCTACCCGGCCATTGATGAGGTACTCGCTCTGTCCCGAGCGATAGAGGCGGCGGCCTACAACCACTTCGCCGGGCCTCAGATGCATTGTCGGCTTCTCAGCGGCCCGCTTTTTCTTCAGGAATTTCGGTTCACCGTGAACACTTGCAGCTTCCGAAGTATTCTCCGTGCCATTCGCGCCTTCCTCGGTTCCGAACTCTGCGTTCTCTGTGCCCTCTGTGTTAAAAGCCTTTTCCGTCGCGCCGTACGCCTCATCGGGCACAGCGATGGGCCCAGGCGTGTTGTCAGCGCCTCCCTCGAGAACAAACTTCGCCGCCTCGACCACTTCGGGATCTACCAGCGTGAGCGTGACCTCCGACAGCCCCATCGGCGGGCGCTTCGCCGTGCCATTGAAGATGCAGTCCGACATCCGCTCGGCGCGGAGCGACTTATGGCTCTGCTCGCCCAGAACCCAGGAAATGGCGTCCACAATGTTGGATTTGCCGCAGCCGTTGGGCCCGATGATACACGTCAGCCCGCTGCCGCTGAAGGTGATATGCGTCTTCTCACAGAACGATTTGAAACCTACTAACTCGACTTTGCGCAGTTTCAGCAAGATATCCCCTTTATGTTTATGGCCTCCGCCGTCGTACGCTGGGTCGTTCCAAATTATACAAGCTTCGGCAGAGGCGCGTTCCGGTTTCTGGGAAGGAGACGAGCTGCGACAAAATCGCTGAAGGGTCGATTAGCAGTGGCCCAGCCGCCTGGCGCTACGATGGCGGTTACGGGAGATTAAGTTAGCACGCGCCATGCCCAGTGTAAAGACACAACCAGAGAAAAACTAACTAATACCGGCGAAGGGATTCTCAATAAGAATGCCTGCGACCCGCTGTCCAGCGTTCAAATGTTCCGAGAGAATTCGCCTCGCGTCACTCTTAGAGGCAGCTGAAACAATCAGTGCATCCCAAAATCCGATCCCTGATTCGTCCTCGATTCGAAATGCCGACAAAATTTCGGTTGGAGTGGTTTCCATGCACCAGATCGAATAACTGCTCACCACGCGGCGGGCCAAATCTTTTGACAAGGGAGTCAGGATCTTTCTGGTGACATTGACGTAAAACTCTTGGAGCACTTGCGCGCTAAGGAGGCCCGTTTTCTCGTTCCAAAGCTTTTGGAGAACTGCCTTTGCAACTTGGTGCTTTGCACCCGCGTCTATGTCATGGGCGTAGATCAGAACGTTCGTATCGATGAACGTCTTATCGCTCATGCAGTTCATCCCGGCTGACCTGGATAACGCCGCCCAGGTGAAAACCTTGGTCGAGCAGCGCCATCGCCTGCCGCTCAGCGCGTTCGTAGGCTTCTTCTTCACCAATGAGGATCTCTATTTGACGAGCCACCAGGCCACTTACGGAAGTTGAGCGGCGAGCAGCAATGATCTTGGCTTTTTGAATGGTTTGCCGGTCGAGACTGATCGTCAGGTTCTGTTTTCCATTAATCTTCGTATTGGCCATCGTGCCTCCCGCCGCTCTTTCACGTACAATACGTGTAGCACGTATCAGATGTGCAGTCAACTTGGAATACTCGTGCGAGTGGCTAATTCAGCAGAAGTAGGCCGCGCTCGGTAGAATCTCAATGGCTCGGATGAGTACTGGGTAATTCAGGGGGTTGTATCAATCAGGATCGATTGCATTTACAGGCCGAGTTGCCGGTGCGCCTCCCGATCCCGCTCAATGTCTTCCAGCGTCTATTCCAGTTCGACGCCATGACTCTTTAGAAAGACATCAACTTCCCTGCGGGTTTCGTAACTCGGCAACTGGCGTAGTTGGGCAGCCGAAATCTTGCGTTCGCGGCATGCTGCCAAAGTCAGGGCCTCGAACGCGGCGCGGGTCAAATCTTGTCCAGGAACAGCAAGAGCCGCTGAGAGTTCGTCAGGAAGGGCAACAGCGATGCCCTGCATTCTTCAAAGATTATAGCATCATCCAACAAGACACATCCCTTGGAGATGAGAAATGGTTATGCAATCCCTCGCCGTGAGTTCTAGTGCTCATCGACGATTTCCACTTCGTGGCAATGGCTGGGTTCCCGATCCTTCCCGTTTTTTTGGAAGGGCCGGGGTTTGACTTCACTTTCGCTTATAGCACGATCCCGGGGAGCGAGCCCGTTCATCAATGGAAAACCCGTACCCTTGCAAACAGCGCAAGGATGCGGCACCCGGCTATCGCAGCCACGACGTCATCCACTTTGAACCTAGTTTTTAGAGTCCAATGAAGGGGTGGAGGCCGGCTTAGTGAGTCTTCAAATGGCAGCGACTAACTCTTATCTAATTAGACAAACTGCCAGAATGTGTTCAAAACGGAACAGTCGCCAACACCCTCAAGGACGCAGAGTTCTCGATAGCGGAATCCTTACAAGTTCCATTATCTGGTCGCGGGGACCTGCACCAACTCTGGAGGAGGAGAAAGCGGTTTGCCATGGCCCATCTGGCCCAGAACGAAATGAATCGGAAGCATCAAGGTCTTCCTGTCCGCCGTATCGCGACCCACCGGCGGCGGATGGTAAGAATTCTCTTCGTCGATGATAGGAAATCTGACGTCGAGCTCTGCTTGCAGGAACTGAAACGAATGGATTTTGCGGTCTCCGCGGATTGGGTGCAAGTCCCGGAGGAGTTCACGGACCGATTGCGCACACAGTCCTATGACGTGATCGTGTGTGATTACTCCATGCCGAGTTGGACGGGGATGGAGGCGCTCGACCTCTTGCATCAGGCGAACCAGGAGATTCCGTTCATCCTGGCCACCAACACTCTGGACGAGGCCATGACGGATGCGTTCCTGCGGAAGGGTGCATTCGATTGCGTGGATAAAAATCGGCTGAACCGTTTGCCGCTGGCCGTGGCTCTGGCGGTAGAGGAAAAAACTCGGCACGAGGAGCGGAATCACGCGGAGATGGCGTTGCGCCATTCTGAAGCCCACTACCGTGCTTTGACGGAGAATCCCACCTTTGGCATCTGCCGCTTTGACGTAGACGGCCGGTTTCTCGATGTGAATGAAGCCCTCGTGGCGATGCTGGGCTATGGGTCCAAACAGGAATTGATGGCTATGAACCTGGCAACGGAAATCGTCCGTGATCCTATCGAGCGCGTGCGACTCTTTGAGTCCTACCGGCAGACAGGTCATGTCGATCTGATCGAAGTCGAATGGAAGCGAAAGGACGGAACACCCATGAAGGTCCGCCTCAGCGGGCGGCAAGTGGGCATTGAGGAAGGAGCGCCGGATGGGTGCGAGATCATCGCCGAAGACGTCACCGCACAACGCGCATCGGAAGATCATCTCCGGTACTTAGCGGCAACCGATGCTTTGACGGAGCTGGCAAACTACCGCAGGCTTTCCGAAACCCTCGAATCAGAGATCAAACGCTCGGATCGCACCGCCCGGGCCTTTGCTGTGCTCATTTTTGACCTGGATGGAATGAAGCGGATTAACGACAGCAATGGCCATCTGGCAGGCAATCGAGCGCTCTGCCGCCTGGCCGATATTTTTCGTTTCTCCTGCCGATCAATTGACACCGCGGCGCGATATGGTGGCGATGAGTTCGCAATTATTCTTCCGGAGACTGGCGCCAAAGAAGCCGGCGCAGTCGCACGCAGGATTTGCGAACGGCTGTCCAGCGATCGCGAGGAGCCTTTACTTTCCGTGAGCGTTGGAATTGCGGTTTATCCCGAGAATGGCACAACCATTGACACCCTGTTCCAGGCAGCGGATCGCGCGCTCTACAAGATGAAACAACCGAAGAATGCACCCTGAGCTAACCAACACATTTCCGATCTTGTCCCGCGCAAATAATCCATCTAATGCCATTTGCTTTTAATCCGGGGACGCTAGCACGTCCGCATCGCAACTCCGCGTTGGCCTTTTGGACTGGTTTTGTCTGGCTGCGACTCGGCGTCGAGAGGAAGCGAGAAGCCTACCCAGCCGTCATGGCGTTCAAAAACAAAGTGTTCAAAATTGAGCAGGTTTTACACTTTGTCCGCGCTAAAAAAAGCCCGCAATTAACCGAAGATCGAGAGGGTAACCAAGATGATCGCTGAGGGGAAAAAAACTTCTTCGCCTATCTACTCTACCTGGTTCGGCAAACCGGTGGTTTTGCTCATCAATATCCGTCAATGCCGCGTGCCAATACGTTGCAGCATCGTCGGCGAATCTGATGCCGACCTGCGCGTCCTCCTCCATGCTGGATGGGAGATGGATGTCCGAAAGGAACTGATTCTAGCCGTCGAAGATGACGGCGTCGCCGTGAATACGCGCCCGAATTGACGCGGTCAGCCGGTGCCCAGATCATTTCATCACCGGTTCGGCAGTTTACGGGCCCATTGAAGGTAAGTGTGGGAAAAAGTGTCGGCGGGAGAATCCGCAAGAAAATCGGCGAAGGGGAGAAAATCCTCGGAGTGTAGTGCGGGCGGCCCTAGTTCTGTGCCTTCATGCGGCCGACGTCTCGCCCTCGGCGGGAATGCCGCTCCACTAGTCGTGCAGAACAACACTGAGGAGAGAAGCGTTTATTTGCAGTCCGCCGTTGTATTTGATGAATCCCATTTTCCTGAACTTATTCAGGAAAAAATTGACGCGGGAGCGCGTGGTGCCAACCATTTCCGCCAGCGTCTCTTGAGGTATTTTGGGAAGCACCCTTTGGGGTTTATCCTCCCTACCATAGCGGGCAAGCAGCAGAAGAGTGCGGGCCAGGCGTTTCTCGCTGGAGTTGAAAAGCTGGTCGACCAAATCCTCCTCGATCCGGATGTTGCGTTCAAGCATAAAGGCGATGAAGCGATCGGAAAAAGCGGTTTCCGCATGGAGCACTCGGAACATTTCTCCGTTGTCGATCTTTAGCGCCGTCACATTCTCAACGGCCGTGGCGGTTGCCATTCGTTTTGGCTGCCCTGCCAATCCTCCCTCACCTATAAAGTCACCCGGCCCCATCATTCCCACCACGGCCTCTTTGCCGGTCGGGGAGACGACGGAGATCTTCACCGCGCCTTTTTGAATGTACATGATGTTCTTGCAGGGTTCGCCTTGGGAGAAAAGCGTCTCTTTTCTCCCGAACTCCATTCTGGTTCTCGCCACCCCGGCCGAAGTCAGAAAAGCTTCGGCGTCGAAGGGGCTGGGCTTTCTCTTTTCCTTTGCTTGTTTGTTTTTTTTCATAATGCTTACCTCATGTCATTGCGTGCGCCCCGGCGGCCGGGGGTCGCGCCGTACGTTCGGTCGTCAAATCACCGGGAAAATCTGGGGTCGTCTGGAGCGCTTTTGGTTCTTGGGTGCGCAGCGCAGACGTGAGACGCATACTCCTTATCGCGTTGGCTTAAGTAGGTCTGCTTCATCTCCTCTAGACTGCTGCCACGCAGCGGATCCGAAGGGTTGAACGTCCAAGCGCATTGAGAGCAACCCCAACCTTCCATGCGCGCGGTTTTGATCCATATCATCTGTCCCATAAAAGCTTTCTTGGACTGGCGCTTTCCTCCCTTCTTCCGGAATTTCACTTCACGACGAAAATCAATTGATCCCCCGGGACCGGACTGTAAAGGTGGCGGCGCAGGCGGCGTCTACGGCCCACTCGTGTTGGGACGGGATTCCTTAACAACAGGCATCCGGTTGCGATAGCTTTTGGTTCGCTGGTTTGCTGCCGGAGAACTTTCTCAGCGACCTCAACAGGGACTTGATCGAATTGCGTTTTCCTTTTTTGCATGGCCGTCACACCTCTTGCTGCTTGCACCGTAACAACCCTTAATTGATACGGGGAAAATCCTTAAATATATTTTCGCCATGGACTTACGTCCCCATTAAGGTGAATTTCGATCTCGTTAAGGCGACCAGTCATTTTTCTGGGGGGATACCTCAGCTGCGGGTGGTGTCATCATCCGTGTATATTTCAGTTGTGCCGGACACTACGCCGATGGTATTAATACGTGGCGTTAGTTATACGTTTGGAGTGCGGGAGGTTTACCTTGAATACGAACCGAATCGCAGCGCATTTCAAGACGCTGAGCCTGGGGGACGTTCCACATTCACGAGCCGGCAAACACAAGTTGATTGTTTCCATGATTCTCCACGACCTCGACCAATTGAAGGATGGTGCTGCCCTTAGGGTGCCTTTGGCAGATTTGGGAGGCACCAAGGAGAACGTCCGTTCGGCGTTGAACCGCGCCACTCGAAACGCCAAACGGAATGTCGCCACAGCAACGGATGAGAACTTCCTGTACGTTTGGAACGCAGGCAAGTCCTCTTAAACGCCGCGATTGTCCGCGTGTACGCAGGATTGACACTTACCTGGATAAGGTGTTTCTTCATGCGGGTCGCTAACACGGGCAGGCGTTGCAATCCGTGGGAATGATGGTCGCGCGGATCACCTTCGGTCAGAACGTCCGCCTGAATCGAGCACTCCTGCGCGCTGGCTCCCAGCCTGGAGAGGACGTCAACAATTAATGCCCGTTCGTCTTCCGGAGAAACGACGAGTGGCGTCTCAAGCGCGAAGCCCAAGCGCCCTCGGCGATGCGCGCTCCTCTAGCTCAGGGCGCGGATGATCTCTTCGCAACTCAGGCGATCGGCAATATTTTGAAGAGCGAAATTTATTCCTGCATTCTGCCAGACGTCGTCGATGGTTGATGTTCCATCGGTGGCTACGATGATCTCATAGCCCGCATCGGCGCCGTGTCGTGCGGTGTGTTCGATAGAGAAGTTGGTCCAGGCCCCGGTAATCACCAGGGAGTCGATCCCGTATCCTTGCAGGATGGTGTCGAGCTTGGTGCCGTGAAATGCGTTCATGCGCATCTTCTCGACGATTACGTCGCCAGGCTGAGGCGCGAGTCCGTCGACTGCCGCAGCTCCCCAGGTTCCGCGTACCACCGCCTTGCTTTCCGCTATGCCGCGGAATAGCGGAGCGTTCAACTTGAGCCCGGGCGCTCCGGGCTCGACGATGTAATGCACGTGAATCACAATCGAGCCGGCCTTGCGCATCGCTCCAGCCAGTTTGCTCACGTTTTCAACAATATTTTGTTTCTTCGCGTGCGCAGGCGCCCCGGAAGACGCGAATGCACCGCCCTCCGCGATGACGTCGTTTTGCAAATCCTGAATGATGAGCGCCGTCTTTTCGGGCTTGAGCTTCCGATCGGCCATGTTTCCCCTTAGCGCATATTCATGTATGCGACGGGATTCCCGCGAACTTTCATTTTAATGCGATAGATCGATGTCGAGCACGCGCAGTAGAGCTCGTCCCACTTCGCTCCGCCCCAGTTCAGGTTACCGGCATGTTCGGGCATGCGAAGCACGCCCAGATGCTCCGCAGCAGGGCTCAGAACCCAAATGCCCCGGGGCCCCGTAACGTAGATATTGCCTTGTTCGTCGCATTTCATGCCGTCGACGATGCCGCTCTCGAGCACACCGTCGCCGATCTTCTCGGCGAAGAGGCGGCTGTTGCTGAGAGAACCGTCGGCGGCGACATCGAACACGCGGATATGGGCTCGCGGGGAATCATTCACGTAGAGAAGCTTTTCATCGGGCGAGAAGCACAAACCATTCGTCTGGCCAAAATCGTCCGCCTCCAGGTGCAGCTTGCCATCAGGCGAAACTCGAAAGAGACCTTGAAAGCTTAAATCTTGTTTACGCTCCAGCCCGAACACCGGCATACGGCCATACGATGGATCGCTGAAATAGACAGTATTGTCGGAGCGAACCACCACGTCGTTGGGGCTGTTGAGCTCTTTCCCCTGCCAGTGGGATGCGATGATCTTGCGCTCCCCTGAGCGGGTCTCCATTACAAGCATGCTGGTGACGTGCTCGCAAACGTACAAATTGCCTGCACCGTCATAGGTCATGCCATTGCACTTGTTGCTCGGATTGCGTACCTCGGAGACCCCATCGGCGGCGCTCCAGCGGCGGCGCACGTCGCCGGGCATGTCACTGAAGTACAGGCATTGCTCCTTCGGGTTCCAGATGGGGCCTTCGGTAAATCGAAAACCCGTGCAAAGTTTTTCGACGGCCGCGTCTTTGTCGACCAGCCGTAGCAACTCAGGCGACTTAACTTCGACGGAATCACCCATGCAGGTTTCGCGCCTCCTGAATGTCACTCTCCCAGGGCCTGGACGCGCTCAATGCGCACACCGTCACTTCGGCCGGCCCATCGACACGGTCTGCCGAGATTTCGCTTTCAAGTATGCTGGGACGTTTCTTGCAGTCGCGATATCCCGCAGCATCCTATGAGACATCGGAGTGGACTGTCAAATACGATTCTTCAGTGCGCACCGGCATCATAGACCTGAGTATCCGGATGGAACTCGGCCCAGGCGAACCATGACCCAGGCTGCGGAATAACGCGCTCTAGTTTTTGGCCTTTGAATTTCCCCTCGGCACATTCCCCGTATGCATTCCATTTCGATCCGGTTTCGTTGTCGAGGATCGTTCCGGTACCTGCCGAGTGAAACGTCAGCGTACGACCGCCAAGTACGCGCGAGAAAGCTGTCGTTGTATCGCTTGCAGCGGCGTAGACGAGAAGAACTGGCGTCGAACCGACCTTATCGTTCACAACGGGCTCCTTGCGGAGTGCGGTGACCGGGTAGGCTTTGTAGGTATCGCGTATTTCGATTCCTATAACTTGCTCGTAGTTCGGCAGGCGAGCGTCTTGTTCCCGGATCAATTCCCGGTCCGGTTTTTTGTTACTGCCATAAGGGACGACCGATATCCTGCTCTTGGCCATAAACTCGTATCCATCCTTGTAGGCGGCCTCAGGGACCAACACAAGCGTGTCCGGATGTTGCTCGTGCCACTCTACCCAGGTCGTGTACAGGAACGGAACCATCGTCAAGCGCTTCCCTTTCATCGGTCCCTCATAGCAGTCTCCGCCGATCTGCTGCCAGTGGCTGCCAGTCTCCGTGTCGAGCATAAAGAAATTGTTCCCTCGATTGCCGGCCCTCTCGAAGGTCAGCTTCTTGCCATCGACTTCGCTTCTGTACACGAGGGGGGTGTTGCAGAGCGCACACCAGGTCGCGATGATTGGCATGCCCCTCAAACTGTCTTGCACGACGTGGTGAAACGCCAACACACTCGGCTGATAGGCTTTGGAAACTCCATTCTCGCTCACGCCCACCACGCGATCGTCGCTCTTCAGAAAGTCCGCCTTCGCCGCCGGAACGAAGTGAGGCTCGCGGAGAGGCACAAAAGGCATGGGGGCGCGGTCTTCCCGCTGCGGCGGCTGTGCGGCCAGCGGCGTTGCCGCCAGCAAAAGCAACCCGATTGCTCGAAGCCACATTCGATCACTCATATCAACTCCTCCTAGACATTCTTTAGGCGTAGCCTACTCGGTTGTCCAGAATACCGTCAAGAAACACTTCCGATTGAGACTCGACTAGGCACGAAAATCGGCGGTGAGCCATTTCGCGAAGTCACCACGTTGAGCAGACAGGCAGGGCCGATCCGCAAATGAACAAAACACGCAACAATCTCCCGGTTTTGGTTTAAGAATCGTTCCGCAGCCTCCACACTGGTAGAAAAATAAGCAGCGGTCGTTCGGTATTGTCTCGGTTTGAACTTGTCCGCAGACCGGGCAGGTAATTTTGGCTTTAGCGGCAAACTCTTCCATGAAGCAGCTCCCGAATACCGTCTGTCGTCCCTCCGATTCGCTTACAAATACAAGGGTCAACCCTATATCAACAATGCAGCATCGCCACCCCCCATCGACTAAACCCGGTATCGCTCGACGACGAGGGCCGGATGTGATCCTGGCAAGGCCACCCGAAACCAGATAAATGGGAGCAGAGGGTTTGGAAGCCAATACATCCAACCCAGGTTTATCTCTCGAGCTCCATTGTCCAAAGCTAGATCCAACCACACGTAGAGAAATTTGTAGGGGCAGAGGCCCGGAAAGAAGTTTACATTGAACCGTGTGGTGCGCAGATACTTCCGCGAAATGTAGTAATTCCCCTCAAAAGGGGTGATGCCCCAGCCGAGCGGGCCCTCGGCTAGGAGCATCCCCGTGGATTTATGCGTAATGCGAACAGACTGACCCACTTTGTCTATCTCCAATACCATGATGTGATCGGTGCGCCACGCAAAAAGATTCAAGCCGGCTCTACTCAAAATCTGCTTCGCCCTTGAATCTTTTCCCTTACGGGGCCAGTCTCATATTTGCCAATGACCGAATATGGTGCGTCCCCCATCACTGGCGGTGAGGATGACCTCGCGCTGATCGAGTTGGTGCTGGCTGGAGATCACCGAGCCTTCGAACCCCTCGTGCGCAAGCATGAGCGGCGCGTGTTCCGCGTAGTCCTGGCCGTGTTGGGAAACGTCGAGGATGCGGAAGATGCCATGCAGGACACTTTCGTGAAGGCTTTCCGCCATCTTGATCAATTCCGCCGCGATTCGAGATTTACGACTTGGCTGACCAGAATAGCGGTTAATGAGGCGCTTCAAAAGCGCCAGGCGCGCAAAAATTCTGTTTCTTTGCAGGAATCACCCGAAGTAGAGAGCAAAGCGCTCCCGGGACGGTTTGAGCCCTGGACTTCCAACCCGGAAAAACTGTACCGCAAGCAGGAAATTCGCCAGCTTGTTGAGAGAGCCATACAAGCCCTGCCGCCAATCTATCGGGAAACCTTGGTTTTGAGAGACATCGAGGAGATGTCTGCCGAGGAAGCCGCTGGGGTGTTAGGAATCACAGTACCCGCGCTGAAATCGCGCCTTTTACGTGCGCGATTGCTCCTACGCGAGTCACTGAGCGTTCACTTTGAAGAACGACGGCAACTGTCCACTAGAATTCTGGATTCGGCTAAACAAGTCGGGAACATGATGAGAGCCGGACTGACGAGATCAGCAGGACGGTGAGGAAGAAAATATGGCGATGCTAAGTTGCAAAGAAGTGCTGGCCCATCTCTCGGACTATATAGACGAGGAGGGTTCCGCCGAACTCCGCCGGGCTCTCGAAGACCACATCTCGTGGTGCCGGCGATGCCGCGTTGTCTTTGACACTACAGGGAAAGCTCTGAAGATCGTTCTCGATGTAGAGCCCTTCGAGGTGCCTCTCGCTGTGAGCGCTCGGCTGTATACGCGACTTGAGAAGGTGCTGTCTGAGAGCTGAGAGAGTTTTGTACAGAAATACAAAATATGACTGAGGAGGATAACAGATGAAGAGGCTGATAATCGGACTCGTTGGATCACTCATGCTGCTGACCGTAAGCTTCGCCGCCCCCAAAGATAGTACCTATAGCGGCGAAATCATGGACAGCCAGTGCGCGAAGAACGGCTCCCACGACGCCATGCTGAAGAAGGAAGGCATGGGGAAAATGATCGGCGACCCCAAAGCCGGCATGATGTGTACTGCCAACTGCGTGAAAATGGGCAGCAAATACGTCTTGTACAATGCCGCCAAGAAAACGGTCTACCAACTGGATGATCAGCAAAAACCCGAGCAATTTGCGGGTCAGAAAGTCACAGTGACCGGGACTTTGGACAAAGCCACGAAGACAGTGCACGTCGCCAGCATCCAGGCAGCGTCATAACCTCTCTGGAGAGGATCGGTGCTTGAATCGATCCTCTCCAACTTCATTTCAAAGTTGTTGACCCCGACAGGTAGTCCTCCCCCGTCCGCGATTGAATTGACAATCCATGTTTGAATGAGTACGGATCGCTTCTGTCTAAATTTGCGAAAGGGCATTCGAACCCGCTTTCCGTGGAAAATAACTTATGAAATATGCTCTGATCACTTTAGTTGTCGTGTGCGCGCTGGTGATCGCTGGCACGCTCCTAGCCATCTCGCAATTCAAGCTGAGTGCGTTGCCGGAGCCCGGCCACATGGAAACGTATCTTGTGACAAGGGCGAAACATGCGCTTGTGCGTAGGAACAGCCGCGAGGCAATCCCCCCGGCACCGTCGAATCTGAAGGCAAGCATCGAAGCGGGTGACAAGCTTTTCGGAACTGAATGCGCTGCTTGCCATGGCCTCGATGGTCACACGCCTACTGACGCGGGCCGCTGGATGTATCCGCGCGCAGCAGACCTCACGTCGCATGACGCGCAACTCTATTCGGATCGCGAATTATTCTGGATTGTGAAGAATGGAATTCGTTTAAGCGGCATGCCCGCCTTTGGCAAAGTGGAGACCGACGAGCACATTTGGAACCTGGTCCAATTCGTCCGGACATTGCGCGATTCAACGAATCCTCATTGAAATCGCCGAATTGAAGCCGGGGAAAGCCGTTGCATGATTGTGAAGCCTAGGGCGCCGCACCCTTGCGAAGGTGCGGCGTTCAGCTCTAGCGGCGAAAACCTCCGCGGAACCCATCATGAAACCTTGGTCCGTAGAATCCGGAGTAACCGAAGTAAACTCCGGGATAATATCCCCATCCAAACCAGGGATCAGGGTAGTAGTAATAAGGCCGCGGGTACGGCGGCCCGTAGACGGCGCAGTGCCGAGGATTGGCATACGCGTCTTGGTCCCCACGATAATCTGACGAGCGGACAGGTTGAAACGCCATCTGGCTTCGTTCCGTAGAAATGCTGAGGGGGGCTTCGAGGCGGAAGGTCAACATCGACTCAGGCGGGATAACGGTCGGTCTGCCGCGCGTGGTCAGCACCCCAATGATTCCGGCAACGGCTCCAGCGCCCGCGCCGATCGCCGCGCCTTCTCCGCCCTCGGCAGCGGCGCCGATGGCTGCGCCAAGTCCTGTAGTTGTCGCTACGCCTGCGGCATCTCGCCCGTTCGAAGTCCCTGCCGAGCTTTGCAGCAACTGCGTCCTCACAGGCAATACCTGGCCGTCTACCAAGGTCAATTCACTTAACTCCACTCCGAGTTGGGATACCCCACTGACCCGCCCTGCCTTTTTCGCAAGAGCCACGCGGCCTGTCACGATCTGGCCACGTACCGCCACGACCCAGCCGTTGGCCACAAGCGGCTGCTCGAGGGATGCGCTGAATTGGTCACCGGATTGATTTTTGTCACTCGAGAGCCACTCGGTGATGCGCACCGGAATCATGGTTCCTGCCGGCAAGGTTATTGTTGGCGGCACAGCTTGGCTTGTGGGGGCCGCATTCTGCGCAGCTGCATCGGGCGTTGGCAGGCCGTCTGCTTGCGGGACCGTCACCTCGTTCTGACTCGGCGGCGCTTGAGCTGCAGCCGGCGAGCTGCCCATACAAATTCCTAGTGCGAGTGAACTGATCGCAATTCCACGGACCAAAATGCGGCTCCTCAACATCTTATGGCTGGCTATCATGTTGATTCCTCAGTAGTTCGGCGATAAATTCCACGTAGACGAGGCGAAAGAGCGCAACCAAGATGGCTTGTCGCCTCAAGTGATAAAGATGGCGAGATGGCTGCTGCGAGTTGTCTAGTCGCGTATAGAATTCCGCTCGATCACTCCGGGGAGATTCAAGTTGAAACTGGCCGGCGTCAATCGATGCGGTAATGGCAGCCGCGGCTTTCATGGGACTGATCAGCCGCTTCGAGGATCAGCAACGCGGTAAGGATGCCATTGCGCAAGCCAATGATGGAGTCGCTAATTTCGCATTTTTCATAAAAGCGCGCAATTTCGAGGTCGAGCTCGCGCAAGATTCGCATAGCCCGATTGAGCCGCTTCTCGCTCCGTATGAGGCCGACATAATTCCACATGGTGTGCTGGATCGTCAGCCAGTCCTGGGAGATGAGCGCCGGATCGGCCGGCTCATGCTCGTAGCGCCAACCGGCGATCTCAGGAAAATAGAAGTCGCCCCCATGCGCAATGCGCT
>WNFG01000682.1_pt1 | contig 28442 bp, 29 predicted proteins | sample 5400431 | NCBI WGS metagenome assembly WNFG01 (sample SAMN13153346, study PRJNA577476) | soil metagenome | isolation source: 120 cm saprolite under Douglas fir tree site 2 hole 3 replicate 2 | place: USA:California | collected 2015-04-18 | reverse complement strand
CCGAGACTGGTGCACCGCACAGAGAGATTCCTCACATCCGCAGGTCCGACCCTCTCACAGGAGTGAGAGGGGAGGAAAAAATCGGCCTGCTTCGTTCGGTCCCGTAAAATCATCCGGGATGCAAGGAACGCAAATGACGGGCGGGGGGCGGCGGCGGACAAAATGAGAGCGGCAATCGTATCGGATATTCACGGTAACCGGCGCGCCTTCCAAGCAGTTCTGGCCGACCTGCGGCAGGTTGCACCTGACCTGGTTGTCCAGGGCGGCGACTTAGCTTACTGTGGAACGCACCCGGCGGAGATTATCGATCAGATCCACGCGCTCGGGTGGCCCGGGGTTCGCGGGAATACCGACGAGATGCTTTGGGCGCCGGAAGGCCTGGCGGAATTTGCTGCCACAACGCCGAAGCTCGGGCCACTTCTTGACCTACTCCAAGAGATGATTCTCTCGACGCTTGCCTTTGAGCGGGAGATTGCGTATCGTCGAAATAACAGGAAAACAATGAATTTGGAACGCCTCAATCGAATCACGATCGAAGCCGACAAGTGCGGGGGCCGGCCTTGCATTCGCGGGCAGCGAATCCGTGTTACAGATGTGCTCGAATTACTCGGGGCGGGAGCTTCCATCGAGGAAATCCTGGTGGATTACCCATTCCTGGAGCGCGAAGACATCCTCGCAGCCCTGGACTACGCAGCCTATCAGACTGACCACGTCGTGCTTCCCGCGTCGTGAAATTTTTAATTGATAACCAGCTACCTGCCGCCCTCGCCCAATACCTGCGCAAGCGAGGCTTCGATTGCCAGCACGTTGTGGAGGCCGGCTTGGGTGACGCCCTTGACAGCGACGTTCGCCGGTACGCCGAACTCCAAGAACGCATTATTATCAGCAAGGATGAAGATTTTTTTTACTTCGCGAAACGGCGCGAGGCGAAAATCAAGCTCATCTGGATCCGCCTGGGCAACTGCCGGACTTCGGCGCTCTTGGCAGCTTTCGAGCGGTCATGGCCAAGGATCGAATCTTGCCTGAAGGCTGGCGACCGGATTATCGAAATCCGATAGAAACGTTGCAGAACAATTGCAGCGGGCTGGGTGTTAGCCGTACTCGCGAAGGCAGCGGACAAAATGAGAGTGGCAATCGTATCGGATATTCACGGCAACCGGCGCGCCTTCGAAGCGGTGCTGGCCGACCTGCAGCAGGTTGCACCGGACCTGGTTGTCCAGGGCGGGGATTTGGCTTACGGTGGAACGCACCCGGCGGAGATCATCGATCAGATCCGCGCCCTCGGGTGGCCCGGAGTCCGCGGGAATACAGATGAGATGCTTTGGGCGCCGGAAGGTCTGGCGGCATTTGCGGCTGCAACGCCGAAGCTCGGGCCACTACTTGCCATCATCCGAGAGTTGATTCCGCCGACGATTGCAAGCATCGGTGAAGAACGATTGCGATGGCTGGAAGGACTTCCCCAGCAATACTCCGGTGAAGGTTTTAGCCTAGTTCACGCCAGCCCCGACGACCTGTGGCGTGCTCCCATGCCGACTGCCAGCGATGAGGAATTGCAGAGCACCTACGCGTCTCTGGGCGCTCAGTTCTCCAGCGGCGGGGTCGTGGTCTACGGACATATTCATCGTCCGTACATACGCCGGCTTCCAGGTCTGACCGTAGCGAATACAGGCAGCGTGAGCCAATCCCATGACGGAGACCGGCGCGCATCCTACCTGGTGATTGACGGAGAGAGCATAACCAATCGCCGGGTGGAGTACGACGTGGAGAGCGAAGCAGAAGAACTTTTGGGTTCGGGGCTGCCCCATGCCGGCTGGATGTCCCGGATTCTCCTCGCCGGGAAATATTGTCCTCCGGACTAGAGGGAAGTGGCGAGTGGCGAGTGAGGGTCGCGAAGAGGCAGCAGATCCCTAATCGTTCCAATAAATTGGAACGGCACCAGGTAAAATTTGTTCTCATTCGACGATTATCGATTAAAGCTCGATGCCTTTGTTACCTGAAGAGCCAGAAACAGCTTACGTTGAAAAGCGCAGTGGAGAACCGGCCGGCATGACGACAGAACTCATGACGTTGGAGGTTTGGAACCGCCAAGAATGGCGGACGTGGCTGGGAAAGCACCATGCGTCGAGTCCAGGGGTCTGGCTGGCGTTCTACAAGGACCACACGGGAGTGAAGTCGATGCCTTACGAGGACGCGGTTCGCGAGGCGCTGTGCTTCGGATGGATCGACAGCCTAATCAAACGCCTCGATGACGACCGGTACGCCCGCAAGTTCACGCCGCGACAGCCGACCAGCAAGTGGTCGGACATCAATCGCAAACGCTGGGTGGAACTCAAGGCCGCCGGCATCCTCACCGCGGCCGGGCTGGCGGCAGCGCCAACCGACAACACCTACGCGCCGCGGCCGGCAATCCCGGACCTGCCGGCGTACATCGCCAAGGCGCTGAAGGCGAATCCGAAAGCATGGAGTTTCTTTCAGGAGCTGGCGCCAACCTACCGGCGTCACTTTGTGGGTTGGATTCATACGGCCAAGCGGCCGGAAACGAGGGAGAAGCGCATTCGCGAATCGATCGCGACGCTGGCGGCAGGAAAAAAGCTAGGCTTGAAGTAAGGTAAGGCAGGTCCAAGAGACTCAGGGGCTGGACACCAGCACGCTCGAGAGCAAGCTGCGGGCGCCGTTCCACAGGATTTGCACGCCGATACAAACCAGCAAGAAAGACGATAGCCGCATGATTACACTCATCGCGGTGGCGCCAAGAATCTTCGCGAGCCGGTCGGCGAAGCCATAGCAAACGAAGATGCTCAGCGCGATGAGGGCCGGGCCAACCACCGCGGCGAGCATGGCAGGAATATCCATTCCAGGATGCCGCGGCTCATTTGCTCCGAGGGTGATGGCCACGGAAATCGATCCGGGGCCGACCGTCAGCGGCAAGGTCAAGGGATAGAAAGCGTGCCTGAGGACATCTTTCGGGCTCATGCGCTTGTGCACTTCGCCGCGCTCTTCTTCATCACCACTTTTTAGCATCGCCCAGCCGGTGGAAATCACAATCAGTCCTCCGCCAACCTGGACGACGGGCAAAGAGATTCCGAAGAATGCGAGAATGTGCGTGCCAATGAGCAACGAGCCGACCAGGAGAAAAAAACTATTCATGGCGACGCGCCGCGAGAGCATCCTGCGGGCGGAGGCCGTGTAGTCCCTGGTCAGCGACAGAAAGATGGGGCTGCCGCCCAGCGGATTCACGATGGGAAAGAGCGCGCTGAGAATCAGAACAGTGCTTTTCGCGGCCTCGAGCACAGGGAGTCTCCAGGGCACGCAGTATAGCCGACCAGCAGGCGTGAGCAATACGCGAGCAATGACACGAGGCGTGACGCGAGCGGTGCGCAGATTCGGAGGACCAAGCCTTGCTCGCCGAGTCCGACGTGCGCTAGAGTCGCGGTTCCACGTTGAGGAAGACCATGGCAAAGAAGAACAAGAAGAGCGGGCTAAGACAAATCGTGCCGGGCGAGCAGGTCCGCATGTTTATTCCCCGAAGCCGGATACAGCGGCGGATTCAAGAGGTGGCGCGCCAAATCCGGCGCGATTTTCCCGATGAGCCGCTTCATCTGGTTGGGGTGCTCAAGGGAGCGGTGTTTTTTCTCTCGGACCTGGCGCGGGGAATTCCCGGCGAAGTGTCCTTTGATTTCATCGCCGTGTCGAGCTATGGAAAGGACACGCGCTCCTCGGGGCAGGTGAAACTTACGCGCGACCTGGACTCGAGCATCGAAGGGAAGACGGTGATCGTCGTCGAGGACATACTGGATACCGGCATGACGCTGCAATATCTGCTGCGGGTCTTCGAACAACGCAAGCCGAAGCGTTTGCGCGTTGCCGTCCTGCTGGACAAGCCGTCGCGGCGCATTGCGGCCGTGCGCGCGGATTACGTGGGGTTTACGATCCCCAATGAATTCGTGGTGGGATTCGGCCTGGACTACGCGGAGCGGTACCGCAACCTGCCTGGGGTCGGAGTGCTCACGCTCGCGAAAGAGAAAAAGGCAAGCGGAAGTCAGTAACATTGGCTGGGCTGAAGCCACCGGAAAAACCGGAAGTGGCGTGTGCCAAAATGGAACCTATCGTCCTGAGTGTTCGCCAGCGGAGTGTCCGAGGCCGCCTGCTATAATGTTCTGAGTTCATGAATCCCATTGATGCAAGCACGGAAGCGACCGAGACAAAGGCGGGCCCCGAGGTTTCCGCCGAAGTTCTGAGCACGCTCGCCGAGATCGGGGAAGAGGTCAACGCCTCGCTCGATTTGGACGAAGTGCTGGCGCGCTCCGCGGCTCTAATCAAGCGGCACATTGACTACGAAATCTTCGGAGTTTTGATGCTTGAGGGAGATGGCGCCTATCTCAAGCACCGGTTTGCCATCGGCTATCCGCGGGAGCTGGCGGAGAGTCTGCGCGTCCCCTTGGGGCAGGGAATCACAGGAACCGCGGCGTCCACCGGCCACCCGGTGCGAGTGAGCGACACTTCGAAAGACCCGCGGTACATCAACGCGATCGACAGCGTGCGCTCGGAACTCGCCGTGCCGCTGATGCTTCAGGGCAAGTGTATCGGTGTGCTGGACATTCAAAGCCGGCATCTCGATTATTTTACGCGGGAGCAGCAGAGCATTCTGACGCTGCTGGCGAGCCGCCTGGCGGTGGCGATTGAAAATGCGCGACTGTACCAGCGCGTCCGTTCGCAGGCGGAAACACTTCTATTGCTCAGTGAAGTCGGGCGCGAGACGGGCTCGACTCTCGACGTTGAAGAGTTGTTGCGGCGCGCCGCAGAACAAACCAAGCGCGTGATCGACTACCAGATCCTCAGCATCATGCTCTATGACGAGGAGCAAAAAGTGTTTCGGCATCGACTAGACGTAAAGCACGGCCAGCGGGTGCAAGGCAAGCTGCGCGTGACGGCGAGCGAAGGGATCGTGGGCGCGGCGGCCACCCTGAAAGAGCCGGTTTTGGTCAATGACGTGACCACCGATCCTCGCTACCTGATGGTGAATCCGGAAACGAAGTCGGAATTGGCCATCCCGATGATGCACAAGGGCAAGGTGATCGGAGTTCTGGACCTCGAGAGCCCCCAATTAAACTATTTCACCGAAGATCACGTTCAGACGCTTTCGATTCTTTCCGCGAATCTCGCCGTATCGCTGGAGAACGCGCGGCTTTACGAGCAAGTGGCCCGAGACGAGGCACGGCTGGAGCGCGATCTGCAGGCGGCAAAACGCATTCAGGGAGCACTGCTGCGCCCCGTGCCTGCCGAAGATTACGGCGTCGACATGGCGGCGCGGTATCTTTCCGCAAGAGAAGTTTGCGGAGATTTGTACGAATTCCTGCGCTACGGTCCACAACAACTGGGCATCGCCCTCGGCGACGTCAGCGGGAAGGGAACTGCGGCGGCGCTTTACGGGGCCGTGGCCATCGGCATCATGCGAAGTCTGGCGCCGCAGAAACTCCAGCCCGCCGAGCTGCTCCGCCAGATGAACCAGATTGTCGGCGAGCGGCGCATCGAGGGCCGCTTCATGACCGCGTGTTTCGCAACATGGCAAAAGGGGCGGCGCAAATTGCGAGTTGCAAATGCGGGGCAGTCACAGCCATTGCTGTACAAGGACGGACGCTGCGGAAAGATTGAGCTGACGGGTTTTCCGCTGGGTATTTTTGAAGAAGTCAGCTATGACGAGTGGGGAGTCAGTCTCGACCCGGGCGACATCCTTGTTTTCCACTCCGACGGAATCGCGGAAACCATCAACAGCGAGGGACAGTTTTTCGGGACGGAGCGGCTTCGCCGGCTCATCGAGCAGCGACATGAGGTCGGCGCCGCCGAGCTCGCCGATCTGATCCTGCGCGAGGTTGATTGGTTTGCGCAGAGCGCCCCGCTTGCCGATGACCGCACTCTCGTCGTGCTGAAAGTACGATGAGCGGAACGCGGGCAAGCTCCGATGAGAAGCACTCCTTCGCCGACCCTACCGAATTCACGCCGCATTTTTCATGGAAGAGGACGCCGCGAAATAACAATCTTGAAACCGTCATGTGCGAGGGAGTTTCTCTGGTCCGTGGCGCCGATAAGATTGGAACGCCCACATACTTCTATAGCCGCGCTGCGATCGAAGACGCATATAGGGAGCTGAATCGCGGGTTAGGCTCTTTGCCGCATACATTGTGCTTTGCGGTTAAGTCCAACGGAAGTCTTTCGATCCTGCAGCGCCTCGCGAAGCTGGGGAGTGGCTTTGACATCGTTTCCGGAGGAGAACTCGCCGAGCTCCGGCAGGTTGGCGTGAGCGGCGAGCGCATCGTGTTTTCCGGCGTGGGGAAAACGCGGGAAGAGATTCGTGAAGCGCTTCGTTATCCACCGAGGCGCCGCGGCGAGGGCAGCGGCATTCTGCTCTTCAATATCGAGTCCGAGGCGGAGCTGGAGGTTCTGATCGAGGAATCCGCGCGGAACATGCGGCCAGGCAGCGCCGCCCCGGCGGTTTCCATCCGCGTGAATCCTGACGTGAAGGCTGGAGGACATCCGCACATCGCCACGGGTCAACACCAGCACAAGTTTGGAGTGGATTGGGCGGAAGCGAAGCGGCTTTATCTGGCCCACCGCGCGTCGAAATGGATCGAATGGCGGGGAATCAGCGCGCACATCGGTTCTCAGATCACGTCGCTGACTCCGTTCCGGGAAGCCCTGCAGCGGCTGTCGGGCTACGCGCAAGAGCTGCGGCAAGAGGGCATCGCGCTGAGGTACGTTGATTTTGGCGGGGGGCTCGGCGTGCGCTACACCGATGAACGCCCGCCGTCGCGCAGAGCCTACGCGCGGATGATTGCAAAAACTCTGCGGCCGTTGGGTGTGCACTTGCTACTGGAACCGGGGAGGTCAATCATTGCGCCGGCGGGAGTCCTGCTCACGCGCGTTCTCTATATCAAAGAAAACCACGGAAAGACTTTCGTGGTCGTCGATGCGGCGATGAATGATCTTTTGCGTCCCGCGCTATACGGCGCGGTGCACCCGATCACGCGCTTGACCCGCGACCGGAGGGAAACGCGTACGCCTCGCAAGCGGGCAGACATAGTCGGACCGGTCTGTGAGACAGGCGACTGCTTTCTTCACGATTGGCCGCTGGGAGAAGTGAAGCCGGGCGATGTGCTGGCGATCTGGACAGCGGGGGCCTACGGAATGTCGCAGGCATCGAATTACAATGCGCGATTGCGCCCCGCGGAAGCGTTAGTGGAAGGCAATCGTTACCGAATCATTCGCCGGCGGGAAACGACAAAAGACCTGCTGCGCAACAATAGTCTCTCCTAGCCTACACTTCACCCCACTTGAGCTTGTTGCGCAGTATTTCGAAATAAGATTTTTTCGGCGGTTGGATTAGTTTGAGGCGCTCGTTCGACCGGGTAATCCGCACGCGGTCGTCAGGCTGCATGGGAATACCCTTTTGGCCATCCAAGGTCAAGAAAACAGATTCTTCGTGCTCCGCCAGCCGGACGTCAATGCACGACGAGTCTCGCACCACCACGGGGCGGTCGGTTAGTGTATGCGGGCAGATTGGCGTAATGACGATTGCCTCCACGGCAGGGTGCACGATCGGCCCGCCCGCGGAAAGAGAATAGGCTGTCGAGCCCGTTGGGGTGGAAACAACCAGGCCGTCAGCGCGGTAACGACACACAAATTCCCGGTCGATGGAGAGCTCGAGCTCGATCATGCGCGCTACCGCGCTCTTATTGACCACGGCGTCGTTCAGCACGTGTTGGTGCTCAACGACGGCTCCTGCACGTTCCAACTCGACGTGGAGCATGACGCGGTCACTCATCGAAGAGCGCCCGCCCAGTGTCTCTTCCAGGGCCGGGTAGAGTTCTGCGAGCGTAAAACTCGTAAGAAAACCCAAACTGCCCAAGTTTATCGGCAGGATGGGAATTCCGCGCGCCGCAGCCACTCGCGCAGCGGCGAGCAGCGTGCCATCTCCCCCCAGCACAAGAAGGATTTGCGCCTGCTCCGCTATTTTCTCGCGCGGCATTGCGTTGGACGGCGGTGGCAGGGAACCGGCGGTTTCCTCGTCGTACAAAACCCGAATGCCCCGGGTTTGGAGCCATTGCAGGAGCGCTGGCGCGACTGCGGAAAGGTTCGAGCGGCGCGGGCGGGAAATAATGCCGATCGTTTGAAAGGATTGAACTGGCTGCATGTGCGCCTGCGATTCTACTCCAGCGCCTCTTTACGAGCGTGGAGAAAATACTCCTGATTGCCCTCCGCTCCGAGGAGATGGCTGGGACGCACCTCCAGACTGGTGAGGCCGGCATTTTCCGCTGCTTTGCTAACGCTGGCGATGGCCTTTTCGTGGAGTCGCGTGTCTTTCACGATGCCACCACGGCCGACGTCTTCACGCCGCAATTCGAATTGTGGCTTCACGAGAATGAGAAAGGTCGCGCCTTGCTCTGCGCAGGCAATCACGGGGCCAAGCAGCTTCGTGACAGAAATGAACGACACATCCACGACGACCAAGCCGGCCCTTTCAGGAATGTCCTCAGGTTTCAACCTGCGCGCATTGCGTTCGATGCGTACGACTCGCGGATCTTCTTGAAGTTTCCAGTCGAGCTGGGCGGTGTTCACGTCAACGGCATAAACACGCGCCGCGCCGTGTTGCAGCAGGCAATCGGTGAATCCGCCCGTGGATGATCCGACGTCCAGGCAGACCAGGCCCCTCGGATCAACCGAAAAGTCCTCCAGAGCTCCTTCCAGCTTGAAGCCGCCCCGGCCCACGTATTTTTGCAGGCGGCTGTTCACCTCGATGCGGGCATCGCGTGAGACGGGAATCCCAGCTTTTTCCGCGCGTGCTCCGTCGACCCGAACCTCGCCGGCTAAGATCATGGCTTGTGCCTTCTGCCGCGATTCAGCAAGGCCGCGTTCGACGAGGACGACGTCGAGTCTTGAACGTCCTGTATTGGATTTCATGATAGTCAGCCCGCCTCAGGCGCGGCGCTGCACGAGGTATTCCGCAATTTCGCGAAGACGCGACGCGCGATCGCCGTACGCAGCGGTTTCCGCCACAGCTTTGGCGGCCAATTCGTTCGCAATCTGATGCGAGCGTTCCAGCCCGTGAACGGCCGGATACGTCGCCTTTTGCTGGGCAATATCTTTTCCTGCCGTCTTGCCAAGAGCGGCGGAGGACTCTTCCACGTCAAGGATGTCGTCTGTGACCTGGAAGAGCAGTCCAATGCATTCGCCAAAGCGCCGGAGGCGCGCAACGTCTCCTTCAGAGGCACCGGCGCAAATCGCACCCGAAACGATCGACGCGCGGATGAGCGCTGCGGTCTTCGAATGGTGAATGTATTCGAGCATCTCCGGCGCGATGCGCTTTCCCGCAGCTTCCAGGTCGGCTACCTGCCCGCCCACCATGCCGTTGATTGTTCCGGCCGCCGTGGAGACCTCCGTCAGAATGGCGACGCGTCTTTCGGCATCGACCGGCGTGGCAGCGATGGTTTCGAACGCCAGTGTCAGCAGGGCATCGCCTGCAAGTATGGCTGCGGCTTCGCCGAATTTTTTGTGGCACGTAGGTTTGCCCCGGCGCAGGTCATCGTTGTCCAGGGCGGGCAGATCGTCGTGGATCAACGAATAAGTGTGGATGAATTCAATCGCGCAGGCTGGGTGAAGAACCGGTGTCACGTCCGCATTGAAAATTCGCGCTGTTTCCAGACACAAAACCGGTCGAATGCGTTTGCCGCCGGCAAAAACACTGTAGCGCATGGCCCGGTGGATCGATGGCGGCGGCAGATTCTCCGCCGGCATCAGGCGATCCAGTGAAGCGTCCACCGCCAGGCGGTCTTCCTCAAAGAATTGCGGGAGTTTCATTGTCACAGAGGGCATGCGCGAATCGCTGGTGGCAGGAAAGTCAAGATTCGCTCTCGTGCTCGGGATCGAACGGCTCGGCGGCGAGTTTGCCGTCCGCTTTCTTCAGCAAAATCTCCACGCGGCCCTCGGCTTCCTCGAGCTGCTTCTGACACTCCCGCGAAAGCGCCACGCCTTCTTCAAAGAGCTTCATGGCATCGTCGAGCGAGAGCTGCGGGCTCTCGAGACGGCGAACCACTTCCTCGAGCCGCGCGAGCGAGCGCTCAAAGTCCGGCTTCTTCGGCGGGTCGGGCTTTTTGGCAGCGGGAGTATTCACGTGATTGCCTTATCTCCTCAGATTCTATTTCTGACAGCGCGCACAGTAGTAAGTGGACCGCCCGCCTTGCGCGATCCGCCGTATCAACTCGCCGCAACGGCGGCAAGGTTTTCCTTCGCGGCCATAGACGCGAAGAATTTTATCCAGGCCCTGGAACCACCATGCCGGGTCGCGAAAATTGGGCGCCGGATGCAGACAGCATTCTAAGGCACGCGAGAGAACGGAAACAATCGCTTTGTGCAGCCTGCGGGACTCCTCGGGCTTCAGGGTGTTGGCACGGCGGCGCGGGTTGAGTCTCGCGTGCCACAACGATTCGCTCGAGTAGATGTTGCCGATGCCCGCAATGCGTGACTGCTCGAGAAGAAACTCCTTGAGCGGGCGTTTTGAATTCGCCAGCAATTCCGCAAACCGATGCGCGGTGAACTCCGGCGACAGCGCATCCATACCCAATCCGGCGAGCGCCGGGCACGATTCCTCGGACTCCCACGCGTGCATGCGCCCGAAGTGGCGCCGATCAGCGAATCCGAGCACGCCCTTGTCCAACTCCAGCGCCACGTCGACATGGACGCCTGCATCACGCGTGTTGGCGCGAGCAAGCAGCTCTTTTCCGTTTGTGAACCAAAGAAGTTGGCCATCCAGGCGAAAATGCATCGTCAAAAGCCCTTGTGCGAGCCTGAGGAGCAGGTATTTGCCCTTGCGTCCGACAACAACAACTCTCTGGCCTTCCGCCATCCGGATCAGACGCGCAGCCTTTTGTGGTCTTGTGGAAATGACATGCAAGACGTGAACGTGCCGAATCAGCCGACCCGTGACGAGCGGGCGAAGCGTTCGGGCGACCGCTTCTACCTCAGGCAGTTCAGGCATGAGTCAGACAGCTGCTTATGCAGCGCGACGGCTTGCCGCCGCATCGCCAGGAAATGCTTTACGGCACAGGCCGGAGCGTAAGCGTGTGCTTGCGCACCTTCGCCTCAGCGGCATCGCTGAACGGGGCAGCGATCGGCTTTCCCTCGTACCAAAACGAAAACTGATCGGTGTAGTGCTCGCTCCCGAGCTGTCCGGACTGACCAGCGTGTAGCAAGAGGATGGAGTCATCCCAATCGGCAAGATTCGCGACAAACCTCATCGCGGGACCGTGCGTTTTCGTCGCCGCGCGCACGCTGTAGCCCGTGCCGGCTTGCGGTTTGTCCGTGATGCTGAGGAGCCGCCTCAACAACCCTTCCCGGCCGATCGGATGCAGCATGTCGAGCTCGTTCAGACGCTTCCAGCGCCAATCATCGGTTTGCTCGCTCCCAGTTTGTTGCGTGAGGACTGTGACAGCCTGATCAGCGGCCGCAACTAGCAATTCGTCATAGCTTTTGTACGTGGGTGGAAGCCACTTTGCAGGCCGCTCGGTGAGTATTCTCTGCAAAAACGTCGCGGTGCGCCACCGATAAAGGTCTGTCTCCTTCCCAAGATAAGGCTCCAGAATCAACTGGAGCGCCGCGCGCCGCGCCGCCCCCAAAAAAGAAACAATCGGCGAATCCACTTCCGCGATCCCGTTCCAATCCTTCAGTTTCTCAATGAGCTTTTTCGCCCGGAGGTCCTTTGGCTGCATCGCTTTCGCCGCGGCGGACAACTGGTCGGCAAGAAACGCGTGCGGATAGCTGTAGATGTCCGTTTCCACCTTCAACATATCCACTGGCCGAAGATCATGCTTGTCATGCAGAAGGTCGTAGATTCGCGCGGTGCGATAAGGTTCTTCCCAGCGGTCGGTCAAATAAGGTTTGTACTTCGGTCCCACCACCCGCGCGTTTGCCGTGACGATCAATCCACTCTCGGGGTTGAGCGCCTGCGGAAGCTGATCGAACGGGATGTAGCCGGTCCACTCGTAATCGTCTGTGTCTCCCGGAACCGGCACCTCGCCGTGACCCTTCTTTCGAATCGGCACGCGCGCGGCCATTAGGTACCCGATGTTCCCATCTACATCCGCGTATACGGCATTCTGCGCCGGGCCCCAGATTTTTTTCATCGCCTCTCGGAATTCGTGCCAGTTCTTCGCCTTGCCCAGCCCGTTGTGAGCGATCCCAAGCCCGCCGGGTTCAAGTGCCGTCCAGCGCAACGCGTAGGCCTTATCCCCTTCGCGGCGAACAATCGGCCCGTGCCGGGTGACGACGACTTGCAGGTGCTCGTCCGGCTGTCCTTTGACCTGGATCACTTCGTCAAAGACTTGCGCTTTTGTCCATGCGCCCTTTACCCGGTATTCGTCCGGCGATGCGGGGTTGAACGTTTCGACGTACAGGTCCTGCACGTCGGCGCCATTGTTGGTGAGGCCCCAAGCGATGCGCTCGTTGTGTCCGATGGTCACGAGTGGAGCGCCGGGAAGCGTGAAACCCTTCACGTTCCAGCCGGGCGCGGTGAGATGCACCTCGTACCAAATCGGCGGAATCCATAGCTCGAGATGCGTGTCGTTGGCGAGCAGCGGCTTGCCGGTCGCAGTGTGCGCTCCGCTGACCACCCAGTTGTTGCTCCCAAGTCCTTGCCGGATTTCGCTTTGCGACTCCTCCAGAAATCCCTTGATTGCTGCATGCAGCGCCGACGTCAGATCAGCGTAGCCTTCCGTTTCCGCACCGCCAGTATCCCCGTTCCAATCGGCCTTGAGCACAGTGTCCGGCACCATATCGTCATCTTCATCGTCGCCGGTATCGGCCTTCGAACGCTGTGATCCATCATTCGGCGCGTTTGGGTCACCCACAACATAGTGATCCATCGCCGCTTCATCCGAGAAGAGTTCCTTCGCGCGTTCCGCACCAACCCGCTCCGTAACCTTGGCTCGATCCAGTTCTCTCTCCCAGGTATTGGTCAGCGTCTGGTACATATAAGCCGCGATCACCAGCGAATCGGAAGGACGCCAGGGCCGCGGCTTGTATTTCAGCACGGAGAACTCCAGCGGAAGATTATTCTGGTGGTCCTGGGTGAACCGGTTCACGCCGCGCGCGTAAGCTTCCATCACTGCCCGCGATTCGGGATCCATTAAATTGAGGTCGCGCTCCGCCGCGCGGCCAAAACCGAAGGTACGAAATTGGCTGTCGATGGCCAGAGTCGATTTGCCCAAGATTTCAGAGAGCTGCCCGAGTGAAACCCGGCGCAGCAGATCCATCTGCCATAGGCGGTCTTGCGCCATGACGTATCCCTGCGCTTCCGCAGCATCTTCGATGGAGGCCGCGCGGATGCGCGGAACGCCCCAATTGTCCCGTTCTACGGTCGCTTCATGCTTTAGCCCGTAGAGCGTTGCGGTTCCGTCAAGCTGCGGGAGTGGGCGGTAGACGAACCACCAGGTCAGCGTCCCGGCGGCAGCGAAAACAATTGCAACTGTCCAAATGAGAAAACGCAGGATGGTCCGCAAGCAGTCTCCGACGCGCTTTAAGTAGAATTTTGAGTGTAGAGGAGCTGGACTGTCCGCGCAACTTGACAAAATGCGCACTGCGACTGACCCGCCGCTCCCGGACTGCTACAATTTGTCCGGGGGGACATCCGCAACTCCATGTTTGCTGTGCGTCTGATCGGTGTCCTGGCGCTCGTTGCTCTCAACGGCTTCTTTGCGGCCGCGGAGTTTTCCCTCGTGGCCGTGCGCATTTCTCGTATTCGCCAGCTCGTGGCCAAGGGCGATCTTCGCGCGCGTGTCGTCGAGGTATTGCTGGCCGATTTGCACCGAGTCGTGTCCGGCGTACAGGTAGGCATCACCGTCACGAGCTTGGCCATCGGCGCTCTTGGCGAAGCGACCTTCGCCGCGGGGTTACAACAGCTCTGGCATGGGACTCCGGGCACACGCACCGCGCTACTCGCTCATGCTGCCGCGCTGGCCTGTGCTTTTGCACTGCTGAGCGCCATGCATGTCGTCATCGGCGAACTGGTTCCCAAAACAGTCAGCCTTGCCAGGGCGGAACGCGTCGCCTTGCTCATCGCTCTGCCATTCCGGTGGTTTTTGACCACTTTCCGATGGGCCATCGATCTTCTCGACGGTGTCTCGGGCGTTATCGTGAAGGCGCTGGGAGTTTCTGCGCCCCAGAGTCACGGCGTTGCGCACTCCACGGAGGAGCTGCAAATCCAAATCCAGCAGGCTCGCGAGCGTGGCCTCCTTGCTCCCGGCGAAGAAAAATTCATCGTCAGCGCAATCGAGCTCAGCCAGGTGCAAGCGCGCGAGATCATGATCCCCCGCCCCGATATGCACACCTTGCCCGTGGAGGCCACGCTTGACGAAGTCATGCGCGCCTTTGCAACCTCACAGCGGTCGAGGATACCGGTGTATCGCGGCACGGAAGATCACGTCCTCGGATTCGTCCACATCAAGGACATGCTTTGGGTGCTCCTCGATCGCGAGCGCCGCCGCGAAGAAAACCTTTCCGCGCCGCCTTTCGATCTGCGTCGAATCCTGCGCGAAATCTTGATCGTGCCGGAGACAAAGCCTGCCAATGAGCTCTTGCTCGAGCTGCGCACTCACCATACGGGGATGGCTATGGTGGTCGATGAGTTCGGCAGCATTCTCGGCCTCATCACCCTGGAAGACATCCTCGAACAGGTGGTCGGCGAGATTCACGACGAATTCGACGTCGTCGAGCGCCCGCTCACCCTCGCCGACGGAGCCTTAATCTTCGACGCGGCCTTGAACGTCCGGGACCTCGATGCCCAGTACAACATCACCATCCCGGAAGATCCGGCATACGCCACGGTCGGCGGTTTTGTGCTTGATCAGCTCGGCTTCATTCCGCGCGGGGGCGAGAGCTTCGAATTCGGAGGATTTCGATTTACGGTCGTAGAGATGGATGGCCGCCGCGTCGCTCGAGTGAAGATTCAGCGGATACGGCCGACCCTCGAAGAGAGCAGAGCAGTGGAAAGCTCAGTCACCATGGCGAAACCTGCGAGGGGCTCGAAAGCCCCCGCAGCGGACTCTTAGGCACCTTGAACGAATGGCTCGCCATCTCTTCCAACGATTCCTGCTCACGCTTCCTTCGCTCTGGCTCGTCCTCACTCTTGTCTTCCTTATGGTCCATATCGTGCCCGGAGACCCCGTCGAGCAGATGCTGGGCGAAGGGTCGGCCCCGGGTCAGCTCACTCAGCTTCGTCATTCGCTCGGGCTCGATCTCCCGCTGCATGTACAATACGGCCATTACCTGTGGCAACTCGCGCACGGCGATCTCGGTCAATCACTGAAATTCCAAGCCCCCGTGCGGCGGATCATTTTCGAGCGCTATCCCGCAACGTTACAGCTTGCTTTTCTGGCATTGGTGGTCTGCGCGGGCATCGCCATTCCCGCAGGGGTTCTCGCCGCACACCGCCGCGGCCAACTCACCGATCGCGCCGTCAGCGTATTTACACTGCTCGGACTCGCCGTGCCGAATTTTGCGCTCGGCCCAGTCCTCATACTACTTTGTTCCATCCAGCTTGGCCTCCTGCCCGTTTCCGGGCGCGGCGGCCCTTCTTATTACATTCTTCCCGCGGCGACTCTTGGCGCGGCGCTGGCTGCGATTCTCACGCGCATGGTGCGTGGCTCAATGCTCGAAGAGCTTTCCAGCGACTACGTGCGCACCGCGCGCGCGAAAGGGCTCTCGACGGGCGCGGTTTTGTTCCGCCATGCTTTCCGGAACGCGCTCATCCCCATCATCACCATTCTCGGATTGCAATTCGGCACGCTCCTCGCCGGCACCATCGTCACCGAGACGATTTTCTCCTGGCCCGGAATTGGACGCCTGACCGTCCAGGCCATCTCCTCACGCGATTACCCTCTGCTGCAGGGTTGCATCCTCGTGATTGCCGTCTCCTACGTCGTCGTGAACCTGCTGACGGATGTGCTTTACGCCGTCGTTGACCCGCGGGTGCGTCTCTCATGAGGATGGCTTCCGCTCTCGGCCAATTCCTCCGGCAGAGTGTTCTCGCGCGCGCCGGATTTGCGGCCGCTGTGGTTCTCCTCTTGGCCGCGCTGCTCGCTCCCTGGATCGCGCCCGCGGACCCCGCCGCGCAAGATCTTTCCGCTCGGCTCGAATCTCCCTCGCGCGCGCACTGGATGGGCGCCGACGAGCTTGGACGCGATACATTCTCGCGCACTCTGTATGGTGCAAGGGTTTCGCTGTTCGTCGCCGTCTCCGTAGTTTGCGGTTGTGGATTGACGGGCCTGGTCATCGGCATGCTCGCCGGTTTCGTCGGTGGCTGGTTCGACCGCTTTGTAAATCTTTTGCTCATCAACGCTTTTCTGTCATTCCCCGGAATTCTTCTGGCGATTGCGTTCGCTGCTTTTTTTGGTCCCGGCATCGGAAAGGTGATTCTTGCCCTGATCATCACGGGATGGGCCGGCTATGCGCGCCTGGCGCGCGCACAGGTGTTGAAAGCCAAAGAGCTGGAATTCATTCTCGCCGCTCGCTCCCTCGGTGCTTCCCACGCGCGCATTTTGTTGCGTCATCTGCTTCCCAATATCCTGCAGCCCGTATTGATTCAGGCGACCATCGGCATGGCCGGCGCCATCCTAGCCGAATCCACGCTCAGCTTCCTCGGGTTGGGCGTCCTCGCGCCGGTTCCCAGCTGGGGTTCCATGCTGAACGACGCCCGTGGCCATCTCTTTGACGCGCCTCACCTGGTCATTTTCCCGGCGTTAGCGGTGATGACCGCCGTCCTGGCATTCAATTTGTTAGGCGATGCCTGGCGCGATTGGCTCGATCCTCGCACGCGCTCGCAGATGGCTGCCCTCGAACACACTCGCTGACTCGCGCAGTTCTCGAATTAAGCGGATTTCCGCAATCAAGAGCAGTAGCTCAGCTCTTCACGGTGAAGTTTTCCCTTGATTCAGAAAATCATTTTTCTGGCAGGACTACTGGCGTACCACGGCCCAGACCGAGTACGCGCGATGCGCTCCCTTTGTTGACGCCGATTTCCAGGTATCCGCTCGAGCCGAAATACGCCACCGATTCCGCGGCTTCGCCTTGCGCAAACGTTTCGACCAGCTTCGTTACCGCATGGTTTCCCACTTGCAGGTTCAGCGCCTTTCCGTTTCGCGCGCTTTCCGGCAAATCCTCGCTCCGGAAATTCGTGACCAGGTTCCCAAAAGCATCGACTCGCAACACCACACCCTTGACTGTCCCGTCTGCAGCTTTGGGACGGGGAAGCGCGAACCGCTTGTAGTCCTGAATCTCTTCGCCCATGCTGGCCGTCTGCCAGCCCTTGGAGAGCCAGGCTGCCACCGGCGCAAACACGTCACGCCCGTGAAACGTCTTGCTCACCGGCTGCAGATAGTAATGTTCCGCATTGGCATGGCGCACCACAAATTTTTCCTCGCGTTCGTAGACCAGCGAGAGCACGCCGTTATCCGGCGCGATGAAGTACTGATTCTGCCCGCTCACGAGAATTGGCCGGCGCTCGGTGCCCACACCGGGATCCACAACCACTACGTGAATCGTTTTCGGAGGAAAGTAAGAGTAAGCTTCGCCGATCGCCAGCGCGCCATCAAGCAGGTCAAACGGCGTAACGTGGTGCGTGATGTCCACGATGGTCACATCCGGATTGATCTTCAGGATCACGCCCTTCAGCGTTCCCACCAGATGGTCTTCCGTCCCGTAGTCGGTTGTCAGCGTGATGATCGCGTTGGACACTACGTTTTTCTACCCTCGATGAGCTGTATGCCGCAAGTATCGGCGGAGAAGAACACGCTCCGTCTCCTTTGACGCTAGCGGAGGCCGTCCCCTCCGTCAAGAAAAGGCGCGGCGGCTGCTGTGCAATCGTCAACGCCCCTTGATCACCGACGGGAAGCTTTGGAATCAGCCCGTGCCCTGATCCGGCGCGCACGCATGCCAATCGGGGTCAGTATAGTGAATTCTGCAAAACCACAAGCCGCACTGCGTGCACCGGCGCTGAGCGGGCAGGTCACACGGCACGTCACGCGGTGAGACTCCCTTGCAGATTCGCTTTTTCGGCTTTATCTCCGCTCTGGTCATGTCGGCCTCCATCGCGGAAGCTGTCTGGGTTATGGCCCGCTAATTATGTCTCACCGCAGGCGTTCCACAACGCCCACCCTGTCGACTCCACTGCACGCGATGTACACGCGCCCGTCCGCAGTCGCCGCCATGTTCCGCACCGTACCGCCGCCGGAAGGAATATTCGCGCGAGCGAATTTCTCCGTCTTGGGATCGAATTCGACGATTGTGTTTGGCTTCACGCCCGATTCGCTGTACCACACCATGCCATCCGTCGTGATCGCGATTCCGTAGGGAGCCGATCCGCTCCCGCCAGGCGAAGGCCACATCCTCACCGCTCCCGAAGCTGGATCGAGCCGCCCCAGGTTGCCGCCCGCGTAGTCCGTGAAATACACGAGATCACTCGCATCAATCGCCAGCCGTCGCGGCCTCACTCCCTCCGGCAGCTTATATTCGGTAACCTCCATCGTTTGCGGATCAATCTTCGCCATCTTGTTCGTCCCAAATTCGCAGAAGAACGGTACGCCCTTGCTGTTGATGTCGATCCCGTAGGGCCGCGCGTCTCCCGTTTGGATTTTTTTCAATTCGATCTTTCCGCTGCGCGGGTCGAGCTTTCCAACCATGTTGGCGACTTGCAGCGTGAACCACAAAGTTCCGCGTGAATCGAATACAGGAGTGTGTGGGTCGTCGCCCTTAGGGTCGGGAATCTTGTATTCCGTCACCGCTCCCGTCCGCGGATCAAGTTTGCCTATGTATCCCTTGAAGTTTCCTGTGAACCAGATATTTCCATCATTATCGGCGACCAGCCCGTGCGGCCCCGATTCCGCAATCTTCAATGGAAACTCTTTGAAAGTTCCGGCCGCGGGATCCAGCCTCCCGATCTTGTTCACCATCTGCTCCGTAAACCACAGCGCGCCATCAGCTCCCACCGCCGGATCGTGCGGGTGCGCGCCTTTCGTGGGCACCGCCCATTCACGGATCGCCACCTTCAACTCCCCAGCTTCCGGCGCAGGCGGCGTGCTGCGTGACGCGATCGCTGCTCCCAGTCCAAAGCTCCCGAGCAGCACTCCAATAAACGCAATTTGGTTATTCCTCATACATTCCTCCCGGCCAGCACCAAACATATTACAAAATCTGAGTGTCGCAATTGTACTGCTCCACAACGTCGTCTGCTCAACTTACCCAGGCGGAACTCTTGCGACCCTCGCTCCGTTTTGCTAGCTTAGTGAATTGAGCGGGCGTCGTACAATGGCAGTATAGAAGCTTCCCAAGCTTCGGACGTGGGTTCGATTCCCATCGCCCGCTCCAGTCGAATCCTCAATAATTTCTCCGTATCTGCAAAAACAACCCTGCGCGCCGGTAGTTCTAAATTATTTTAGGCCTACTCTCAAAGCGGGGAACTGGTATACAATCCGACCACTTCATTCAAGGGGTAGCATCATGGAAGAAGAGCGACGCCGTGCACCAAGATTCCCTTTTATCGCCGCCGGAGAAGTTTTGGACGAAAACTCCGGATCGCTGCTGTCCATTCGAGTGAGCGACCTTAGCCTCAACGGATGCTATCTCGACACCATCAATCCTTTTCCCGACGGCACTCTGGTTCACGTCAAGATTTTCACCGACTCCAACCGCTTCGAAGCTCCGGCCACTGTCGTTTATTCCCACACTCATCTGGGTATGGGCGTCGCCTTTCGCGAATTGGACTCCACCCACTTGACTGTCTTGCAGAACTGGCTTCCTTCGGACGCGGAAGCCTCTTACCAAGCAGAGGGCTGATTCAATATTTTCCGTGCTGTCGCTCCTCCTTGGCGCCAGCCTCACACTTGAGACTCTCGTTTTGCCGTCGCGGCCTCCAGGATCCAGCGCTGCAGAACCCGCGCGAAGTGCGGGTGGATGCGGTCAAACATCACGCCCATCCCGGCTTCTGGGTTCGTGTACACGACCGTCGCAGGCGCCTCAAAGAATTTCCCCGCTGCGTAAATCTTTACTTTAAGAACGGTTCCTTCCGGAAAGGGGCTCTTCAATTCGATGTGACATCCCCGCAGGCCAAGTTCCGTTACGCGTGTTGTTATGCCTGTGCTTGAAGACGCGGCAATTACCTCAGCCGTTGCGACGAACGGATATCTCGGCGCCCGGCGTTTCTCTTGTTCCAAGTGATTCTCCCCGAATTTCAGTGACTGAATTCTAGCTCGTATTGGTCCGCTCTTGATCAAAAAGGTGTGCTCTCCCCTCGCGACACATATTTTATGAGATCTTACCGGCCTTTCGCCGCCTGCCAACGGCGCTCTTTTCCCGGTCTCGACATCCGTGCCGGACTTGCGGTACTAATATTCAATCTGCTTGCCCGGTCCCAAAAGGGGCAACCATGAAAGTCAACCGGATCGTTCTCTTCGCCGCAGTGAGCTTTCTTTTTGCCGCGCTGCCCGTCCCGGCACAGACCTCTCCCGACTCCCAGGAGGGAGATTCGCCTCGTTGGTACAGCCCTTCCAGATACAATCCCATGAAGCTCATCAAGCGAAACTCTAAAACGGCATCCGAGCACCTCGCCGCCGACAACGATCTCGAAATCAAGCTGACCACTCAGTTGCAACGCCTCGCAGTGCTCCCCGCGCGCACGAATCTCAAGGACGCCTGCTCCGACTTCAAGGACTTGACTCTCTGCGTCGCCGCCTTGCGCGCCAGTCACGCTCTCAAGATGGATTTCAGATGCTTGAAGTGGGACGTAACCGGCGTAAAGCCAAAACCCGTCGCCGATGCTTGCGCAGGCCCGGCCGGCGGCAAGGCCATGCGCTTTGACAAAGCCATCGACCTCCTCAAGCCCGACGCAGACGCCAAGTCTGAAGCGAAAACTGCCCTCGAAAACGCCCGCAATGACATTAAAGACGCCAGTTCATAGGATGCTCTTATCTCGCCTGCTCAGCTCGAGCGCCTACCTTGCAAATGAGTACGAAAACTGAAACAGCCCGGAATCGATCCCCGGATTCTCCGTTCCGATGTTCGCGCTCGAAATATGCTGGATCCGGTAATCAACCCTCAGCGATCGTTTGGGCTTGTAGAACCACTCCAGTCCAGCCCCAAACTCGAAACTGAAATTGAAGTTCGATGCATGGTCGATGGGCACATCGCGCGCCGAGATTAGGAATCCTGCCGCCCCAAGGAGCACCGGCTGCAGGCGGTGCCGTGATCGCAGATTCCATTTTATGCCCAGCGGGTTTGCGCCTCCGGCGTACGTCCACTGCTGGCCATAGAATCGCGTCACGAAGACATTTCCCGGCGGGATGGCGATCGGGGTCTTGTCGACGATCTCAACCCGCTGAGGCTGCGCAAGTGAAAAAACCACCTGGTGTGTGCTTGCGTCCTGAAAACCAAGAAGTACGGGGTCGCTCTCCATCATGAACGGTCTCACTTGTGCCATGTAGTAAAGCCCCATCCAGCTATTCAGTCGCAGCCTCCGGGTATACTCTCCTCCTAGGAGCACGAGTCGCCTTTTCTCGGTAACGCCGAGGAAGATGTGACTCGAATTGGGCGAATATTCGCCGAAGAAGCTCCAGGTATTCAAACTTGAGTAGGGCGTTTCGCCGGCAGCGGCGGACCCTTGTTCCTTTCTGGCAGAATTCTCTCTCTGCCCAAGTGCTGGCGGCACGGGGCAAAGCTGTAAAGAACCGGCAACCGCCAACAACGCTACGCAACTCCTCAGGGAAACCGTTTGCCATCGCCGCTTGCCACCCGAACCGCCGTTTCTTGGCGAACGCCGCTGTATAGCAAGAACTCTTCTCAGCTGGCAAGGGGTCTCCATTTTCATGTTCGCTCCGAAGTCTCCTTCTTCGGATGCATGTTCCACTCCAAAGTCGCCGCGGGCTGTGTCCCTCTCCGCACGATTTCTCGCGCCTCCTTGGCTTCTGCGGAGGCCCTCGGGCCGCGCACCGTTTCTAGCATGGACCCTTTTCACATCCCAACGCCAAAATGGTACTTGGCCCGATCGTGGCCGCCGCCTAGCATCGGCCTGAGGACACTCAATGTCCCCGAGAAACACCCGATCTCTCCGAAGCGCGAATCTGGCTGCGGAGCTGGTCTCCTGGCTCCAGCGCAGCACAGACGAAATGGCTGCGCTCGCGGCCGAGCTGGTCGCCATCCCGACGGAAAATCCTCCGGGAATGGAATACGGCGCTTGTGCAGATTTTCTCGAGCGCCGCTTGCAGGAACTTGGATTGCCTTGCGAACGCATTCAAGTTTCCCATACTAGCGCGAAGGATCGCTCCGCTTCTCCTGCGATTCTTCTGGCTACTCACGGTCGTGGCAGCCGCACTCTCTATTTTCACGGACATTACGACGTAGTCCCCGCGCAATCTCCTCAGCAATTTCAGCCCGCGCGACGGGAGAATTTTCTTTTCGGGCGCGGCTCCAGCGACATGAAGGGTGGGGTCGTCGCAATGCTGTACGCCATCCTCGCGTTGAAAGAATGGGGCGCGGATCTGAACGGCAAAATTTGTCTCACACTCGTTCCGGATGAAGAAACGGGAGGCGCGCGCGGCTCCGGCTGGCTTGCACAGCAAGGCTTGCTGGCACCGCACAAACAGGACTCAAGTTCTCCGCGTGCCGCCGCCGCAGGCATGCTCACCGCTGAGCCCACCAGCGGCGTCATATGGAATGCGAGTCGCGGAGCAATTACCCTGCGCGTGGAGGTTTTTGGGAAATCCGCACACGTTGGACTGCAACACCACGGCGAAAACGCCTTCGAGCGTATGCATCGTGTGGTCGCGCGGCTACAGAACCTGAAGCATGAAGTCGAGCAGCGTAAGACGGCATGCACCATCGGCGCAGATCAAGCGCGCGACTCCATCTTGATGCTCGGCGGCAAATCGGGCGGCGGCGCCAACTTCAATGTCGTTCCGGAAAAGTGCTGGTTCACGGCGGACCGGCGCATCAATCCTGAGGAAGACCTGGAGACGGAAAAAGCGCGCCTCATCGACGTGTTGCAGGAATGTAAGCGCGATGGCATTCCGATGGAATGGGAGATTTTGCAGGAAGGCCGCTCCGCGGCTTGCCCGGAAGACGAGTCCCTGGGCCGCGCCTTGGCGAGCAGCATTGAAACTATTACCAGCGAAACGCCGCGATTTGAGATGTGTCCTGGGCTCCTCGAAACCCGTTTTTATGCCGCGCAGGGGATTCCTGCCTACGCCTACGGCCCGGGGCTTCTTTCCGTCGCGCACGGGCCAAACGAATACGTCGACCTTAGGCGTATGGCCGCCTGCGCTGCCATCTACGCTCTGGCCGCGGTGAGAATTTTCGGCCACTGACGCTCTTCTCGCTGTTCTCTCGATATTTGACAAGGAGCCGCCCGACTTCTTAACATGGCGTTTCACCCCTGAGAGGTTCTTCGCTCGTGGGGTTGTTCAAAGACCGTGCATCTTGGTTTCTTAAACATAAAATCATGATTACCGTCAACCAGCTTACCAAGCGGTACGCGCGCAACACAGCTGTCGATCACATCTCCTTCACGGTGGAGAAGGGCCAAATCGTCGGTTTCCTCGGCCCCAACGGCGCGGGCAAGACCACCACGATGCGGATGCTCACTTGTTTTTTGCCGCCCACTGCCGGCACGGCGACGGTCGCTGGTTTCGACGTCCTGGAGCAGCCGCTGGAGGTCAAAAAACGCACCGGGTATCTGCCGGAGACGCCGCCGCTGTATCCGGAAATGCGCACGAGAGAGTATTTGGAATTTGTTGGGAAGTTGAAAGGGCTTGCCGGGGGCGAGCTGCGCAACCGCATCGCCTACGTTTCGGACCGCTGCGCGATCGCGGACGTAAAGGATAAGCTGTTGGGGAAATTGTCGAAAGGCTATCGGCAGCGCGTGGGTCTGGCGCAGGCCATCATCCACAATCCAGAAGTTTTGATTCTGGACGAGCCGACAGCGGGGCTCGATCCGAAACAGATCAACGAGACGCGCGACCTGATCAAGGGTCTGGCGGGTGATCACACGATTATTTTGAGCACGCATATTCTTCCCGAGGTCGAGCAGACCTGCCAGCAGGTGATCATCATCAATAAGGGGAAATTGGTCGCGACAGATTCTGTAAATAATTTGCAGAACCGCGCGCGTGGCGCGGAATCGGTCTTCGTGGAAGTGACCGCGCGCAACGGCGATCTGGACTCCGCGGCGATTCAGAGCAGGCTCGAGAAAGTTTCCGGCGTGGGCCGCGTCATTTTCAAGGACAAGCGGGAGAATCGTTCCACCTTCGAGGTGGAAAGCAGGAAGGATCGTTTTGTTCGGGGCGATCTGGCGCGCGCGGTGGTCGAAGCCGGCTGGGACCTTAATGAATTGCGTCCGGCAGCGGTCAGCCTCGAAGAAATCTTTCTGCAGCTCACTGGCGATCAAGCCGCCGCTCCCAAAAATGAGGCTGCGGCGAAGGGAGCAGGCAAATGAGAAACACGTTCATCATCTGGCGCAAGGAAATGCGCAGCTATTTTGTTTCGCCGATTGCCTATTTGCTGCTTACCATGTTCGCCGTCATTTTCGGATTTTTCTTCTGGAACGTCCTGAACTTTTATGTGACCCGCGGTATGGAATCGCAAATGGCTGGCGAAATGTACCCCATGAACATCAACGAGCAGATGATCCGGCCGCTCTTGTCGAACGTCGGCGTCATCGGCCTCTTTTTCATCCCCATGATCACCATGCGCCTGTTTGCCGAGGAGAAGCGCAACGGAACAATCGAGCTCCTGGCTACTTCTCCAGTTCGCGACGGAGAAGTCATCCTCGGAAAGTGGCTCGCGGCACTGAGCCTCTACGGCGGCATTTTGCTCCTTACGGCGCTTAATTTCGTTTTTCTCTTCAAGTACGGCAATCCCGATTGGAAACCGCTCGCGATCGGGTACCTGGGCCTGTTGTTGCAGGCCGGGGCACTGCTGGCGGTCGGCATGTTTATTTCCACGCTGACGAGAAACCAGATCATCGCGGGGGCTGCGACGTTTGGCGTGTGTCTTTTGCTCTGGGTTCTGGAGTGGGTGAGCGGAAGTGAATCTGCGACCTGGGCGCAAGTGTTGTCTTACATGTCTGTGGTGAGCCACATTGGTTCCTTCTCCAAAGGCGTGCTGGATACCAAGGACGCTGTCTACTATGTCTCGCTGACTCTTCTCGGACTCTTTTTCACCGCGCGCTCGCTCGAGTCCTTGCGCTGGAGGTCATAAGTGAATACCGACTTGCTCAAGGCCCGGCAAACCAAGTACGCGGTGTACGTGACGCTCTATGTTCTCGTTGTGCTCGCCGTAGTGACGGTCGCCAATGTACTCGCCAACCGCTACGTCAAGACTTACGACACGACCTCCAACAAGCGCTACAGTCTCTCTGATCAAACCGTGAAAATTGTGAAGGGACTCAAGCAGGACGCTACGATCACATACTTTAGCCAGACCGGCCGCTTCCAGGAAGCCAAAGACAAACTCGACCAGTACGCAAACCTGTCTCCAAAAGTTCATGTCGAGTACGTCGATCCGGACAAGAAGCCGGAACTCGCGCGCGCTGCTGGGATCAAGAATTACGGGACGACCATCGTGCAGATTGGCCCGAAAAAAGAGGAAGCCAAAAGTACCAATGAAGAGGACATCACCGGCGCATTCATTCGCGACCTCAAAAACACGACGCGCACAGTTTGCTTCGTGGCTGGGAGCGGCGAACACCAGATCGAGGACACGGACCGAAGCGGCTATTCGCGGTTCAAGGACCTCTTGGCCAAGGACAACTATCAAGCGAAATCCATCGACCTCCTGCAGAAAGCGGAGGTTCCAAGCGACTGCACTGTGGTAGTAATGGCCGGGCCCAGCGGCGACTACCAGCAGCCGGAAGTGGAGGCCATCAAGAAGTACGTTGAGGACGGGGGGCGAGCGCTGTTTCTGCTCGATCCGCCGTTGAAAATGGGCCGCTCGGAAATCGCCGATAACGATGCGCTTTCCGGTCTTCTCCAGGGCTGGGGAGTGACGCCCAACAAAGACTTGATTCTGGATTTGAATCCCATCGGGCAGCTCGCCGGACTGGGGCCGCAGGTCGCGCTCGTGACGCGCTACGATTCGCATCCGATCGTGCGGGAGATGAAAGGCTCGGCGACGGGATTCCCGTTGTCCCGTTCCCTCGAAACAAAGAACGGCGACAAGACGACCGTGGAGAAAATGTTTGATTCTTCCGAGAGCAGCCTCTCCACGGCGAAGCTCGATTCCCCTAAAATCGACCCCAGCGACCCAAAAAACAAGAAAGGACCAATGACCATCGCCGCCGCGGGAACTTATAACACGGGCAAGCAAAACTCACAGGGACGATTCGTTGTGATAGGCAGCTCCTCCTGGGCCGCGAACTCATTTCTTACTTTCAACGGCAATCGCGATCTTGCGCTGAACACCATGAACTGGCTCTCCTCGGATGAAGACTTGATCTCCATTCGCCCGAAGGACAAAGACGACCGGCGGATCACCATGACGCAGGCTCAACTGCGCTGGGTGATTATTACCAGCCAGTTCCTGTTTCCATTGGTAGTCGTGATTGCGGGAATTTCCGTCTGGTGGCGGAGAAGGTAGCGAACATGGGCCAAGCCGCTTCCGTCCGCTCGGACTATTTGTGGGATAGATTCTTATGAAGAGCACCGGGTTGCTGATCGCCGCAATCGTGTTGGCAGCGCTCACCGGAACGCTCTACTGGTCCAATCACCGCAAGCCAGCGGACCCGGAAACAAAAGCTTCGGCCGATGCGCCGCCGAAGATTCTGTCTCTCAAGCAGGAAGATATCTCCCGGATTGACATCAGGAAGCGGGACAGGGAAACGCTGACGCTCGCGAAGAACAACGCGGGCAAGTGGCAGATTATTTCTCCACAGCCATTTGGCGCCGACCAGGAAACCGTTTCGAGCATGCTGTACACGCTGTCTTCGCTCAACTCCGACCGCTTGATCGAAGAAAAAGCCGGCAACCTGGAAACGTACGGTTTGCATCAGCCGGTCCTCGAAGTGGACGTCACGGAAAAGAACAACAAAACGAATAAGCTGCTGATCGGCGACGACACCCCGGCCGGCAACGCCGTTTATGCTGCACTTGCCGGTGATCCACGTATCTTTACCGTGGCAAGCTATAGCAAAAACAGCGTCGACAAAGGCGTGAAGGATCTTCGCGACAAGCGACTGCTCACATTTGAAGCGGACAAGCTCAGCCGCGTCGAGTTGATCGCCAACAAGCAGGGCATCGAGTTCGGTCGCAACAAAGACCAGTGGCAAATTGTGAAGCCCAAGCCCCTGCGCGCGGACGATTTTCAAGTCGAAGACCTGATCCGAAAACTGAAAGATGCAAAGATGGATTTGAGCGGTTCAGAAGAGGATGCGAAGAAAAGGGCGGCGGCATTCAGCTCCGGTGCGCCGGTCGGCACGGCAAGAGTGACGGATACGTCCGGAACCCTGGAGCTGCAAATTCGCAAGAAGAAAGATGAGTACTACGCAAAATCGAGCGCAGTGGAAGGCGCATTCAAAGTGTCCAGCGATCTCGGGCAAGCGCTCGACAAGAGCGTTGAGGATTTCCGGACCAAGAAGCTGTTCGATTTTGGATTCGCGGATTCAGAAAAAATCGAGGTTCACGACGGGTCGAAAGCCTATTACCTGACGAAGGGCGGCGATGACTGGTGGGCTGACGGGAAGAAAATGGATACGGCGAGCGTTTACCCAGTTCTCGAAAAAGTGAGAGATCTGACCGCAAGCAAGTTTGTCGAATCAGGTTTCACTTCCCCAGTGCTTGAGATCTCCGTGACTTCCAACGCGGGCAAGCGCATCGAGAAGGTGCTCATCGCTAAGGAGGGCGATCACTTTGTCGCGAAGCGCGAGAGTGAACCCGCGTTGTATCAGCTCGACTCCGGCGCGGTCAGCGATCTGCAGAAAGCTGCGGCTGAAGTGAAACTCGCGCCGCCTCCCGAAGCAAAACCGGCAAAAGGCAGGAAATAAGCAGCTGGATTGGCCCGTTCCAGTAATGAGGCGGACTCCAGCCCGATGAGACTTTTTGCACCGCATAAAAAACCGCAGTCCTGAAGGGCTAAGCTAGATTTGCGCCTTAGATTGCATGGCGCGATCCATAAAAGTCTTTTCCGCCGGGGTCAGTATGCGCACGGCGGCTTTGGGCAGGCCCCAGAGCGTGAGAGGCCCGATGGCCGCGCGGATCAGTCGCAGCACCTCGATGCCGAGACTTTCCAGCATGCGGCGGATGTGGCGGTTTCTGCCTTCATCGAGCACGATCTCCAGCCAAGTATTCCGCTCCTCCTGACGAAGGATCGAAGCCCGCTTGGCGCGAAGAATTTCGCCGTGCTTCGTTCGAACGCCTTTC
>WNFG01001150.1_pt1 | contig 28508 bp, 25 predicted proteins | sample 5400431 | NCBI WGS metagenome assembly WNFG01 (sample SAMN13153346, study PRJNA577476) | soil metagenome | isolation source: 120 cm saprolite under Douglas fir tree site 2 hole 3 replicate 2 | place: USA:California | collected 2015-04-18 | reverse complement strand
ATATCTAGCCCGGAGCGAGTCAGTCGAGCTGGATCGCTGTTGGCACCCTTCGTAGATTTACTACTGCAGGGCCCAGAGTTGCCTCAGGGCTGCGATCAGTAGTCCAGATGAGCCCAAGCTCTGTCGGCCCCTTCCAATGACCTAGAATCGCCCCTGATGCGAAAAGTATCTTAAAGCTAACCATCAAAGACAGTCGCTCGAATGAATGACGAAGGTCCCTCGCTGGATCCCTGACCGGACAGCCCCAGACCGGCATTTTGCCTTGTAACTCATTCATGTAACTCATTTCATTCTGGGGGCCTTGCCGTTCACGCTGCAGACGTTTTATCGTGGATTATGAGGTTTCCGCGGGCTAGTGGAATTTTGCTTCACCCCACCTCACTGCCCGGCCCTCACGGCATTGGCGACTTCGGCACGGAAGCCTATCGTCTCCTCGACTTCCTCAGCGCCGCCGGTCACAAGTTGTGGCAGGTTCTGCCCCTGAATCCGACCGGTTATGGGGACTCTCCATTTCAGTGCTTCTCGGCCAGCGCCGGCAATCCTGTGCTCATCAACCTCGATGCGCTGGTGGAAAAGGGAGTTTTGAGCACCTCTGATCTCAACATCACTCCCGCAGTGCCCGACGATACAGTCGACTACGGCCGCGTGAGTGCTTTCAAACTTCCACTCCTGAAGCGCGCAGCCAAGCAGTTCTTCGATTCCGCCAACACCTCAGAACATCAGCACTTCGAGAACTTCTGCCAGGACAACGCCCACTGGCTCGATGACTTTGCGCTATTCATGGCCTGTAAAGAGGCACATGCGTTCATCGCATGGCCGCACTGGCCGTCCGATATGGCCGAGCGCAATCCCGCCGCGATCGACCAGCGCAGCATTCGCCTGTCGACGGAAATCCAGGCTCACAAATACTGGCAATACGAATTCTTCCAGCAATGGCAGAAACTTCGCGCGTATGCGCATGAGCGTGGAATCAAAGTGATCGGCGACGTCCCCATCTATGTTGCCCACGACAGCGCCGACGTCTGGGCCAACCGTGAATTGTTCCACCTGGATTCGCGGGGAAACCCCACCACAGTCGCCGGCGTCCCGCCTGACTACTTCAGCGCGACCGGCCAACTCTGGGGCAATCCCATCTATAACTGGGCGCGGTTGAAGCAGACAGGATACCGCTGGTGGGTGGAGCGTTTTCGCTCCGCCCTGCGTTTGTATGACATCGTCCGGATCGATCACTTCCGCGGATTTGAGGCCCATTGGGAGGTGCCTGCCAGTGACACTACGGCTGCTAACGGCCGCTGGGTCAAAGGTCCCGGCGCTGATTTGTTTTCTGTGTTGAAGTCAGAACTCGGCAAGCTTCCCATCATCGCCGAAAATCTCGGCGTCATTACTCCCGAGGTCGAAGCCATACGCCACCAGTTTGGATTTCCCGGCATGGCGATTCTGCAATTTGCTTTCGGCAACGATCCGCAAGGGCCAAGTTTCCGGCCACACAATTACGTTCGCGATCTTGTGGCCTACACCGGTACTCATGACAATGACACGGTCGTCGGATGGTGGAACAGCGGGGGCTCAACCGACAGCATCCGCACGCCGGAAGATGTGGCAAAGGAACATGCTTTTGCCCGCGCCTATCTGGGCTTCAAAGACGAACCGATCAATTGGGTGCTCATCCGAGGTGTGCTCGAGTCCGTGGCCAATACGGCGATCATTCCGTTACAGGATGTTCTCGGTCTGGGCAGCGAGGCCCGCATGAATCTGCCGGGAACCGCCAGCGGAAACTGGCGCTGGCGCATGGTCCCCGGCGCCATAACGCCGGACTTGGCGCTACGCCTGCGCGAAATGAATTCCCTATATGATCGCTGACCGGATGATAGCCGGATGACAGCCGGACGAAACCCTTCTCTGCTGAACGGCCAAAAACATGTAGTATCGCTCCCGTAGTAAACTGCCGCCATGATGCCCAGACACCTGGTGACTTTGTTCTCTGCCTTCCTCTTCGGACTTACTCTCTCTTTTTTCGGATTGCCCGTCGCGCAGGGTGCTACAAAGCACCACCACGGAATTCAGACCCAACCCTTCGGCACGCAGGACGGGAGGCCCATCACTTTGTACACGCTGACGAATTCCCATGGTCTGGAAGTTCGTACCATGAACTACGGCGCCATCATCCTCTCCATGCGTGTGCCCGACCGAAAAGGGCAACTGGCGGACATTGTCCTGGGCCACGACACGCTGGAGGGCTACATTCCGAATCCTCCATACATTGGTGCGCTGATTGGGCGGTACGGCAACCGCATTGCCAATGGAACTTTCACGCTGGACGGCAAGACTTATACTCTGCCGAAGAATGACGGCCCCAACACGCTGCACGGTGGCATCAAGAGAACCTTTGACAAGGTCGTCTGGGACGGCGAGGCCAAGAAAGGCGGCAAGCCCAGCGTGACCTTCACCTACCTGAGCAAAGACAGCGAGGAGGGCTTCCCGGGAACTGTGAAGGTGAAAGTCACGTACACACTCAACGACGAAAACGAACTGGTTCTTGATTATGAAGCTACCACTGACAAGGCCACTCCCATTAACCTGACGCAGCACAGCTATTTCAATCTCGCCGGCGAAGGCACGTCGGATATTCTGAGCCACGAAATCATGATCAATGCGGACCGCTTCACTCCGGTGGACAAGAATCTGATCCCCACCGGTGAACTGCGGCCCGTCAAGGGAACGCCTCTAGACCTCACCACGTCGACGAAGATCGGCGCGCGCATCGACGATGACTATGAGCAGCTAGTGCTGGGCCATGGCTATGATCACAACTTCGTAATCAACCGCAAAGAAGATGGCATGGCACTGGCGGCGCGTGCCTACGAACCAACGAGCGGCCGCGTATTGGAGGTCTCTACCACGCAGCCGGGAGTGCAGTTCTACACTGGCAATTTTCTCGATGGAACGGTTACGGGAAAGCAAGGTCATGTTTACAAGAGGCGTTACGCCTTTTGTCTCGAGACACAGCACTTCCCGGATTCCCCCAATCACCCGGAGTTTCCTTCGACCATCTTGAAGCCGGGCGAGACGTTCCAGTCGAAAACGATTTTCAAATTTTCAACCCGTTAGTCTCCGAGACAAATCGGAAGAGGAGAGCGGCTTCTAGCCGCCTGCGTTGGAGAGTTGAGTTTGAGCAGGATTCGTTCCATGCTCGATGCCAGCCACAAGATATTTCGCTTCCGGATAAGCACGGTGAAAAGCGATCCATGTAATCGCGATGACCGCAAAACACAGCACGCTTCCTTCCGGACCGACTGATCCTCCGCTAAGCCACGGCGCGCCCCGCAATGAGGAACTTAACAGGTGTCCCGGGGCCACCATGCCGCTATCCGGGACTGAGTAGAAAAACGTCTCGCCCCAATCCCATGCCGCGTGGAATCCCACCGCAAACCACAGGCTGCCCGTGCGCCGTAGCGTGAGGCAGAAAAAGAATCCGATCGCAGCGGCAGCCAGCAAGCCAGGCCACTGTTCGCCTCCGTTCCGGAAGTGAATCAGTCCGAAGGCGCACGAAAGCGCCAGGGCTGCCGGCCAAAAACCTATCCCGCGCGTCAATGTAAATTGCGTATATCCGCGAAATAGCAATTCCTCGAACAAGCCCACGAGTAGAAAAATCACCGCCCAGAACGCGGCAAATTTTGCGATCCGCACTCCATGCAGAGCCAGATGACCGAAATCAAAAGCATGCAATCCATACAACGCTCCCATCAGCAGCGTAATGCTGGTAAATCCCCACGCCGTGCCCACCCAGAACCGCTTGCCGAAGGCTTGGCGGGGCGGCAACCCGTACGCAGTAAACGGGCGGCGCTCGATCCTTGCCAGAACCAGCGCGGGAAGCGCTGCCGCGACGAAGTCCCCCAGCTCTTGCAGCAGGGTCGACCACAGTCCGTTCGCGCCGAAGTGGTGCGCCCATGCCAGGCGGTTCGCCAACATCTGCAGCGTGTAAAAAATCACCACATAGAACGCGAATCCCCATCCCGGGCGCAGGCCATCAGGGCCGAAGAACAAGGTGCGGGCATAGGACGGTTGCGATGCAGCCGTGAAGGCGGGCGCGGCCACATGATCGGGCGGTACGTCTTCCTGTGGATCTTCGGGATTATTCAGAACGTCGGTCATTTGAGGTCGAATCTCTATTACTCTACTTCTCCGGCTGGTTTACTGGGGTCTTCTCCCATTAGAAGTTTCCCCGCAAGGGGCTGCGACATGGTAAAACACTCGGCTCGCCCTTATGAGTAGATATTTCACGCGCCAACGCTTCGGACGTCCACAGTTCCTTGCCGGCCTTCTGCTTAGCCTGTTCCTGGCACAAACGATTTGGCTGGTGCGGGCGGAGCTTCGCGCTGTGAAGGAACCGGACACTCTCGAAGCGACTCGCATCCGCGAGGGCTGGAAGCAATGGCATGGGCACGGGATTGCCGGTGCGCCATTTGCGGATGCGGTGGGCAGCCGTGCGAATGGTGATCCGCCAGATGCTAGCGATCCGCGCGTGTCGTCCAGCCAGGATTTTAGCCAGGACATGGGTCAGGGCAATGCCGGCTTCGACCGTGAGCATTCCCCACTGCTCTACCTCGTTTCTGCGGCGCCCTTGCTGGCCTGGCCCGAGCATCTGCTGAATGCCGATTCCGCCAGCTATTGGCGATGGCTTCCACGTTTGCTCTTTCTCGCGTGTGGTTTATTTCTTGGCGCATCGTTGTGGTATGTGGCGCGGCGGCTTTGCGGCAACAATGGCGGATTCGTGGCGCTGACTCTCTACTGCTTCTCTCCAGCAATGATTCAGGCCAGTGCAATGTGGCACACCGAGCCGGAGATTGTGGCAGCGTGGGGAGCATTCGGCACCATCTTTACCGCAATAGCCGTCGCCCACACTTTGTACGCTCCACGCGAAGTCGTGCTGTGGAACTGGCGGCGCATCGTTCTCTTGGGAATCTCTCTTGCAATCACGGTGGGCTCGCAGTTCTCCATGATCGTGGTCGTACCCGGGGCACTGGCATTTCTTCTCTACGTCGTGCCGGTGCGACGGCGGGCGGCGCTGGTGATCTGGGCGGCGGGCTGCGTGGTCGGATTGATTTTCCTGTTCGCGGTGTACTCTTTTCAGCCGCGAGTGTTTACGGAAAGTATGCGTCATGCTATTTTTTGGGGAGCGACGTGGCGAGGCTTCACCGTGCCAGCAGTCTACAAGCAAGTTGCGCTGCAGATGGGGCGTGCGTGCCCGGCGCTCGCTTTGGCGCTGCCCGTGGCCATCGCGACTTATGCAGCGTGGCCGCGCACGCGCTATTTCGGCAATACTGCGCCGTTGTTGGTAGCAGTGTTGTTCCTGGCGCTGGGCATGGCGCATCCGCATGTGGCGGGCGCAGGATTTCTTCTCGCTGCGGTGCCGTTCGTGTTCCTCTTCGTGTCGGGGGTTTTGGCCGATCTGATGGAATCGCGCTATCGACTTCTGGTAACGGCATGCATCTTCGGGATGCTGGCCGCGTATGCGTTGTGGAGTCTGCTGGCGTTGTCGCGAGTCTAAGCCGCTTCGTCTTCGCAGAAACCCCATTGCTTGAGCAGATCCGGCGGAACATACTTCTCGTCCTTGTTCTGGCGAACCCATTCTTTCAAAGGCAGTGAGTCCTTGTACTGGCTAGGGCTAATGCCGAGGATGGCTACTATGTGATCGAACGAAGTTGGTGCGTCCATGATGTCCTCACTTATTGACGATGACATTAGCGCATTTTAGTGCGGATGTGTAAATAGAGTGTAAAAGTTGCGAGAACCCCAGCCCCCGGGGCAGTAGGGAGTTGTCGAAGCGTCCACGAAGAGCGCGTATTGCCTCAGCGAGTTTCTTCGGTGGCAGGCGCGGTGTCGGGAGTATCCAGTTTTTCGGGAGCGTGCGAGACGAGAGGCGGAGGCTGAAAATCTCCTGGATCTTTTCCGGCCACTTCTTTTTCAGACATGGCGGCGGTCATGAAGTTCATCCAGATTGGAAGCGCGGCGTGGGCTCCGGTTTCTTTCGCTCCCAGCGAACGCTTCTCGTCGAAGCCCACCCAAACTCCGCAGGTGACCGTCGGGGAGAAGCCTATGAACCATGCGTCGGTGAAATCATTGGTGGTCCCAGTCTTGCCTGCGACGGGGAAAGGCAACTTGGCGGCGGCGGTGGCCGTGCCGTGAAGCACAACTTCGCGCAGCATCGAAGTCATGATGCGGGCGGTGCGAGAGCTGATCGCATCCTTAACGTCGGGAAAATCTTCTTCGAGAACGCGGCCTTCGTAGTCGGTCACACGCGTGATGTAGCGCGGAGTAACGCGGACTCCATCGTTTGGAAAGACGCTGTAGGCGGAAGTCTGCTCGATCAGTGCAATTTCCGCCGATCCGAGAGCGACCGGCAGATACGGAGGCAGCTTGGCGGTAATACCAAAACGTGCAGCATAATCAATCACGGTCTTGATGCCAACTTTGCTGGCAAGTTTTAGTGCGGGAATGTTTCGCGATTGGGCAAGCGCGCGGCGCAGCGTAATGATGCCTTCGAATTTATCGTCATAGTTATGCGGAGAATAGGGACCAGAGGGAGTTTCAAAGGTTACAGGTTCGTCGAGAATCGTGTCGTCCGGACTGGCGCCTTCGTCGATGAGCGTGGTGTAAACGTAGGGCTTGAACGAGGATCCGACCTGGCGCATGGCCTGGGTGGCGCGGTCGAATTTGGATAGGTTGAAGTCGCGTCCGCCGATCATGGCCTTGATACCACCGGTGGCATTGTCGATCGCCATGAGCGCTCCCTGCGCTCCAGTATCTTGCTCGAGACTGACACGCGCGGCACCGTTCGAAGAGAGCGAAAGAATCCGGACATAGCAGATGTCGCCGGTCTTCAAAATATTCGGGAGCTTTTGCTGAGTCCAGGCAGCATCGTTCTGAGTGAGGGCCGCGGCGTAGCGTCCAAACTTGAGCGTGGCGATGCCGGTGCCGGAGGACGTAACCACGGCGTGAATGTATCCGTTGACTTCAGGTTCGTCGTCCCAGTCGGGGTGAGCGTATTTTTCGATGGTCAAGCCCTGGGCAAGAACGTTTTCCAGATGAGCTTTCCAGCCGTGCCGGCGCTCGTAGGCGGCGAGGCCGTCGAGCAGTGACTGGTTGGCGGCCTTTTGCAGATCCACGTCGAGAGAGGTATAAACTTTTAGCCCGCCTTCGTGGACCTGGTCGGTGCCGTACTTGTTTTCCAGGTAGCGGCGAATTTCTTCCACAAAGTAGGGAGCAAGGGAATTGGGGTCGTGCGCCAGATGAAGAACCGCTGGGGCGGAGCGGGCGTCAGCCGCCTGGGCAGCGGTGATCTTGCCGTCTTCGAGCATGGCATTGATGACCAGGTTGCGGCGCTTCTGCGCGCGATCGAGGTGGTTGATCGGCGAATAGAGTCCCGGGCCCTTGGGAAGTCCAGCCAGAAGGGCGGCTTCGCTGAGGGTGAGTTTCTTGGCAGGCTTGCTGAAATAAAATTCGGAGGCGGCTTCGAAACCGTATACACCGTGGCCCAGAAAAATCTGGTTGGCGTAGAGGGTGAAGATTTGCGGCTTGGTAAAACGGCGCTCGATCTGGATGGCGAGCATCGTTTCCTGAACCTTGCGGTGGAACGAGCGGTCGGGCGAAAGAAAAAGATTTCGCGCCAGCTGCATAGTGAGAGTGGACGCACCCTGAACTTTGCCGCCGGATTCGATGTCGCGATAGGCCGCGCCGATAATGCGCAGAAAATTAATTCCGGAGTGCCGGTAGAAGTCTTTGTCTTCGATCGAAACGAGAGCGTCGCGAAGCACGGGAGGAAAATCGTCGTAACTGGCGACGACCCGGCGCTGGAGCGCGAAGGATCCGATGACGCGGCCGTGATCGTCATAAAGCTCGGTAATCGAGCTGGGACGATAGGCTTCGAGTGCGTCGACTTGCGGCAGATCGGTGGTATAGACGAGCAACAGGCCAACGGTAGCTCCGACCAGCGCGGAAACCAGCACCAGCAGCCCGAACAGCACGCGGCCTACGAACTTGCGTCCCGCAATTTCGACCGGGGGAAGATGCTCGTAGAGAGATCTCATGGGAAGTTGGTGCCCAGAATAGCAGGGGCCAAGCGTCAGAGCTACCGCAGTCAGCGAAAGCAGTTGTCGAACGAGGAGCCGATGGCAATCGACAGATATTCCTCAGTCTGACTGCGCCCGGGCTAAAAACAAATCGCGCGCCTTTCGGCGCGCGATGAAAAATACGAACTGAGAAGGAAAGACTAGCTGCTGCGTTTCTTCAGGACTTCAAGCGCTTTGTGCAACTGGTCGTCCTGCGTGTTTTTGGGCTTGGCTTCCTGCTCCGGCGCGGGGGCTTGTTCTTCCTCCTCCGGAACTATGTTATCTTCTTCCTCCGCCACTAGTACGTTGGGCGTCACTGCGGTGTCCTGGATGGCTTTGCCGCTGGGCGAATAATACTTGGCTATCGAGAGAAACAACGCTCCGCCATCGGGCAAATCAATCGTCTTCTGGACCGAGCCGTCGCCGAAGGTCTTGTCCCCTACAACGTCACCGCGGGCATTTTCAAGAATCGCGGCCGCAACGATTTCCGCCGCGCCAGCCGTGCCTTTGTTCACCAGTGCAGCCACGGGCAGGCTGGTCACAGCCTTGGCCGGATCCGCATTGAACGCTTCGCGCGGATATTTCTGGCCCTGCAGATAAGTGATAGTGCCATGGTTGAGGAAGAGATTCGCTACAGCCACTCCTTCGCTCTCGTCACCGTTAGAAGCATTGCGGAGGTCAAGAAGCAGTTTCTTTGCGCCTGATTTTTCCAGTGATTTGATCTTGCCGGCAATTTCCTGCGCCTTACCTTTGGTGAGGGCGTCGACTTTGATGTAGCCAATGCCGTCTTCGATCATCTTGTCGGAAACCGGCGGAATGGTTATAACATCGCGCGTGATTACGACCTTTTGCGGTTCCGCCCGGCGCGCGCGAACCACCGAGATATTGATCGTAGATCCTGGCGTCCCCGCGAGCACACTGCGAATCTCAGGCAGCGACATATCGCGCGTGCTCTGGCCTTCGATGGATTCGAAGATGTCCGTCGCTTCGATCCCTGCTTTCTCAGCCGGAGAGCCCGGCAGCACGGAAACCACTGCAGCATAGCCAAAGCGCTTCGAGATGGTAGCGCCGATTTCGCCCTTGGCCTCGCTCTTATGAGCTTTGTATTGTTTGTAGGCGTCCGCGGTCATATAACTGGAGTTCGAATCGAGCGACTCGAGCAGGCCGTGGAGAGCTCCGTCAGTAACCTTGGGAATATTGGGTTCCTCGACGTACTCGCTGCGCACCCGCGAGAGCACTTCACTGTAGACCTGCAACTGGCGGTAAGAGCCGTCGGTCGAGGAGGCGTGCACGCCTCCCAGCGAACCCACTACCACAAACAGTAGTACGGCAAAGGAAGAAACAAGAATCGCTGCTTTGGTTTTCATGGACATCAGATTTTGTCGTCGTCTTCTGGAAGGGAATAACTTCCGAGATTCTTTCTATTATATCTCTCTAGATGCGAGTTTCTACTACCCGGCTGCTCTATTTGCGCCTCTTGGGTAACTGGCCGGGAGGGCAGTTCAGGGCTCATGTTTCAGACGGCCCGTGGACAAATGGGTTATCGAAAAAGTTTAAATAGGCTGGCGCGTCTGGCGGTGTGTTAAGAAAACAAGAGACTTACCGGCCGACATTCGGGAAGTTTGAAAACGGCACCTGTCTCGAAGGCCGACCCCACGTGTGTCTGCCCTCAAGCCGTAGGCTTGAAATTCAGTGTGAATAGCGTCTGAACGGATGTGGGCCGTCCGTTCATGGTGAAGGGTTTGAAGCGCCACTGCTTTACAGTGTCGATCGCTGTGCGGGCAAACGCGAGAGAGCCTTGCAGAAACTTGGCGTCCTGGACGGTGCCATCGCGGCCGATCAGCACCTGCAAGACTACTGTTCCCCTTTGACCCTTCGCGGCTTCGGGATAAACCAACTCCGGTTGCTGCAACAGAAGTGAACGTGCCGTGGCCTCCGGAAGTTGGACTGGCTCGATGGAGGGAAGCGCGGCTTCCGGCGGCTTGTTGCCGCTAGCATCGGGAGTCATCGAGGCCATCTGCGATTTGAGACTGGATGGAATTCCAGTGGTGGTCGCGGCTGAATTAGCGTGCGGCGGTGGATTTTTCTGTGGTGCCGTCTGGACTGTGGTCCGCGGAGCAGGCGCGACAATCTGCACGGGCGCCGCGTCCGGATGCTCTGGCTCCGTAACGGCGCCGGTCACCGCCGGTTGCGGCACCGCACTCACCGGCTGATCCCCCGTGGTCAAGGTACTTGCCGGCTGCGGCTGCAAAGGGGCGTTCTCCTGCGCTGGTACTGCCGGCGACTGCAACTCGTCTGCAGTGTTCGTGCCGGACGGCGTGCTGTCTGCAGGGACTTGGCCAGCGGCCGCATTGTTGGGATGCTTCGCGGTCGGATCCAGCACGGGGAGCACTTGAATTTGCGAAGGGTCGGTGGTCGCATCTGGAATGTTTTCGGCGACGGGCAGCTTGTATTCATCTCCGGCCCGGCCGAAATTTTCGTGACTCGCCGGCGCTTGCTCAGGAACTGGAGTCTGCGGGTTCAGCCAGTTGTGTCCCGCATGAACGACATGGCCGACGAGTACCTGCACTTTTTGACGCCAAAGCGATCGCGGCACCGCTATGTAGATCACTCCACAAAGTGCGATCAATGCAACCACAAATAAAGCTTTGCTGAGCCAGGGGCGCATTTTCGCTTCACCCTGCCCGGAATTTTCGGAGGACCCTCCAGACATGTAGGCAAAGAGAGCGGCCTCGGTTTTCTGTTCGCGTTCTTTGGGCGGCGAAGCCTGGTTATGCGAGGGAGTCTGGTCGTAGTCAAGAAGTTCAGCTTTGTTTGGCGCTGGAGGCTGCGACGTTATCGTCGGCAACGTGCCTGCGCGCCCGTTCAAATACCATCGCAGCCCGTGCCGTTCGGAGGGACCATGAGGTGCGATTTCGGGATCGACCGCTTTTGTTTCGACTGAGGCGGCCATCGGCTCTAATTCTTTCAGCGCATCGATTTCGGATGCTGCGACATGCCCGAAAGAATTTCTCGCTTCAGATTCGATGTCGAACTGTGCTCCAGGCCTGCTCTCGGCCCGCAGGAACTCGCCCGCGCGCACGGTTTTCTTCGAACCTGGATCTTGGTGCTCAGGCAGCGGGACGAGCGCTCCTCCAGACGAGGCCCCGGCCGCTGCCGCCGCAGCTTGCGCGACGGGCGCCGATGAGTCCAGCCTGGAGCGGAGAAGGTCGCGCGCCGTGGTTAGAGTCTCCCGAACCTGATTGGGCTGAATTGGCTTGCGAAGAATTGAGTTGGCGCCGGCCTGCAACGCGTGTGATACGTCAATGTCGTTGCCGACGACTGCGAGAGTCAGTGGCCGCTCAGCCGCTTTCCGTTCGCGCGCCGTATTGAGCAGAAGCCCGGCCTCAGGCTGATTGTCCCAGTCAACGATAACAATCTGGAAGGGCTGAGTTGTGATTTTCGCCACCGCCTCAACGGCTGCGGGACAGTACTCTGCCTCGATGCCGAGACCGGCCAGCGCCTGACAAATGGGCGTGGCGGTCCCCTCATCCGAAGAGAACAGGAGGCAGCGAAGGGCCATACCACTTCAGACTACGGGCGGCAGTAACGATGGGCAAGATTACTGAGGTGGGCCACAGTCCCCGCATGGGCAGAGGTTCCGTGCGCGGAAGTACATGTACCGACAGACATGTGCGCGTGCGCTAGAATGCTCGGTCGCTCGGTTTTGGTTATTTCGATTTGAGGAAAACAATACAGAGAGGGAACTCCAAACGACATGGGCCTAAGGGAACAGAACTACTGGGCGACTACGGTCGAAAGGCCGAGTTGGGGCGCACCGCTTCCGTTGCCGGAGAGCGTGGACGTGGCGGTGATCGGCGCTGGATTCACCGGGCTTTCGGCGGCGCGGACTCTGGCAAAGCGCGGCGTGAGGGTGGCCGTGCTCGAAGGCGAGACGATTGGATGGGGCGCGAGTTCACGCAACGGCGGCATGGTACTCACAGGGATGAAGCTGGGAGTGAACAAGCTCATCTCGATGTATGGCCGGGAGCGGACGCAGCGTATGTATGCGGCGTCTCTGGCGTCGATCGATTGTGTCGAACAAATCGTTCGCGAAGAAAAGATTGATTGCGATTTTTCGCGTTGCGGGCATCTCGAAGTGGCCTGTAAGCAGAAACATTTTGACGACTACGCGCGCCAGGTGGAAGTCATTGCGCGGGAATTCAATCACCAGCTGCGCGTGCTACAGAAGCGCGAGTTGGTAACGGAGATCGGGTCCAACATCTACTACGGCGGCATGGTGGATGAAGTGAGCGCCGGGCTGAATCCGGCACGCTATGTTGCCGGGTTGGGACGCGCTGCCGTAAACGCTGGAGCGCAAATATGCGAGCACACGCGAGTAGAAAGCATGCAACGTGAGTCGCGGCAGGGCGAATCGGGATGGAGAATTATTACGTCAAAGGGCACCCTATGGGCCCACGAGATCTTCGTCGGAACGAGCGGGTACACCGGCAGGGCGACTCCCGCGCTGCAAAAGAAAATCATTCCCATCGGTTCGTTCATCATCACTACGGAAATTCTGCCCGAGGCATTGGCGTGCGAACTAAGCCCGCGCAACCGCATGATCTACGACTCGAAAAACTATCTCTACTATTACCGGCTCACGCCGGATCGGCGCATGCTGTTCGGGGGCCGCGCGGCGTTCTTCCCGGAGAACGACAAGACGGTGCGTCAAAGCGCGGACATTCTGCGGCGCGGGATGGTTGATGTCTATCCCCAACTGCGCGACGCGAAAATAGAATACGTTTGGGGAGGCACACTCGACTTCGCCTTCGACATCATGCCGCACGCCGGCCAAATGGATGGCATGTACTACGCCGTAGGATACGCGGGGCATGGCGTGGCCATGGCCACGTATCAAGGCCAGAAAATGGCGGAACTGATTGCCGGCGACAAGCCGGGGAATCCATTTGTGGGGATTCCGTTCCCGGGCGCTCCGCTGGGTTTGTACAACGGGAGGCCGTGGTTCTTACCGTTTGCCGGCGCGTGGTACAAGTTTCTGGACTGGGTGAACTGAAGAACCAGGCTAGTTAGAACGGGTTCCTGATCGTCAACCGACGGTCAATGACCTGCCCGTCTTGCATATCTTCCGAGTACAAGATCGTGCATCTCGCTTCTAGGGCGGAGGCAACGATCAGAGCATCATAAATTTTAAAGCCATATTTTTCTGCGATTGCTAACGCCTCTTGGTGAGTATCAAGCGTAATTGGGAGCGGGTCGGGACAGAGTATCTTGATGCTCTCAAGGGCGAGCTGAACTTCGCCCCAAGCCATGTTTGTCTTCCTCCGTGCCACTGCCGCAAACTCGTTCAAGACCTGCACGCTGACTTTTCCGCCTTCAGCAATCAACTCCTCTGCGTGGTGGGAGCGTGGATCATCCTGCACGATGGCGTACACAAAGACGTTCGTGTCGAGAAACGCCCTATCGCTCATTCGCCTCCTCGCGGTCGAAAACGAATCCTGGCGGGAAAGGACGCCGCAGCTTTCGCAAGGTATCCAGCGCGCGTTGACGGCTCTGATCGCGGCCGACTTCGAAGGCACGGCTGCCCGCCACTCGAATCTCGATGCTGTCGCCTTCTTTCAGTTCTAGAGCCTCGACGACCGCGGCAGGCAGACGAATCGCCAGGCTGTTTCCCCACCTCGACACCTGCATAGAGCCTCCTTGGATATACATGGATAATTGTATATCTAGCGGGAGGTCGAAGCAATGATCCCGTACACTACTGGTCCCAGTACCAACGCCATCGCACCGCCGATCATGCCAAACCGGTCGCTGCCTAACAGCGCCAGCATAGCCATCACCACCGGCGCACCCACAACATAGAGCAACCCCACGTTCCCGCCGGGAATCTTGAATGCACGCGCCATATTTGGCTTCGTCCGGCGAAGTTTCCACGCGGAAAGCACGGTCAGCACTGTCGTAGCCGAGCGCAACCAGATGTATACCGTGATGAGTTGGGCAAGACTCTGCCAGGCCAGCAGCCCATAAATAATCGCTGACACCACAATCGCCAGCCACGGCGTGCCATAACGCGAATGCTTGCGCGTCAAAACTGCAGGAAGGTAACCGTCTTCAGCCATGGCGAAGGGCATACGCGTGGTCGTGAGGACGGTGCTGTTGAGTAGCGCAACATTGGCGACCATGGCGGCGAGCGTCATCCAGGTTCCCAGCCAAGGTCCGCCGACGAGCTTGGCCACATCCGAAAAGTAACCAGTGTGCCAGTTCTGCCAGTCGCCCAGGGCGGCCAATCCGAAGAGCGTGGGAAGAAAGTACGCGGCGATCGAGAGCGGTACGACCAATGCCAGTGCCCTTGGGTAGCTGCGTTGCGGATTTTCGACCTCCTCAGCGACGGTCGAGAGCTGTTCGTAGCCGGAGTACAGCCACAGGCCAAGCGCCAGGCCAACGCCGAAGACTTTGAACGTCGGCTGATGCGGCGGGATCAACGGAACGAACGGATTGTGATGCCACTTGCTGAGGGCGATCACGATCATCGTTATCACCGGCACGAAGATGAAGATCTCAAGCGCGGTTGCGACCTGGCCAACCATCTGGATACCACGAACGTTGATCCAAGTGATGACAGCGATCAGTGCCACCGAAACGAGATAATGTTTCCAGCCGGTGATTTGAGGGAAGTAGTACACCAGGTAGTCGGTGAAGAGAACGGCATAGACTCCGCCGAGCAGGAAGGATGCCGACCAGTTCCACCATCCTGCGAGAAATCCCCAGAAGTCGCCGAAGGCGGCGCGAGTCCAACGGTAGAAGCCACCCGCAACCGGCATGGCGGTAGTGAGTTCGGCCGACACCAGCGAAACCGGAATGCACCAGAAAAATGGGAGCACCAGCAGATAGATCAGGGTCAACCCGGGGCCCGACGTGCTGACCATATCTTCGAGACCGAAGGGGCCGCCCGTGGTGTAAGAGAACATCACGAAGACCAGATAGAAGAGTCCGGCTTTGCGTAGAGCGGATTGGGCGCCGTTGTTGGTCGTCAAAGGATTGATAGGTCCCGTTTGCCGGTAACGCTATGCGGCAAGAGTTCCCGTGAGGGCGCCTTCGAGCTCGAGCAGACGGCGCTTGATGTCGAGGCCTCCGCCATAGCCGCAGAGCGTGCCGTCGGAGGCGATCACACGATGGCAGGGGACGACAATCGCGACTGGGTTGCGATTGTTCGCCATGCCCACCGCGCGACAAGCATGCGGCCTGCCAATTGCTCGCGCGATGTCGGCGTAGGTGCGAGTCTCTCCGTAGGGAATTGCCAGCAGCGCGCGCCAGCAGGAGAGCTGGAAATCCGTGCCGCGAAGATCGAGAGGGAAGCTGAACTCACGGCGCTTGCCGGCGAAATACTCTTCGAGTTCCGCAAAGTAGAAGCGCGTCGCGTCCGCGAACAGTTCGAAGACGACCTCTCCTTTTGCCTCTCTCTTTTCCTCACGAAGATGGCGCGGGTTGGGACGTATGGATTGCTGTCCAGGTAAACGCGCGTCGAATTCAAGCGCGACCAGGCCCTTTTTCGACACGGCCAGAAACAACGGGCCAATGGCTGACTCAAGAATTGCAGAGCAGAGCGTTTCCATCATCGTGAAGCGAACCGTGAATGAACTATGAATTCCAGAGTCGGACCTGCTAGACAGGTTTCTGCGCCAATAACGATAGCATAGAGAATCCGGATATGAACGGGCGTAGGTTGACAGAATCGCTTTTTTCAACGAGAGTGTCTGCTGCGTTTATCCCGGGTATTGTCCATACTTGAAGAAAGCCCTCACTATTTTGGTAGCGGTTGTGCTGGCGCCGGTGCTGCTCATCAGCCTGGTGGCATTCGCGGCGGGTGACTGGCATCCCGTAGGCGAGACCGCCACCGGAGCCAAAGTGTCCGTCAGTTCGATTCGGATGCTGACGAATAACCAGCGTACCGCCCTGGTGCGCGTGCAATACAAAGAGCCCACCAAGCTTGGGCCCGGCGGTCCGTTTATAGAGACGCGTGCACGCGTGCGATTCAACTGCGCGAATGGAAGTGCCTCTCCCAGTGCCGTATGGTTCTACTCACGTGACCGCAGCGGAAGATTTGTGGTCAGCAAGAAGACCACGCACGATGAAGAGTTCGGGAAAGAGGCTGAAGGCGGCTTCGAGGAAATGGTCAGCAAATACGTGTGCCAACAAAAGTAGAAGTGTAGAAGTTAAGTAGAGGGCCTCGGGTTCCGCGCCTTGACGCAGGCGAGAGTAGACTCGGTCCATCCACCAATTTTCACAGGTATAGCACAGCGGTAACTACGGAACCACTTCCGTCGAGGCCGCTTCCCGTCATATCCTGTTAGAGGAAATTAGCCGCGGCAAGCGGCGGAATCCCACCTCAGCATGGTCTCATTGCGAATCTATTCGTTGGTTGTAGCCGGAAGCGCTGTAGTGGTTGGAGCGTATGCACTGTTGCGGCGTAAGCCGAAGACAGCGAAACAGCTCGAACGCGAACGCCGGGTCTGGCTCGACGGCGTGGGCAGGATCACCGATGGCACAGTGATTGATGTGCAGGAACTCGCCGCGGATGACAAACACGGGGCGGCGGCTCTGCTGATTTATAAGTACGACGTGGCTGGCGTTTCCTACGAATGCTCGCAGGACGTGACCCACCTGCGGCATTGGATCAATCTGCACTCCTGCCGGCTCGGACTGCCTACATCGGTGAAGTACGACCCGCACAATCCTGGCAACTCGCTGGTCGTTTCAGAAAGCTGGATGGGACTAAGGCAATAGCTCAATGACGATTGTCCGTTGCCGGTTCCAAATATCCGCATCGCACCCACTAGCAAAAACCTTCCCTCCTCGCGCAATCTCCTGCGCGGTGGCGTACTGCGGCTAGTGCCAGTTCAGATACATAGTGGTATTGCGCTTATCGAAGGTGATTTGCAGGGTCTTGTCGTCGCCACCGATAAAGTCGGCGGAGATGGTCTTCGAGAGATCGACGGACTGGTCTGCGGATTTCGCCTTGAGGCGAAGCACGTGATTTCCAGCGGGCACTCGTAGAGTTTCGGAACCGGCCCCGCGGAGATCGTGGAAGACAACCAGACGTTTCTGCGTCCCCCCATGAAGCGGCAATGTCAGCGCGAGTTGATCATCGATCCATACTGAGAGGGTGGCATCTTTGAATTGATGCTGGACAGCAAGTTCAAGTGTGGAAGTGGGAGCAACAACTGGTTGCTCTTTGGCAGCGGCAGGTTCGGTCGCCAGTCGTGGGCTCCCACTCGAGTGAGAAGGAAGTCTTGTGCTGGAGTGGGCCGGAGACTTCGCGGAGGCAACAGTAGAGCGCTCTGTGGTTACCGATAGTCCGTCCGTTTGCAAGGAAGCCGCAGCCTCGCCGTGATGAGAGTCTGCGGCCGTGGGTGCCTGCGTGCCCGCATCTGCTTTCTGTAAGGCCGCGGTTTTTCTCGACGGAATACCAAGAATAATGATGAGCATGATGACCAGGGCCGCACCCAGCATTATGTCTCTTAGCGATCCTCTATGAAGGATGGTACGTACCACCCTTTCCGCATATTCAAGGTCCTTTTCTGCCCCGGCGGTGACAGTGGCCGGTCGACGTCTGAGCGATTTCGTATCAACTGGGGAACGCGGCACCAGGAACTCTGTGGTTGAACTGGTGGACTGCATACGCAGCTGGCGGAGATCATTCGCGAAATCTGCTCCGCGTTGGTAGCGTTCGAGGGGATCCTTCGCCACGGCCTTGGAGATTATCGGGTCCAGAGCGCGAGGAAGGTCAAGGTCGAAGGCGCTGGCCGGCACAGGTTCGCGGTTGACGACCTTGAAGCAAACCGTGGTCGCGCTGTTTCCGTGAAAGGGCGAATGCCCGGTCACCATCACATAGAGAATGACACCGAGCGAGAAAAGATCAGATCGTCCATCAACCGCTTCGCCAATGAGTTGTTCGGGAGCCATGTACGCCGGCGTACCGAGCAGCCGGCCGGGAAGGGTGAACTGGGCCAGGTTCAACTTGGCTATGCCGAAATCAGCGATTTTGGCCCGGCCTTCCTGAGTTATCAAGATGTTGGCGGGTTTAATGTCGCGGTGGACTACCCCCTGGGAATGCGCGTAGTCGAGCGCCTCGGCGATTTCCTCAACCAGGCTTAGCGCCTGGGGAAGAGAGAGTTTTTTGTCCCGCGAAAGAATGCGGCTCAGAGACTCGCCAGCGACGTATTCGAGCACGATGAAGGGCTCGTGACTTTCCGTCTCTTCCCCAACATCAAAAACGGCCACGATTCCAGGATGCTGTAGACGACCCACGGCCTGGGCTTCGCAAACGAAGCGCTGGCGAAACTCTGCTTCTTGTTCGGGTTCCTGGTTGAAGAGCGAGACCGTCTTCAGAGCGACCAGTCGATTGATCTGAGGATCGCGAGCCTGGTACACCACGCCCATGGCGCCGCGCCCCAATTCCGACACGATCTCGTATCGCCCGAACCTTCTGTTCTCCCGATTTTCCATGGGCAGCGTGTCCGCCAGGCAGACCTCGGGCTTCACTCCGGGCCGCAACAGAGGGACTCCTAGCATGGTATCCCCAGCGTCCTCTAGGACAACCCCCACTCATGGTTGGATTCGTTACGTCCGTAACGCGGTGATAAGGCAGGCGCAACCACAGGGAAACGCAGAGCAGTTGATTGAGCGCTTAGCTTCCGGTGCTGAAGCCGCCGCTGTGGGCAACGGTGATTCGCAGGTACTTGTAAGGATTGACTGGAGTGTCGTTGATGCGGACTTCGTAGTGGAGGTGAGGACCGGTAGAGCGTCCGCTAAGACCAACATAGCCGATGACATCGCCCCGGTGGATGTGCTGGCCGGGAGTAACAGAGTAGCCGGAAAGGTGTCCGTAGCGCGTGCTAATGCCGTGACCATGGTCAAGCATCACCGCCTTGCCGTATCCGCCGAGGAAATCTACGAAAGTGACGACACCATCGGCCGGGGCGATCACCTGGTGGCCGTAAGTGCTGCCAATATCGACTCCGCTGTGGAACGCACCTTCACCATTGAAAGGATCGATACGCTCGCCAAAACTCCCGGTAACCTGGCCTTCGACCGGCCATAGATTCGGGGCAGAGTTCGCCCGGATCCAGTCAGCAGTCGTGGCGTTGCGAGTCAGCCCCATGGTGATGCCAACCATCGCAGCGCCGCTCAGAGCGGACGTGCGCAGGGCGTGCAGTTGGTCCAGAGAAGAAGATACCTCAGCATTCTGAATCTGGTCGCCGCCGGCGGTCACCAGCGTGGGCTGCGACTTAAGTCCATACAGGGCGGATACTTCGCTGGCGATCGAGCCCAGGGAAGCGACCTGCACGTCGCGCTCTTTAGCGACCTGTTCCAGCCGAGAATAACTGTCTTTAATCTGCTCTTTTTCAGTGCGGAGTTCATTGTACCGGGAAACCTTGAGCAGCATGCGGGTGTAGGAGCTGGCGATGCCGGTAAGGCTAAGGAATCCGATTGCGGCGCCGATGACAAATACGTACAGGTAGTGCACGGGGATGGAGATTTTGCGCAACTGGCCGTCGTCCCCGCGGGCCACAAATAGGATGTAAAAACGTTTTTGCAATTCGCTCCTCGTTTAGAGCTTAAAAATTAAAGCTTAAAAATCAGGACCGGAAACTCAGGGCGGTTCTGGCTGCAGAAGCCCCGTACGAAGATCCTGATTCGGGCCACGCTTCCCATCTTGGGAATGGAAACTTGCTTCGCGCCCGGTACCCAGCCAAATAAATTCGGGCGCCATACCCGAAAAAAATCGAAACTGTCAAAAGACGCTTTCCTCTGCAATTACAATCGAATGCAGAAGATAGCTCGGCCAAAGGTTTGTGAATGACTGGTTAACGGTAACAAACCGGATTCCCCCTGTCAACGAGCCAGAAGAACATTAGCTGTTACTTAAGGGTGGGTCAGCGGATGCCCACAAGCCAGATTTCGCTGTCTCGCCGGACCAATGCGCGCTTGGCCAGATTCCTGGACGATGCTGGCTTCAGCCTCCATCGGCTATGATTCCCTCGCCGTGCCTGTCACCGAAAAAGCGCTGATTGCTGAAATCCGGCGAATGGCAACATCCTCCGGTCAGAGCAGGCGGACGGACGCCAAGGTTCGCGCTGCTCGCCCGGCGCCTGCCGTCCTGACCGGAATTGGAGACGATTGCGCTGTACTGCAAGTGTCGCCCGCCCACCAGATCTTGGTCACAACCGACTTCACTCTCGAAGGCATTCACTTCCGGCGCGACTGGCATCCTGCTGAAGTGGTTGGACACCGGTGCTTGGCGCGAGGACTCAGTGACATTGCTGCCATGGGCGGAAAGCCGGTCGCCACATTTCTTTCGTTGGCGTTGCCCCGCAATTTACCTCAGGCCTGGGTGCGACGGTTCACGCACGCTCTCATCGGCCTGGCGAAGCAATTCGGAGTGACCCTGGCCGGAGGAGACACGGCGGAATCGCCGAACGGAATTCTGGCGGACATTATCGTCGTTGGGACTGTGCCTGAGGGAAAAGCTGTGTTGCGTTCGGGCGCACGCGCCGGCGACCGCATTTTCGTGAGCGGAGATCTCGGCGGTTCGGCTGCGGCACTCTGGCAGATGCGAAAGAAGCCTACAAAATTGAATATGCGCGACTATCCGAGACATTTCCTTCCCCAGCCCAGGATCGAGTTGGGACGTATTCTGCGGGAGCGTGGCGTGCCTTCCGCAATGATCGATACCAGCGACGGCCTCTCGACCGACCTGGCGCATCTTTGTGAAGAGAGTGGCGTAGGGGCGGAGGTGGAAGCAGAGCTTATTCCGCGAGCGAACGTCGGCAAGCCAGCACGTGAAGTGGATATCGAATTCGCACTGCACGGCGGCGAAGACTATGAATTGCTATTTACGGCCCCCGCGACCCGGCGCGTTCCTTCGCGCATGGCTGGCGTCCCCATTACGCAGATCGGACACATCACGCGCAGGCGAAAGATTCTCCTGATGGATCGCGCTGGTATTCGGCGCGAGTTGCAACCGCGGGGATGGGAACATTTCCGGCATTGACAGTTACCTTGGTTACCACCGGTGTCTCTAGTCTGCGGCGATAAACGGGACTACAGTTATGGTTATGTTGTTCTCCCGATTGCTATTTCTCCGATTTTCGGTTGCATTGTTGTTCCTCTCTGCAGGAACTGCCTCACTGAGTGCGCAGTCGAAGAAGCTGCCACCACCTCCGCCGGCGCATGCCAAGTCGCCTTCTCCCGCAGTCACGGATGATTTCGTGCACCAGCAGTTTGGTGAGAATTGTTCGCTGCTGCCCGGGCCGCAGCAGTTTGTGGCTGATCTCGACGACGATGGGGTCGAAGACTTGCTGGTAGCCGCGCGGTGCAAGAATCCGATCGCGGATCAGGACGAGTACAGTTTCCGTGTCGCTGATCCCTACAACACCTTCCTGGGATTTGGCGAGGTAAAGGTTACTTCGACGTTCGCCTCGGATGAGCCCGACCGCCGCGGCCTGAGCTTGCTCATCGTTCACGGGGCTGACAAAGATGGTTGGCGCGCGGAGACTCCCAAGGCCAAATTCGTGTTGATCAACCTACCCTTCAAAACGCTGTCCGTAAAAAAGCTGGCGATCAAGAAAAGAACCATCCTGGGCATCTACGTGGAAGAGAGGGGCGAGGGCGGAAATACTTCGTCAGTGGTGTTCTGGGACGGGAAGAAGTACCGCTATCAGCAGTTAGGCGCGACCCTGGAATAATTTCGGACAGTCCCGATCCCGATCTCAAAATAGAGCAACCCCTACCATGACTTGTTCATCTTCGTAATTAGGGTTGCTTCGCGGAGAAGTCGTGCCGTTCCCATCGCGATATTCCAAGCCAACTCTCGCGCTCTTACAGCAGGGCCCCTCAGCGCAGCTCCAGGTGAAACACGTCCACGACAAGGAACGTTCTGCGATTGAGCAGAACCACGTGGCCGCCGATGACCACATGCTCACATTCGGGCGGCGGCGGCGGAAGGCGGCGTTCCATATCTTCGGGGCACCGCAGCATTTTCTTTCTCAGTCCAGGCGGCAGAGTTCCGCGCTGCCCATGGCCACGATCCCGGTTACCATGGCCGCGATCGCCATGGTTGTGATCGTTGTCATCGTTGTCATCGCGATCGTGCTTGTCGTGGCCGTGTCCATGCTCGTCGGCCAAGGTGATTGTGGTCGAGAGCGCGAGTGAAAGAGTTGCAATCGCACCGGCTCGCAGCCAAAGTTGAAATGACATGAAAAATCCTCCCTGCAGATAGCAGAATCTCAGACTATGAGAACAGCCGAGGCCCGCACAGATTACGGAAGTGCACTCGGCGCACCCTGGGTGAAACCGCATCCTCCTCCGCCGCACCCGCTATAATCCATCCGCCATGAATCTCGAACAAAAAGCCGAAGAATTAAGAAGACGGAATCAGCTCGCGGAAGAAGGCGGCGGAGCCAAGCGCCGCGAGCGCCAGCACAAAGAAGGCAAAATGTCGGCTCGCGAGCGGATTGAGTTCCTGCTCGACGACGGCACTTTCGAGGAGACCGACAAGCTGGTCACGCATCGCTGCACCGACTTCGGCATGGACGAGCAGAAAATTTACGGCGACGGCTTCATCACGGGCTACGGCCGCATCGAGGGCCGGCTCGTTTACGTTTTTGCGCAGGACTTCACTGTCTTCGGCGGATCGCTCTCTGAGGCGAATGCAGGCAAAATCGTGAAGATCATGGACTTGGCCGCGAAGATGGGCGCGCCCCTGATCGGGCTGAACGACTCCGGCGGCGCTCGCATTCAGGAAGGCGTGATGTCGCTGGCCGGCTACGCCGACATTTTTCTGCGCAACACTCTATACAGCGGGGTGGTGCCGCAGATTTCCGCCATCATGGGCCCCTGCGCGGGTGGCGCGGTCTACTCACCGGCGATCACCGATTTCGTCCTCATGGTGGATAAGAGTTCCTACATGTTCATCACCGGGCCCGACGTCATCAAGACGGTTACGCACGAGGAGGTCACGAAAGAGCAGCTCGGCGGGGCGATGACGCACAACGAAACCTCCGGAGTAGCCCACTTTCTGGCCCATGACGACGCCGAATGCCTGTCGATGGTGCGCGAGCTTTTGAGCTTTTTGCCTTCGAATAATCTGGACGATCCGCCGCGCAAAGTCTCGACCGACCCCCGCAGTCTTGGAGAAGATCGTAAAGATGCCCGCGCCGATGCCGCACTCGACAGCATCGTGCCTGCGCAATCGAATCAGCCCTATGACATGAAGGACATAATTCACGCCGTGGTCGACGACGCGTATTTTTTCGAAGTACAGGAGCACTACGCGAAAAACATTGTCGTCGGATTCGCGCGCCTGAACGGCCGCTCCGTCGGCATCGTGGCCAATAACCCGGCGATGCTGGCGGGCACGCTCGACATCAATGCCTCGATCAAGGGCGCACGCTTCGTCCGCTTCTGCGACTGCTTCAACATTCCGCTGGTCACGTTTGAAGATGTGCCCGGCTTTCTGCCCGGTACCGCGCAGGAGTACGGCGGCATCATCAAGCACGGCGCGAAACTGCTCTATGCCTTTGCCGAAGCCACGGTTCCCAAAGTCACGGTGATTACGCGTAAAGCCTACGGCGGCGCCTATTGCGTGATGGCGTCGAAACATATCCGCACGGATGTGAACTATGCCTGGCCCACGGCGGAGATCGCAGTGATGGGCCCCGAGGGCGCAGTCGACATCGCGTACAGACGTGAACTCGATGGCGCGGAAAATCGCGAAGCTGTTCGCCAAAAGAAAATCGAAGAATTCCGCGACCGCTTCGCCAGCCCCTACGTGGCAGCAGAGCGCGGCTACGTGGACGCCATCATCCAGCCCCACGAAACACGCAAGAAGCTGATTCAGGCTCTGGCCATGCTGGAGAATAAGCGCGATAAGAACCCGCCGAAGAAACACGGGAATATACCGCTGTAAGACCGCACGTGTGGCGCGGGCACTCCTGCCCGCGAACTGCTGAAGCAACTACAATGTAGGTGTTCTTCCTACTCCCGCCCCTGGGGAAGCATCGACCCATGCCGCACATGCAGGATGTAAACCGCCCTATCGATCACTACGAAAAGAATCCGGTAGATTCCGCGGTTGCCTGCGCCGAATAGCACCTCTCGGATTGGTTCATCAAATGAATCGCTCTCCGGAGCCAGGGGGCAGCGTTCGGGATGATGAGCCAGCGTCTTGACGCTTTGCCGCACCCTGCGAATCCACTCGCGCGCTGCTCGTGGGGCATGGCTACGAATGTAGCGATAGGCGGTACGGAGATCGCTTTCCGCCTCCGGCGTTACGATCACGCGGTAAAGGATCGGCAACTGTTAGCCTTCGCGTTCTAGTTCGTTCAACAAATCCTCCGCCGGACGCCCCTCACCCCTGACCGCCTGTGCCAAGCCGCGCCGTATGCTCGCAACGGCGTCGAGATGGTCGGCAACATCCTGATAAGTTGCGGGATCAAGCACCACAGCCTCGGCCTTGCCATTGATGGTCAGTACCAGAGGCCGCCCCGTCTTCTTCATGTGCTTCATCAGGCTGGAGGACTTACGCTTAAAAGTCGTGAGGGAATGGATGTCGCGGGCTATGTTAATCATGGCATTAAGTTAGCATCGTTATAGCATCTAATTCAATGCGCCACTTGGACCGATCATATGGCGGTGCGATTAAGTTCGTTTCTCGGTAGAATGCTCCAATATTGGAGATGCGAATGAAACGCTTGCCCGCATTCCTGTTCCTGTCACTCGCCGTAGCCGCTTCCGCCCAGGATCCCAATACCTGGCTCGGCACGCTCCCCCAGGCCAAAGACTACGTCCAGCGCCGAGCCTCAAGCTACGACCGGAGCGGCGCGAATGCCGACTCTCGCACCATCGCGCCGGGAGACACGCTCACGCTGGTGGACGAATCCGGACCGGGACTGATCAGCCACATCTGGGTCACCATTGCGACGAGCGATCCGGATCATCTGAAGGCGCTGGTACTGCGGATGTATTGGGATGGGGAGTCGTCGCCTAGCGTGGAGGCACCCGTCGGTGACTTTTTTGGCCTTGGCCTGGGAGACTACTTTCTCTATCAGTCTCTCCCTCTGTCCGTAGCTTCTGACAAGGCTTTGAACTGCTACTTTCCCATGCCTTTTCAAAAGCACGCGCGCATTACCGTCACCAACGAAGGATCGATAAAGGTCGGAGCGTTTTACTTCAACGTGGACTACCGCAGCTACAGCAAGCCTCTGCCCGCGGATTTGCTCTACTTCCATGCGCAGTACCGTCAAGCCTCGCCCGCGCATGGGTGGACCAATCAATGGCGATCGAACGGCGACCCGCAGGTGGATACGAAGAAAAATCTGAACGGAGAGGGAAATTACGTGTGGCTCGAAGCCAGCGGCCGTGGCCATTTCGTGGGTGTCACTATGTCAATTCTGCAGAATCAGGATGGCTGGTGGGGAGAAGGCGACGACATGTTCTTCGTGGATGGAGAGGCAACGCCCTCGATCAACGGCACCGGGTCGGAAGATTATTTTCTGGGAGCGTGGAGCTTCGGCGACCATCCATTCTCCTATGCACTATCGGGCGCGCCGGTGAAGGGGAATGAAAAGGCGGGAAGCCGGACATCGGTCTATCGCTTTCACCTGGATTCGCCAATCACGTTTACTCGGTCGCTTCGCGCCACGATTGAGCACGGGCATGCCAATCATCGGTCCGACAATTTCTTTTCCGTCGCTTACTGGTATCAAACCGAGCCTCATGCTGCCTTTCCGGCGCTGCCATCCCTCGATCAGCGTATTCCGAAAATCCATCCGGTAGGCGGACCGGGAAATGCTGGCAGGTAATGCCGGGGAAGCGCGCTGCCACACATCATTGGTGCGCCCTGAAGCTCGCAAACTCTAATCACACCCCAACTGGTTGCTTGCTGCGAACGGGCACCGGCGTAAGCCAGTTGTGTCGATCTGCCTTTTCGCCGCGCACGATGGCGTAGAACTCCTTCTGGACTGTCTTGGTGATCGGGCCGGTCACACCTTTACCGACGCTGATTTTGTCCACGGAACGGATGGGCGTGACCTCGGCGGCGGTGCCGGTGAAGAATGCCTCGTCGGCGATGTAGAGCATCTCGCGCGGAATCATCTGTTCAATGATTGGAATGTTCAGATCGCGGGCGATTTGCAGCACAGAGGCGCGCGTGATTCCCGGCAACACGCTGTTGCCCAGAGGGGCGGTGATCAGTGCGCCATTGTGCACAATGAACAGGTTCTCACCGGAGCCTTCGCTGACGAAGCCGTTGACATCGAGCGCGATGCCTTCGACGTATCCGTTGACGATGGCTTCCATCTTGATGAGTTGCGAGTTCATGTAATTGGCCCCCGCCTTAGCCATGCCAGGAAGAGTGTTCGGAGCGAGCCGCGTCCACGAGGAGACGCAGACGTCGCAACCTTCGGTCTCGCCGCCCAGATATTTTCCCCACGGATAATTGATGATGTAAACCTCGGTCGGCGAGTTGAACGGATTCACCCCCGCCTCACCGTAGCCGCGCAGAACGATGGGCCGCACGTAGCATGGCCACTCGCCATTGTGGCCGACGGTGTCGAGCATGGCCTGCACCAGTTGGTCGCGAGTGAAGTCGACGTCGATGCGGTAGACCTTGGCCGAATCCAGAAGACGCTGCATGTGCTCCTGGGCGCGGAAAATCGCCGGCCCGGAAGGCAAAGAGTAGCAGCGGACACCTTCGAATACTGAAGAGCCGTAGTGGATCACGTGCGACATCACGTGAATAGTGGCTTCGTCCCAGGGTATGAGCTTGCCGTTGTGCCAGATTTTGTCGGTCTTCTGGATTGCCATGCGGACTCCTTCGCGGCCGTCTGTGACGAGGTGGAATACATCCTCAGGCAGGGATTGAGGTGGCAAATCCCACCAACGTCAACAGGACATTATAGCCGAAGTGTTACCCGCGCCTGTGCGGCGGTTTGAATGGAACTCGAGTGGAAATGGATTGGAACTGAACCGGAACTGAACCGGAACTGGAGCGGCAACTGGATGTGTATGGCGCAATCCGCCGGCTAGTGTTTCCGGGAGACTTCAAAAAGCAGATTGAAGAACTGAACGATGGTCACGCCGATAGCGACGTAGACTGCAACTTCCAGCCTCCGGCTCGCTTCCTGAGTGGCCCGCAACAGGGCTGCGATGTCGTTCGTCGTCTGGCACAAGGTGTCGGCGAGCTGTTCGAAGTGCTGAACCGAACCCCGCATTTTTTCTGCTACCCTCGACATCCCCAATGTAGCGTCCGCTGCCTGCTGCCCATTACGCAGGTCGAGCTCGGCCTTGCAGGCTGACCACCAGGGACTGCCGGGCACATCGTCGTACATCCGCTGCCGGATCTCTTCATAGGATCGGGTCCGCAACAACTGCACGAGCGCGTGAGCATTCTCAACCGCTTTTGTGTCTTCCTTCCTGTCCTCTGCGAAAACCGCCATAGACCATGACTTTATCAGTCGGGCCTTCATCGATGAGATGCCGGAGGTTCAATGCCGTTCGAGGTTTTCAGACTGGGACGGTTTAGGTAACGACGTTACCCCCTGGCCATCTGGCCCACCGGAGGATCTCTCATTCCATCCGCCGTAGACCTAAAGTCATCGAAGCTCTCAGCTGCGAAAAGATTTCTGTTGCAAGACGTCACTCTTAGGATGGTCCGCACACCGCTAGAACCGACGGCCGCGGAAGTGCATCTAAATTTAGGTTAGCAGGCAGTTCTATAACCTTCGAGCTGTTGCAGCGGTTGCCCCTGAATCTTAGAGCCGGTAGCATAGAATATAGAAAAACTTACAAGTTAAGTTTGTGGGGAGAAAGCCGCCACTCTTTCAATTCTCAACTGAGCCCCCTCACTGAACCACCTCGACGACACAAATCGTTGCAGAGCAATACAAAAACGCAAAAGGAGAACGAGGTAGTGGTTTTGAGAAGGTCTATTTTCAGTCTGCAAGGGTCGGTCACAGTTTTCCTGAGCTTCTTCTTGTTAGTCTCAGGGCTAACCGCCGCACGCGCGGATAGCGCTTCCTTTGATCTGATCGGTCCCAAGGTCGAAGTGCGTGTTCAGCGTGCGGGCAAAACTCTACCCATCTCCCAGGTTCCTCATCTGCAAGCGGGCGACCGGTTGTGGGTGCATGCGGACCTGCCGGACACTCAGTCGGTGCATTATCTTATGGTCGTCGCGTTTCTGCGCGGAGCCACCAATCCTCCGCCGGATTCCTGGTTTACTCGCGTCGAAACCTGGAGCAAGCCCGCCCGCGATGAAGGTGTTTTCGTCACTGTTCCCGAGGAGGCTGAGGAAGCTTTGGTATTTCTGGCGCCCGAGACAGGAGGCGCCTTCAACACCCT
>WNFG01001550.1_pt1 | contig 28511 bp, 31 predicted proteins | sample 5400431 | NCBI WGS metagenome assembly WNFG01 (sample SAMN13153346, study PRJNA577476) | soil metagenome | isolation source: 120 cm saprolite under Douglas fir tree site 2 hole 3 replicate 2 | place: USA:California | collected 2015-04-18 | reverse complement strand
GCCCGGGTCGGCCAGCGCGGCGGCTCCGAGGGGCCGCGGGCGGAGGCGCAGCAGGAGCCCGAGGGCCAGGAGGCTCAGGCCGAAGGCGCAGACCACGGTCGCGCCGGTGGGCAGGTCGAGCACCGCGGATCCGACCATCGCCATGACGCTCACCCCGGCGCCGAAGACCCAGCCGACGGCCAGGCGGGGGCCGATGCGGGAGGCCAGCAGGATGCCGGCCAACGCGGGCACGATGAGATACGAGAAGACGAGCAGCACGCCCGCGATGCGCACCGACGAGGTCACCACCACGCCGAAGGAGGCGTAGAAGGCGAAGTCCCACGCCCGCACGCGCCAGCCCTCGCGATAGGCGCGGTCCGGATCGGTGGAGATCAGGAAGAAGGGGCGCCGGCAGAGCCAGTGGAAGAGGCCGACCAAGGCGTAGAGGATCGCGACCTTGAGGACCTCGTCCCCGCGGACGGACAGGATGGAGCCCACCAGCATGCCGCGCAGGTGCTCGGCCCCGTGGGGCGAGCGGTCGGCCAGGAGGACCGCGCCCGCGGAGGAGACCGCGTAGACCACCCCGATCACCGCCTCGTGCGAGACGCGCCGCGTGCGCGAGCGCGTGAGGGCCAGCACGAGGGCCCCGAGCACGGTGAAGCCGAGGCCGGCCGCGTACGACTCCCACGTCTCGAGCTCGTAGCCCACCAGGAACGCGGCGGTAGCGCCGAGGGCGGCGATCTGGGCGAGCGCGATGTCGACGAAGACCACCTCGCGCGCGATCACGTGGAAGCCCAGGTAGGCGTGGATGCCGGTGAGCACGAGGCACATCAGGAACGGGAACCACATCAGGGCCAGTAGCTCGCCGCTCATCTCGTCGGGTGTCCCTTCCGCGCGATCGCCATCACTTGAGTGCCTGCGTGACGCTCCGGACATTGTAGTCGATCGTCTCCAGGTAGCCGTCGGTGCCCTTCGCGGAGCCCACCGCGGGCGCGAGTGGAACCACCTTCGCCCCCGTCTCCTGGGCCACCCGCTCCGCGATCTTCTGATCGCCCCAGGGGACCGACAGGATGACCCGGACCTTCTGGTCCTTCATCAGCGCGATCAGCTTGGTGAGGTGCGATGGCGTCGGGGGGATGCCGGGACGCTCCTCGATGGAGCCCGCCTCGACGAGGCCGAAGCGGGTGAGGAAGTAGATCCACATGTTGTGATCGACCACCACCTTCGTGCCCTTGAACGCGGCCAGGTCCGTGGTCCACCGGGCGAGGGCCTGGTCGACGCGCGCCAGGAACGCCTGCCGGTTGCGATCGAACGCGGGCGAGCCCTTCGACGATGTTGGCGGTGACGCCGGGCACCATGCCCGGATCGAGGGAGTAGTGGGGATTCCCCACCGGGTGCACGTCGCCCATCGAGCGGTCGACCTTCCCCTGGGGCACCTCGAGCACGAGGAGGCCGGCCGAGGCGTCGACCCGCCCGGGCGCGCCGGGGGCCACGCGCGGGTTGCTCGCCCCCTGCACGACCACCTCGGCCCACTGGTCCAGCTCGAGCCCGTTCATGACTAGCAGGTCCGCCCGGCGGACCTTGACCATGAGGCTCGGCCGGACCTCGAGGTCGTGGGGGTTCTGGGTCCCGCGGGCGAGCGCGTCGACCTCCACCAGGTCGCCGCCCACCGCCTCGACGAGGGCCTTGAGATCGGTCGTGGTCGCGACCACCGCGATCTTGGACGCGGCCGCGCCGGGGCCGGCCCAGAGGCCGATCCCGAGGAAGAGCAGGAGGAGCGGGCTCAGCAAGCGAGCGAGCGTGCGCATGGACATGATCATCTCCTCGTCGAGTCTAGAACGGATGCGCCGGGTGGGCGCCCATGATGAACGTGGCCTGGAAGAGGATCTCGTCCACCTTCCGGGCGCTCCCGCCGTTGTCGGTGAAGCCGTCCCGGTCGGCCCGCTCGGTGTACTTGTAGCCGAGGCGGAAGCGCAGGAACTCGGACGGCATGAAGGCGAGGTACGGGCCCACCGCCCACTCGCGGCCGCGCATGACCGGGTACTGGGTCCAGTCGTAGCGGAAGCCCGCGGCCCAGCGGGCGAGCTGGCCGGTGCGGAAGGGCTGCACCTCGCCGCCCACGTACCAGCCCCAGCGGTTGCGGGTGCGGGTCTGGTCTGGTGTGTCCTGGATGCCGTCGCCGTTGGTGTCCTCGCCGAGCACGTTGACGCGCCGGTTCTGGTAGATCATCTCCCCCAGCAGGGTGAGCAGCGGATGCTGCCAGCCCTCGGGCCGGTACTTGTACTTGGCGTCGAAGCCGAGCAGGGTGTTGCGGTGGCTCTCGGACGTCTCGCCGTTCGCCACCGAGGCGCCGAGCTGGATGGCGCTCTCGTCGCCCAGCTCGAAGAACGTGCGCAGGCGGCCGGTCACGAGCGGCGCGGTCAGCTTGCCGCGCCCGAAGGCGGTCTCGTTGTCGCCGTTGAACGCGCCGACCAGCGCCTCGAGGAAGAAGGGCAGGGGCGCCACCCAGGTGAGCTCGGCGCCGCGCTCGACGAGCCCCTCCTCGCCGAGGAAGCGCGCGAGCACGTTGGGCGCGTCGATGAACGGCCGGTCGTGCTCGTGCACCGGGTTGAGCAGGCCGAAGCGGTTGCGCATCTGGCCCATCTTGAGCTGGGTGCCGAAGGGCAGCGCCATCAGGGTCAGGTTGGCCTCGGCCAGGTGCAGGTTGATCTCGCCCTGGTCCTCCTCGCCGGCCTCGAAGCGGACCTCCGCCCGCGCGTAGGGATCGATCTGGCCGAAGAGGGAGAGCTCGATCTCGCGCGGGAAGAAGCGGTTCTCGCGCCCCGGGAACGAGCCCGCGTTGGCCTTGTCGACGTTGCTCTGAGTGAGGTTGCCGATGAAGTCGCCGGCCACCCCCATGTCGAACAGGAGCTGGCCGGGTCCGCGCTGGCTGTAGAGCGAGAAGGGCTCGCGCGGCCGCGCCAGGTCCATGGGGTTGATCGCGACCCCAGGGGCCGGCGCGGCGGGGGCCTGGGCGACCGCCGCCGGCGGGGGCGCGGCCGGTGGAGGCGCCGCGGCGGGCTGCGGGCGATTCTCCAGCTGCTGGATGCGCTCGCCCAGCTGGTTGATCGCCTTCTCGTAGCCGTCCTTCATGGTGTCGAACTGCTTGCGCATCTGCTCGAGCTCCTTGCGCAGCGTCTCCACCTCCTGGGCCGCGGCGGGCCCGGGCACGAGCAAGCCGGTGAGGAGCAGGCCGATGCCGACGAGTGATCGCATGGATGCCTCCCTCTCGAGGGAAAGTTGGGATCGTCCGGCGGGCCAGGGGGCCGGCGGACGGCGACTACGACGAGAGCGTGGGAGGGCTAGGCGAGACGGGGTGGAGCGCGCGAATCGGCGAGGCTGACGACCGGATCGGCGTGACCCTCGGCGGGGCCCGCGGGGCACGGGGCGACGACGAGCGCGACGAAGTCGGTCGGCGGACCGTCCGGCAAGGGAACGTCGCCGCCGAGGAACTCGAGGCTCGCCAGGACGTGCTCTTCGTTGTAGAGCCCGGCGCTGGTCGCCTGGTGGAGGTGGCGGGGCTGCCCCGCCTTGAGCGGCAGCGCGATCGCCACCAGCGCGAGCAACAGCGCGGCGGCGGCGATCCGGAAGGGTTGGTTCAGACGCGACGTCGTCACTAGCCCGTACTACAACACGGAAGCGCGATCGCGCGCAACTTCGTCGGCCCTCGGGGCGGCCCCCCCGGGCGGGGTATCATGCTTGCCGGAAGGGGAGATCGGGACCCATCACAGGAGGAGGGAAGCATGGCGATCGCGACCTGGAGCCTCACGGTTCTGTTCATAGGTCTCGTCTTCGGATCGGCGTGGGGGCAGCCCTCCCCGTCGGCGGCCGACGTCCTGGAGGCGCTCCGTGGCGGTGGCTACATCATCGTGCTTCGCCACGGCGCCACCCATGCCGATCAGGCGGATACCGATCCGCTCAACCTCGACAACGTCGCCAAGCAGCGGCAGTTGAACGACAAGGGCCGCGCGGACGCGAAGGCGATCGGCGACCTGTTCAAGTCCGTCGGGGTGCCGATCGGGAAGTCGTACTCCAGCCGCTTCAACCGCGCGGTCGAGACTGCGCGGCTGGTCGGGGGCAAGGCGCCGGAGGCCACGCTCGACGTGAGCGAGGGCGGTCTGGTGGTGAGCCCGAACGAGAACAACCGCCGGACTCAGGCTCTCCGCACCCTCGTCGGGACCGCCCCGGATCCGGGCACCAACACCCTCGTGGTCACGCACAAGCCGAACATCCTCGACACCTTCGGCAAGGACTGGTTCGAGGTCAAGGAGGGCGAGGCCACGATCTTCAAGCCCGCGGGCGGGGGCAAGTACGCGCTGATCGCGCGCGTGCAGATCGACCAGTGGCCGACCGCGAAGAAGTAGCCCGCCGTCCCCCGGCTGGCAAGGATCAGCGGGCGGAGTCGGCCTCGAAGTCGCCGGGGCTCACCCGGTCGAGCCATCGCCGCACGCCGTCGGCCGCGTCGGGGGTCGGCGGCGCCGCCGGCCGCGTGAGGGCCAGCGCGCTGTCCTGCGCCAGGATCGGCGCCCGCGCGCGGACCGCGAGGGCGAGCGCGTCGGCGGGGTGGCAGGGCAGCGCCAGCTCGAGCCCGTCGCGCTCGAGCACGAGGCCGGCCGAGATGCCCGCTCGTCCCCCTCGAGATAGGCGCGCACCACCGCGGCGCCCAGGTGGCCGACGAGCTGCTCGGCCAGCTCGAAGATCGGCGTGCAGGGACACGAGGTCATGCCCAGGCAGCGCGCCAGCCGGTTGGCCTCGTTCATGGGCACGTAGAAGGCGAGCCAGCGATCTAATTGGCCGGAGAGTCAAGCGACTACTTCACGATCGGGAAGCGACGGCGGGTCCAGCCGTCGTAGCCCTCCTGGAGCACGACGTGGTTCAGGTAGCCACGGGTCTCGAGGAAGGTGTAGGCGGTGGCCGCCTCCTCCACCGGGCACCGGCAGTAGAGCACGACCATGGGGGTGGTGGGGATCTCGCCGAAGCGGCGATCCAGCTCGGTCATCGGCACCGAGAGCGCGCCCGGCAGGTGACCGGCCCGGTACTCCGCGGCGGGGCGGAGATCGATCACCACCACCGGCTGGCGCGAGTCGATCAGCCACCTGAGGTAGTCGGGCTCGGTGAGGGCCACGCTGGGCGTGCCGCCGTGCGCGGCGTGAGCGTCGGGCGCGAAGGCGAGGGTGACGGCGAGCGCCAGGCCGAGGCCGAGCGAGGCCCGCCTCACTGAACCTCCTTCGCGACCGCGGTGATCTCCACGTTGGGCGGCACCCCGGTGAGCGTGAAGCGGATGCGGTCGCCGACGTCGAGGCCCTCGTACAGCTTGGGATCGTGGACGCGGAAGCCCATGGTCATCGAGCCCATGAACCCGAGCAGGTCCTCGTGGGTGAGCACCACCACGTTCAGCTCGGGTAGCACCGCGCGCACCACGCCGCGCGCCTGCCAGGTCCGCTCGACCCCTGCCACCACCTGCTGCCCGCGCGCGCGCTCGAGCTCCCCGGCCAGCCGCGCGGTCTCGCGGCCCCACGCGAGATAGCCCAGCAGCAGTCCCAGGCCGAGGGCCAGGTTGACGAGCAGGACGACCCGCCACAATCGCATGGCGGCCCTAGTGTACGTGCTCGTCGGGCGCGGGCCCGGCCGGCGTTTCCTTGTCGATGAGCTGGATCTGCTCGACGAGGGTCCGCAGCGTGTCCCAGCCCGGGCCCGCGGCGCCGGGCAGCCAGCGCGCGCGGATGTAGCCCTGGCGGTCGACGAGAAACTCCACGTGGAGCGGCGGCGCGCCGCGCGGCGACAGCGCGGCGGGACCGAGGCCCCGGGCCAGCAGGGTGTAGCTCGTCGCGATGTCGGCCGCGCCGTCGGTGATCACCGGATAGAGGATGGGCGGGCGCCCGCCCAGGCGGCGGATGATCTCGCTCCCGTCGCCTCGCGGCACCGCCACGACCTCGGTGCCGAGGGCCTGGAGCGTGTTGTAGGCCTCGGCGAGCTGCACGAGGCGCGCGCGCGACTCCGGCAGCGTGAAGACCACCAGCAGGGTCATCCAGCGATCGCGCAGGTCCTTGAGGCTGCGCGGCGGGGCGGGGCCGACCACGATCGCCAGGTCCGGGGCCACCAGCCACGGTCGCCCGGGCGGCACGAGCGCGGTCATCTGCCGAGCCTGGTCTCCGGCCGCGAGCGTGCGGATGAAGTTGATCAGGTCCCAGCGCTCCTCCTCGGAGAGCACCGCGCCGAAGGGCGGCATCCCGCCGGCGGGGATGCCGTGGGTGAGCCACCAGAACATGTCGCCCGCGGTGTGCTGCGCGGTGTGCGGCGCGGTCAGGTCGGCGGGCGGCCGCGGCAACCCCGCGCCGCCCGGCCCGTCGCCGCGTCCGCCCACGCCGTGACAGGAGGCGCAGTGAGCCTGGAAGAGCGCCGCGCCACTCGCCACCGAGACCACGTGGTACGGCACGGACGAGCGGCGAAAGGTGGTGGGATAGGCGTCCACCGTCATCGGAGGCAGCGCGACCCAGAGGCCGGCGACGAGCGCGAGGCCGCCCGCGCCGACCAGGAGCACGCGCCAGGAGCGGAGCAGGAGGCCCACCACCATCGCCAGGAGGCCGAGGAAGGCGACCTGGGTGCCGACGAGCACGCGCGTCGGGCCGCCCGGCAGCGCGGCGGCCACGTCCCAGGCGTAGCGTAGCGAGAACGGCCACCAGACCGGATCGTGCACCGCGGGGGGCGAGAGCGAGAGCCCGGTCGTCAGCAAGAGGATCAGGAGCCCGAGCGCGGCCTCCGCGGTTACGAAGCGTCCGAGGCGCGCCATCGCGGGCCGTCCCACCGTGTCGCCGTCGCCCCCGAGCCGCGGCAGGAGACGGCGCCGGTTGTGCTGGGCGAGGAGGATGACCGGGATCAGCAGGGCGACCTTCGCGAGCAGGAGCCACCCGTACGACGTGCCGACGAGCGCGGGCACGCTGCCCACCTGGAACCAGGTGTTGGCGAGACCGGTGGCGACGAGCAGGATCATGACGGTCAAGGCCAGGCGCGAGAACGCCCGCACCGCGAGCACCGCGAAGGGCCGCGCGTCCGCGCCCTCCGCGCGCGCGGCGACCCGCAGCAGCGCGGCGAGCGGCAGGAGCGCGCCCAGCCACGCGCCGGCCGCGAGGAGATGGAGGGCGTCGACCAGCGCGGCCGGGAGCCCGACGCCCTCCACCGCCGCGGCGTGCCCGGCCCACGCCATGGCCGCGGCGCCGACGCTTGCGAGGAGCCAGGCCTCGCCGCGCAGGGCGAGGCGGTCCGTGGCGGACTCCTCGCGCTCCCGCAGCAGGAGCAGCGCGGCCAGGAGCAGCAGCACCCCGTGGCGCACCAGCCACACGGTGCCGAACTGGCTGTGGCCGAGCAGCCGCGCCCACTCGCCGATCTCGAGCGCGGCGCCCGCCCGCCCGGTGACCACCGCCGACTGATGCGCGAGCGTGGCCAGCCCGGTGACGAGCACGAGCCCGACGAGCGCGCGCGCCCAGCGGAGCATGCGCGCCTCCCAGGCGAGCACGGTCGGACGATCACGGGGCCGCACCAGCAGGGTGGCGGTGACCAGGCCGACCAGTCCGAGGCCGGCGGCCAGGTGCAGCCAGCGCGCCGCGATGCCGAGCGTGATCATGACTTGCGGATGAGCCGCATCACGATGACCAGGATCAGCACGCCCGCGGCCAGGGCCAGGAGTGCGGACAGCAGGCCCACCATCAGCGCGCTCAGGCTCTCCGCGCGCAGCGGACCGCCGTGGTCGGCCCACGCGTTCGCGGCGAGGAGGAGCCAGGCGGCTTTCATGGGCGGCCTCATTATAATGAGTCCGTGCGCGCCGTCATCTTCGACGCCGGCAACACCCTGCTGCGGATGAACTACCGGATCATCGCGGAGCAGCTCGTGGCCCGCGGCCGTCCGGTGAGCGCCGACCAGGTGGAGGAGGCGGAGCTGCGGGCCCGCGTGCGGCTCGACCCGCACCTGGCCCCCGGTGGCTCCACCGAGAGCGCGACCACCCACGGCCGCTACCTGCGCTACCTGCTCGAGCACCTGGCGGTGACCGAGGAGGCCGAGATCGAGGCCATCGCCCGCTGGCGCCGTGGCTACAACCTGCCGGTGGGGCTCTGGAACCGGGCCGATCCCGAGGCGCTCGAGGCGCTGCGCCGGGTGCAGGCGGCGGGCCTGGTGGCGGGAGTGATCTCGAACTCCAACGGCTCGGTGCGGGCCATCCTGGAAGAGACCGGGCTCGCCGCGCACCTCGACTTCATCATCGACTCGTCGGTGGTCGGCGTGGAGAAGCCGGATCCGCGCATCTTCGAGCTGGGCCTGCGCGAGGCCGGCGTGGGCGCGCGGCACGCGGTGTACGTGGGCGACCTCTACTCGGTGGACGTGCTCGGCGCGCGCGCGGCCGGGCTCGACGGGATCCTGCTCGATCCGGGCGGCTTCTGGGGGCCGCGGGACTGCCGGCTGGCCCGCGGGCTCGGCGACGCGGTGCGCCTGGCCCTCGGATAAGCCCCTCACCCTGCCCTCTCCCCAGGGGGGAGAGGGTTACTGCGGAAGGGTCACGTAGGGGTAGCGGCGGAGGGCGTCGTAGACGATCTGCATCATCTGCTCCACCGCGGCGGCGGTGCGCCCCTCGAACCGCAGGGTGAGATAGGGGTTCGTGTTCGACGCGCGCACGAGGCCCCAGCCCTCCGGGAAGATGATGCGCGTGCCGTCGATGTCGATGGTCTCGTAGCGGCTCTTGAACTCGCGGGCCAGCTCCGCCACCAGCTGGAACTTCCGGTCGTCGGGGCAGGGGGCCTTGAGCTCCGGCGTCGAGTGCAGGTGCGGAAGCGTGTCGAAGTGCGCGGAGGCGGGGCGGCGCTCGGCGGCCACCAGCTGGAGAAACCGGCAGGAGGCGAGGATGCCGTCGTCCACCCCGTACCAGTTCTCCCCGAAGAACATGTGTCCCGAGATCTCGCCGCCGAGCAGGATGCCGTCCTCGCGCATCTTCCGCTTGAGGAGCGAGTGCCCGGTCTTCCACATGATGGGCTCCCCGCCGTGCCGCCGGATGTCGTCGACCAGCACCTGCGAGGACTTGACGTCGAAGACGACCTTGGCCCCCGGGTGGCGGACCAGCAGATCGCGAGCCAGGAGCGCGAGCAGCAGGTCCGCCTCGTGCCGGCGGCCCTTCTCGTCGACGATGCCGACCCGATCCGCGTCGCCGTCGTAGGCCAGCCCCACGTCGGCCTGGACCTCGGTGACCTTGGCCACCAGGTCCCGCATGTTCTCCTCCATCTCCGGATCCGGGAGATGGTTGGGGAAGGTGCCGTCGGACTCGCAGTAGAGCTCGACCACCTCGCAGCCGAGCCGGCGCAGCAGCTCGGGGGCGAAGACGCCCGCGATGCCGTTGCCCGCGTCGACCACCACCTTGAGGCGCCGGGCGAGCCGTACGTGGCCGGTGATGGCGCCGAGGTATTCTTCGCGCGGATCGCGGGCGGTCCGGGCGCCCGCACCGCGCTCGAAGTCACCCGAGCGGATGGTGGCGAGGAGGCCCTGGATCTCCTCCTCGGTGAGCGGGGCCGCCGCCGCGTGCACCATCTTGACCCCGTTGTCGGAGACCGGGTTGTGGCTCCCGGTCACGGTGGCGCCGCCGTCGAGCCCCCAGTGGGCGGTCGCGAAGTAGAGCAGGGGGGTGTGGTTGATCCCGATGTCGACCACGTCGAGCCCGGTTGCGAGGACACCGGTCCCGAAGGCCGCCTTGAGCGCGGCCGACGAGACCCGGTTGTCCATGCCGAGGGCCACCGTCCGGCCTCCGCGGCGCTTGATCAGGGTGCCGTAGGCCCGTCCCACCTGCTCGAAGACGGGCGGAGTGATGTCTCTGCCGACCTTGCCGCGCACATCGTAGGCGCGGAAGATGTACGGGTTCAGCTCGGCCACGACCCCGGCCTGCCTACAGGACGGCGACCGCTTCGATCTCGATCAGCCACTCCGGCATCGCGAGGGCCGCCACCGCGACCAGGGTCGACGCGCACGTCTTCTTGCCGAGGAACTCTTCGCGGATCGGGCCCAGGTCGGCGCGATGGCGGATGTCGGTGAGGTAGGTGTTGATCTTGACGATGTTGTCCATCGTCCCGCCGCCCGCCTCGACCTGGGCCTTGATCGCCTGGAAGACGGCGCGGGCCTGTCCCTTGAAGTCGCCGCGATGAGCGGGCCCGCCCTTGTCGTCGTAGGCGACCTGGCCCGCGAGGTAGAGAATGGTCTGGGCTCCGGTGACCTTCACGCCCTGCGAGTAGGTCGGCGGATCCCAGACGCCCTTGGCGGCGTAGCGCTCGATCTTGACCATGCGATCTCCTCTGACCGGGGATGGGTGCGGACGGTTGAGGTACTATAGCGCGAAACGGAGGGATCACGCATGGACGACGCCCTGAAGGAGACCACGCGCAAGACCGCCCGCATGCTCTTCCACTCGATCAAGAGCGGCGTCGGGTTCGACACCTGGAGGAAGTTCGACAAGGACCTGGCCCGCGAGCTCAGCATGTTCTTCACCGGCAAGCTCTACAGCCGCGAGGTCATCTCCCAGAAGCAGCGCGAGCTGTGCGCGGTGGCGTCGCTCACGGTGCTGAACCGCCGCAACGAGGTCCGCGCCCACATCCACGCCGCGCTCAACGTGGGGGCGTCGCGCCAGGAGGTGACCGAGGTCATCTTCCAGCAGGTGACCTACGGCGGCATGCCGGTGGTGGTCGAGGCCCTCGAGGTGTTCAAGGAAGTCCTCGTCGAGCGGGGCGAATGGCAGGAGGAGTGACGGCCGCCGTCCCGGACGTCGTCGCCGCGATGATCCGGGCCGCCGAGGCCGCCGGCGAGGTCGCCATGAAGTACTACCGCGGCGGCTTCGAGGTCACCATCAAGGCCGACCAGACCCCGGTGACCCAGGCCGATCGCGAGGCCGAGCAGGCCATCAAGGCGATCCTGGGGCGGGCGTGCCCCGATCACGGCTTCCTCGGCGAGGAATTCGGCGAGGAGGGGCCGAAGGAGCGGCGCTTCATCATCGACCCGATCGACGGCACCAAGAACTTCATCCGGCGCGTGCCGATCTGGGCGGTGCTCATCGGCCTCGAGGAGGCGGGACAGGTCACCGCGGGGGTGGTGCTCAATCCGGCGAGCGGCGAGATGCTCTGGGCCCACCGGGGGGACGGGGCGTGGGACCGGGACGGGCGCCTGCGCGTGTCCGACTGCGGGCGGCTCGACGAGGCGACCGTGCTCCACTCCGACCTGCACCTGCTGCGCCAGGGCTCCCACTGGGACGCCTTCCTGCGGGTGGTCGACGGGAGCGGCCGCAGCCGTGGCTTCGGCGACTACTACGGCTACGGCCTGGTCGCCGCGGGCAAGGCCGAGCTCTATCTCGAGGTCGATCTCAAGCCGTGGGACGTGGCGCCGATGCAGGTGCTGCTGGAGGAGGCGGGCGGCCGGCTCACCGACTTCTCGGGGCGCGCCACCATCTACGACGGCTCGGTGCTGGCCACCAACGGCCGGCTGCACGAGCAGACCCTGGCCCTGCTCCGTCGGTAGCCCGGGTCGGTGCGACTCGAGCCGCTCCGCCTGATCCGTCCGGCGCCGGCCCTCGCGGCCGCCATCGCCTCTCCGCCCTACGACGTGGTGAGCCGGGCCGAGGCGGCCGCACTCGCGCAGGACAACCCGCACTCCTTCCTCCACGTCGGCCGCGCCGAGATCGACCTGCCCGACGAGGTGGAGCCCTACGATCCCCTCGTCTACGAGCGCGCGCGCGAGAACCTGGCCGGGCTGCTCGGGCAGGGGGCCCTCCGGCGCGAGCCGGGGTCCGCCCTCTTCCTCTACCGACAGATCATGGAAGGCCGGACCCAGGTGGGCGTGGTCGGCGGCGTGCGCATCGAGGACTACGAGACCGGACTCATCCGCAAGCACGAGACCACGCGGCCGGACAAGGAGGCCGATCGCACCCGTCATCTGCTGGCGCTCGACGCGCAGGCCGAGCCGGTGCTGCTCGCCTATCGCGGGCGGCCGGAGATCGACCGGCTCGTGGTGGAGACGCTGGCCGGCCCGCCGCTCGATGCCTTCACCACCGCCGACGGGGTTGCCCACGCCGTCTGGCGGGTCGCCGACGCGGCGCCGTACGTGACCGCGTTCGCCTCGGTCCGGTCGGCCTATGTGGCCGACGGCCACCACCGCTCGGCCGCCGCGGCGCGAGCCGCGGAGAAGCGCCGCGCCGAGAGCTCGCGCCACCACGGCGACGAGACCTACGAGTGGCTGCTCGCGGTGCTGGTGCCCGCGGCCCAGCTCCGGATCCTGCCGTACAACCGCGTGATCCGCGACATCGGCGGCCGGTCCTCGCAGGCCCTGCTCGCCGAGCTGTCCACGTGCGGGCCGGTCCGGCCCGCTCCCGACCCGGTCCCGCCGGAGCCGGGGGTGTTCTGCTTCTATCTCGCGCGCCGCTGGTGGCGGCTCGACCTGCCCGGCGGCTCGATCGACCGGAGCGATCCGGTCCGCTCGCTCGACGTCTCGCTGCTGCAGGAGCGGGTGCTGGGGCCGGTGCTCGGCATCGTCGACCAGCGCACCGACCCGCGCATCGACTTCGTGGGCGGCATCCGGGGCACCCGGGCCCTCGAGGCGCAGGTCGACGCGGGCGAGGCGGCGCTGGCGATCTCGCTCTACCCGACCACCGTGGAGCAGCTCATGGCGGTCGCCGACCGGGGGCACATCATGCCGCCCAAGAGCACGTGGTTCGAGCCCAAGCTGCTGAGCGGGCTGTTTGTCCACCCGCTGGACTGAGGGAGGCCTCCCATGTTCGCGCGCATCGGCACCTGGCAGGGATCACCCGCCGACCTGGAGCGATGGATCGTGCGAGGCCGCGAGCAGGTGAAGCCCGCGATCCGGCAGGATCCCGGACTCTCCGCGGTCTACTGGCTCGTCGACCGCGAAGCGGGCAAGGGGATGATCGTGACGCTCTGGGAGAGCCGCGAGGCGATGGCGGCCAACGAGCAGGCGCGCGCGGCGCGGCAGGCCGCGACGTCGACCGCGACCGGCGCCGCGGTGACCACCGACCGCTACGAGGTCGTCGACTGGCTCACGACGTGACCGAGCTCGTCGGGCCTCCGCCTTGACAATCCGGCCGGCGCTGCTCCAGAATCCCGCCAGCGCTCACTGCCCGATCGCCCGTCGCCGCCGACTTGTTCCCCACACACAGGAGGAGAAACCCGTGAGCACGATCAGCCGACGCAAGTTCCTCGGGAGTGCGGGATTGCTGGGAGCGGGGGCGGTGCTCGCCGACGGCGCGCGGCGGAGAGCGCGCGCGGACAAGCCGATCAACTTCTCGGGGTGGGTCTTCAAGCCCGACACCGTGAAGGACTACGTGGAGTTCTACAACAAGAAGCACGGGGGCCAGGTGAAGTACGAGGCCATCCCGTGGGCGAGCTACCATTCCACCATGGAGACGCGCGCCTTCGCGGGCGAGGTGGTCGACGTGATGTACTGCAACTCGGCCAACCGGGAGCACTGGTTCGAGAACGGCCTGATCCGCCCCCTCGACGACCTGCCCGGCATGGACGAGCTGAAGAAGAAGATCGCGCCGGCCAGCCTCGACAGCCTGAAGAACCGCGACGGCAGCAAGATCATCGGGCTGCCCTACTTCACGAGCGTGTTCATCCTCATGTACAACGAGCCGATGCTGCAGCAGGCCGGCATCAAGGCTCCGGCCAGGACGTGGGACGAGCTGATCGAGCACAGCACGAAGCTCAAGCGGGACAAGGTGAGCGAGACGCCCTACCTGCCGAACTGGAACAACAGCTCCTCCGGCACCATGCCCCAGTTCCTGAGCGACTCCTTCTCGGAGGGCGCCAACTTCTTCGACGCCAAGAACCGGGTGATCGTGGACCAGGAGCCGGGCGCGGCCCGGGCGATGGAACGCTGGCAGAAGGCGTACGCGGCCGGCCTCGTGAACCCGGAGGCGCTCACCAAGACCTCCTCCACCGACACCCACCGCCTCTTCTGGACCGGGCGCTACGCCTACCATACCAACCACTCCTACTACCTACGCACGATCGCGGGGGAGCCGGAGAACTCCAAGCTCGCGCCCAAGAAGGCCAAGATGGCGATGTACCCCGGCAACGGGCAGACCCACATGTTCACCGAGTTCTACACCGTGAACGCCAAGACCAAGGCCCTCGAGGACGCGTGGAAGTTCGCCAAGTTCCTCGGCGGCAACGGCAACGGGGACTGGTACGTGCAGCGGCAGTGGTGCCTGATCGCCGGCCTCGACAACCCGTACCCCGAGATGTACGACCACCCCGAGGTCACCGCGTCCTACGACAAGTGGATCGACCTCAAGCTCCTGCGCGAGCAGTACAAGAAGGGGCGCACCATCAACGCGTTCAAGGAGTCGTGGTTCTCGGAGTACGACACCAAGTGCATCCCCATCGTGCACAACATCATCCGGGGGTCCTCGACCGTCCCGAAGGGCCTCAAGGAGCTGGTGGCGCTGCAGAAGTCCCTGGTGTAGCCCGCGGCGCCCGCGAGTTCCATGGTCAAGAGCGGCGCGGGCGGGCTCCGTCTCTCCGAGGCGGGGTTCGCCTGGCTGCTCGTCCTCCCGGTCGTGATCGGGATCGGCCTCGTCGTGGTCGTCCCGCTCGCCTACTCCCTCTGGCTCTCGTTCACCGACGTCAACCTGCTGCGGACCGCGGGGCCCGCGCTCGAGGCCTTCGGGATCCGCCTGCCGCTCTACCGCTGGGTCGGCCTCAGGAACTACCTCCAGATCTTCGACGACCCGCTCTACTGGAGCTCGCTCTGGCGGACCCTCTACTTCGTGGGGGCGTTCGTGGCGGAGGCGACCCTGGCCGGCATGGGGATGGCGCTGGTGCTCAACGAGCGCTTCGCGGGCCGGCCGCTCATGCGAAGCCTCCTGCTGATCCCGTGGTCGCTCTCCCGTATCGTGGTCGGCCTCCTGTGGGTCGGCCTCCTCGACTTCGAGTTCGGCGCGCTCAACGGGCTGCTCCACCAGGCCGGCCTGATCGATTCCTACATCGCGTTCTTCAAGAGCGGGTGGAGCTCGCTCAACGTGCTGGTCTCCGTCTACATGTGGAACCAGGCGCCGTTCGCGACGCTCCTGTTCCTGGCCGGCATGCAGTCCATCGGGGAGGACCAGTACGCCGCCGCAGAAGTCGACGGGGCCGGCTACTGGCAGCGCTTCGCCCACGTCACGCTGCCCGCCCTGCGGCCGATCCTGTTCCTGGTGCTGGTGCTCTGCACCGTGAACGGCTTCCTGATGCTGGACCTGATCTACATCCTCACCATGGGCGGCCCCGGCTATGACACCACCACGATCTCGTGGCTCGGCTTCCAGACCACCTTCAAGTTCTTCAAGTTCGGCCCCGGCACCGCGATCCTGTACACCCTGACCGGGCTCTGCCTGCTCATGACCCTGCTCTACCACCGGCTGATCCTGTCCGGCTTCGAGGCGGAGGCCTAGGATGATGACCGCGCGGAAGCGGCGGGGCGGCGTCTACTGGGCGCGCTCGGGGCGGAGCCGCCTCGTCCTCTACGGGCTCGTCGCCCTCGTGAGCCTCTGGCTGATCGGCCCCTTCGTGTGGCTCTTCGTGACCAGCGTCTCCTACCAGAAGCACCTGATGGCCCGGCCGCTGTCGTTCGTCCCGCCGGAGGTCACCCTCGACAACTACCGCATGATCATGGGGCTGATGCGGTTCCACGCCGAGGGGCAGGCGTCCAAGATCCTCCCCTCGATGTGGAACACCCTGGTGGTGGCGGGAGTGGTGACCGCGGTGAACCTGGTGCTGGGCACCACCGCCGGCTACGCCTACGCGCGCTTCCGCTTTCCCCTCAAGACGGTGTCTCTCTTCGCGCTGCTCTTCACCCGCATGCTGCCGACGATCGTGCTGATCCCCGCCTTCTTCGTCATCTTCCGCGCCCTGGGGCTGCAGAACACGCTCTCCGGCCTGGTCATCGCCTACTGCTCGTTCACCCTGCCGTTCACGGTGTGGATCATGAAGGCCTACTTCGAGACGGTGCCCGCCGACCTCGACAAGAGCGCGCTCGTCGACGGCTGCAACCGGCTGCAGGCCTACTACAAGGTCGTGCTGCCGGTGTCGGGGCCGGGCCTGGTGGCGGGCGGGGCGTTCACGTTCATGCTCTGCTGGAACGAGTTCGTGGTCGCGCAGGTGCTCAACACCAAGCCGGGCACCACCACGCTGCCCCCGGTCATCGCGGGCATGAACGGCCAGATCAACATCGACTACTCGGTGATCGCGGCCTCCGGCTTCCTCGGGGCGCTCCCCGCGGTCCTGCTCGTGCTGGTCTTCCAGAAGTACATGGTGCAGGGCCTCACCGCCGGATCGGTGAAGGGGTAGCGATCCGGCTCACTCCGGCAGGTAGAGCCGGGTGAAGTGGTCGTCGGTGACCAGGCCGTCCGGGCTCACCGTGAAGTTGGACGTGATGAGCCCCTGCGCCCCCGCGAAGCGGCCGTCGCCGCCGGTGATGCGCCACATCACCACCCCGTGGCTCCCGATGCCGCCTGCGGCGGGACCCACGTGCCCCCGGCCGACGGTGTCGAACGAGATCGAGCCGGCGCGGCCGTAGGTGATGGTCCCGTCCTCGACGAACGTGCCGTCGGGGAACCGCTCCACGCGCGACTCGAGCACCGCGGACTCGCCGGGCAGCGCCTCGATCGAGCCGCTCACCCCGCGCTCCGCGAGCACCGTCCGGAGCGCCTGGCTCGGCGCGGTGGTGCGCGCCTGGCGCTGGGTCGTCGAGCCGGCCACCGGGCCCCCGCGCCCCTTGAACTCCAGCGCGAACACGATCTCGCGCGCGGCCATCAGAAGACGATGATGCCGCGGCCGAGCTCGCCGGCGGCGAGGGCCCGGAACGCCTCGTCGGCCTCCTCGAGGGCGTAGCGGTGGGTGATCAGCTCGTCGATGCGGAGCTTGCCCGCCTGGTAGAGCGCGACCAGCCGCGGCAGGTCCTCGCGGGTGCGGGCGCTGCCGTAGCTCGAGCCGCGGATCACCCGCTCGCCGGTGACCATCGGCCGCGCGTCCAGCGGCACGGTGGCGCCGGTCTCGGGCACCCCGATCAGCACGCAGGTTCCGCCGGGGGCGAGCGCGTCGATCGCCTGGGTGATGGGGCGGGTGGCGCCCACCGCCACGAAGGTGAAGTCGGCGCCGCGGCCGGTGATGGCCCGGATCGCGGTGGCGGGATCCTGGCGGGACGCGTCGATCAGATGCGTCGCCCCGACCGCGCGGGCGTGCTCGAGCTTGGCGGGGAACAGGTCGACCGCGATGATCGGGTGCGCGGCCACCATCGCGCCGCCCTGGACCACGTTGAGCCCGACGCCGCCCACTCCGAAGACCGCCATGCTCGCCCCCGCCGGCACCGTCGCGGTGTTGAGCACCGCGCCCACGCCGGTCATGACCGAGCAGCCGATGAGAGCGGCGCGGTCGAGCGGCATCGCGGGGTCGATGCGGATCGCGCACGACTCGTGGACGACGGTGTGCGAGGCGTAGGTGGCCACGTGCCCGTAGTGGTAGACGGGAGAGCCGCCGAGGCTCATCCGGGTGGTCCCGTCGGGGAGCACGCCCTTGCCCGGCTGTCGCCGCTCGCAGAGGTTGGGCCGGCCGATGACGCAGTAGTGACAGCGGCCGCAGGTGGGCGCCCACGAGAGGATCACGTGGTCGCCCACCGCGAGCTCGGTCACGCCGGGCCCGAGCGCCTCCACCACGCCGGCGCCCTCGTCGCCCAGCACGATCGGCAGCGGGATGCCCTTCCACGACCCGTCCGCGGCGTGCAGGCAGCTGTGGCACACGCCGCTCGCGGTCATGCGGACCGCCACCTCGCCGGTCCGGGGCGCCTCGAGGGCGACCTCTTCCACCCGCTGGGGCTTGCCCTGCTCGAAGAGCACCGCTGCGCGCATGAACGCCTCCGTGGGATCTAGCGGCCGTACCGGATCCGCGGGTCGAGGTACCCGTAGAGCAGGTCGACGGCCAGGTTGATCGCCATGAACAGCACCGCGATGAACAGGATGGTGGACTGGGTGAGCGGGTAGTCGCGCTGGTAGATCGACCAGAGCACCAGGCGGCCGATGCCGGGCAGGGTGAAGACCTCCTCGACCACGACGGTGCCGCCGAGGAGGATGCCGATCTGCAGTCCGGCCACCGTGACCACCGGGATCAGCGCGTTGCGGAGCGCGTGCTTGAGCACCACCACCCGGTCGGCGAGGCCCTTGGCCGCCGCGGTGCGGACGTAGTCGGAGCCGAGCACGTCGAGCATGCACGAGCGGGTGGTGCGCGCCACGTTGGCCGCGCTCGCGGTGCCGAGGCAGAGGGCGGGCAGCACCATGATCGTGAGGTTGCGGCGCCAGTCGGCGCTGAAGTCGACCCACACCACCGGCGGCATCCAGCGCAGGTAGAGGGAGAAGAAGAGGATCAGCATGGTGCCCTGCCAGAACACCGGCACCGAGAGGCCGAGCAGGGTGCCGACCCGCGTGACGTTGTCGACGGCCTGGTCGCGCCGCACCGCCGAGACGATGCCGGCCGCGACGCCCAGCACCAGGGCGAAGGCCACCGAGAAGAGGGTGAGCTCGAGGGTCACCGGCAGCCGCTCCAGGATCAGGGCCACCACCGGCTTGCCGGTCCGCCACGACGTGCCGAGATCGCCCTGGGCGAGCTGGCCGAGCCAGCGTCCGTACTGCACGTACCACGGCTGGTCGAGCCCGAAGAAGCGCTTGAGCTCGGCCACCATGGCCGGGCTGACGACGGCGTCGGCGCCGATCATCTGCTCGACCACGGTGCCCGGGATCAGGCGCAGCATCAGGAAGATCAGGAGCGTGAGGCCGATCAGCGTGAGCCCCATCGAGTACAGGCGGACGGCCAGATAGCGGGTCAAGGCGGGGCGACCGGCCGGCGGTCGACGGTTTGCGGCAGAGCTTTTTTCTGATTGGGGGGCAACGGCGCCGCTCCTCCCCCAAGCCCCCCCACCGCCCTTGGCATCGCGTTCTGTCGAGGCTCTCGGTTGTGGTTTCGGTCTCTGGTTCTTCTCCTAGGCCTTGTCGAGCCAGGCGCCCTCTAGGCCGTAGAGGAGGGCGGTGGGGTGCTGCTTGAACCCTTTGACGTTGGCCTGGGTGAAGTCGATGGTGTCGGCGGAGAAGAGCCAGAGGTGCGGCACGTTCTCCAGGATCATGATCTGGACGCGGTCGTAGATCTCCTTGCGCTTCTTGCCGTCCATGGTGCGGCGGCCGTCCTCGAGCAGCGCGTCGAGCTCGGGCACGCTCCAGCTGTTCCAGTTCTGGCCCTTGGTGGAGTGGAGCGCCCGGAAGAACGCGGTGTCCGGATCGGCGTAGCCGGGGGTGGTGTTCATGGTCATGTCGAAGTCGTGGGCGAGCCACCGCTTGATCCAGATGGCGTACTCCACGTTCTCGATCTCCATCGTGATACCGATGCGCTTGAGGTGGGCCGCGACGACCGGCGCCCCCGCCACCATGGTGGGGAAGGTCGGGATCACCATGCACTTCACGGTGAAGCCCGCGCTCTGGCCGGCCTCGGCCATGAGCTTCTTGGCCTTCTCCACGTCCGGCTTGTAGTACTTCATCCACGCTTCTTCCGGGAGCTGCCACTGCTTCATCGGCGCGGTGGCCGGGGCGGTGAGCCGGCCGAAGCCGGCCGCGGCCACCCGGAGCACCTGGCTGCGGTCCACCGCCCAGCTGATGGCCTGGCGGACCCGCACGTCCTTGAGGGGGCCGCGGTTGGCGCTGATGTTGAGGTAGTCGTAGCCGAGGCGCGAGCTCCGGTAGCCGGTCAGCGTCTTCTCCTCCTTGAGGAGGTTGTAGTTCTTGTTGTCCTCGATGAAGGCGTGGTGGATCTGGCCGGTCCTGAGCGCGGCCACGATGTTGGCCTCGTCCGGGATGGTGCGCACCACCAGCTCGTCGACGTAGGGCTGGCCCTTCTTGAAGTAGTTCGGGTTCTTCTTGAGCTGGAGCTGCTGTTCGACCTTCCAGTCCACGAACATGAAGGGCCCGGTGCCGAGGGCGGCCTTGTTGAGGTCGCCGTACTTCTTCACCCCGGCCTCGCTGATGATGAAGCCCCAGAAGCCGCCGAGGGCGGCCAGCATTCCCGCGAAGGGCTCCTTGGTGTTGAACTTCACCGCGTACTTGCCCGCCGGCTCCACCTTGTCCACCGCGATGAAGTCGGACTTGCCCGGGCTCTTCTCGAAGAGGCGGTCGAAGGTGAACTTCACCCCTGCCGCAGCTTGAAGGTCCAGGTGAGGCCGTCCTTGCTCGTCTCCCACGACTCGGCCAGCTCGGGGGTCGGGTTCATCTGGTCGTCGAAGCGCACGAGCTGGTTGTAGGTGAGGGGCGAGCGCCGGCTGCGCGACAGCGCGGGCACGAGCTGGGGATCGAGCCCGGTGGCCTCGGTGGCCTGCGCGGAGATGAGCGAGCCGCCGGGGCGGGGCGCCTGGGCCGCGGCGGGGCGGCCGACCGCGAGCGCGCCCAGGGCGAGGCCGCCCGCCTGCAGGAGCTGGCGGCGGCTGAGGCGGCTTGAGTCGATGGGGCCGGGATCGATCGTCATGGAGCGTTCCTCCTCTGAGGGGTCGCGGGTGAGGGACGGGTCAGTGGCCGCTGGGGTCGAGGACGTCGCGCAGGCCGTCGCCCAGCAGGTTGAAGGCGAGGACGGTGACCATGATCGCGATGCCGGGGAAGACCGAGATCCAGGGCGCGGTCTCGAGGTACGTGCGCCCCTCGTTCAACATGTTGCCCCACGACGGGGTCGGGGGCTGGGCGGAGAGGCCGAGGTAGCTGAGCGAGGCCTCGATCAGGATGGCCTGCGACAGGGCCACCGTGCCCTGGACCACGAAGGGCGAGACCACGTTGGGCAGCACGTGCTTGAGCGCGACCACCCAGCGGGTGGCCCCGAGCGCGCGGATGGCCTCCACGTACTCCTTCTCGCGCTCGGCCAGCACCGGCCCGCGCATGACGCGGGCGAACAGGGGCACGTAGACGATCGCGATGGCGATGACCGCGCTGTTGACCCCGGGCCCGCGCATCGCGGCGATGCCCACCGACAGGAGGAGGCCCGGGATGCTGAAGAAGACGTCCAGCACCCGGTTGATGACGTTGTCCCATCCCCCGCCGAGGTAGCCGGCGGTGAGGCCGAGCACGCCGCCGGTGGCCATCGCCACCGTGATCGAGGTGACCGCGACGTAGAGCGAGATGCGGGAGCCGTGGATCACGCGGCTCAGCACGTCGCGGCCGAAGCGATCGGTGCCGAAGAGGGCCTTCGCGCCGGGCCGGGCCTCGATCAGGTCGAAGTTCTGCTCGTCGGGATCCTGGGGCGCGATGGAGCCCGCGAAGACCGCCACCGCCACGATGAGAGCCACGCACAGCGCGCCCGCGACGACCACGGCACTGTGGGTGACGCGACGGAGCTGACGGCTCCATCGAAGTCGGTGCGGCACGACGCCCGTCGAGCCGAGCACCCCTTCGGTCCTGACTTCCACGGGGGAACACTAGGCTCTGCGCCCGCACCTGTCAAGCGCGCGGCGCCCGGGGCGGGGAAACATTTCGGAGCGTTAATCGTTACGGCTTATGATCGGGTTGATGCGAGTCCGGCTCGGGATCGGCGTGGGGTTCGCGGTGGCCGCGATGCTGGCGCCGGCGGCGCGGGCGCAGGCCCCGGACACCGTGCTCCTGGAGGAGCTGACCTGGACCGAGGTCCGCGACGCGGTCCGGTCCGGAAAGACCACGATCATCGTCCCATCGGGGGGCACCGAGCAGAACGGCCCGCACATGGCCCTCGGCAAGCACAACGCGAGGGTGCGGATCCTGTCCGAGCGGATCGCCCGGTCGCTCGGGGACGCGCTGGTGGCGCCGGTGATCGCCTACGTCCCGGAAGGCGGCATCGCGCCGCCGTCCGGACACATGCGCTTCGCGGGCACCATCTCCACGCCGGAGGACGCCTTCGAGAAGGTGGTCGAGTCCGCCGCGCGCAGCTTCAAGCAGCACGGCTTCCGCCACATCGTCCTCCTCGGCGACCACGGGTCGACCCAGGCCGGCCAGAAGGCGGTGGCCGCCCGGCTGAACCGCGAGTGGGCCGCCACCCCGGTGCGGGTGCTCGCGATCGAGGAGTACTACCGGGCCGGCGAGGTGGAGGTGGGGCAGCTGCTGAAGTCGCGCGGCTACCGCGACGCCGAGCTGGGGCGCCACGCCGGGCTCACCGACACCGCGCTGACCCTGGCCACCGAGCCCCGGATGGTGCGGGCGGACCGCCTGCGGCCTGCGCACGACGGGGACGGCGTCGACGGCGACCCGAGCCGCGCGACCGCCGAGCTGGGCCGGGCCGGGGTCGAGCTGATCGTGACGCGGACCGTGGAGGCCATTCGTAAATCCATCCCGACGCGGTGAAGGAGACGATCGGAATGAGGACTAGCCTGCGCTTCATCTCGCTCGCGGTGGGGCTCTGGAGCGGCGTGGCCGCGGCCCAGAGCGGCCCCCGCCCGGTGGAGACGATTCCCGGGATGCCGCCGGTGGTGGACCCGAGCAACCTCTACAGCGAGATCCGCCCGGACCGGCTGAGCCCGGCGGTGAGCGGCGCGCTGTCGCGCATCTACGTGCCCAATCGCCAGGGCAACGACGTCTCGGTGATCGATCCCGCCACCATGAAGGTCGTCGACCGGTTCCCGGTGGGGGTGAACCCGCAGCACGTGGTGCCCTCGTGGGACCTCAAGACGCTGTGGGTGACCAACAACGCGGAGGGCCGGACCGACGGGACCCTGACCCCGATCGATCCCACGACCGGCAAGCCGGGCAAGGCGATCGCGGTCGACGATCCCTACAACATGTACTTCACCCCGGACGGGCGCTCCGCGATCGTGGTGGCGGAGGCGCTCAAGCGGCTCGACCTGCGCGACCCACACACGATGGCGCTGCAGGGCTCGATCCCGGTGCCGCAGTGCAAGGGCATCAACCACGCCGACTTCTCGATCGACGGGCGCATCGCGATCTTCACCTGCGAGTTCCAGGGCGGGCTGGCCCGGATCGACCTGGTCGGCCGCAAGGTGCTGGGCTACCTCAAGCTCTCCCGCGGGGGCATGCCGCAGGACATCCGCGTCTCGCCCGACGGCAAGATCTTCTACGTGGCCGACATGAAGGCGGGCGGGGTCTTCGTGATCGACGGCGATGCCTTCAAGGAGATTGGCTTCCTCAAGACCGGTATCGGCACCCACGGGCTCTACCCGAGCCGCGACGGCAGCAAGCTCTACGTGGCCAACCGCGGCTCCGCGCACGTGTTCGGGCCCCCGCGGGGCAAGGGCAGCGTCTCGGTCATCGACTTCGCGAGCCGGCAGGTGGTGACCACGTGGCCGATCCCGGGCGGCGGCAGCCCCGACATGGGCAACGTGAGCGTGGACGGCAAGGTGCTGTGGCTCTCCGGCCGCTTCGACAACCTCGTCTACGCGATCGATACCGCGACCGGAGAGGTCCGCTCCATCCCGGTCGGCAAGGAGCCGCACGGCCTCACGGTGTGGCCGCAGCCCGGCCGCTACTCGCTCGGCCACACCGGCAACATGCGCTAGCGCCGCCGCTCAGGTCGCGGCCGCCCGCGGCCGCGCGCGCCCGCCGCGGGCGGTGGCGAGCAGGAAGAGCGCCCAGCTCAGCAGCACTCCCAGCGGGGCCAGCCCGAAGGGGATCCGGTAGGAGCCGGTGAGGTCGTAGAGGAAGCCGGCCAGGGCCGGACCGATCGCGGCGCCGCAGCGCCAGCCGAGCGTCAGTATCCCCATGATGGCGCCGAGCGCCCGCATGCCGAAGACCTGCGGGACCACCTGGGCGACCACGGTGTCGCTGGCCGCGAACCCGGCGCCGAAGGCGGTCAGCGAGAGGAGCAGCGCCGCGCGCGACGGGACCCACAGCAGGCCGACCAGGGCCACGATCTGCAGCACGAAGGCGGCCGCGATCGTGCGGCGCGCGCCCACGCGGTCCGACAGCGTGCCCCCCAGCAGCCGGCCGATCGCGGAGCCGATCCCGTAGGCGGTGAGCGACAACGACGCGCCGGTGAGGCTCACGCCCTGGTCGCGGGCGAAGGGCACCGCGTGGACCGAGATCATGATCGCGATCCCGCCGATGAGGAGCCACGAGACGTTGAGCGCCCACTGGCGCGGATCGGTCAGCGACTCCCGGAGCGTGATGCCGTGCGCGGCGCCCAACGCCGCGGCGGGCCGCGGGCGGCGCAGTGCGGCGCGCTCGGCGTGATGGGGCAGGCGCACGCCGAGGGCCGCGATGGTGGTGACGAGGCCGCAGCCGCTGCCGAGCACGTAGTAGGCGACGCGCCAGCCGAGCCGGGTGATGAGCCACGCGGCGGCCGGGCCGCCGGTGATGTAGCCGAGGTTGAAGCCGATCAGCACCAGCGCCAGCGCGAGGCCGCGCCGGTCCTCGAACCAGTGGGTCACGGTCGCGGTGCCGAGCACGTAGAAGCTCGAGGTGCCCACGCCCGCGACGATGCCGACCAGCAGGTAGAGCTGCCAGAGCGCGCTCACCGCCGCCACCAGGGCGAAGCCCGTGCCCGCCAGCGCCATCGTGGCGGCCAGTAGCACCCGCGGGCCGTGCCGATCGGCCAGGGTGCCGACCGCGAAGCCGGCGATCCCGCCCACCAGGAGGTTCAGGGAGAGCGCGGCCGAGACCGCGCCGCGGGTCCACCCGAAGTGCTCGGCGATCACCGGCAGGAAGACGCCGTACGCAGCCAGCGGCACCGAGACGCCGTAGGTGACCACGAAGAGGGCGGCGACGATCAGCCAGCGGCGGGTGTCCGCGCGGACGGCCACGGTCGGTGCTCCGCTTCTCGAGGGGAGCGCGGCGCCGGCTCAGGCCGGCGGCTTCCGCCGGAGGAGATAGCGGTGCTCGCCCTCCATCACGAGCTCGCGCGCCTGGTTGTGCACGGTGGCCCGCATGGCGACCACGCCGGTGGTGCGCCCGGGCTCGAGCCGGGTGATGGTGAGCAGCGGGTAGAGCGTGTCCCCCACATAGACCGGCTTGAGGAAGCGCGACGACTGGTCGAGGAAGGCCACCAGCGAGTCGCTGATCGCGTGCGGGAAGATGCCGGCGCCTGCCGCGGCCTGGGCGGTGACGAGGAGCCCGTGGGCCAGGAGGTCGCGGTGGCCGTGGGCCCGGCAGTACTCGCGATCGTAGTGGATGGGGTGGTTGTCCGCGGAGGCCAGCTGGAACGCGGCGAAGAGCGCCTCGGTCATGGTGCGCGAGGGAATCGGGAACCGCTCGCCCACCGTGAGGTCGTCGAACCAGCGCGGGGCGGCGAGCCGGTGCTCCTCCGGGCTGAAGGCCGGGTCGGGCATGGCGCGGACTGGCGCGGCCGTCAGCGCGCCGGCGCCGGCGCGGCGGCGGTCGCGGCGGTCGGGATGCGCCCGGGCAGCAGCGAGACGAAAAGGGTGGTCGAGGCGGAGATGCCGGCCATGATCAGGAGCAGGTTGGTGAAGCCGGCCACCTTCACGGTCGGGCCCAGGATGTACACCGCGAGCGCGCTGACCCCGAAGGAGACGGCCAGGCGCATGCCGGCCACCCGCGAGCGCATGCGGTCGTCCACGTACTGCACGATCATCGCGTCGATGAACGGGATGGACCCGAACACGAACACCATGAACGCCAGCACGATGGCGTAGAAGACCCAGCCCTGCGCGTTCGCGGCGAGCAGGAAGAGCGGCACCTGGGCGGCCACGATCGGCAGGTAGACCGTCTTGAGCGGGAAGCGGTCGATGAGACGGCCCACCACGATCTGGGCGAAGGAGGCCACCGTGTAGACCAGGGCCAGGAGCAGGCCGAGCTTGGCCGGGTCCTCGACGAGGCCGCGGAGCCGCTCGGCCAGGAGCTGGTTGTTGCCGTTGGTGGTGAAGTTGAAGATCATGCTGCCCGAGACCGCGGCGAGGGTCATGACGAAGAAGATCCGCATCATGATCGAGGCGGGCAGGTCGACCGAGCGCCGGGGCTTGCGGGCGGGGGCCATCTCCTCGCGGGGCACCACCAGGGCGAAGAGCACCCCGCACGCGATCGCGAGCAGGGCGGGGACCGCGAAGGCCATGCGCCAGCCCACGCGCTGCACCAGGAAGCCGGTCAGCACCGCGGCCACCGCGATGCCCAGGTTGCCGGCGAGGCCGTTGAGGCCGATGGTGAAGCCGGGCCGGGTCGAGTTCTGCACGATCATCGGGATGCCCACCGGGTGATAGATCGCCGCAAAGGCACCCATCACGGTGAGCGCGACCGCGAGCTGCCACGGCCGCTGGGCCGCCGCCACCAGCAGGCCCGCCGCGCCGAGCCCCACGAAGAAGATCACCATCATGGCCCGGCGGCCCCACAGATCGCCGAGGCGGCCGGCGGGCAGCGAGCCCAGCCCGAAGAGCACGAAGGCGCCCACCGTGTAGGGCATCAGGTCCTGCCAGACCATGCCCCACTCCGCCGCGATCGCGGACACCGCGGTGGCGAAGATGAGCAGGAACAGGTGGTCCATGGCGTGGCCCACGTTGAGCAGCAGCGCGGTCGGACTCGTGTTGGACATGGGTGGCTGATCTCCGGTGATCGCTACCGTGCGGGCTTGGCCCAGATGCCCCGATCGTGCATGAGGCGGATCTGGCGCCTGATGATCTTCTCGCGGTACTCCTTGTGCTTCATCGGCGCGCGCTTGAGATAGAGGTTCTTGGGATAGATCGGCTTCTCGTAGAGCATACCGTAGAGTTCGGTCCGGAGGTCCTTCATCCAGTTGTCCCACTGGGCGCGCGCCCGGTGGTCGCGGAGGGCCTCGATGTCGACCACCCCGCCCACGTAGGTCGACCCCGCTCCGTAGTCCTGGCGCCCCACGATGCGCCCCTTGTAGTCGATGACGAACGAGCGGCCTCCGAAGGTGTCGATGGGGGTGGACTCCTCGGGGAAGAGGTAGTAGGTCCCCATGTTGGGCGCGACCACGTACATGTTGTTGTCGAGCGCACGGGCCCGGCTCTGGATCTCGAAGATCTCGTTGCCGGTGGCCGGATGCGGATAGGACGCGCGGTAGACCACCTCCGCCCCGTTGAGGGCCAGGGCCCGTGCGTTCTCCGGATAGGAGCCCTCGTTTGCCATCATGATGCCGAGCCGGCCGATCTCGGTGTCGACCACCGGCCAGAAGGCCTGGAGGTTGCGCCCGTACTTCTCCACCCACCAGTCGTAGACGTCGTGGGGACACATCGAGTGCTCCACCGGGAAGAGCGGCGAGACTTTATAGTGCTGCAGGATCACGCGGCCGCGCGGGTTGATGACGAAGCCCACGTTGAAGTAGCGGTCCTTCCAGTCGGGATGCAGGGCCTTGGCCTGGGCCATCACGAAGGCGTTGTACTCCTTCGCGATCTTGCCGAGCGCCTCGGTCTCCTCGCCCGGGATGTCGATCGCGCACTCCCGCGCGAAGGTCGCGTGGTCGAGATCGAGCACCTCGTCGTTGAAGGCCTGCAGCGCGCCCTCCGGGAAGGCGATGAGCCGGACCGGCAGGTCGAGGCTCGACAGCCACGAGGCGGCCTTCACCAGGTGGGAGAGGTGATCGAGGTTGATCTGGATGTCCTTGCGCTTGCGGATGCCGCGGACGGTGGGGATGAGACCGACCGCGGTGTAGGGCTTGATCATGACGCGTCTCCTTGTTGGCGCTGCACCTCTTCCATGATCATGGCGTTGAGGTCGTCGACCAGCTTCCCCCGCTCGTGGCTGCCGTCGTTCCGGATCAGCTCGCGGATGCGCGCCGGGCGCGCCGACAGCATGATCAGGGTGGTCCCGATGGCGACCGCCTCCTCGATGGAGTGGGTGACGAAGAGGATGGTACGCCGGGTCTCGCTCCAGATGCGCCGGACTTCCTGCTGCATGATGCGCCGGTTCTGGGCGTCGAGCGCCCCGAAGGGCTCGTCCATCAGGAGCACGTCGGGCTCGATGGCGAGCGCCCGGGCGATGGCGGCCCGCTGGCGCATGCCCCCGCTGACCCGGCCCGGGTAGTAGTCCTCGAAGCCCTGGAGGCCGGACAGCTTCAGGTAGCGGGCCGCGCGCGTCTCCCGCTCGGCGGCGTCGAGCCCGAGCGGCTTCAGCACGAGGGTCACGTTGTCGCGCAGCGAGAGCCAGGGCAGGAGGCGGTCCTCCTGGAAGACGATCCCCACGTGGCGCTGGTGGCGCCGATCGGCCTGCACCGGGAGTCCGTCGAGGAGCACCGCGCCCCGGCTCGCCGGCTCGATGCCGCCCACGATGCGCAGGAGCGTGGTCTTGCCGCAGCCGTTCGGCCCGAGCAGGCAGACGAACTCGCCCGCCTCCACCCGGAACGAGACCGAGTCGATGACCGGGATGAGGAAGTCCTTCCCGATTCCGCGCACCTCGAGCTTCAGCGCCATCGGGTCAGGCGGCGGTTGACCGGGTCGAACAGCAGCTTGTCGGTGGCGACCATGATGAGGATCATCACCAGGGCCCAGACGAAGACCATGCGGGTGGCGAGGATCTCGCGGCT
>WNFG01000679.1_pt1 | contig 28524 bp, 20 predicted proteins | sample 5400431 | NCBI WGS metagenome assembly WNFG01 (sample SAMN13153346, study PRJNA577476) | soil metagenome | isolation source: 120 cm saprolite under Douglas fir tree site 2 hole 3 replicate 2 | place: USA:California | collected 2015-04-18 | reverse complement strand
CTTCCTGGTTCATCCTGAGCGTGGCGCTCATTCTCTGGGGTCTGCGCGCACTTTATGGAGCCAAGAAGTGGTGGGGGCGGTGGGAGAACTGGACGCGCGGGCTTTCGCTCATTCTTCTCGGCGGCGTGATGCTGGCCATCTCGCGGGTGCCATTTTTGTGGGTGGGACCGCTCATCGCCGCTGGCGGGATTTTGCTCGTACTCCGCGGCATCATCGGCTCGGCATTGGTATTTCGCCCTCGTTAAACGATTTATCCGCAATGGTTCCCTGCTCTCCAGCGCCCATCGGCTATAATCCGCGCCAATGACAGCCCCTCCTCTGCTTTCTCAGGTCCGCACCGGGGCGGTCGCCAATACCTGATCAAGTTTGGAAAGGAGAAGCGCCGTGCTAAAGGAATTCAAGGCATTCGCAATGCGTGGCAACGTGCTGGATATGGCTGTCGGTATCATTATCGGAGCGGGGTTCGGGAAAATTGTCACCTCATTCGTCGAGGATGTATTGATGCCGCCGATCGGGCATTTGCTGGGTCACATCGATTTTTCTAACCTCTTCCTCAACCTCTCCGACACTCATTTCGCCACAATCTCGGCGGCCAAGACTGCCGGTAAGGCCACCTTGAACTATGGCTTGTTCTTCAGCACCGTCATCAATTTCCTCATCCTGGCGTTCGCCGTGTTTCTACTGGTACGCCAGGTCAACCGCTGGACCACGAAACCTGCAGCCCCTGCGGCACCGACAACGAAAGACTGCCCCCAGTGCGCAATGACCATCCCGATTCAGGCGAAACGCTGCGGCCACTGCACTACCCAGCTCGCTTAGAAAACAGTTTTCAGTCGTTGGCTATCGGTATTCGGTTGAAGCGCTAGAACGAGAATGGCAAGTGACAGCAGTCGTCGATAACAAAAGGAACAGATCATCGAACGAGAGCCAGGGACGAAAGCAAGATTCAGGAACACAAATCTGCGAACCAACAACTAAACACTAAGAATTGAGAACTGCATTTCACGTCTTGGGCGTTTTCTTCCTCTCATTTGCTTCGATGTGGGCCCGCAGGCGCTTGACGACTTGGTCTTCTTGCCCGTCGTCGATTTCCTTTTGTACTTCCTCGAGAGCAAAATGCACCACGTCATGATGGTGCAACTCCTTCGGCGCAAGGACTTCGCTAAAGCGAAGCCACAACCGGTGAAGCAGATTGACTTCGTTAGAGGTCAGGTTGGGCGCATGGGGTCCGAGAACCTTATAAATCTTGTCGCCGTTGGGCAGATGAATTTCCAGGTTGAATTGCGGCTTTGGGTCCCCGAGCTTCTCCCAGGCGTCACCAATGAGGCGCGCCTGCTCTTCGGTTGTATCTTTCGCCGAGCGTCCGATGACAATCGTGCTGGACTGGAGTGAAGTACCGGCGCGCAGAATGCCGTCCCAAAGGTCATTGGCGGCCACCACCGCCAGACGAATTGGTTTTCCGCGTTTTTCCGACATGGAAAGAGCCTGCGAAAAGAGATGCTGCTCGATGCTCCCGAAGAGCTGGTCAGCATCCAGTTCGTTTTCACCCGAGGCGGAACGCCGCAGCAAACGCACGTGCAGGACGACGACATCCCGGCGTCCCGGCTTAATGCGGTCCAGAACGTTCCCGAGGTGGTAAAGATGAAAGTGATTGCTCACGGGCACGAGGATATTGCCGGGCCTCGCGCCGACGGCCTCTGGTGTCAGCTCCCCTTCCAATTCCAGGTTGAACTGATCCATTTCCACGCGAGCGGTGCTGCCTCGATGAGAGCGCCGCTCGGAAACCGTGAAAACGATATATAGGAGAACGGAAAAAGCTCCACCGGCCATAGTGGCCACGGGCTTGGTGAAGAGGTTTACTACGGCAATCAGAAAAAGAGTCAGTGTGATCAAGCCGAGCCCGACGGGAATCTGCACCCCGCGAAAGTTGAAATTAAGAGGCACCTGGAACTCACGTTCACCGGGCCTGGTGTAGCGCAAAACCAATACCGCCAGGCCGTTCATCGTAAAGCTCCAGATCACGCCGAAAGCGTAAAGGTTTGCGAGGAAGGTGACGTTGCCGTGACTGATGAAGATGGTCAGAATCTGCAATCCAACCACGATGTTGATGATGCGATAGCTGGTGCCGAATTTCGGGTGCGGCTGGCGGAACCACTCGCTCAGCACTCCATCTTCGGACACGCGATTCAACACGCCGTTTGAGCCGACGATGGCGGTGTTCACCGCCCCTGCCAGGATAAACGTGCCCACGACGACCACGAACGCATGGAAAATCAAGCGCGCGATGAAAGGTCCGTGGAGGCTCATCGCCAAGCCGCCGATGAGGTTTTCCAGGTAGTGCTCCCGAACGCCGTCGGGGATGATCATGACCGCAAAAAACGAAACCAGCGATGTGAATACCAGGCTGTAAACGAAGATGACCAACCCAGCTTTCTTCAGGTTGGGGAGTTTTGGGCTCTCGATTTCGCGGTAGACCTGGGCAAGGGATTCCTCTCCGCTCATCGCCAGCACGGAGTGTCCGAGCGCGATGAAGATAGCGATAATCCCGAACAAGTGAGGAAGAGGGCTGCCGGCGAGCCAGCCGAGCGCGCTGGCGGTCAGATGGATATTTCGAGGATACGGCAGTGGCGGGAGCGAAGAATGCCGCAGGATCGCTGTGTAAGTACACCACGCGATCAGCACCACCACCATCACGGTCACCAGCTTCATGATGAAGAGGGCTTTTTCGCTGGACTCGGGGATGCCCTTGGTGTTCTCCCACCAGAAATAGAAGGTGACGAGAATAGCGAAGCTGGCCGCGATGAAGCCGACCTCGCCCGTAGTCAGCGGCCCGCTGATGTGAAAATACTGCAAGAGCTCGCTGAGAAGCCCCGCAAAGTATTGCCCGGCCGCAACACCGCTGATGGGTCCGGTCAAAATGTAATCAAACATGAGCGCCGAAACGCTGAATTTGGCAAGTGTTCCGCCAAGAGACTGCTTTACCGCGCGGTACACGCCGCCGCGCACAAACATGCTGCAACTTTCGACGTAGACCGCGCGCACGGCGTAGGAGAACAACATGATGGCGAGGATGAACCACGGCGCGGTCTTGCCGATGTAACCTTCGGCCTCGCCGCCCGCGTAGTAAGCCGAAGAGGCGAGATCGTTCAGAACGATCGCGGCTGCCCGCCAAAAAGAAATAAAGGTCAGGAGAGCTGTGGTGGCGACGATGACACGCGGAATTCCGTTGCCACGGCTGCCTGCGGCAGCAGGGCTGATGGGAGTGCTGCTCATGTACGGATTTGTGTGACCTGCAGATTAAAATGCTCGCATTTTTTCGCGGGGAAGTCTAGCCAGACGGCGCTTGTGGATGCGCGGAAGTGTTCTAACGAGCGGTGGCGCGGAAGGCCTCAGCGCATTCCGTGCAAGGGCAGATGCTGCGCAGATGGTCGTAGCTGTAGATGCCGGTGGAGTGGCCGTCGCTGAAATTGATCTGAATGGCGTAGTTGCCGACGGAGATTGCGGATTGCGCGCGCGGCTTCGGTTTGAACATCGGCAGCACAGGGGACGAGGCCAACCCGGGCGCGGAGGCGGCAAATTCTTCTTTTTTTGTGCGCTCGTCGTTGCAGGTGGCGCAGGGGCACTGGTCCCGCAAATAAACGAAATCGTAGTGGCTGGCGTGGCCGTCCGCCCAGGTGATGTCGACTCCAGCTCCACTCGTGACGTGAACCTTCACGCTCGTCGGCTTTCTTCGTTCGTCGATGGGGATCGGCATGCCTGAAGCCGGCTCAGCTTTTCGATTTGCCGTCGCAGCAATCGCCGGGCGGGATGGGATTGCCGTGCGGGCATGTTTTCGGGTGGCCGAGGAAGGTGCAAATGCGCTGGTCGAGTTCGGGGCTAATTATGTGCTCGAACTTACAGGCTTGCGTGTGCGCTTCGGATTCATCGATGGCGAAGGTGTCCTTAAAGAGGCGCTCTGCCAGCCGGTGGCGGCGCACAACATCGCGGGCGCGTTGGCTGCCCACGGTCGTGAGTTGCACTTCTCCGTCCTGCATTTCCACCAAACGCAGGTTGGACATTCGGCCCAAAAGTCTCGTGGCAGGCTCATCCGTTGCGGCGGAGAGGCGCCCGGCCGGGCCAGTGGCGTGAAGGCGGTCAACCTGGGCTGCCTTCCCTTCTTCACCGCAGATCCAAATCTGCTCGAGAAGATGATCGAAGCGGATTTCATCGTCACTAGAAACTGGGGTACAGCAGTCCGCGGTGTTGGCGAGAGGGCAATTGAGCGGCTGACCCGGGCCATGCTGAGCAGTGTCGAAATGCAGATGTCCATGCGCCAGCTCGACGCGGCGGTCGGCCTGCCGCGCGATGTCCGGGTCGTGCGTAACCATCAGGATGGTGTGGCCCGCGTTGTGCAGCTCGCGAAAGATCCGGAGCACAATCGCTTCGTTGGCCTCATCAAGATTGCCTGTGGGCTCATCTGCCAGAATCAGCTTGGGCTGATTGATCAATGCGCGCGCGATGGCCACGCGCTGCTGCTCGCCGCCGGAAAGCTGCGCGGGTAGATGCGCCAGGCGATCACTCATGCCAACACGGCGCAGGGCTTCTTCAGCCTGTTTCTCGTCCGTGACGCTATGGAAGTACTGCGCGAGCATCACGTTTTCTACTGCGTTGAGATACGGCACGAGATGAAATTGCTGGAAGACGAATCCGATTTTTTCCGCCCGGTAGCGGACCATCTCGTTTTCGCCGAGCTTCGAGAGCTCGACGTCATCGACCACCACGCGGCCCGACGTGAGCGCGTCGAGCCCGCCCAGAATGTTGATCAGCGTAGTCTTGCCGGAACCCGAGGGGCCCATCAGCGCGACCCACTCGCCGGGGTTGATGTTGAAGCTGACGCCGCCGAGCGCGCGCAGCGTGCCGTACTGCTTCACGAGTGATTCGATAACCACTTGCGGGGCTGCACTTGCAGTCGTCTGCGGAGCCACTTGAGCGGTCACGCTTCACCTCGAAACACCGATGCGGGACGGATATTCGCGAGCACCCGTAAAGGTAAGGCTCCCGCAATCGCAACCAGCATCGTCAGCCCCACAGCAACAGGATACACAATCAGCCGTGGTTGGGCCGCCACGCCAAACACCGCTTTGCCAAGCCACATCGACAGTAAAATGCCAGCCGCTGCCCCCAGAACGCCACCAGCCAGGCCAAGCAGCGCCGCCTCTGCGAGGAAGAGCCGCAAGACGCGCCGCGTCGCGCCGCCGATGGCTTTCATCAAACCAACGTCGTTCCTCCGCTCCATCGCCACATTGGTCATCGCCGCCATCACACATAGTCCAGTTAGGAGCAGCACTACAACCACCGTGGCCGTCAGCACCCCGCTGATCTGGTTGTAGATCTTCGCTTCGCCCTCGGTGAATTGTCGGATGCCGTGAACGTCAGCGTCGGGCAAGAGTCGCGAGAGTAATTCTATGAAGTCGTTAACTTGCAGCGGCGTTCCTGGGAAACTCACGCGAATCAAGCTAATGCGACCCCTAAGCCCGGTTAGCCTCTGTGCTGCATCCAAGCCGACGATCACATTAGAATCGTTCTCGCCGCCAGGAGTTTCAACAGCAGAAATACGACATGTTAGCTCGGAATTTTTTTCTAGGAGAAACAGCCTGTCCTTGGCATGCACGCGCAGTTGTGCCGCGACCTTATTTCCCACGAAACAGTAGGGCTCGCTCCGCGAGGCCTGGCCCACCTCTTGAAATGGCGCGAGCACGGCTGAGGTAACTCCTTCTTCGCGCAGACCAGCAATCACAACCGGAATTGGGTGAGGCGATCCATACGATCGCACTTGTCCTATGGAAAACAGAAAAGCGCTCTTTCCGCCCGCAGTGATGGGTACGGTGGGCACTTTGTCGTAGTCAGAGTCAGGAAGAGTCTCGGCCTGAGAGGTTGAATCGATCGCGACCCTCGGAGTGATTGCGACATTTGCGCCGAAAGCCCGGAATTCTGTGGTGAGGCGGCGCTTGGCGTCAACTTGGAGATTGAGCAGCGCGGCGGTGACAGCGGCGCCAGCGCCGAGCGCAAGCAGAATCACAAAGAGCCGGCCGCGGTTCGCTCCCAGCAGTCGGCGGATGATGCGCCAGAACATGGCGCGATTGCTCATCGGCGTGGCGGGCATCATTCTCCTCGCAGGATCGGTGCCGGTTCGTAACGCGAAGCGCGGCGCAGCGGAATAGCGCTGCCAAGGAGCGTAACCCCGGCGGCCAGGCCAAGCACCACAACCAGGATAAGCAGGGACGGCTCCGGCGCTGCTCCGAAGATTTTCTGACCGACAATTCGCGCCAGGACGATGCCAATTGAGTAGCCAACGCCTCCGCCGACGAACGCGAGCAGGAGCTGCTCCGCCGCAAGCAGAAAGCCCACTGCGCCCGAGCCTGCGCCAAGCGCCTTCATCAAGCCAATTTCCATGCGGCGTTCCATCACGGAGGCAGCCGACGATGCGCCCACAGCCAGCGCCGCTGCCAGGAGCGATGCAATCGTTACAAGCCAGAGCAGCGTGCGGACGCGGGTGAGAATCTGGCCCTCACCTTCCGCCACGCGGCGAATCACGCGCACGTCCGCGCCTGGGAGCACTTCCTTGATTTGATATGCGATCGAGGAAATGTACGGGGTGCACATCCAGCGTTCCAGGTCTGCGGCGTTCATCGTGCTGGGGTTGCGCCGCCCAAAATCGTCTTCGGGCTTCGTCAACGCGCTCACGTACAGCTTGCGGTATTGACGAGGCTTCCTGGCTATCTCTTGAAATCGGGCGAGAGGCAAAAGCACTGCCTCATCCTCTGGACCGCTAGTCGACAGGAGCCCGCTGATTATACAAGGGGCAAATAACTGCACCATCTTCGCAGGGTCAGGTACGTTTACGTAAAGTTGATCACCCAAATGAAGATTAGCGCGGCTTGCAAGCTTGACGCCGACGACGCACTCATTTGTGTTCTCTGCAAACCAACGACCGTCCACACTCCACCAAGGATTGGTCTTCTCAACCCCTGTTACAAAATCAGAGCCGTCTGGGAGTACCACTCGGTGCGCAGACCAGGTTCCGACTAGGTGAGTCTGGCCTCTCGTGACAAAGCTTGTGGACTGTCCACCTCGCACGCCAAAATCCGCCGTGACTTCGAGCATTGGCGCGAAGCCGACGATGTTGTTATGCCAGAAGATAGTCTTAAGTTTGGGCAGGTCGGCTTCTGGCAGATACGCGCCCGCATTGACCGGGCGGTAGTCGACGCCTCCGATTTCGAGCGGCAACGAGTCGGCCTGCGGCGTAACCTGCAAATTCGCGCCGAGGCTCCGGAATTCCCGTGCGAGGCGGTCGCCCACATCGAGCGACACGCCCAGCGCCGCCGTGGCCACGGCCATGCCGAGCGACAGCGCCGCCGCCGTCAGCAGTTTGCGGCGCGGACGGCGCGTAATGGAATCGGCAACGAGACGGAGGAACATTGGGTCGCTCTTCGCGCGAGCAGGGACACGATATGTCGTGCCCTACTGTGGAATCTCCTTGGTCGCCTGCGTCAGCGAGCTGACGTCGAGGACAAGATCGCCGCCATCGACGTGCGACGGCACTCCGATCGGATTGCACCCGCCCTGATCCCCGATCGAAGGCACATAAATCGCCGAGCCGCAGTGCCGGCAGACCACGTTCTGTCCATCCTGGCGGTAGCCCTCGGCGCCGCAGATGCGGCAGGCGTCCAGCGCCGTACCGTAGCCGTTCGGCTTTTTGATGACCATGAAGCGCAGCGACTGGCCGGCAATTTCGATGGTGAAAAGATGCAGGCTTCCGTCCTGAACTTCAACCATGGGAATGTGCACTTCGCTGCCCACCGCGGCAATCGCCCGCGCCGTCGGCGGCGCGGAATTCGCGCGCGCGTATATAAAATCAGCCGTGAGCACCAGAATCACAACCAGGCACGCCGTGGCCGCAGCGATCATCCATCGCCGCTGGCGGCGGCTCTGCGCCTCCAGGAGCCGCTTCTCCGCTTCGCCAGCAGCCTCCTTCATTGTTCTTGCATGTGACGCAGCCTGCCACTCGCGCAGAACCAGCAACGCCGCCGCGCCAAAAATAAAAACGAAGAAGAACAGCTCATTCCGCACAATGGGACCTATTAGCGCCATTTCCTGTTTGCTCGAAGGCAGCCAGCGTGCTTCGCTCAGCTCGTGCAGGCCCGTGAGCGCAAGCTGAAACGACACCAGCATCAGGATGACGCTCGTCACCGCAAAAAAGCGGTGCAGCGGCACGCGCAGGGTGCCCTTGAAGAAAAAAAGTCCCACGGCCACCGCCGCCGCAATTCCCAAAATCGTTCCGATCCAGGTTTGCAACCCTTCGCTCGAAAGCTCCACGGCGCGCAAGATCAACGCCAACTCCGCCCCCTCACGCAAAACCATCAGGAAGACGAACAGGAAAATTCCCCAGCCGGCCGCGGCTCCCGCACGGCCCGCATAAGACTCCACTTTTTGCTCAATTTCTTTTTTCAGGTGGCGCGCAACGCGATTCATCCATACGATCATCGTAATGACGAAGACCGCCGCGAGCAGGAGCATCAGCCCTTCAAAGCCGTCTTCGCTGATGCGGAACCTCTCCAGGGCCACCGCCACACCCAGGCTGAGGGCTGCAGCCGTGGCCACGCCGTACCAGACAAAACGTGACAGGTGGGCGCGTCCGGTGCGTGCGAGATAGACTAGAATGATGCCGACAATGAGCGCCGCCTCGACGCCTTCACGGAGAGCAATAAGAAATGCCGAAACCAAGGAAACTCCAGTTGTAAGTAATTTGCAACTACAGTGTAAGTGTACCGCTCTTGCTTACTTACGTCAACCGGACCAAACTAGTCCGCTTTCGTCACATCAAGATGGCTTCTCGGACAATTCGACAATGACTGCGCTTGTCTCCCGCAGATTCTCTTCCCTGGTTCTTTCGCTGCTGCTCCCCTTTACGCAGGCTCTTGCTCAGGAATTGGCTCCCGCCTCAGCCGGGCCCTCGGAGCAGTCTCAGCTTCACGCTCCTCCACGCCCCGATCCCAAGCGCGCCCAGAAGGCTGCCGAACGAGGCGAAAAAGCCGAGTCCGAAGGACGCATCGCTGATGCTCTGGCCGCCTATGCCGAAGCAGCGCAATATGCCCCTCAGGACGCCGCCATTCTGGAACGGGGCGCGGCACTGCGATCGCGGCTTGTCCGCGGATATGTAGAGGCCGCCGAGCGCGATGCCCTGGCCGGCCATGCGGATGTGGCAACGGAGGAGCTGGCCGCAGCCCTGCGAATCGACCCCGGAAACGCGATCGTCGCCGAACGCGTTATGCAGATGAAGGCCATGGCAGACGAGCCGCCTCCGAAGCCGGATATGCAACTCGCAGGATTGCCCCGGTTGAACCCTAAAGCCGGGAAGCAAAACCTTGACCTGCATGGGGACACAAGGACTGTGTACGAGCAGGTAGCGGAACTCTTTGACGTCAAAGCCGCCTTTGACCCGGACCTGACTGCGCGAAACGTTCGGCTGCGCGTCGATGACGTCGATTTCAACACCGCCATGACCCTGCTGGGCGCCCAGACTGGCACCTTCTGGCGCCCGCTGAATTCGGCGCTCTTTTTTGTCGCGGCGGATACGCCCGAGAAGCAGCGCCAGTTTGGGATGCAAGCGGAACAAACTTTTTATTTGCCCGCCGCCGTCGGAACGGAAGAGATGACCGAGCTTTTGCGCATCCTGCGCGAGATCACCGGCGCCACGCACATTCAGCTCAATGCCAGCAGCCGCACTCTGGCCATCCGCGACTCGCCGCAGAAACTCGCGCTCGCCGGGGAGTTGATCCGCCAGATTGAAAGGGCGCGCGGCGAAGTGATGCTGGAAGTCGAACTCCTGGAAGTTGACCGTGACGCCGCACGAAACCTCGGCATCACGCCTCCTTCCTCGGCGAAACTGGTCACGCTCGGACCCGGCCTGCTCACGCAGCTGCGGCAGGCAAAAGATCTCAATACCCTGGCCACTCTGCTTGCCAACATCTTCGGCGGTGGAAGCGGTGCCAGTTCGGCTTTGAATCTTAGCTCGCTGATTCCTCCCCTGGTTCTGGTGGGAGGCGGTAAGACGACGTTTCTTCTGACGCTGCCCGTGGCCGCAGCGCAGTTTTCTGATGCACTCACGCTCGTGAACAGCGGGCGGCAGGTTCTCCTCCGTGCGCAGGACGGCAAGCCTGCCTCCTTCTTTGTCGGTGACCGTTTCCCGGTCACGCTCGCGCTTCTTTCCTCGAGCGTAGGAAATGGTGCAGGGATTCCGACGGTAAGCAACGGGATCCTGCCAAGCACTTCGTACAACGCGGGCGCCGGGCCCGTAGCGCTCCTCGCGGCGGATTTCCGCAATGCCGGTCAACTCGACCTCGCGGCCGTCAACGAGTTGGACAACACGCTCACTATTCTGGTGAATCAGGGCAACGGAACATTTGTGCAGGCCAGTAATTCCCCCATTCAACTCGGACCCAGCCGCGCAGCCGCGCCCGCGATCGCTCCGGCCATTGTCTCGGCAGTCCTGACGAACAGTGGTTTTCACGACCTCCTGGTAACAGATCCAACTAACAATAATGTGATCGTCCTCCTCAGCAACGGTGACGACACTTTCAAAGCCGCCGCGGGCTCGCCGATCACCGTCGGCAACGCGCCCAGCGCCATCGTGACCGGCGATTTCAACGCCGACGGCAACCAGGACTTCGCGGTGACTCATTTCAACGACAATACGCTCGCGGTTTTCCTCGGCGACGGCAAGGGCGGATTCACTCAGGAAACTGGCTCGCCCTTTTCGCTGCCTAGCGCAGTGGCGGGTCCCGTGGCCATGACCGCCAGCGACTTCAATGTGGATGGAAAGGTCGATTTGGCTGTCGTCAATCAGACCACCACCAATGTGTCGATTCTTCTCGGCAATGGCGATGGCACCTTTGGGGAGGCCAATGGCTCGCCCATCGCCGTCGGCAAGCTCCCGGTTAAAATCGCTGCTGGGGACTTGAACGGCGATGCCAGGCCCGATCTCGCCGTACTGAACCAGTCGGACAATTCGGTCAGCGTTCTGCTCAACAATGGTGACGCCACGTTTACTGCCGCGCCCAATTCGCCGCTGACCACAGGGCAAACGCCGTCTGGAATTACCATCGCCGATTTCAATCAGGATGGCCACCTCGACATTGCCGTGACAAACCCCAGCACCAACAGCGTCTCGGTCTTCCTCGGCCTCGGCCTTGGTCTTTTTGCTCCCGCCTTCGAGCTGCCCGTGGGTACCAATCCCACGGCAATCATCTCGGCCAGCCTCGCCGGCACCGCCCTGCCAGATGTGGCCATTACAGACAACCCCGCGAACGCTGCCGGCCAGGTCACCGTGATTCTCAGCCCGGCGAGTCTGTTCGCCAACGCGACTGCCGGCGTGTCGCAGCAGCCTTATCCGGGATCGGAGTATGTGGATCTGGGCGTGAAGGTGAAGGCCACTCCGACGCTTCATCCCAATGATGAAGTGACGCTCCAGCTCGAGTTCGAGATTCGCGCGCTCTCCGGCTCCAGCGTCAACGGTATCCCCATTCTTTCGAACCGTACGCTCTCGCAAACCGTGAGAGTCAAGGAAGACGAAACGACTCTGATCGGCGGCCTGCTTGATAACGAAGACACACGCACCATCACCGGACTGCCCGGTTTTGCGAATCTTCCGCGGGGTCTGGGTTATGCCTTCGGGAAGCACAGCAGCACGAGTAACAATACCGAGCTGCTCATCCTCATCACCCCAAGAAAATTGCGCCTGCGGGACCGCACTGTGCGCACGATTTTTGCCGGACAAGGCGCCCCGTCCGGCCGCGGCCAGGGCTCCGTCCCCCTGCCTTCGGAGCGCGCGCCGCAACCCTGAACTCAGTCCGCGAACCCGCCCACGCTGAGAATAAAACTCCGCGCTTACGGGAGGGGTTCGAATACCACGATCGGCTGATAGGTGCGCGGCACGACTGCTTCGGCGATGGCGATGAGCTTGTCTTGCTGGCTGAAAACGCGCAAGCGCGGCGGCTTGGATTCCCCACCGTCCAATTGCAACGTCGCGCCGGGCGGAGGCTCGACGCGGGCTGGCTGTATGTGCGCAATTTGCACGTTGAACTTCGTGCCGTGCCGCACGCGCCTTTCGACGACCGGCAATACATTCACACGCGGGAAATTCGACAGCAGGTTTTCCAGCCCGATCAGATAATCGCCCAGCTTGCCAGCGCGGGCCGCATCGGCCAGCTCTTCCAGCCTGATGGCCTGCTCGAGGGAAAATTCGCCGACGGCCGTGCGTGTAATCTCCGCGAGGTGCGCTCCGCAACCGAGCTTCCGCCCCATCTCGTGCGCCAGCGAACGGATATACGTGCCGGAAGAGCACTCGATCACGAATCGCGCCACTTGGCCTTCGATCTCTTTCAATTTGTATTCGAACAGCTCGACTTCAACGGCCTTCAGCTCGACGGCCTGCTTTTTGCGCGCCAGCTCGTACGCCGGGCGCCCATGCACCTTTTTCGCCGAAAAAACTGGCGGCATCTGTTCGAAGCGCCCAATGCACTCGGCAGCCAGTTTTTCGAGCGTCACTGCCTCTAGCTTGAGAGCCGTGTCCGGCCCCTGCGCTTCTCCATCCGAATCATAGGTGTCGGTCGCAAACCCGAAGCGAAACGCCGCCGCATAGCGCTTTCGCCGCCCGGCGTAGAACTGCGCCAGGCGCGTCGCGCGGCCGAGCAGAAGCACCAGAACGCCCGTCGCCAGTGGATCGAGCGTGCCCAGGTGCCCGATCTGGCGGAACCCTGCGAGGTGACGCACGGCGTCGACGACATCGTGCGATGTCTTTCCCGCTGGCTTGTCGATCACGAGCGCACCGTCAAGGGGCGCGGGTTGCGGCTGGCGTGGCATCGAATCAGTTCTCAGTTCTTAGTTATAAGTTCTAAGCGAAAACAATGTTTACTCTGAAGAGTCCCCTCGTCACGAGAAGCAAAGTATTTTTCAACGCTCGATCTTCAATGAACCGGCAATGAATCCATTGCGAAACACAAGATCACCTACGCAGCAGATTCTCCACTGAGAACCGAAAACTAAGAACTAACGGCTCTCTACGGCGCGGACGGCTTGTCCTTCTTCATCTCTTTCAAAAGCTGCTCAATACGCTCGGTGTATTCCTGTGAATGGTCGAGCACAAAATGCAATTCCGGCAGTCGGCGAAGCTGCAGTCTTTCGATCAGCTCGCGCCTGATGAATCCCGCGGCATGCTCCAGCGCTTTTATGGCGTCCGTTTGTTCTTTGTTCGTGCCGCTTATGTTGATAAATACGCGCGCGTGCTTCATGTCCGGCTGTACGCGCACTTCGCTGACCACCACCATGCCTTCAAGCCGCGGGTCTTTCAGCTCGCCCGCAAGCATGGCGTTGATTTCATGGGCGATCTCCTCTCCCACTCGCTCGTGGCGGTGATTGGCTGGACTCATCTTCGTCCCCGCTACACTTCCTAAATAATTTCTATCGCTTGGTTAATCAAGACCGAGCCAAGAATGCGGTCTGCCTCGTCCAGAACTTTCTGCAATACTTCCGCCACGTGCTTCTCTTCATTCGAAAGCGTCACCACGCCGACCACCGACCGCTGCCAGGTGTCGTGATGGTCCAGCTCCGCCACCGCCACGTTGAATTCCCGCCGCAGCTTGTCCTTCAAGCTCCGCAGCACCCGCCGCTTGTCCTTGAGCGATTGCGCGTCCGGGATGTGCAGCTCGAGGGTGAGCAAGCCGACCGGCATGAGCGGGTCCGGGGAACAGTTTGCGGCTGATTATTTGCTTCGCGACGTCGCGACGGGGTTCCCCTGCGCCGCGGCTTCCGCCGCTGTCAGTTTCTTTACCTGGAAGCACTCCAAAATATCGCCAATCTTCACATCGTTGAAGTTCGCGATGCCCGCTCCGCACTCGAAGCCCGTGCGCACTTCGCTGGCATCGTCCTTGAAGCGCTTCAGCGAGCTGAGCTTCGACGTGTAGATCACCGCCCCGTCGCGCAGCACGCGAATCTGCGCGTCCCGCTTGAGCACGCCGTCCACCACGTAGCAGCCCGCGACCGTCCCCGCGCCCTTGACGCGGAAGGTGTTCCGAACTTCCGCCCGGCCCAGGTAGGTTTCCTGAATGACGGGCTCCAGCAGGCCTTCCATGGCCTTTTTGATCTCGTCGGAAACTTCATAGATGATGTTGTGCGTGCGGATGTCCACGCCTTCTTGCTGCGCCAGGTCTGCCGCCTTGCGCTCGGGACGTACGCCAAACGCAATGATGATGGCTCCGGAAGTCGACGCCAGAAGAACGTCATTCTCCGAAACGGCGCCCACTCCGGACCCGATGATTTTTAATTTCACCTGGTCGGTCGACAGCTTCGGCAGCATCTCGCTCAGCACTTCCACCGAGCCCTGGACGTCTCCCTTGATGACGATCGGCAGCTCCTTGACCTCACCGGCCTTGAGCTGCTCGTGGAGCTGATCGAGCGTGATCCGCGCCCCGCTGGTGCGCGCCATTGCTGCATCGCGTTGCTTGCCCTGGCGGTATTCGACGATGTGCCGCGCCTTGGCCTCGTCGCTGACCTGGAAATGATCCCCTGCTTCCGGAACACCCTGCAAACCGAGCACTTCCACGGGCGTTGACGGCGGCGCATCCTTCACCGGGCGCCCGTGATCATCGAACATCGCGCGTACCTTGCCGAAAACCGCGCCGCAGATGAAAAAGTCGCCCAGGTTCAATGTGCCGTTCTGCACCAGAACCGTGGCTACCGGCCCGCGGCCCTTGTCGACCCGCGATTCCAGCACTGTGCCGCTCGCTGGCGCGTCCGGATTCGCCTTCAGCTCTCGCAAGTCTGCAACGAGCAGCAGGATTTCCAGCAGCTTGTCCAGATTCTTCTTCTGCTTCGCGGACACTTCAACGAATTCCGTGTCTCCGCCCCACTCCGCGGGCATCAGGCCAAGATCACTCAGTTGGCGCTTGACGCGCTCCGGCTGCGCCTCCGGCTTGTCGATCTTGTTGATAGCCACAACGATCGGCACGTTTGCGGCTTTCGCGTGGTCGATGGCTTCCTTGGTCTGCGGCATGACGCCGTCATCCGCCGCCACGACCAGGACAACGATGTCCGTCACCTTCGCCCCGCGCGAGCGCATCCTCGTGAACGCCTCGTGGCCCGGCGTGTCGACGAATACCACGCTGCGATTGTTGACGACGACTTTGTAAGCGCCGATGTGCTGCGTGATTCCGCCCGCTTCGCCGCCTGCAACATCCGCCTGCCGGATGCCATCGAGCAAGCTCGTCTTTCCGTGGTCCACGTGCCCCATCACCGTCACCACGGGCGGCCGCGGCTTCAAGCTTTCCTTGGTCTCTTCCTTCGCGACCTCCAGCACCATTTCTTCTTCCAAGGAGACAACCGTCACGACTCCGCTGAAAGACTCTGCCAGCGTCGTCGCCGTCGGCACGTCCAGAGCCTGGTTGATGCTCGCAAATACTCCGCGGTCCAGCAGCGTTTTCAAGAGATCCTTGGCGCGCACGTCCAGCTTTTCGGCAAGCTCGCGAATGGTGACGCCTTCCGTGATCGTCACTTCGCGCGGCGGACGAGGTTCCGGTGGCGCGATAACGGCAGCCGCTGTCCGGCGATCTCCTGCGCCTGGCCGCTGCCGCGTCGGGTGCAGTTTCCTCTCGCCCTCCAACTCCCGTTTGTCAATAACCGGCCGGTGCCTCTGCGGTGGCTTGCGCGTATAGAGCGGCTTGCCCGGCTCCGCCTTCGGCGGCATTTTGTCCGGCAACGGCGGCAACATCCCCGGACGCCCAGGCGCACGCGGGCCGGGGCGCGTGCCCGTCGGTACCGCTCCGCGCCTTTGCTCGAACGGTCGGCTCGGCGCGGACCCCGCGGCACCCGCACGAGGGTTGAACTGTCTTCCTTGACCACCGGGCTGCACCGGCCGCATCGGCTGGCCCGGACGCGGTCCGCCTGTAGTCCCGGGTAAAGGTCCACGATTGCCGGTCGGCATCGGTCGAGAGGGGGCAGCCGGACGAGTTGCTGCCGCTGCCGCTGGACGCACCGCAGACGGTTGCGTTGCCTGTCCGGATTGCGCCGGAGCAGGCCGCGCGGTTGACTGCGCTCCCAAAGGTTGCGGTGCTGCGGGAGCCGCAGGACGAATCGGTGTTTTCGCGGGGGCTTTTGCCGACGGGGCTGCCGGCTTGGCCGCTGGAGACGCAGCCAGAGGCGCGCTCGGCGGGGCTGCCGCAGGTGCTCTTGGAACTTGCGCTGGTGCAGCGGGTTTCGCCGCCGGAGGGATCGCTGCCGCCGCTGCGGGAGCCGCAGGCTTGGCCACCGCGGGTACAACCGCCACCGGAGGGGGAGGAGCCGCGGCAGCAGGCCTCATCCGCGCCGCTTTTGCCGCCGCTTCCTTCGCTTCTTTTTCTACCTTGGCAGCAGCCTCGGCGGCCGCTTCCGCCTCGGCCAGCCCTTGAATCTGTTTGCGCACCTTCTCCGCAACATCAACGGGGATAGAACTCGAGTGCGTTTTCTTCTCCGTTACGCCATACCCCGGCAGAAGGTCGATGATTGCCTTGGCCTTGACCTCGAGTTCCCGGGCCAGCTCGTTGATTCGGACTTGGTTTGCGTCGGTCATTCGTTCCTAGGAATTTGCCTTTTCAGCCTGCTGCTCATCGCCTTTGTCGTCTGCAGTTTCTGCTTTCTTCTCTTCTGCTTCTCGCGTTTCCGCTGCCTCTTCCGTATTCTGCGCCCCTTGTGCATTCTGCGCTGCTTCTGCACTCTGCGCCGCCTCTGCGGTGGCTGTCGTCTCCGCGGCTTCGGCTTTCTCAGGCGTCGGAGCTTCGGCTGCCTCTGCCGTCGCGGCTTTGCCATCGGCCGCAACTTCGTCGGCGGTTTCTACGGGGACCGCTGCCGCCTCCGCCCCGCCTTCGTAGAACCGGTTCACCGCTTGGTAGATTTTGTCCACCATCTTTTCGCCGATGCCTGGAATTTCCATCAACTGCTCTGGCGTCATCCCCGCTAGTTTCTCGACGTTGGTAATCCCCGCAGCCTCGATCTTCTCGATGGTCTTCGGCCCAACCCCGGCCAGCGCCGTCAACGGCGTGGTCGGCGCCGTCAGCGCGGTCATCTGCTCTTCGATCTCCTGCCGCTTCTCTTCCTCGCTCTTGATGTCGATGTCCCACCCGATCAGCTTGCTCGCCAGCCGGACGTTCTGCCCCTTCTTACCGATGGCCAGCGAAAGCTGCGAATCCTCGACAATCACTTCCAGTTTCTTATTCTCCGGATCGGTGATCTGCACCCGCGTCACTTTTGCCGGGCTCAGCGCCTTTTGCGCGAACGCCACCGTCTCTTCACTATAAGGAATGATGTCGATCTTTTCGCCGCGCAGCTCGCGGATGATCGATTGCACGCGCATTCCCTTCATCCCCACGCACGCGCCCACCGGATCGACGTCCTTGTCGCGGCTCGCCACTGCCACCTTCGTGCGCTCCCCTGCCTCGCGCGCCGCGTGGCGGATTTGCACCGTGCCGTCATAGATCTCCGGCACTTCCATTTCGAACAACCGCTGCACTAGGCTCGCGTCCGCTCGCGACACGATTACCTGCGGCCCCTTCGCCGCGCGGTCCACCATCTTGATCACCACGCGCAGCCGCTCGCCGATGTTATAGGTCTCCAACTTCGATTGCTCGCGCTTCGGCAGCCGCGCTTCCGTCCGCCCCATATCCACAATGAGGTCCGGCCCTTCCGCGCGTTTCACAATCACCGTCACGAGCTCGCCCACGCGATTGTGGTACTCGTTGTAAATCGTGTCGCGCTCGGCCTCGCGCACTTTCTGCAGAATCACTTGCTTGGCCGTCTGCGCCGCAATGCGCCCCAGCACGTCCGTCGGCTTGGCCGCCACGATCTCTGTGCCGATCTCCGCCGCCGGATTCTTTTTCTTCGCTTCCGCCAGTGTGATTTCTTTCTTCGGGTCGGTCACTTCTTCAACCACGGTATGGACGGAATACACGTCCACCTGCCCGGTTTCCTGGTTGAACTTCGCGCGCAGGTCCTCTTCCGTCTTGTAATACTTCCGCGCCGCCACAACCATCGCATCTTCAATCGCCGACACCACGATTTCCGGCTCGATGTGCTTCTCGCGGCTCAGCATCTCAATTTGTTGATAGAGCAGATTCGCCATTTCCCGTTCCTAAATTTTCCTCTTGTCCTCTCGCGCTGGCTCAACACACCGCTCCGAGCGGTTGTTCCGGCTCCGAGATCTTTTCCTTCTCCGTGTTCTCTGCGTTAATTCCTTTTTCTTCAGCTCTTACTAAAAACCGAGAACTAATAACTGACAACTTCTCTCAAAACTCCACCAACAAGTTCGCCTTCCTCACCATCTCCAGAGGCACTTCAACCGTCCGCGCGTCTTTCCCTTTCAGCTCCAAGCGGACTTTCCCGTTCGCAAATCCCGCCAGCCGCCCTTCGAAAAACTTCTCATCACCCAGGGGCTCGGTCGTCGAAATTTTTGCCATTCGCCCACGGAACCGCTCAAAATCTCCCGGCTTTCTCAGCGGCCGGTCCAGCCCCGGCGAGCTAACTTCCAGGATGTATCCCGGCCCCGGTATCAGCTCCTCCACGTCGAGGATCACGCTCAGTTGCTGGCTCACCCTCTGGCAATCCGCGTGGCTTATCGCCGCATACCCTCCGGCCCCTTCAGCCGCCACGCCGTCGGCCGCAAACTGCCCCCCTGCGTCGCTCACCGGCGCTACGTGCTTCGGCACCCGATCGATGTACACCCTCAGGAACCGCTGCTTCCCGACCTTCCACTCGACATCAAATATTTCCAGCCCTTCCGAACGGGCCACCCGCTCGGCGGCCTCACGAACCTTCGCCAAATCCACGCGGAGACTCCCCTACCATAGCCGGTCAACGTTGCACTCCAACCGGCGGCAACAAAAAAGTGGGCTTGCGCCCACTCATCCGTGCGACCCGCTTCAGAGCGAAATATGAGTATATTCCGCCAGCAAGGCAAAAGCAAGATACGGTAGGATGCTGCGTCGCCAGGCTGCCCTGCCGCGCTGTCCGGCAAGGCCTGCCTGCCAATAAGCCGGCCAGACTAGGGCCTAATGTGAACCGCGGAAATTGATTGACTAGTTCGGCTCACCCGATTCCGCCAGAAGTACCCAGCGCTCACGCGCTGGGCTAATTCCTGGCGCACCTACGGCGCTGGGACCGCCCAGCCAGGATTCATCGTCTGCCCAGCTCGCAGACGATGGAGCGGAGGGGACTGTGTCACACAAAACTAAGATCCTACGCGTGGGCGAGTTCGAAGAGAAACTCGACGTGGGAGCGGACGGCGCCGTCGATGCCTTGGACCTTGGGGTTCGCCGATTCGATGACGTAGTACTCGTCGGGAGCGTGCGCGCCGCTGCCGTGACCGAGGCCAAAGTGGCCTGCGGCCAGTTTCAGCGGCTCACCGGTGAAGACGTAGCCAGGCCACGAGCCGGCGTTGCGCGGCAACAGGACCGGCTCGATTCCGCCGCGGCGGTAGACGGACGTTTCAACAGCGATAATCGCGGCGTCGGCCGGCGTGCTATTGGGATCGTAGCCGCCGGTCATGTTCACCTGGATATCGCCGAAACCATTCTTCGCGAGATGCGCCTTGAGCGCGGCCAGAGCTTCTGCCGCGGTCATGTCCGGCACGAGCCGCAGGTCGAGCTTCGCCACCGCCTTCCCCGGGAGAATCGTTTTTCCACCCGGCCCGGTGTAGCCGCCCACGAGTCCTTCAATATTCACCGTGGGACGCGACATCAAGAGCTCCAGCGCCTCGCGCCAACTCACGTCGTGGACCCAGTGCTCGACGCCGAGCTGTTTCTTCGCAGTGTCTTCGTCCAAGCGCAGCGCGGCTTCGGCGATCATTTTCTTTTCGGTTTCGGAAAGCGGCCGCACTTTATTTGTGTAGCCCTCGATCGCCGGAGAGTTGCCATCGGGTGTGACAAGCGACGCCAACGCTTCGACCAGGTGCCACGCCGGGCTGTCCAGGCGCGCTTTGTTGCTCGAGTGCACGTCCTTGCGCGGGCCGCGGCCCCAGCGCTCGCCGCTCGACGTCAGCTCGCACTCGATGACGCCTTTCGCGCCGAGAGTGATGGTCACTTCGCCATCGACCCCTGCGACGCCGTGGGCATGAAGATGCCGCTGCACTTCTTGAGCGCCGCCTGCACCTCCGGCCGCTGCACCACTTGCGGAAAGTGCGGCGAACCGATTTCTTCCTCGCCTTCGGCGACAAACACCAAATTCACGGGGCTTTTCTTCCCCGCGCCGCGAATGGCGTGCAGCGCCGCGAGAAACGACGCCTCCGGACCCTTCTGGTTGACGGCGCCGCGGCCGATGACAACTTTTCCCAGCCCGGGCTTATCGACGAGCGCGGCGTCGAACGGCGGCGAAGACCACTCCGCGGGATCGGCCTGCTTCACGTCATACATGTAGTAGAGGCCGAGCGTCTTCGGCGCGCCAGCGTCGAGCGTGGCGAAAACGCCTGGCTGGCCGTCGGTCGGGACCTTGGTGGCCTGGCCGAAGCCAGCTTCACGGAGCATGCGCATCATCAGGTCGCAACCCTCGGTCATGCCGCGATTCTCGGCGGCGATGGAGGGCTGCTGAATCCAGTGCTGCAGGCGCTGCACGGATTCGCCGTGGCGCTTGGCGATCTCCGGGAGGATGGCTTCGACCTCGCTCGCGGGTGCGCCGGCGCGCGCCCAGTTTGGCCAAGCCATCGCGGCTGCGCCGGCAACGGCGCTGGCGGCAGCTCCTTGCAGAAACGCGCGGCGATCGGTTGCGGGGATGGACTCGCCCGCAGCCGATGGTTCGCTGTTGTTCACCTCGGATTCTTCACGGCGGAATTGGTCGAAATTAGAGCCGTTTCCCATGGTGTTCTCCCCAGAAATTATTTTGGCGCGTGCGATCGCCTGCGCAGAGCGTTCAAGCTTCCGCGCGAGAGAGTACACCGTCTTTGTTTTGCCCGCAAACTTCTGATTCACTACTCGAAGAGGTCGGGCTGCTCGCACGTGATGCGGTGCCAGAGCGGCTGGAACTGGAACCAGCCAGCCAGATGAGAGCCCACTTGCGTGTAAGTGAGCTTGGCGGTTTGGTGGGGAATACTGTGCGGCGGGCCGGCGGCTTCCGCCAGCAATTGCGCCTGGCAGGAGCGGTCCATGGTGATGAACCACCAAACGGCCTCGTCGACGGTATGGCCGACAGTGAGGAGGCCGTGATTGCGAAGGATTCCGGCTTTCTTGTTGCCGAGCGCGCGGGCGATGCGATCGCCTTCGTCGGTTTCGTTGACGACGCCGGTGTAGTCGTCGAACACGGCGTGGTCCTCGTAAAACGCGCAGGCATCCTGAGTAATGGGATCGAGCAAACGGCCGAGCGAAGACCACGCTTTGCCGTGGAGCGAATGCGCGTGCGCCGCGGCAACAACGTCTGGCCGGGCCTTGTGAATGCGCGAGTGAATGGCGAAGGCGGCCTGATTGACTTCGCGATTGCCCTCGACAACGTCACCTTTATCGTTGACGAGGAGAAGATCCGAGACGCGAATCTGGCTGAAGTGCATGCCGAAAGGATTGACCCAGAAATGGTCGAGGCGCTCGGGATCGCGCGCGGTGATGTGGCCGGTGACGCCTTCGTCAAATCCGCAGCGCGAAAAAAGACGGAAAGAGCCGGCGAGCTTTTCTTTACGATGACGCCGCTCTTCGGCGGGAGTGGCAAACACGGGCGGACGAGGGATGCGCTCGATCTGCGGTTTTACCTGGGGCATAAAACCCTCCTTGCTGGATGTGGCTTACTATATCGAATTCGGCGCGGTTGCGGCGAAGGATTCTCGGGGGCGCCGCAAATATCTTGAGCAAAATAGAACGCTCCCGCACGTGCGGGAGCGTTCTGGCAGAGCAAAACCACGGAGAAGTGAGCCGTTACCGTTGCGGCTTTGCCGCAGCAGGCGGCTGCGCCGCGGGCTTTGGCGTGACCTGCGCCGGCCTGGCAGGCGTCGAAGTGGTGGCGCCGGCCTTCACCGGGTAAGCCTGATCGTAGAGGCGAATAATATCCTGGGTCACGTCGATCTGGTTCGAGGCGTACATGATCGGCGTATTTTGCGCAGAAGTGTCCAGCACCACCGCGTAACCGTTCTCGCGAGAATAACGTTCCAGCACGTCGACCATCTTTCGGCCGATGCGGTCGATGATGTCGCTCTGCTCAACGTTCACGTCTTCCTGGAATTCGTTGCGCTTGCGATCGAGCTGCTGTGTGAGCCGCTGCCCCTGCTTGGTCAGCCGGTCCTCTTCCTCGGCGCTGCACTTTCCGCGGCAGGCGTCGAGGCGTTGCTGAAGATCAGTGATTTGTTTTGTAAGGTTCTCGATTTCGGTCTGGCGCGGGGCATACTTCGATTGGAGCTCGGCGGAGGCCTGCTTGCCTTCCGCGGTGTTTCCAATCGCCGCGCGGACGTTGATTACGCCTACCTTACCTGCAACCGAGGCGCCTGCAGCCGGCGTTGACTGGGCGCGGACGCCGGCGATGCTGAAGAAGCACGCCGCGGCCAGCGCCGAAAAACGAAGTACCATTCTGAAATTCACTTTTATCTCCTTATTCAGGCCGTCCGCGATGAAATCGCGGGCAACCTCCGCCAATTCTGGATTGGCTTAAGATTTTCCCCACTCCCACGGCGGGTTCCGCGGGCGCCACACAAACTTCGCAGTATAGCCGAGCCGCTTCCCGTGCTGCAATCAGAAAGCATAACACCCATAAAGCGCCTGCCTCGCCGTCAATTCGGCATCGGGAACAACAGCACGCGGTTGTTGGCCTGGTCGACGATGACGGCGAGATTAGTGAACTGGTCGATGGCCACGCCGAATTGCGGCGAGCCGGGAATCCCAAGAGTCTGGCGCGTCTTCATCGGATTCGAAAGCGTATCCACGATCGAAATCGTCTTGCCGGCGACATTGGCGGTCAGGATCGCGCCGGTCTGAGGATTGAGCGCCAGCGAAGCCGGATTGATGCCCACGGTCACGAAGGAAATACTGCCGCTGTCCGGGTTAAAAGCGGTGATCTGGTTGCTGCCGCTGGAATTGACGTAGAACAAAGCCGGCGAAAGTGAAGGATCGAAAACTATGCCGGTAGGCGTGGCGCTGACGATGCCGACGGAATTGGTGGCGCTGACCGCGGGAGTGGCCGAGCCGATGTCGATGACAGTTACCGCACCGTTGGGCGGCTGACCGCTGACAAGCTGTAGGCCGGTGACGACGGCAATTCCCTGATTGTTCGTGCCCCGGTCGGGATCAATGGCGACGGCAATCGGCTGTTGAACGCCGCCGATGCTGGACGCAGTCAAGGAGGTGGCCGGAGAAGAGCCGAAGAGAAGAGCGAGATTGATCTCGGAGACGGTGTTGGAGCCGGTGTTAACGACGATGGCGGCCGCGGTGGTGTCGTCGATGGCCACACCGGTCGGATTGGTGCCCGTCGCTACAGAGGGAACGGGGAGGGAGTTCGTGAGCAGATTGACGACGGAGGCCGTGCCGTCGCCATTGTTGGCAACGACGGCCAAGCCAAAATGCTGGCTCATAGCGATCCCCTGAGGATTTGCGCCCACGGCGATGGTGTTTTTCACGGCGCCGAAAGTAGCGCTGCCGGGACTAATGTCGATGACCGAAATGCTGTTGCAGCCACTGTTGGTGACCACCGCGATGGGCGAGAACGGACCGTTGGCGATTTGGTCGGCGATGGCTACGGAGCTCGGCCGGGGCGGGCCGCTAGAGCAGACGGCGGTCAGATCCACGGATTGGATCACAAGGAAATCGGTAACGTTGGACTGGACACTGTTGCTGATGACGTCGAGAGCGTAGCGATGAGGAGCCGCAAGGAAAGACGCCGGAATCGTGGCGGTAATCTGCCGGGCGCTAATGACCTGCACGTTCGCCGAAGGGATGGGAGTGCCGTCGAGACGGACTTGCGCCCCAGCGACGAAGCCGGAGCCGAAGATCTGCACGCCGCTCAAGGGCGCCGCGGAAGTAAGAGTCGCCTGAGGAACGAGAGCATTGGGGATGCCCCCGATTGTGCCAGGCCCTGGCGTGGGGCTGGGAACGATGAGCTCTGTGATCTGCGCGGCCTTGAGTGTGTTGTTCGAACCCGGGCCGAGGTCAATGATATCGATCGTGCCGCTGCCTGATTGGACGGCGAACGCCTGATTTGTGACGGGATCCACGGCAAGACCACCCCACAAGGTCAGCGAGTTGGTGGTAGTGCCGTTGGTTACTGTGATTGTCGATGCTCCCTGCCCGCTCGTGGCAACGATGGCGTATCTCTTGCGACCCGCGGGATCGGACACAGAAACCTGGTTCTGCTGCGGGTTGAAGGAAACCAAAGCGTTCGAATAGGGCTGCCATGCCACATCGGCGGTGCTGAGCAACTCTGGTGAATTGGAGCAGGAAGTCGTATATGCAGTGCAGGTGGCGAAGAACGATATCGAACTCACTGACTGGTCCAGGGAATTGAGCAGATTGATCTGCGGACCATTGCTTCCCGTCCCGTTGGCATCGGCGAGCGCCGCAGTACGCGTAATTGGATTGATGGCGATGCCTTGCGTCGTCTGGGACAAGCCGGCAAAAGTCAAGTTGGGAGTGCTGTAGAACACCGTGCCGCCGGTGCCTGTGTCGCTGGCCGTGGAATTCAAAGTGTAAGCAAATTGAGTGCTGCTGATTACCGAAACGGGAAACGCGCCGTTGAAGTTGGTGCTGCCGGAGCTCTTCACGCCCTCAATGAGAACTGTTCCGGCGTTGCCGGGAACCAGGCCGTGAGCGGCAGAGGTCGTCACCGTGGCTGTCTTGGCCGTCAGAGTAATGGTCGAGATGCCGGTCGAAGTGGAAGCTTTCGTCACATCGACGCCTCTCACCACACCCGCGCCCCCGCCCCCAGGCGTCACGAAGGCCAGATGACCGCGGGGAGCCATGGCGATTTGCGGGTAGGCGCCGGTATTCAGGGTAACCTGTGCGTAAACGCAAGGAGGCTGAGTAACTCCGGAGCTGGCCAAACATGGGAAAGCGGTTCCCGAGGTATTGAGATTCACGATGAAGCCCACGTTAGCTAGAGAAGAAGAGGAAGTGGAGGAATAAGCAACGAGAGCGAGATTTGTGTCGGGGTCGACACCTATGGCGTAAGGCAGCGGCGCCGGTGTGACAACTCCCAGCAACGAGGCGAGAGAAACGGTGAAAGGAGTACCGAGCGCGGCAGGAACTCCGGGGATCGGCAAGACTGTCACGCTCTGATCCTGATAGTTGACGACGGCGGCGGTGTGGTTATTGCGATTCACGGAGACCCCAGTCGGGACGTTGCCAACCGGGACGGGGCCGTTAAGGGGAGTAAGTGTTCCGGCCCCGATGGTGTAGAACTGCACGGCATTGGCGCCGGTCTCGGCGACGACCGCAACGCCGAGCGTCGGGTCAATATCGATGGCGCTGGGCTTCGTGCCTGCGGCCACGGGAGCGCCCTTGAGTACTGGAGGGTTGGTCGCATAATCCGGGAAAACCGCGAGATTGGTCACCGCAGGATTGTTGGGCAGGGGAGGAGAGGGAGGTGTGCCGGTACCTGCAACAGAGAGCGGATAGAGACCCGGGCCGCCGGAATTGATTCCACCTGAAGGAAAGGCGGTGTTGAGCTGCCGGGAGCTGGAAGGAATTTGCGGGTCCTGCGGAATCGTATTGCCCTGAAATAAAACCTGAGCGAGTTGACCGTTGGGCCCGAAGTAGCCGCCATCAATAGTGACTCTGGCCTCGTTCGTCAAAGTCCCCTGAGGAAAATCGTCGGGAATGGAGGCAGTGACGGTGGGGCGGACGGGGATTACAGAATAGGAGAAGGTGCCGGTGGAGGATTGGGTTACAGGCTGGCCAGGGTCGGAGACCGAGACGGTAAAGGCACCGGCTTTAGCGAGATCTACAGGAAAGAGGCGAACCCGCATGCCTGTGGAAGTAGGGTTGGTCGTGGTCGAGGTGGGAATCGGAAAGAGGACCTTGAGCTGCCCAGAACTCGAATTCAGCAACTTGGCGCCATTATTTGAATCGGTCAAGGTGACGATAGACGCGGAGGAGATGTTCGGAGCGTCGAGAAAGATGTCCCAGAAGGTGGCGCCTTGCGGAGCGATAGTGGGGGAAATGCCATTGAAAGTGATCGGGCCGCCAGCAATGATGGTGATGGTTCCCGTTTGAAAGCGCGTGGTATCCGCTTTAGCGGTGACGACGATGGTAAGAGTAGCCGTGGTGGGAACGGCAGTAGGAGCGGTATAAAGGCCATTCGCGTCGATGGAACCACATCCCGAAGCATTTCCCGAGACAGTGCAAGTGGCCAACTGAGGAGGCGGAGTGGTGGTGGTGGCAGTGCCCTGAGTGACGAGCCAGGTTACTCCCTGAGCTTGCAGATCGTTGGTGAGAGAGACGTGAAATTGCTGCTGTTCGTTGGTGGGGACGGTGGCCGTAAGGGGAGTAAGCACCACGCTGATCCCGGAGTCGATGAAAAAGGTGGCGGAGCCTGTTTTGGTGGTGTCCTGCGCAGACGTCGCGACAATTAGTAGCTGGAGGAGCGGAAACTTGGTTTGATCCGGAAGGGTAGTGGGAGCGGTATAGGTAACGGTGGTGGCTTGGGCGTTGGTAAGTTTGCCTAGGGAGTTGTCGGTCGGACAATCGGCAGGTTTGGAGGGTGTGGTGGTGGTCCCGGAGGTCGTGGTGGTTGTGAACTGCACTTCCACGTGACATCCGTATTGGTTGCGCCGGTGACGCTCGCGGTGGCGGTGAGCGATTGACCGAGGATTACCGGATTTGCCGACAGCCCGACGGAGACATTGATGACATTGGCGGCGGTCTTGCTGCCGCAGCCGTTGACCCACAAGCAGACGAGCGTCATGCCCCAGGCGATGGTACTCGAGAACTTTCGCCACTTCATTTGCACTTTTCCCCCACGTGAGCGCGCCCCGCTGGGGTAACGCGCGTTTCGATGCGAGTTTCCCAAATCTCTGTCCAATCCATGCGATTCCTATCCATCAGAAGGTCCGGCTCACGGTGAAGCGGAAGGTAGTGATCGGCTCAAAATAATTCAAGCGCCCCGGATTATTCTGAATGAAAAGCAACTGCGGCGCGATCTGGTTCGGGAAAATCGTCGGATCAATGGAATTAAATGCGTTTTTCAGAGAATTGATCTCGCTGCTCTCGATGAAGGGCGTCGGCGCGACAATCTGAGAGTGCAGCCGGTGGAGATTGTAAGCGTAGTAGATGCGGAAGGGCGCTTGAACGATGGGGAGCTGGACGACGAATTCGACGCCGGTGGAACCACGGAGCCGGAAATTGGTTCCCGAGGCAATGGGGAGCCTGCCGTTCAAATTTGAGCTGGGGAATTGCTGGTCAAGATTTGCAAGGCCCGTGGGATCGAGATGCAAAGCGCTTTTTTTGAGGATGCCCACGGTACCGCCATCGAAGAAGAGTCCGGCGGTCACGGGGCCGACGATGGGAACGCGATATTCGACGTTGCCCAAACCCTGGACATCGCCGCCGGGCAGAGTGGCCACGTAGGTGAGCACGGGAACGGTGAAGGACCGGATGGCGCCGCCGGAGGTGGGATCGTGATAAGAAATTGTCGTCGCACTGTTGGTGGGAATAAAGGTGACGGGAGAGATGGAGCGGATGTCGAAGCCACGAATGTCGCTTTCACCGCCCATGTAAAAGCGGCTGTAGGGAGGCACTTCTTTGCCGCCGTACCCGGTGGTGTAAGCGGTAGTGACATGAAAACCGATGGTGTTGCGCCGCTTGTTGATGGGATGGAAATACTTCATATCGAACACGTTGGTGATGGTGTTGACGTTACCGCCCAGCGGGCCGCCCTGGAAAGAAAGAGAATAGTAAAAACTCTTGCCGCGCGTGGCGTTCACGGGATTGTTGATAGTGTTGTAAGTGATGCTCGGCGTAATGGAGCTGGAGACGATGCCGTTCAACGCGCTGGGACCAGCGACGCTGCGAAACTGCAATTGTTCGAACAACAAGGTCGAAGCCTGATTGAAGGAAGTGATGTTCGTGCGTGAGAGACCATACTGAAGTCCAACCCTGGTGAAGGAGAAGCGCCGGAGCGGATAGCTTGCAAAAGCGGTGAAGCCGGTGCTGTTCTGGTTGTAGTTCTGGACAAATTCGGGATTGACGCTGACAGACTGTCCCCTAAACAGCGCTTCCTGCCTGGCCTGGTCGAAACTATAGCGGCTGGAAAACAGAGTGAAGCCGGTCGAGATGGGGCGGTCGAAAAGATAGGGCTCGGTAAAGCCGAACTGAAAACTGCGTTGGAGATCGCCGAACTGCGCGGAGAACGTCAGGGTCTCGCCGAGACCGAGGAAGTTGTTGGTCTGATAGGTGAGGCCGATGAAGCTCCCCGCAAGGCCGCTAACGCCGCCTTGCAATCCGATGGACTGCTTGCCTTTCTCTTTCACTTTCAAGTTGATATCGACGGTGCCTTCCTTGGCGTTGCGCT
>WNFG01000678.1_pt1 | contig 28530 bp, 28 predicted proteins | sample 5400431 | NCBI WGS metagenome assembly WNFG01 (sample SAMN13153346, study PRJNA577476) | soil metagenome | isolation source: 120 cm saprolite under Douglas fir tree site 2 hole 3 replicate 2 | place: USA:California | collected 2015-04-18 | reverse complement strand
CGAAAGCTTTCCATCAAATTGAACGCTGACATCAAAACCAGTCGAGCTTCGCTCGACCGGACAGCCGACGGCGGCTGTCCCCACATGGCCATTGCGAGGCCAGGCTTCCCTCGTCGTGCATCTTGCTCCTTCAATCTGCAACCTGGTTTCTACATTTCGCGGGCAAGAGTGCCCGCGCCACACAACCTTGCTTCGAAGAATTCTTCTACCTGCTCTAGGATTTCCACCGAGCTTTTTGTTTCGTAGATCGCTTTGCGCAGGCCGGCGCCGCCTGGGACGCCGTGCGTGAACCAGGAGGCGAACTGCTTCATCTTGCCGACGGCGTCGGGGAGTTCTTCTTCGATCAGCATCTGGAAGTAGGTACGGATCATCTGGTAGCGGTCGGCTTCGGTGGGGTGGTCGTAGGGAAGCGCGCCGAACGCGCGAGTATTGCCCTCGCAAAGTACGCGAGGGCTTAGCGCGGCGCGCCCAGGTTCCTCGTCGCCAAAAGCTGGCTCCTCAGAATGACAAAATGCTGTTGTTCCCGGCAATGCCCATGTGGGGACCGCCTCCCCCGACTTCTCAGCATCTGGGCTGCCGGCATCAAAACCAGTCGAGCTTTGCTCGACCGGACAGCCGGGGGCGGCTGTCCCTACATGGGCATTGCCGGGCTCCGGGGTTGTGCCCACGCCAGCATTCTCCATCGCCGCGCAATATTGCTCGATCTGGCGGAAGATCCATGGGTTTGATGGGGCGGTCCGGCCGATCATTACTGCATCGCAAGCGGTCTGTGTGACCATGGCGCAGGCGTCTTCGGGGCTGCGGATGTCGCCGTTGCCGATTACTGGAATCTTTACGGCGTCTTTGACCGCGGCGATCCATTCCCAGCGCGCCTGGCCGCTATAGCCCTGCTCGCGGGTGCGAGCGTGCAGCGCTACTGCTGCCAGGCCGCAACTCTCGGCCATCCTGGCGAGTTCCACGCATACGATTTCGTCGTCGCTCCATCCGGCGCGGAATTTTACGGTGAAGGGAATCGTCACCGCCGCCCGCACGGCCTCGAAGATTTTTCCAATTGCCGGCAAGTCGCGCAGCAACCCCGATCCTCCGTTGCACTTCACTACTTTCTTTGCGGGACATCCCAGGTTCAAATCCACGAGATCGAAGCCGAGACCCTCGACCATGCGGGCGGCCTCTGCCATTACCTGCGGATTGCTGCCGAAGAGCTGGGCCGAAATCGGGTGCTCGTCTTCGTAGAAGTGCAGATAGCGTTTGGCCTTCTGGTCTTTCTTGCGGAGCACGCCATCTGCGGAGGTGAACTCGGTCATGATCAGGCCGCATCCGCCGAGGTTTCGGATGAAGCGGCGGAAAACGGTGTCGGTGACGCCGGCCATGGGGGCTAGGACGGTTGCGGGAGTGATTTGGACTCCGCCTATGGAAAGGCTTGTGGGGACTGGCTTCACGGGTGCTGCATCGCGGGCAAGAGTGCCCGCGCCACACTTGCCTTGCCCACCCGAGCCGTCCGCGTTGTCCCAGAACTTTTTCACAGTTTTATTCTACTTGGCCCTGCAAAACGAAAGCCCCCGCGTTACGCGAGGGCCTTATTCCTGATAACCGGTTAACCGGCAGCGGTCACTTCTTGGCCGGAGCAGCGGCGGCGGGCGCGGCTGGCTCCTTTTTCGCGTACTTGCGGCGGAAACGCTCTACGCGTCCGGCGGTGTCCATCAGCTTCTGCTTGCCGGTGAAAAAAGGATGACAGGCGGAGCAGATTTCTACGCTGATGTCGCCCTTGTGGCTGGACCGGGTAACAAATGCGTTACCGCAGGCACAATGCACGCGCACTTCGTTGTAAGCGGGATGAATAGCTGGCTTCATATGGGTTCCAATCTTGATCCGAACCATTAGATTCTACCGGAACGGCGCGGGATTCAGCAATCTGGAACCGGGCGTCGGACCTCGGACGTCGGACTTCAGACTTCGGGCGCCAGACTTCGGTTCGGGCCGTGGCTGCGGTTTAGGGTCTGAGGGCTGAGGTCCGACGTCTGACGTCTGTTCTTAGAATCTGAACTGATACGAGACCTTTACGAAAAACTGGCGGCTGTCGTTGATGTAGCCCCGGGTCGTATTGAACACGCCTGCTCCCGGGACAACATTTAGATTCTGCAGATCGCTGTTGTATCCCACGTAGATTGCCGTGCCGGGATGCACCAGGTAGGTGATCAGGAAGTCGCCATTGAACTGTTTCGAAGTCGGCAGAAAAGTGTAAGAGGCCGCTGTCCCCGGCGTGTTGGCCAGCAAAGAGTTGTACTGCAGAATCACCCGCAGGGAAAGTTGCGGGGTGAATTGCCAGTTCCACTTGCTGCGCACAATGTGATTGTTGAAGATGCCGTGGCCGGTGCCGATCGTCCGCAGACGCTCGAAGAGATAAGTATTCTCGACCTTCAGCGGTTTCAGGGGACGGATTGTAAGGGTTCCGTTCGCCGTATCCTGCCGGGCCAGAAACGGAGCCATGTTCGATGGAGGCACAAAGTTCACTCCGTCTCCCCAGTGATACCCGGCCCCTACCGTAACCTTCGGAAAGTAGCTGGTTTGGACGGAAGCTCTACTGCCGTGTTCGTGATAGTCCTGATTGTGGGTGAGGGTGAAAAAATCCTGCGGCCGCAGCCGCTCCCGCAACTCCTCATAAGGAAAGAGATAAATAAACGTCTGCCCGCGCCCCTGAATCGCCAGATACGGAGAGTAGTCGGTGTCGAGCCGGGTGCCCTCGTGGTCGAAAACGTAACGTTGGACAAGGGATGGTCCCCAATCCAAGACCCAGCCCTTTTTCGGACGGAAACGGTAATCCACCGTCTGGAAGAGTTCGCGAATGTCAGTGCGGTTCACGAATCCAGGCACCGTAACGAACCCTGGACTGATATCGTCATAGATTCCCTCGTAGGAAAAGTGCAGCCCGTCCCTTTTCAAATCGAGCCGGTCGGCGGGACCGGCGCGGTAACTGCCGCCCAGGTTGCTGGAGCTTACCACCGCCTGACCTTCCAGCGTCCAGTTGGCGTTGAACTTCAGGCGCGTATCGAGACCACCGATGCGGTTGAACTGGTGCGCCGCGGGATATTCCCAGTTGGTGTAGATGGCTCCGATGCTCGACTGGTTGAAGATGTCCCGGCTGGCGCGCGCAACGGTGATGTAAGAGCGTGTACCCGACAGCGGACTGGAGTCCGGCACAATCAACCCAGGGCTCCGGTCATCCGTCGCCATCACCCCTGCTGAATACGGGCCGGCTTTGCCCGTCAAGCGAATTCCTGCCGATGGGTCTCCGATGCTGCGGGTGAAAAACAAATCCAGCGGTGTGCGGAAGTAATCTTCGTTCTCCAGAAAGAATGGGCGCTTCTCCGGAAAGTACACGGCGAAGCGCTGGTTCACGGTGATCTGGGGATCCTCGGACTCAACCTGGCTGAAGTCGGGATTCGCCGTCATGTCCACCACGAAGTGATCGTGAATCACGAACTTCGCGTCCATGCCGGGCTCGCCCTGCGCTACAGCGTGCTGAAAATAGGGGTGGCTCGGGTCACGCGTATCCAGTGCCCGGAATCCCCGCATCACCCCGTAAGGAATCAGCTCGACGCTGCGTCCCGGCGAGATTCCCTCGAGGCCTTTCAGGGTTGCCGCCTGTCCCAGCCTTCCCTGTAGCTTGTAAGAGATGTGAGGCCAGAATGAGTCCTCGTTGTCGCGCACGATGCCGCGATACAAAATGATTCCCCACTCCTGTTGCTGCGCCGCGGGGAAGCGCAGGCTCTTGAATGGAATTGAGATCAGCACCACGTATCCGCGATCGGTCACCTTGCCCCGGGAGTCCCACACCGTATCAAACGATACGTCCCAGTTGCCGCTGGTCTGTTCCTCGCGCGCCGCCTCGGTCCAGATCGCGTCCCACTGCACCCCCAAGGGCGTGGTTTGGAACGCATAGGCACGCCGGCGGTCGTGAAAGGTGTCGAGCATCACCTCGACTTCGTCGTCGTCGTAGATGTCCTCCCGCCGCGACATCCTGGCCCGCACCTTCTTTGGATCATCGAAGCACACGAAGACTACGTAGAGATTTTTCTCGTCGTAACCGAGATAGGCTTCAGTCGGCTCCGACACCTTCTGGCCGTCATGCGGATTCCGCTGCACGAAGCCCGAAACTTTTGCCATCTGCAGCGCAACTTCTCCTTGCGGCTTCATACTGAGGAAGTCTTCCAGCGCGGGAGCACGGAAGAGCTTTGGAATCGTCAGGGACGGAGGCTCCAGCGCGGGTTTTGGCGCCGGGTGCCCTTCTGGATTTTTGATCGCAGGTTCGGGCAACTGAGCGGACGGTGATGGGTTCTGGGGAGATGGCTCGGGTTTCTGTCCCGGAAGCGTGGGATTGGTTTCCGGTGGCGGGGGAGGGTTCTGCGGGGTCGTTTGCTGGGTGGGATTCTGTTCGGGGCTCGACGGTTTGGAGTCTTGTGCGGGTGGCGTGGAGTTCTGCCGCAGAACAGCGGCCGGTAGTGGTGCGGACCACGCCCACTGGACTGCTCCTGAAAGCGCCAGAGCAGCCACAAGCAGAAATCTCACAAGTTCTTTCAGTGGAAGAGCTTTGCCTCGCACAGAACGCAAAACACCCTCGCGGCTCCTCGCTCCCCCTCCGACCGAGGAATCCTGCAAGATACACTACCAAGAAGCAATACAAAACAGAAAAGCGATGTTGTGAGGTTTACCGTACGACACAATGGTCCGTTACCACCCATAGTAAGGACCGTTTGGAGCTTTCCTTTCGGCGGGATGATTTCTCCCGTTGCACCTGCGGGCCGTGGGAGGATTTGCAATCGAATGAATAGCTTGCACGTTTGCTGGACATCCGTGCTCCGATTCCAAATGACTTACATGTTTTAGCTGCTTGCTGCGGATTTTCTCGGCCTTGATTTGCCCTTATCTGATTTGAACCAGATCTTCTGCGGCGGGTGCCACCGAGGGGGCGGGATACTGCGGGGCGCGCCACGCATCGAAGATCGAAACCTGGTGCACGCATGAAACCGTGCAGTGCGGCGCGCAGGATTTTTCCGTGAGGTACTCGCGGCGGATATCGTCCCGGCTGTAGGTTGCGAGCGGAACTGCCGGGTAGCCGCGCTGCTGTGAGCAGTAATGAACTAAGCCGTCTTCGCAGATGTAGAGATAGCGTGCGCCGGCGCGGCAACGCCAGTCGTTTGCCAGGCCCTGCGCGATGTTGTCCTGGAAAGCATTGATGCGGGTAAAGCTCTGCTTTTCGAGCGACTTCATCTCGTGGTAGATGCGGCGCTCTTCGTCGCCGAGCGGCTGCAACTGGCCACTGCCATCGTGGATGATGCCGATGGTCGAGCTAAAACCCAGTTCAATGGCGCGCTTGCCGATGGTCAGCGCGTCCTGCGGGTTACTGACGCCTCCTCCAACCACGGAGTTGATGTTCACATGAAAGTCGGCGTGCTCGGAAAGCCACTGCAACTTCTTGTCGAGGACTTTCAGACTTTTCTTGGACACTTCGTCCGGATTGACGTTGTCGATGGAGATCTGCAGCCACTCCAGCCCAGCGCGATTAAGGCGCTGAATGCGCTCCGCCACCAGAAAATAACCATTGGTGATTAATCCGGCGATCATGCCGTTCGAGCGGATGCGGCGGATTATGTCGTCCAGCTCGGGATGCAGCAGCGGTTCGCCACCGGAGATCGTAACCACCGCCGTCCCCAATGCGCCCAGCTTGTCGATCCGCCGAAACATTTCTTCCGTCGGCACGGGCTGCGAGAAATCGTCGAACTCATTGCAGTAAGTGCAGGCCAGGTTGCAGCGGCGAACTGGGATGATGTGCGCCAGCAGCGGATGATCGGTAGAGGCAAACGCGCGCGCGGCCATGCTCGCTCCGCGCAGGTTGCGGTGGAGCGCCTTCCAGCGGCGGCGAAGAGTTTTGGGACGAATGAACATGTCTGGAATTATTCTTCTATTACAGCACAGAGTGTGCCTAGGCGGGGGTTGGCAACAGCGTTCGGGAGATTTCGTGGGATGAATGGGGCCATAAGACCTTGGAACCGAGACCACTCTAACGCACTCCGCTTCCTTATTCACTTAACGGCATCGTCATCGAACAAGCCTGATTTGAACAGTCTCTCAATGAACCCGTTGAAGTTCGTCGCGAGTGCCCGCACTTTGCTCAGTTCCATTGCAATGAATGGCACCAAGACGATCTGTTCCCCGTCAGAGCGTTTGTCGAACGCAAAGGCTTCACTTCCACCATCGGACCCGAAGAGAAACAGGCCCGGAGCGAAATCAGCGACCTTGTAGCCTTCATTCCTTTCCGCGAGTTCCTCCAGTCGCCAGAGAGTGGCGTAGTTCGTGCCGATAAATCCTTCTCCGCCGTTCGATTGCATCAGAAAGGCTACGTAGTCCTCAGGCAGGCGCATGCCGGACTTAGCCTCAAACCGATGGATAGCGTCAGCGCTCGCTGGAGGATTGACATTGAAAGTCGCGAGCAGCTTCTTGTCGACAAGCTTCATAACGGTTGTGATCGCCTTCAGATTTAGTCTACTTGATGAACTTGCGCGGGTTCCTTTTGCGGACCGAGTTCGTGACCAGCTTCTTGAAGAACTTGCTGGGCAACTCCGACGTACTCTTCCTGCACTAGCACGTAGTCCGTCTCGTAGGTCGAGATGGCGAAGACGGGCACGCGATTGTTCGAGAGCGGCTCGATGAACGAGAGTAGTACTCCGGTTTGCGAGAAGGGAAATGGGCCTTCAAGTTTTAGGCAAATCCAGCGCGGGCCGGGATCGACGTCTTGCGGGATGTTTGCGGCCTCGCAGACGATTGAAAGTTCGTCAGCCGTGCGGGTGATCGAGGTGAAGTCACCTTTCGTGGCCCAGGTGGGGATGGGCGCATCGTGAGCGAGGCGGACGATGGCATAGGGGCCGGGAAGTTGGCGGAATTTTAGGCGGAGACGTTCGGGGCGTTCGTCTTCGGATTTCGCGGGGCGCATGGTTTGACAATATAGATTAAACCGAATTCTTCGATAGGTTCCTGGAGCTTGATACAACTTCGACGTGGATAGATTTCGGGGGCAAGGCCTGCCCTGAGCTTGCCGAAGGGAGTGCCCGCGCCACAAGCGCTTCGCTTGCTCGGCTGGACGGGCGAGGCGCCCGTCCCTACGTGGAACGTTCAGCCCTCTACGGCTTTGCGCAATGCGGCTCTGGCCAGCAGGCGCGTGGAATCCAGCATGGGCAGAGAGGACGACTCTGGCGTCATTAGTAGCGGGATTTCGGTGCAACCCATCACTATCGCGTCGCAACCTTCGTCTTTCAGGGTGCGGATGACTTCGGTGAGATAGGCCTGAGTGCGAGGCAGGAACTGGCCGTTGACCAGTTCGTCGAAGATGATGCGGTGAATACGTTCGCGCTGACCGGCTTGGGGAATGCGGTGATCGATGCCGGCGGCTTTTAGTTTTTCGCGATAAACCGGGCCTTCCATCAGCGACCGCGTACCCAAAACGCCGAGGCGCTTGTAGTTATGACGCTTGGCTTCACTGGCGACTTCGACTGCAATGTGTAGCCAGGGGCGCGGCGAGCGGTGCTCGCCAGATCAAAGGCCTGGTGAACGGTGTTGACCGGGGCAATCAGGAAATCCGCGCCCGCCTTGGCCAGTTTTTCCGCGGAAGTGAGCATAAGTTCAGCAACACCTGGCCAGTCATTCGCCTCAATGCATTTCACATATGCGGCAAAGGGATGGCCGTGCATCGAGATTTCCGGATGATTGTGCGGCCCGAGGAGGTCGGTGCCTTCGAGGCAAATGGTCCGATAGCAGAGGGTGGCACCTTCCGCGCTGCATGCGACGATGCCGATGTGTTGGGGCACAGTTCAGTTCTCAGTTCTCAGACTCGGGCCAGTTTCAGCTTTTGATTGTAGCTGGAGCGGCCGCGTATGGGCTGGCGGCCCGGTAGCGCTTTTCGAACTCTTCGCGGGTGCAGAGAGTCTTCATGTCAACGATGCGATCGACGGCCAGGATGCCCTCGAGATGATCGATTTCGTGCTGCAGGAGTTCGGAAAGATTGCGGTCGTCTCCAACTTGCAGTTCGTGCCATTCGGCGTGAAGGTCCTGGGAGCGGATGGTGATTTCGCGGTGCCGTTCGACCTGCATAAAGATCGACAGGAAGCTGAGGCCCGCGTCCCAGACGACGATCTTCTCCGCGCTGCGCTCGATAATTTCCGGATTCACAAGAGGCCAGGGTTCGGCGCCGGGCAATTGCAGGAAGATTACTTTCAGGCTGACGCCAAGCTGTGGCGCTGCGATGCCGCGACCGTAACCGGTGGTGCTGCGCCAGTGGGCGAGCGTATCGCCGAGATCCTGGACCAGTCTCCCAATTTGCGGCGCGGAAGGGTCCTCGACCGGTAGGGCAATCTCGCGCAATCGTGGGTCGCCGAGTTGGAGGACAGTTTTTACCGGCATGTTCTCTTAGCGGGCGATGGCGGCATCAAAGAGATTGAGGAATTCCAGCTTCTTTTCTGCTGGCAGGAACGAGGCCTCGAAGGAATTGCGGGCGAGCTCGCGCAAGTGTTCGTCGGTGAAGCCGAAGTTTTGCTGCGCTATTTGGTATTCGCGCGACAACGTCGTACCGAACATGGCGGGATCGTCGGTGTTGAGCGTAATCATGAGGCCGTGGTCAAAATATTGTTTTACCGGATGCTCAGCGACGGCCTTGCAGCAGCCGGTGCGCAGGTTGCTGGTAATGCAGATTTCGATGGGAACCTGACGCTGGGCCAGCTCTTCCAGGAGATCAGGATCTTGCGCTGCGGTCAGGCCGTGGCCGATGCGTTCGGCGCGGAGGTTGATCGCTCCCCAGATAGATTCAGGGCCGCCGGTCTCTCCGGCGTGCGCGGTCAGACGCAGACCGTTGTCGGCGGCATAAGAATAGGGATCGCGAAAAAGTTCGGGCGGGGACTTCTGTTCGTCGCCGCCGATTCCGACGGCGACTACATTGCGGTCGCGGTAGCGGACGGCCAGCTCAAACACTTTTTGCGCGGCTTCGACTCCAAACTGGCGGACGGCGTCGAAGATCCACAGCAACGAGATGCCGAAGTCGCGCTCGCCGCGCTGCCGGCCGCGTTCCAGGCCTTCGAAAATCGCGGGGAAATCCTGATTACGCCACAGGCAGACGCCGGCGGAGATGTAGGCCTCAGCGTGAAGAATGTTGTCCTCTTTCAATTGCTGCATGAGGCGGTAGGTGATGAGCTCGTAATCTTCGGGCGTGCGCAGGTGCTCGGTGACCGCTTTGAACGCCATGAGAAAGCCGCTGAAGTCTGCATAGCGGTAGAGTTTTTCTATTTCGGCGAGCGAACCGGGCTGTCCGTGGCGCTGTTTCAGTTCCAACAGTGTGGCGGCGTCGATGGCGCCCTCGAGATGCAAATGCAGCTCGGCCTTGGGGAGAAGGCGAATGAAACTGTTCGGCGGCCGCTCAGGAGCAGGGGTCACATCTTGATTGTAGATTCTTGCGGGGAGATTTGCGAGGGAGGGCTGTCAGCTTCCGCCGTCAGCCACGGGCAGACGCTTTGTCTTGGGAACAACAAGACGCGGAGAAAGCTGAGAGTTGAATCGTTGTGGAGACACCTTTCGGAGCCGGTGCTGCTGCACGCTGACATGGGGTCCTTCGACTGCGCGGAGCGATTCGCCTTGCTCATCGCTCTACTCCGCTCAGGATGACAAGGTATCTCCCCTGATAGCTGACAGCTACTTCTTGGCGAACTCGCTGCGGTGGCGGCTGTAGAAGAGGTAAATCAGCAGGCCCAATCCGAGCCAGATTACGAAACGCAGCCAGGTGATGACGGTGAGGCCGGTCATCAGGCCGCCGCAGAGAATGATTGAGATCAGCGGGAACCAGGGCACCAGCGGCACTCGGAAGACGCGCTTGCGGTCGGGCTGGGTGCGGCGCAGGATAATCACGCCGAGCGAGACTAGGGCGAAGGCGAAGAGGGTGCCGATGTTGGAAAGGTCGGCGGCGTCGCTGATGGCGAAGATTCCTGCGGGGATGCCGACGGCGAATCCCGCAATCCAGGTTGACCAGTGCGGAGTCTTGAATCGGGGGTGGATTTTCGAGAAGAATCGCGGAAAGAGTCCGTCGCGCGACATCGCATACCAGATTCTTGCCTGGCCGTATTGGAAGACCAAGAGCGACGAGATCATGCCCGTGAGCGCGCCGATTACGATGATGGAGCGCGACCAGCGGCTGGCGCCGAGATGTTGCAGAGCGTAGGCCACGGGAGCCTGGGCAGCCTCTCCAGAGACGAACGTCGTGTACTTCATCATGCCCAACAAGACGATGGAGACGCCGACATAGAGAATCGTGCAAACGATCAGCGAGGCGATGATGCCGATCGGCAAGTCACGTTGTGGGTTGCGCGATTCCTCCGCCGCGGTGGAAACGGAATCAAATCCGATGTAGGTGAAGAAAACGATGGCGCCTCCGGTGACGACGCCGCCGAACCCTGAGGGCGCGAAAGGCTTCCAGTTGCTGGGGTTGACCAGCGCGCCGCCGACGACGAGGAATGTCAGAATGGCGCCGATCTTGATGGCGACCATGACGTTGTTGGCTTCGGCCGACTCGCGTATGCCGCGCACCAGCAATACAGTCAGGATGAAGATGATGACGAAGGCGGGAACATTGAAGTAAGAGCCCGTCCAATGGCCGGATTCCCAAACCGGGGTGGACCACTTGTCGGGCAAGTGCAGGCCGAAGGATTCCAGTTGTGCTTTGGTGTAAGCGGCAAAGCCAATGGCGACCACCACGTTGCTGACTACGTATTCCAGGATAAGATCCCACCCGATGATCCAGGCGAAAATTTCTCCCAGTGTGGCGTACGAATACGTATAGGCGCTCCCGGCTATGGGGATCATCGAGGCCAGTTCGGCATAGCAGAGTCCGGCAAAGCTGCAAGCCAGCGCGACCAGGAAAAACGAGATCGCGATGGAGGGGCCGGCCGGCGGGCGTCCATGCATGAGAATTTGCGATGTGCTGCCTCCACGCAGGAAGTTCACGATGATGTCGAGCACCTGGGCGTGAAGAATGGACGGAGCCTGGAAGTATTCTCCGGCAGCAGCGGTCCCGGTGAGCACAAAAATGCCGGAACCGATCACGGCGCCGATGCCCAGCGCTGTCAGCGACCAGGGCCCGAGCGTTTTTTGCAGACGCTGTCCGGGCGTCTCCGATTCGGAGATCAGCTTATCGATAGATTTGCAGCAGAAAAGCTGGTTGGCGGAAGTGCGGACGGTGGCAGCGGGTTCCGTGGATGGTTGCGACAAAGCGGTTGTTGTCTCCTGAGACCGTGCACTCACCGTCAGCACTCAGCATTTAGCCGGTATGAATTCCTCTCACAGAAGGAAACATCCCGGCCAAATGCCAAGTGCCTATTTGCTGTCTTACCGTTTCGCCTGACCGCGAGCCAACTTCTTTACCTTGGGCTTCTTCGAGCCGCGCGGATAATCGCGAGGCTTGAGCGGGTTTTCCACTTTCCGTTTCTTGCGTGCAGTACGTTTGGCTTTCTTGCGGTCTTCTTTGCTGAGTTTCGTTGTATTTGCCATGAGTGCTTTCTTGGACCTAGTAAATTTGGTAATTGTGCAATTTAGTAATTTGGTAATTTGAAACCCTGGAATGTCTATTCCGGTGAATCAAAATTACCCAATTACTCAATTTCCCAATTACTCAATCGCCCTACGCGCGCTCCAGCTGGGCATACTTCTCCACCAGTTTCTTCAAGCCGAAGCGTGGAAATTGTACAGTAATCTTGGCTTCTTCGCCTTCTCCTTCGCGTTGATACACCGTGCCTTCTCCGTATTTGGGGTGGCGGACCTTTTGTCCGGGGCGGAAACCGCGCTTGCCGGTGGGCTCTTCTACGGGCGTTTTGGGGACGGTGAACTTCTTGCCGCGGCTGGCGAAAAACTCGGCGATGTTCTCGATGGAGTTGTAGGGCCTCGCGGCAGCTGTCGGTTTTTGGCGGCTCGAGTTGCCCGCACGAGGGTTCGAGCTTGCGCTCTGGTCTTCGTCTTCGTAGGAGTAGTGGACATCCCCGGCATCGTGGGGTGCGGGGCTTCGCCCCGCTGGACGGGCGAGGGCGCCCGTCCCCACACGAGCACTCGCGGTGCTTCGGCGCCTTCCTAACTCTTCGATCAGAGGGGCGGGGACTTCTTCTAGAAATCTTGAGGGCACGCTGGCTTCCGGGAGGTCGGTTCCGTATCTGCGGCGGTAGACGGCGCGGGTGAGAATCAGTTGGTCCATGGCGCGGGTCATGCCGACGTAGCAGAGGCGACGCTCTTCTTCGACCTCGTCGGGTTGCAGCATGGTACGTGAATGCGGGAAGAGTCCTTCTTCCAGGCCACTGAGGAATACCAGGGGAAACTCCAGGCCCTTTGCTGCATGCAGACTCATGAGCGTGATTTGCGCGCGCTCGTCGTAATCGTCCACGTCGCTGACCAGGGCGGCATGGTCGAGGAACTGGTCGAGGGTTTCGGCACGGTCGCGGGAGTCCATGGCGGCGTTGACCAGCTCGCGTAGATTCTCGATGCGGGAGTAGGCCTCGGGCGTGTCCTCTTCTTCGAGTTGCTTGATATAGCCGGTGCGGTCGATCAGGAATTTCAGGATGTCGGCGGTGGAGACGGTGGGCGCGAGAAACGTGTCGGACGGTTCGGCAGCAGTAGCATCCTGCGGAGTTTCCACTGAACCGTTTGTCTGCTCTGAGGCCGGGGCGACGGTGGCACTATCATCGGCAGCCTCGCCTCCTGTATAGGCTCCGCCGAAATCGAAGGCTGTGGGATCGAATTCAATCGGATCGAACTCGGTCGCGTCTTCCCGCTGCGATTCCTCCGGCGAAGACTGCGGGGCTTCGCCCCGCTGGACAGCCCCTTCGACTTCGCTCAGGGCAGGCTTGGGCGGCTGTCCCCACATGGGCTGTGGCGATTCAGGCATTTGCGCGGGCGAGTCGCCCGCGCCCACACTTTCTTCCAGTTGCTCCACAAACGTTCCCGCCAGCATGGCGCGCGCGTCTTCTATCAACTGCTGGAAACTCTTTAGCGCGGCGAGGGCGCGCTGCGGCAGGAGTTGACGGCGGATGGCCTCGCCGATCGCGCCCCATAATGAAAGCCCCGTTTCGAGCGCGAGCCGTTCGATCATATCAATCGTGCCCTTGCCGATGCCGCGCGTGGGAGTATTAATTACGCGGAGAAGTGAGATCGAGTCATCCGGATTGAGGATGACTTTCAGGTACGAGATCAGATCTTTAATCTCGGCGCGTTCGTAAAATGAGAAGCCTCCCACCACGTGGTATTTCAGGCCGTAGCGCCGCATGGCTTCTTCAAACAGGCGGGACTGCGAATTAGTGCGGTAGAGCACCGCGGCGCGTCCCGTTTCACCGTGTTGTGCGGCTTCGCGCAGATACTTGGCAACGTGGTCGGCGGCGAAGAGCGCCTCGTTCTCGCCGTCGGGAGCTTCGTAGTAGCCGATCCGGGTGCCCCCTTGGCGTGAGGTCCAAAGATTCTTGCCTTTGCGGCGGACATTGTTGGCGACCACGGCCGACGCGGCTTGCAAGATATTTTGTGTGGAGCGATAGTTCTGCTCGAGGCGAATGATTTTGGCTTCGGGAAAATCTTTTTCGAATTCGAGGATGTTGCGGATGTCGGCACCGCGCCAGGAATAGATCGACTGGTCTTCGTCGCCGACGGCGCACACATTGTGCCGCGTTCCGGCCAGCATAAGCATGAGTTCGTACTGCGGGCGGTTGGTGTCCTGATATTCGTCGATGAGCAGATATTGGAAACGGCGGTTGTAATACTCACGAACCGAGGGGACGGACTTCAGTAGGCGAACAGCTTCGAGCAGCAGGTCATCGAAGTCGAGGGCATTGGCCTTACGCAGCTCTTTGCGATACTCCTCGAAAAGATGCGCGATCTTCTCTGTCTTGGGATCCGCGGACTGCAAGTAAAGTTCCTGCGGATCGAGCATGTGATTTTTTGCCCAGGAGATGCGAGACAGGACGGTGCGTGGGGTGAGTTGTTTATCGTCGAGCCCGAGGCGCCTCATCACCGACTTGACCACGGACTGCTGGTCGCTTTCGTCGTAAATAACGAAGTTTTTGGTGTGGCCGATGGGCGGCTGGCCGGGCGTGGTTGAAGGGATCCGCAGCGCTTCGATATCGCGGCGAAGCGTGCGCACGCAAAAAGAATGGAACGTTGAGATGACGGGCTTGGCAATGCTCAGGCCCCCGGTGAGTTTCTGTACGCGCTCGCCCATTTCGGCTGCCGCTTTGTTGGTGAAGGTCATCGCCAGAATGGATTCCGGCATCACCCCCATATGCTCGATCAGGTAGGCAATGCGGTAGGTGATGACCCGCGTCTTCCCGCTGCCGGCGCCGGCGAGAATAAGCACTGGGCCTTCCGTAGTTTCGACGGCCTCGCGCTGCTCCGGGTTGAGTTGATCGAGAAAAGACAATGCGGAAGTGGCTCCGGGTTGATGATTTAATTTTACAGGAATGGGATTTGACCCATGACCGGACGATTTCCAATTGTCGTATTTCGACCGTAACGAAGGGACCCAGAAATGCGCGAACCGCTTCGCGGCTGGAGCCGTTTGCGGGCCGGAAGCACAGACTGCCTGAGTATGGTAAAGAACCGTGATGGCTGTCTGTGATGAAAGTCCGAAAATCCACAGTAACCGGATCACTGCTTACATCGTCACGATCTGATCTGCTCAGTAATCCGCGCCGCCCGCGTCGCCTTGCACTTCCCGCAAGGGCAGACTTCGCGCAGGAAGTGCCAGGAATAAATGCCCAGGTCGTGGCCGTCGTTCCATTTGAACTTGATGGCGTATTTGCCGATGCCTTCGGCGGAGAGCGGCTTGGCCTTCTCTTTAAACATGGGTAGCGCGCCGGGTGCAGGCTTTGGAGGTTCACCGGGCTGGCGTCCGGATTTGTCACGTTCTTCGTTGCACAGCGCGCAGGGGCAGGCGTCACGGAGATAGACGAAGGCGTAGTGCGACACGTGGCCGTCGTTCCACTCGATATCCACGCCCGCGCCGGTGGTAAGGTTCACTTTTACCGACTTGGGGTCCGTGGCCGCAGTGGGCGCCTGGAGCGGGGACTGCATGCTTAAGTATCGCACACGGTGACGGCTTGTCACGGCCGCAGGCGGCTTCAGATGACGCGTCTTTCGTGCTGCGCATCTACGGGTTCTTCAGTTTCGCATTTTTGCCGTGGGACCAGGAGAACCGTCGGCCAATAATGCATTTCACGATCAGGTGGTCCGTGGAGTGGGTAGCGCCGATGCCGATTCCACTGAGCGTCTACGCTCGCGGCATATTTGAGCCATGCTGGAAGTGATATTGCAGAATCCTCGCGGCTAGCGCGGGATGCACTGTTCCGCCATTCGGCGTTACAGTGCGGACGACCTCGCCGCGGCATACAACCTCCGTTGCCGAAAGACCGGCAATCTCCGCCGGCAATACAAGATTGATCTCCAGTTGCGCACTCGGCTGAAGTAATTCATCTGCCTGAAAAAGCATGCCGGAACGGCTGATATTTTCCGTTGTACCGTCGTGCCAGTTTTGTTCACCAAGGCGGCGGTAACGTAGGGGCAAGTGAAGGTGGAATCGTTGGGCGCGGGAAGGCGGGGACTGTTCCCGTCCTTGCACCGCATTGCGGTGTTGAGCGGATTGAGCGGACATGACGACCTCCGGGGGAATTGGGCTTGCATCGAGCACTTCGCGGACTTTGTCTTTCAGGTCGCGAAGGTTGAAGGGCTTCTGAAGCAGGCGAACGCCTGCGTCCAGCGTGCCGTTGTGACCGATCACATTTTCGGTGTAACCGGACATGTAGAGCACCTTCACGTTGGGACGCATCTCCGAGACGCGCTGTGCCAGTTCGCGTCCGTTCATGCCGGGCATGATGACATCGGTGAGCAGTAGATGGATGACGCCCTCGTGGGCAACGACAATCTGCATCGCGACCGCGCCATCGGCTGCCTCGATCACTTTGTACCCCTGTTTTTCGAGGAACTGACGGGCGAGATACCGCAAGTTGGCCTCGTCTTCGACCACCAGAATCGTCTCAGTGCCCGGCTCCGCTTTGGCGGCGGCGATGGGCGCGGGAACGTGAACCGTGCTCTCCCCGACCGCCGCGACTCGAGGCAAATAGATTCTGAACGTCGTCCCTTTCCCTGGTTCGCTGTCAACGAAGATATAGCCTCCACTCTGCTTTACGATTCCGTAGACGGTGGACAATCCCAGCCCCGTACCCTTCGGTCCCTTGGTGGTGAAGAAAGGTTCGAAGATGTGCGACTGGGTCTCGGCGTCCATACCCGCGCCGGTGTCGCTAATGGCCAGAGCCACATAATCCCCAGGCTGGACCGGGGAGTGAAGGCGTGCATACTCCTCATCCAATGTAACGTTGGATGTCTCGAGGGTGAGCTTTCCGCCTGAGGGCATGGCATCACGCGCGTTGACGGCGAGGTTCATGATGACCTGCTCAATCTGTCCCGAGTCAGCCCGGACTGCACCGAGCGTTGCGCCGGGTATCATGACTAGATCAATATCTTCGCCGATCATGCGCGTCAGCATTTTGAGGTTTTCCGTGACCACGCCGTTGAGGTCAAGAATGCTGGGCGCCAGCATCTGTTTGCGGCTGAAGGCCAGCAACTGGCGAGTCAGCGAGGAGGCGCGCCCGGCAGCGCTGGCAATTTCCTGTGCCGGACCACGGAGTGCGGGCTCGGGACCCAGACGCTCGAGAAGGAATTCTGAGTAACCGGAAATCACCATCAGCAGGTTATTGAAGTCGTGGGCAATGCCGCCGGCGAGACGGCCGACGGCTTCCATCTTCTGTGACTGGCGCAGTTGTTGCTCAAGAGCCCGGCGCTCGGTCACATCCTCGGTGAAGAGTTCGAAGACCGTGCCCTCGTCGCTGTTGGAGACGAAGCGCCCGGAGATACGGACGACCGTGGTGGTGCCATCTTTCCGTTTCCACTCCGCGGTCAGACCGTTGAATGGCATTCCGGAGCGAAGATAGTCGGCCAGGTCAAACCACTGCTGCGAGTCGGCATAAAGGCCGCCGAGATGGTGGCCCACAAGTTCGGCGGAAGAGGGATAGCCGAGCATTACCTGGAGGAAAGGGTTAGCATCCAGTATCTTGCCGCTGGAATCGCAGCGGCAGATGCCGTAGGGGGCGTTGGTCACCAGTGAGCGGCAGTTTAATTCGGAGAGGCGCAGGCTCTCCTGCGCGGCCCGTAGAGCGGCGTTGAACCAGCAAATAAGAAGTGCGACAGACACGAACAATGCCAGCCGGATGATCGAAGTGCGATACTGCTCCGGCGTGTGTTGGCCGGTGAGCGAGAAGTATGCGCCGACGGTTAGCGCGAATGAGGTCGCCACCAGGCCCGGTTTCCATCCTCCGTACCAGGCGCTTACCATGACGGCGACGCCAAATAAAGCGAGGCGGCTCTCCGCGACATTGGCCAGCAAAAGCGTGGGGATCAACGCTAGCGTTGTGCTGAGTAAGGCGACGCCATAACGCAAAATGGGCGCACGGGCGGGCGGAATGCGGAGTAGAGGGGGGAGTACTCGCATATGAATCGATGGTAGTTTGAAAAAGAGAAAGCTGCGAGTTACAGGAGTACATTTCTGATTCGCGAACGGAACGATTTGGAGGGGAAATTGTTTTCCTGGAACCGTGGCCGGAAGGACAATGCACCTGCTGGAGATAGGTCGCCTATGAGCTATTGGCCGGAAGCGCGGAAATGTGAACGCAAGGCTGGCATCGTCGGCGGCGCATCAAGAGAGTAACGGGGGAATATGAACATTGGCCTATTTGGCGGGACATTCGATCCTGTGCATCGCGGACATACAGCACTAGCGCGGGCTGCGGTCGAACAGTACAAGCTCAGCCGGGTTCACTTTGTTCCGGCAAATATTCCTCCGCATAAACAGCGGCAGGAACTTTCACCGTTTCCTCATCGATTTGCCATGCTCGCTCTGGCAACGGCGCAGGAGAAGGCGTTCGTCCCTTCACTGTTGGAATCGCCCGAGGAACCGGTCCCCGGAGCGCGAAAAGACCGCGCCGCGAAGCCGAATTACACGATCGATACAGTACGGCGACTAAAGCAGTCGCTCAAGAAAAGCGACAAGCTTTTTCTCTTGCTCGGAATTGATGCCTTCGCCGACATTGCCAAGTGGCATCAGGCCGAGGCTCTGTTTCGCGAATGCGAATTCATCGTGGCCAGCCGCCCGGGCTATTCTCTGGCTGACGTGGCCAATGCGCTGCCTGAGAGTCTGCGCCCTCGAGCGGAAGTGACCAGACCGTTTCAGAAACAGGCCGCGACGGGGGATCTGATGTTGCCGGGGGTTGCGATCCATCTGCTTGGCGAAGTACATCAGCCAGTTTCGGCGACCGCGATCCGTACGGCCGCCGCTGCCGGAAAGCCGCTGCTTCGTTTTGTAGATACCTCAGTGGCCGAGTACATCAAGAAGGTGGGGTTGTATAAGGAAAGCTGAGACTTCAGACCTCGGACCTCGGACCTTGGACTTCAGACACCGGTATGCTTACTGGGTGTTGCTTTCCACAGGCTCGGTTGGGCGGCAGTAAGAGCTTCCATTTACAATCACAGGGGGGACGCTAATAGGGGGCCATCCACTTTTTTCATGAAGAAGAACGAGATAAAAAACCAAGTTACCGCCGCCATCCAAGCCTGCCTTGAGAAAAAAGCCGAAGAGCTTACCATTCTGGAAATGGAAAAGGGATCAGGAGCCTTCACCGATTACTTCGTGCTGTGCAGTGGGAGCAATCCGCGCCAGGTGCAGGCCATTGCCGACGAGGTCGAAATGCGCCTCAAGACGGCGGGCATGCCGCCTACCCACATTGAGGGCTACCGGCAAGCCGAGTGGGTCTTACTCGACTACGTGGATTTCGTGGTGCACGTATTCTCGGAAAAGGCTCGCAAATTTTATGATCTCGAGCGTTTGTGGAAAACGGCAAAACGGCTGGAGCCTGCGGAACTGAGACCGGCGCCCAAGAAGCGGAAGCCTGCCGCTGCTCCGGTGGCACGAAAAAAACAGCGGAAAGCGTAGTTAAGTTCGCTGCGCCGAGAGCCGGTTCCTTCATATGACTTCTCTTTATGATTCCCAAGCGGACTCGCGCAGTGGCTGGGGAAGTCAATATCGCCTCGTTGCCTCCGAGAAGTGGAAAGCGAAATCGGCGGCCATGGGACAGGCAGTCACGGATGCGCTGGTCGAATATGCGCAGCCGAAGACAGGGATGCGGGTGCTGGACTTGGCCAGCGGAACGGGTGAACCCGCAATCAGCCTGGCGATGTACGTGGGACCCGAGGGGCGCGTAACCGCGCTTGACCTGAGCGCGGACTTGTTGCAGATCGCCAAGGGTCGAGCCCAAGCCCGCGGACTTGAGAACCTGACCCTCCAGCAGGGCGACGCGCATATCCTGCCTTTTCCCGATAACAACTTCGACGTGGCTACCTCGCGATTCGGCGTCATGTTTTTCAGCGATCCGGTTGGAGCGTTGCGCGAGTTGCGTCGCGTTCTGCGGCCGGGAGCGCGCGCGTGTTTTCTGGCCTGGGGGACGTTCGAGCAACCGTACTGGCAGAGCATGATGGGAGTTGTTCACCGGAGTGTGGGTGGACCATTGTTGCAGCCCGGTGGGCCGGATCCCTTTCGCTTTGCCAAGCCCGGGAGCCTGTCGGCAGTTCTGCGGAGCGCCGGTTTCAGCGGAGTCGAGGAAGAAACCAGGACTCTACCTTGGAACTGGCCAGGGTCTGTAGAAGAAGTTTGGGAGCAGGCTCGAGCAGTGGCCGTTCCTTTCCGCCCCATGCTGGAACGGGTGCCGGAGGAAATGTGGCCCGCGATTCATGCGGAAGTGCATGCTGCAGTCGCGCAGTACTTTGACGGGCAGGAGGTGGCGTTTGGGGCATCGGTGGTGTTGGCTTCCGGAGCAAAGTAACGAACGGCAGGACGCTCGCGAGGATTCTATGCTGGACGTAATTGAGTCGATGCCGTGAAGATCAAAATTGTTTGGATTGGAAAGACGAAAGCACGAGCAATTGAGGAGCTGACCGCGGAGTATCTAAAGCGGATTTCACGCTATGTGCCAGTCGAAGGAATTGCGGTCCGGGACGAAACGGCATTGCTGGAAATGTGCGGCCGCTCCGGTTCAGCCAAGAGCGCGAGGACCTCGACGAGCGAAAAGTCGACCCTGGTGTTGATGGATTCACGAGGGAAGGCCCTTTCCTCAGAGGAGTTCGCGAAGTTTCTGGAGAACTATCGGGATCGGAATCCGCTGCCGCTTGTATTTGCCGTCGGCCCGGCAGACGGGTTCGGCGAGGCGTCTAAAGCTGCCACGCAGCAAACTATCTCACTCGGCAAAATCACTCTGGCCCATGAATTGGCGCGAGTGGTCCTGCTGGAGCAAATCTATCGAGCCTTCACGATTATGAAAGGTCATCCCTATCACACCGGGCACTGACGTTAGGATCGGTTCTCATTTGCACCTTTGTGTATTCCAGCGATCACGCTGGCCGCATACACTCAGCAGAGCATCGGCCGCAGGTCAGTACGAAGCCGATTTTTTTGCAATTTTATAAGGGAAGGATGTCCATGAAGAATCCGTTTGAACTTCTCCGCGCGAAAGAACAGGAGATCGTCTTGGTGAGGCGGCAGGTCGAAGCGCTGCGAATTGCCGCGAGGCTGTTGGACGAAAAGAACGAAGATGAAGACCACGTGCTGGCTGAAAGGGATCGGCCGGGAAGGCCAGTGAAGTTGCCGTAGGATCTCGGCGGGACGTGGGACATAATCACGGAGCCTGCTTTTTTGCAGGTACGCCCAGCAGAATCTTCAGAATCTCCTTTCCCAGATCGTTGGCGGCCACACCTTCCATGTTAGTCAGAACCACAACGCCAGCGCCGGAACTGGGAGCGAGCAGAAACGCCGTCGACGTCCCCTGCTGGCCGCCCGTGTGACCGACGGCCGCGATGCCGTCCTCGTCCACCGCACCCCAGCCTAGCGCATAGTTATCCTTCGCGCCGTCGGAGGGTTTCAGCGGAGTCCACATCAAATCTCGGGTGGCGCGGCGCAGCAACTTGTCGTTCAGAATCGCCACTTCAAAGCGCGCCATGTCCTCCGCGGACGACAACCAGCCGCCGCCCGGAATCTTGTAGCTGGAATCGAGAAAGTCGGCGTTCCGCACGGCGCCGGAAGCAGTCTTCTCATAAAAGCGAGTGCGGTAGGGAATGATGGCGAAGCGGTCATCCGCCTGTGTGTGGTCCATGCCAGCCGGAGCGAAAACATTCTGGTGCATGAAGTCGGTATACTTCGCGCCTGATGCGCCTTCCATTACACAGCCCACAACCGTGAATCCATGCGTCGAGTAATGGAACTGCGTACCCGGCTGCGAGAGCAACGGATCGTTTTCGAAAAACCTCAAGCCCCCCTGAATAGGATCGTCAAAATGCTTGGTATTGCCTAACTCCGGATCGTCCTGCGAACCTGACTTGTAGTGACGGATGCCGGCCAGGTGCCCAAGCACTTCACGCGTCGTGATGGGCCAGGGCTTCTGCGCAAAAGAGGGACAGTACTTTTGAACGGGAGCGTCCAGGTCAAGCTGTCCGCGCTCCCACAGTTGCATCGTGGCAGTCGCCGTCAGTGATTTGGAGATGGACGCGAGACGGAACAGCGTGTGTTCGCTGGCCGGGACATTATTCTCGAGGTCCGCAAGGCCGAAGCCTGCTCCCCATTCATATTGTCCGTTCTCGACAATGGCCACGGAGACGCCGGGCACGTGGGTCGAGGTCAGAAAATTTGAAACCGCAGTCTCAATCTGGATGCGCTTTTCTTGTGAGAGCTTGGATTCCTGGGACTCTAGGAACGAAGGCTTCGCGAAGAACAGAACGAGCAGACCGTAGATTATTGGAGATAATCTACGGCTGCGCGAGCCAGGATTGAGAATCATTTAGCCCTCGGGATGAATCCGCATTGTAGTCCCACGCGGAAACAACCGGGGCACTACTGAGTTACCGTGGCGTGATAGCTGACGGTCTGCCAACGCCCGCTCCGGCGCACCCAGACACGCGTGTAGCGATAGGGCCCGCTGAAGTCCTCGCCGAGCTGGTGACCTTTCACATCGGCGCGGGCAGTGACAATCGCCGTATCGCCGTAGATTCGCACCACCATATCGCTGACGTTCATTGCCTCGTAGCGGAGCTGGCCGCTCTTGCGGACCGAGATGGCTTCCTGCTTGGTTGTAACCTGGCCGAGCGGGGTGATCGCGACGTAATCTTCCGCCAGTGTGCGCTGGGTGAATTCCGCGTCGCGATGAAGTGTGGCCTCCTTGGCCTGCCGCTCCATGTCGACGATCTCCCGGATCGTATCCTGTTCGGGTGACTGAAACGAGGAGCGCGGGTGGACGGCGACGTGCTGAGCCGCGAACGCTGGCATCACTGCGAGCGCGGACCACAATAACAATGTGTATTTGTTGATCACGATGAGACCTCCGCGGTGGGTTGCGAGGGGAGAGATCCGCCTTACCGAGTTACGGAACCTTAGATGCAATGGTTCCGTGGAAAATTCAGAAGTTCGAAGATGCAGGCAATAATTTGTGAGAGTGCCACAAAATATGAAGGCTTGTCACGTCGGGAAAAGCCGTCCGCCGACTGTAGAAAAAAAGGTTAGGGGTCCTTGCCAACCGCAACATCCGTCTCATATTGAATCACTCAGGACTAGGTTCTTCCCCTCTCTCTGCCAGCTTCTTGTAGAATCAAGCGTCCCCAATGACTGATATTCGCCGCGGGCTCATCATCGTGAATACCGGGCCGGGGAAGGGCAAGACCACGGCAGCCATGGGCACGGCTTTGCGTGCTGTGGGCCAAGGTATGCGGGTGCTGATGCTCCAATTCCTGAAAGGCTCGTGGCACTACGGAGAACTCGATGCCGTGCAAGCGTTCGGCGACAAATTTGTCATGAAGCAGATGGGTCGGGGCTTCGTAAAGGTCGGCACGGAAAAGCCGGACCCTGAAGATGTGCGCATGGTCCAAGAGGCCTGGTCGGAAGGCGAGAAAGCGATTCAATCGGGAGAATGGGACCTGGTGGTGCTCGATGAGATCAACTACGCCATCAGTTACGGGATGCTTGATCCGGCAACGGTGGTCGACAGCCTGAAGAAGAAGCCGGAAATGGTGCACGTCATCTTGACGGGCCGGAATGCGCACCCCACAATTGTCGAGGCCGCCGACACCGTCACCGAGATGCGACAGGTCAAGCACGCATACGAGAAGGGTGTGATGGCGCAACGAGGGATCGAATACTGATTGAGTGACTGAGTGATTTTGTAATTGGGGAATTTGTCTCCTGTTTAGTTTTCAATTCCCCAATCACTAAATCACCCAATCGCCAAATTTTTTATGGCTTGGTTCAAGCGACAATCCGGTGAGCTGGAAGCTTCGGGCGAGAAGACGGTGCGCACCGAAGGATTGTGGGTGAAGTGTGAAGACTGCCGGCAGATCATTTGGAAGAAAGATCTCGAAGAGAACATGAATGTATGTCCGAAGTGCGAGAAGCACTTCCGGATCGATGCCCGAACCCGACTCGCGCAACTGCTCGACGAGAACCAGTACGAAACCTTCGATGGAAACCTGTCATCGACCGACCCGTTAAAGTTTGTGGACCTGAAGCCGTATTCCAAGCGGCTGCGGCAGGCGCAGGAAGAGACCGGACTCAAGGACGCGGTCATCAACGCCCAAGGCAAACTCGAAGGGCGGCCGGTGGTGGCCAGTGTGATGGAATACGCTTTCATCGGCGGCAGCATGGGCGCCGTGGTGGGCGAGGCTATTACCCGCGCGGTTGAGCGAGCAGCGCAGTCGCGCACACCGCTGATTATCGTTTCGGCGTCCGGTGGCGCGCGCATGATGGAAGGCGTGATCAGCTTGATGCAGCTGGCCAAGATCTCAGCCGCTTTGGCGCGACTCGATGAAGCCAAGGTCCCGTACATCTCGTTGCTCACCGACCCTACCACGGGAGGCGTGACCGCATCCTTTGCCATGCTGGGAGATTTGAACATCGCGGAACCGGGGGCGCTCATCGGCTTTGCGGGTCCACGAGTGATCGAGCAAACCATCCGCCAAAAACTGCCGCCCGGGTTTCAGCGCAGCGAGTTTCTGCTCGCGCACGGCATGCTGGATGCAGTCGTGCCTCGCAAGGAGCTAAGGCCTTACATTGCGCGGGCGCTGGAGTTCATGGTTGCATAGGGCAGCTGTCAGCTCTCAGCTGTCAGCTTTCAGCAAGAAACCAAACGCTTCTCGCCTATCTATTCCGCATATGCTCAGGGTATTCGCAGCCCAGCCTCGAATCTTGTCTCGTCCCTTGATAATCTGAAGGTTCAAGCTGTTTTATGTCCTACGAAAACGCGGTCGCGAGCATGCTAGCGCTTGGCCACGAACTGGCACAGACGCCGTCGCACAAGTTCGACCTCACCCATATGCGGGTGCTGCTCGAAGAACTGAATCATCCCGAGCGGCGATTTCCAAGTGTGCTGATTGCTGGGACGAACGGCAAGGGATCGACCGCGGCTACGCTGGCGTCGATTCTCACTGCGTCCGGCCTGAGTACGGGGCTCTACACTTCACCGCATCTAGTACGCATCAACGAGCGTATCCGGCTGAATGGCCGGGAAATCAGCGATGACCAGTTTGGCGGCCTGCATGCCAAGGTGGACCTGGTGGCAGAACGCCTGGTTGCTCAGGGGGAATTACCGTGGCATCCCAGCTTTTTTGAAATGATGACCGCAATTGCCTTTGAGCACTTTGCGCGGGAAAAGGTAGACATTGCAGTGCTCGAAGTTGGAATGGGGGGTCGGCTGGATGCGACCAATGTTGTAGATCCTCTGGTCAGCGTGATTACCGACATCTCGCTCGATCATCAGAAATTCCTGGGAAACACCGTAAGTGAAATTGCCACAGAAAAAGTAGGGATTATTCGTCCGGGGGCCATCGTGGTGACGCTGCCGCAGCAACCCGAAGCCAACGATGTGATCGGAAACACGATTCTGAATCTTGGGGCAAAGGCCGTGAACGCCGTGCCCTATGTGCCTCCAGTTTCGCCGGCCAGTGCGCGGTACCTGGTTCGGGTTACCAGCAAGGACTCCAATTTCAACGGCAACAAAGAGAATGCGGAGAAATCCACGGTGGGCGCTGAGAACAGCAACACGGCGTACGTCTATCGGTACCCTCTACAGGTGATGGGAAAGCAAATTCTTGTAGAGACTCCGCTGGTTGGACGGCACCAGCTGCGGAATATCGCGCTGGCGATTGCTGCCGCCGAGAAATTGAGCGGGCAGGGATTTGGCGGGATTTCGCCGAAAACAATTGAGCGGGGAATCCGCGAGACCCACTGGCCCGGCCGATTTCAAGTGATCCCGGCCCACGTTTCTTCAGCACAAGGTTCGCCAGAACAAGGATCGCCGGAGCGATCATCCCCGGAGCTTGTGCTCGACGTGGCGCATAATCCAGCGGGAGCCTGGGCCCTGCGTTCCGCCCTTTCGGAGCGCTATGAAGACCGTCGGCTGATATTTATTTTCGGCGCGATGAGGGACAAGGCAATCTCGGAGATGACGGAGATTCTGTTTCCACTCGCGGAACGGGTGATAGCCACGCGGCCAGAAAATCCACGGTCGGCGTCTCCTGAGGAGATTCAGCAGGCGGCAGTCCGAACCGGCAGTGAGGTCGAAATAATCCCGAACGTCGCATCGGCTTTGGAGCGCGCGAAGATTCTGGCAGGATCGGCTGGCGTCGTTGTAATTACAGGATCGATTTATCTGGTAGGCGAGGTGATGCGTCTGGTCGGCGCCAGAGTTTAGGCCCTCGATTAGAGGCATCCCCCCACGACAATTTTTCCCCTAGAATGGAACTGTGCAGGAAGTGAACTCAGTGGATCAAGCGGAAAGCGGCGCAACTCAAACGGCGCCGGTCGCTACCGTGCGTCCCAGCCCGCATGCCATTCCAGGCATGAAACATGGGTGGTTGAGCCGCCTGCGGTCGTATCTTATTTTCGACCCGCTGATCTGGCTCTACACGCTGGTCCTCGGGATTGTCGCGGTTCCCGCCGGATTATTCGACCGTGGCGGACGGCTGTTGCACTGGTTTTCCTACTTGTGGTCATGGCTGATCATGAAGACGATCCTGTCTCCGGTGAAGGTGACGGGGCTGGATAAGATTGATACGTCGAAGCCGCATGTTTATGCGGTGAATCACGCCTCGGCGCTCGATATTCCGGTGGTCTACGTCTATCTCCCATTTCAATTCCGCATTGCCTTTAAGAAAGAGTTGCTGTCGTACCCGGTGGTGGGATGGCACCTGAAACGCTCGGGACAGGTGTGCATCGATCAGCAGAATCCGGCGCATTCAATCAGCAGCATCCGCGCGGCATTGAAGGGGTTGAAGGCAGGCTTGCCGCTGGTGATTTATCCCGAGGGCGGGCGAACGCCAGACGGCGAGATCAAGCCCTTTCTGCCGGGCGCGTTCTTTCTGGCGATCAAGGCGCAGGTAGATATCGTGCCCGTAGCGCTGATCGGAACCTACGAACTGTTGCCCATGAACACGTATCACATCAAGTCCCGCCCCTTGGAGATGCGCGTGGGAGAGCCGATTTCGACGGTAGGACTGACGATCAGAGATTTGGAAGCGCTGTCGGCCAGAGTGCAGAAGGCGGTTGAAGAGCTGTATTATGCGGCGCGCCCGCGTTCTGTCTAGGTCCATTTTTTCACCGTAACCTTTCGCTTCATCCACACGTTATTCATCTGTAAAGCCAAACCGCGGAGAACTCGTTGAAGGCTCTGAAGAAAGAAGCGGACGAGCGGCTTCTGATCGAGGCGGCGCAGCAAGATCCTGCGCGCTTCGCGGAACTTTACGAGAACAACTTTGAGCGGGTTTATGCGTACGTGGTGCGGCGGGTCGGAAATCGCGCCGAAACGGAAGACTTGACTTCGGAAGTTTTTCACCACGCGCTGGCGAACTTGAAGCGATTTGAATGGCGAGGCATTCCGTTTGCGGCATGGCTGTTTCGCATCGCGGCCAACCTGATCTCGGACCGCTGGCAGCGCGCCGGACGGGAGCAAGGCGAAAAGACGTCGTCAGAAGTCGAATCCCTGCCCGCCACGGCGGACATCGAAGAAATCGAGCGCCGGGCCACTCTATTCCGGCTCGTAGACACGCTGCCTGTCGAGCAGCGTCGCGTGGTGGTGCTGCGGTTCGTGGAACAGAAGAGCATCAAGGAAGTGGCGGGGGAAATTCGCAAGACCGAGGGCGCGGTGAAGCAGTTGCAGTTTCGCGCGCTCAGCTCGCTGCGATCGCGACTGGGGGGTGCCGATGCCTAAGCGCTCTCTGAATCCGGGAAAAAACGATCCGCGGAAGAACGACGCGAAGATCGACGCGAAGATCGAGGCCAAAAAGATCGAGCAGCTGAATCGAACGGTGGACCTGTTGCTGGTCCGAAAGGACGGCACGCTGCCCAAGTTCGACGCGAGCATCGAGCCGCTGGTGCGCATTGCGGCCGATCTGCGCGACTTACCCCGCGATGGATTTAAGACGAGACTGAAAACCGAATTGTTAGAAGGGAGAAAGACTATGAGCACCGTTGCTGAACCGATCGCAGCCGTACGTATCGGCGCAAGCCCGAGGTTGACATTCAAAGATGCGGCCAAGGCAATTGCGTTCTATAAGAATGCATTCGGGGCGCAAGAGGCGATGCGCTTTGAGGTTGGCGGAAAAATTCCGCACGCCGAAATCAAGATTGGAGAGTCACCCGTTCTGCTCACCGAAGAGTGGCCGGAGGGTGGGCGGTTCAGCCCTGAGACGCTGGGGAATTCACCGGTCATGATGGCGCTGAGTGTTCCTGACGTGGATGATTTTATCTCCCATGCCGTTGGCGCCGGCGCCAGGATCGTGATTCCAATTGCGGATCAGTTTTATGGACGCCGCGAAGGAACGATTCAGGATCCGTTCGGCTACTCGTGGTCTGTGTCCACGATAAAGGAAGAGATGTCCGTCGAGGAAATGCACCGGCGCATGAAAGGGATGACAACGGGCCCCGAAGGTGGGCAGTTGTCCGAGAAGGGCGAACGGCAGAAAGGCGTGAATCCGATCCCGCGCGGTTTCCGCACGCTCACCAGCTATCTGGTGGCCCAGGACGCTGATGCTCTGGTCAAGTTTGTGACGACAACCTTTGGGGCGGTAGAGACGCTGCGCACCGGACCAGGTTCGGAAGGCGGGATGCATTGCGAGGTGCGGCTCGGCGATTCCATGTTGATGATGGGCGGCGGAGGGCCCGGCTTCGCCTGGCGCGGCATTCCAAAGCTGGGCGCGTTCCACGTCTACGTACACGATTGCGACGCGACCTACCAGGGCGCACTCGCGGCGGGAGCTACGTCGATCAGCGAGCCGGCCGATCAGGAATATGGCGAACGCTCGGGCAGCGTAAGAGATGCGGCCGGTAATCACTGGTATATC
>WNFG01001261.1_pt1 | contig 28643 bp, 23 predicted proteins | sample 5400431 | NCBI WGS metagenome assembly WNFG01 (sample SAMN13153346, study PRJNA577476) | soil metagenome | isolation source: 120 cm saprolite under Douglas fir tree site 2 hole 3 replicate 2 | place: USA:California | collected 2015-04-18 | reverse complement strand
TGGCTTTGAATGTCGGTACGGTGTAGATGCCGGACTTGCGCAGTTCGCCGCCCACGGTGCCGGCCACGTCGACCAAATTTGCCAGCACGTGATGGCGCTTGGTTTCCGAGTATTCCTTGCCGTCATCCACCCAGGTACGAGTCACCGGCACGACCATCATCACGGCGCCGATGATCGCCGCATGTCCAACGCCATTGGCCACGCGCTCCACTGCGGTATCGCGCGACGCGGCGCGTTCCGCAATCAAGGACTCCACCCGACTGAGGGGAAACAGCAGCGCCAGCGTGAGCAGCACGACGCTGAGCATTTTTACCAGCAATGGATTCATTCGATTCAGACCGGACATACGGACCTCCCAGTAAGATGATCGAGTGTCCGAAGGTCGAGTGCCGACGCTGTGGCAGGATTGTGATGAACTATGGCAGGGTACTGTAATTATATTTCGAGATAATTGTCTTAACTAATTGTATTAATTAATATATATCCCCCCATGATCGCCTGGCCGCACCCATGACATCCAGAGAGACCGCCGCCCCGGACGCTGCCGCCCAGACTGCGGCACCGCCGCGCTGGGTCGCCGTATTCGATCTGGATGGCACGTTGACCTGGCGCGATACGCTGCTCCCGTTCCTGATGAGCTTCTTACGCCGGCATCCGTGGCGCCGCAGCTTCCTCGTACAAAATCGCGATCGCGGCTTGCTGAAATCCCGGGTCATCCGCATGGTCATGGGCGGTGCCACCCGCACCGCCATCGACGCCTGCGCCGACTCTTTCGTGGACACGTTGAAGCCCCGCCACCGATTCAGACTGGCCGGGCTCGCCATGCTCGAAGCGCATCGCGAGGCGGGCGATCACCTGGTCCTGCTGTCGGCCAGCCCGGATTTCTACGTGCCCCGCATCGGCCGCGCGTTGGGCTTCGAACGCACGTTGTGCACGGAGGTCGAATGGCAGGGGGACCGCCTGGCGGGCACGCTGAAAACCGCGAATCGCCGCGGCGCCGAAAAACTGCGCTGCCTCACCTGGCTGCGCACGCAATACCCCGATTTGCCGATAGTGGCCTATGGCAACAGTGCCTCCGACTTGGACCACATGCGGCACGCCGATCGCGCGCTGTTGGTAAACGCCAATGCCGCCGCACGCGCCCTGGCGGGGCAATCGGGCATACCCGCCTCCAACTGGACTTAAACCCGCGGGAGCCGAAACAATCACCGCGGTCGACCGGTCTATTGATCTAGATGCATACTTTGGACAGCTGAGAGGAGCCATGCGCAAAAGATCGACCGATTCGGCCAAGATCCGGCCGTCCGACATCACTCCGTACGACCGGTACTTGTCGCGGCGTGCCCTGCTCGCCGGCGGCTTAGGTGTTGCGGCCGTGCAAAGCATCGGCGGATTCGGCCGTGCGGCATTCGCGCAGCCGGCGGGCGCGCTCAGCTACGTGCGCAATGCCGCCCTGAGCGTTACAGACGCGCCCAACGCGTACCGCGACATCAGCACCTACAACAATTACTACGAATTCGGAACGGATAAATCCGATCCCTCGGAGAACGCACAGAAATTTCGCACCCAGCCCTGGAACGTCACCGTCGGCGGCGAGGCCGAAGTGACGGGAACCTTCAGCCTGGAAGACATACTCAAACCGCATCCCTTGGAAGAGCGAGTTTACCGGCTGCGCTGCGTGGAAGCCTGGTCGATGGTCGTGCCTTGGGTCGGCTTCCCGCTGGGCGATTTGCTCAAGCGCTTCAAACCCACATCCAAGGCGAAGTTCGTCGAGTTCAAGACCCTGTACGATCCGAAGCAAATGCCCGGTCAACATACGTCCGTGCTCGAATGGCCCTACGTCGAGGGACTGCGCATGGATGAGGCCATGCATCCCCTGACGCTCATGGCGGTCGGGCTGTACGGCAAGGTGCTGCCGAATCAGAACGGCGCGCCGCTGCGGTTGATCGTTCCCTGGAAGTACGGCTTCAAGGGCATCAAGGCCATCGTCAGCATCAAATTCACGGAGCGCGCGCCGCGTACCACCTGGGCGGGCGCAGCGTCGAATGAATATGGTTTTTTTGCCAACGTCAATCCGGCCGTCGACCATCCTCGCTGGAGCCAGGCCAGCGAACGGCACATCGGCTCGAGTGCATTCGGCCCGCGGCGGCCCACCCTTCCCTTCAATGGCTACGCCGAGCAGGTGGCCAGCCTCTACAGCGGCATGGATCTGCGGAAATATTTTTGATGTGGCAGATTCGCTGGGTGCTGAAGCCGCTGGTGTTTCTGGCATGCTTGATCCCGGCTCTGCACTTGACCGCAGGCGCGCTGAATGCCACCGGCGTGGCGCACATAGGAGACATCTCGCTGGGCGCCGACCCGGTCAAACTCATGCTGCATACCTGCGGCCGATGGACGCTCAACTTCGTGATGATCACCCTGTGCATGACCCCGCTCAGGGACCTCACGCACTGGACTATCTGGCTGCGGTTTCGCCGGATGTTCGGGTTATTCGCGTTCTTCTACGTGCTGCTGCACTTCTCGGTGTACCTGCTGCTCGATCAGAGCGGCAAGCTTGGCGCGCTGTGGCAGGACATCGTCAAACGGCCCTACATCACCATCGGCATGCTGGGATTGCTGCTGTTGATTCCCTTGGCGGTCACGTCCACCAACAAGGCACAGCGTCGCTTGGGAAGGCGCTGGACGCGTCTGCACCGCCTGGTCTACCTGATCGCCATCCTCGGCGTCTGGCACTTCTGGTGGCAGGTGAAAAAGGACATACGCGAGCCCCTGCTGTACGTCTGCGGCCTCACGCTGCTGCTCGGATATCGTCTTTGGAAAAACCGCCAGACGCTCGCGCGCGTCAGCGTCGCACGCCTTGCAAGGACCGGTGCGCCTTGAGCAGCAAGCTCTCGGTGGTTTGCCAGTCGATGCAGGGATCGGTGATGGACATCCCGTATTCGAGCGTGCCCAAGTCCTTCGGGATGGTCTGCTTCCCCCCTTTCAAATGGCTCTCGAGCATGAGCCCGACGATCGAGCGGTTGCCGTCGACTATTTGAGCGATGCAGTTTTCGGCCACCTGGGGCTGCAGGCTCGGGTCCTTGTTGGAGTTGCCGTGGCTGCAATCGACCACCACGGCGGCCGGCAGCTCGGCCGCGGCCAGCTCGCGTTCCGCCAGGGCAATGCTCACGGCGTCGTAGTTGACCCGGCCGCCGCCGCCGCGCAGCACCAGGTGTGCATGCGCATTGCCGCGCGTACGAAACACCGCCGACTGCCCCTGCTGCGTGATGCCGAGAAAATGGTGCGGATGCCGCACCGACTGCAGGGCGTTGATCGAGGTGGCGAGCGATCCGTCGGTGCCGTTCTTGAAGCCGACCGGCGTCGACAGGCCGCTCGCCATTTCCCGATGCGTCTGCGACTCGGTGGTGCGGGCGCCGATGGCCGTCCAGGTAATGAGCTCGGATAGATACTGCGGCATGATGGGATCGAGCGCTTCGGTGCCCGCAGGCAACCCCAGCTCGGCGACGTAGAGCAGCAGCTCGCGCGCCAAGAGAATGCCCTTTTCGATGTGAAAGGAATCATCCAAGTCCGGATCGTTGATCAATCCCTTCCAACCCACGGTGGTGCGGGGCTTTTCGAAGTACACGCGCATGATGAGCAACAGCGTGGATTCGACCTGCGCCGCCAGCGCCTCGAGGCGCGCGGCATATTCGCGGGCCGCGACCACGTCGTGTATCGAGCAGGGACCGACCACCACGAAAAGGCGCGGATCGCGCCGCTCCAATATCGCCCGCACGATTTCGCGGGACTTGAACACCGTCTCCGCCGCGCGCGTCGTGAGCGGCAGCCGCCGTTTGACTTCTTCGGGCGTCGCCAGGAGCTCGCTGGACGCGACATTGACGTTCTGCAGTTGATCTTGGAATTTGGTCACTGATGCCCTACATGGACGTTCTGATGGTCCAAAGCTCGGGGAAGAATTTGAGCTCCAGGGCCTTGGTCAAATACGACACGCCGCCCGTTCCGCCCGTGCCTCTCTTGTAGCCGATGATGCGCTCGACCGTTTTGACGTGGGCGAACCGCCACAACTGAAACTTGTAATCCAGGTCCACCAAGCGTTCCGCCAGCTCGTATAGATCCCATTCCTTGACGGAGTTGTGATAGACGCTGAGCCACGCAGCCGCCACCTGTTTGCTGGCCTGGTAGGGCAGCGTGAAATCGCGGTCGATCGCCTCCGGCGGCACGTCGAGGCCGCGGCGGCTCAGCAGGCGCAGCACCTCGTCGTACAGGCTGGGCGCGCGCAACGCTCGCTCGAGCATCTCGTAGGCTCGAGGGTCGCCGCGAAACACCTTGATGGTATCGGCATTCTTGTTGCCGATGAGGAATTCCAGCATCCGGTATTGGGGCGATTGAAAACCCGAAGACTTCCCCAAGGTGTTGCGGAAAGCCGAATAGTCGTAGGGGGTGATCGTGGCCAACACATCCCAGGATTGCAGCAATTGTTGTTGAATCGTCGAGACGCGCGCCAGCATCTTGAATGTCGGGCCCAAGTCATCGCGCCGCACGCAGTCGACGGTCGCGTTGAGTTCATGGAGGCACAATTTCATCCACAGCTCCGAGACCTGATGAATGACGATGAACAGCATTTCGTCGTGCTGGTAGGACAGCGGATGCTGCGCATCCAACAGCTTGTCGAGATTGAGGTACTGCGAATAGCTCAGGGACTCGCCGAGGTCCCAATGCACCTGCTCGTCGCTCAAATCGACGAACGGCCTGGGTGTGGGTGTGGGTTTTTCCATATTCAAGTCTTGAAGACCCAGCCGGGCACCGTTCGCCAGCCGGCGAGCAAGGTACGGTCCAAGCGCCGGTAGTCCGGCTCGATTCTTTCCACCAGGCGCCAGAAATTGGGCGAGTGATTCATATGCTTGGTATGCGCCAGCTCATGCACGAACAGATAGCGAACGACCTCCAAACTCAGGAAAAGCAGGGAGCAATTCAAGGTGACCGTGCCGCGCGTCGAGCAACTGCCCCAGCGGGTTCGTTGACAGCGAATGGACACGCGCGCCACCGGATAATTCAGTTCGCTCGCCAATTGCAGCAACCGTGGGGCCAACCGGTCATACGCGGCCCGCTTGAGCCAACCCTGGAGCAGCTCGCGCGCTCCGCGTTCATCGGAGGCGTGGACTTCGATCCGATCCGCCGTTTGCTCGAGGCCGCGCTTCGATCCCCTGCGCCAATCCACCGCGAACTTCTCATCCGTGAGCGCAAACTCGACGGTCCCCGGCACCGGCTCAGTGGGCGCGGCGAAACACTGCATGGCGGCGACCTTGCGATCGATCCACGGCGTGAATCGATGGACGAAATCACGCACCGTATGGGCGTTGACGCCCACGGGCACCACGATTTCCACGCGGCCGCCGACGTGCACGCGCGCCGTCAGCCGCCGCGCACGCGGACTGACCCGGACGGCAAATGGGTCGCTGGAGCTGCGAGTCTCGAACAGCGATAACTGCGTGCCTTGTGGCTTCATCGCGCCGAATCATACCAGGTTCGCGGACGCTCAATGGTGAGTCAACAGCGCCAACTGCCGCTGCGCGGCCTTGTAGTCGGGCGCGACGATCAGGGATTTCTCGATCCAATTGCGGGCCCCCAATTGATCGCCGCGCGCCTGCAGTTCCCGTCCAAGAGCCAAGTACGCCTCGGCATGTCCCCAACCGGGTGTGTCGATGCTCGTGGCAGAGGACTCATCGAATAATTGCACGGCAAGCTGCAGCTGCGCGAACGCATGCTGCCGCTCGGCGCTGCCGGGTTTCGCGCGGGCCAATCCGTCCATGCTCGACAGAAGCACCGCGCGCGGATTGCGCGGCGCGAGCTTGAGCGCGGCGTTGAGCCGCTCGTCCGACCGCGCTCGCAGCAGGACCGACTCCATCTTTCGACGGTCGGCGAGGCCCGCGTAGCAGGCGGACTGCAGGACCAGGGCCTCGACTGACTTGACATCTTGCGACAGTAAGGGCTTCAGCTGGTCGATGCAGTCTGCGAATGCAGTCTCCGCCTCATGAGCGCGTGGGGTCCCGGCGAGCAGTCCCCGGCGGTACTGCGCGTGGGCCAAGTGATACCGCAGCGACGCGTCGTTCCCGTCCTCCTTGACCCGCGCGGTCAAATCCTGACTCAAATTCGCCAGGCTGTTGGTATCCTCGGTCTGATACGCATAGAGGATTTGCGCTTGGTAGTCGCCGCCTTGTTGCGCCCACGCCGCCGCCGCCCACGACAGCATTGCCCACACCATGAGATGCCTGGCAACCAGCATTTATCAGCTCCCTCACGCCCTTGGGCGCCGGCGCCCGCGATTACAATGGCGGTATGAAGATATCACTAATCGATATTGGGTCGAATCTCACCCACGACAGCTTTGCACACGATCGTGACGCGGTGATGGCACGCGCGCTCGAGGCCGGCGTGCGCCATCAGGTCGTCACCGGCGCCGATGTGGCAAGTTCGATCCAGGCGGCGGCGCTGGCGGCCGCACACCCGGCTCGTCTGTCGAGTACCGCCGGCGTACACCCGCATCATGCACAGAGCTTCGACGCGGCGCGGCGCGAGGAGTTGTCCGACCTCCTGCACCGGCCGGAGGTGGTTGCGGTCGGCGAATGCGGCCTGGACTATTACCGTAATTTCTCGCCTAGGTGCGCGCAGCGCGCAGCCTTTGTCGCGCAGCTGGAGCTCGCGTCCGCGGCGCGCAAGCCGGTCTTTCTTCATCAACGCGATGCACACAGTGATTTTACGGCCATCCTCAAGGATTTTCGCAGCGTCCTCTGCGGCGGCGTTGCGCATTGCTTCACGGGAGGCAGATCCGAGCTCGAGGACTATCTGGCGCTCGATCTGCATATCGGAGTGACGGGCTGGGTGAACGACGAGCGACGCGGGCAAACCTTGCGCGAATCCGTGCCTCATATCCCGGCCGATCGGCTGATGGTGGAAACGGATTCTCCCTACCTATTGCCTCGCGATCTCCTCCCGCGCCCTAAATCGCGGCGCAACGAGCCCTGCTTTCTTCCGCACATCGCGCGCGCCGTCGCGCATTTGCGCGGCGAGACTCCCGAGAGCGTGGCCGAATCGACCACGCGCAACGCCACCCTGTTCTTCGGGTTGGTCAAAGACTGGTGAACAGGTGCGGGCTCGGCCGCAATTGCCTGACCAGCCCACCCCACGCCTCCGTGAAGTGGGCAAACGCCGGCGATGACCGCATGCCCCGATCGACGGCCGGAAACTCCACTTCGATGCCGTCCAGCATCAGTACCCACTTCGGAAATCCCTTGGTGAATTTTCCGGCGTTCGAAAAAGTGTAGCGCCGCCCCCGGCCCATGACGGTCCAGTCGCTCATCTGATCTCCGCCGAAGATCAGTCCGGCGACGCGGCGAGTATCCAGCACCAATACGCCGCGGGGCGTGAGCAGCAAATGATCGATATGGATGAACCCGCCCATGCCGTCGGGAACGAGCACCTGGTGTGCCGCCGCGAACGCGACCCGTTCCAAGCGCGCCAGCAAGGCGCGGCGCCGCGCCCTGCGCTGATACGCGCGCAGACCCCAATAGCCGCCGCCGAGCAGCAGCAATGCACCCAAGCCTATCGCAATCCATTCCGGGTCTATTCCAATGCTGGTCATTCGAGCGCCGCGGCCAGAGCCTCGAGCGTCGGCGGTAAATCCACGGCGTGCTGCGGTAGATTCAGCAACCGATTCAGGCTTGCGGGAACCATGACCGGTTTGCCGATGATGGGCTCCACGATTTCATTGAACTTCGCGGGGTGCGCCGTGGCAACCACGACCCAGGGCGAGCGGCGTTCGGTCTCACTCAAGCGGCCATAGACTTCCGCCGCGGTCGCCGTGTGCGGGCACCATTCGCGTCCATACCGCATGAAATCCTCTCCGATGCGAGTTCGGATTGTAGCGTCATCGACACTGTCGGCGCTCAATTGTTCGCGTATTTCGCGGACACTGGGATAGAGCGCCCGCATGCGCTCCATATTGCTGGGGTTCCCGACATCCATGGCCGAGGCCAGCGTCGCGACGCTGGGCCGCGGCTGCCAGATTCCGGTCTTCAGAAAATCAGGCACGGTGCGATTGATATTGTGCGCGAGAACGATGCGCCCGATGGGGAATCCCAGGGCGCGAGCCCACACCGCAGCGAAGGCATTGCCGAGATTGCCCGCCGGAATGATGTAGGACGCCTTGGAGCGGGTGCGGCGTTCCACGTCGAGACTCGACGCCACGTAATAGACCATCTGCGGCAACAAGCGGCCGATATTGATGCTGTTGGCGGAACTGAACCGGTGCCTGCGAGTCAGCGCCGGATCACTGAATGCCTCCTTCACCAACCGCTGACAATCATCGAAAGTGCCGGCGATCCGCAGCGAAGCGACATTCTCCCCCCAGCACGTCAGCTGTTGTTCCTGCCGCGGACTCACGAGGCCCGCCGGGTACAGGATCACTACGCGGACCCACGGCCGCTTGTGGAAGGCCGCGGCCACTGCGCCTCCGGTGTCGCCCGATGTCGCCACCAAGATGGTCAGGGGCTGCGGCGCCCGGCCTTCCAGGCGCTGCAGGCTCTCGGCCAAGAAGCGTGCGCCAAAGTCCTTGAACGCGGCGGTCGGTCCATGATGGAGCTCGAGCGCGAACAAGGGATCCGGGCAGCCCCGGACGGCAGTCGTCGGAGCGGCCAGATCCAGCGCGGCATCCGCAATCTCGCCGAGCACGGGCTGTAGCCGGTCGCCGGCGAAGAACCCCGCGAGCGCCGCGCGCGCCACGTCCGGCAATCTCGAGAGTCCGGCGACAGCGGCCGGATCCGCCCCCGGCAAGCGTGCCGGAACATACAAGCCGCCGTCGGGCGCCAACCCTGTCGCGATGGCTTCGCTCAAGGAAACGTTCGGCGCCGCCCCGCGCGTGCTCACGAACTCGAGGTCTGACATCAGGCCTTCACCACTCTCGCCCCGTAATTCTCCATTCCGGAAATCCAGGAGTCCGACTGTAGGCCGTGGGCGGCGAAGGCGGCCACCATGGCGCCGCGCACCGCCTCGGCATATTGGATCTCCGCCCAAGCAAACACCGTCGGCCCCGCGCCGGAGATGGAGCATCCCAGCGCCCCGGCCGACATGGCGTCGCGCTGCACGTCTTTGAACCCCGGAATCAACGAATGCCGCTGCGGCTCGATGATCACGTCGTTGAAGGAATCGCGGATCATATCCAGATCGTTCGAATAGCAGCCGCTGATGAATCCCGCCAGATTGGCGCTGGCCCACACGAAATCCGAGCGAGTGACATCGGTCTTGAGAATGGCGCGCGCCTCGCGCGTCCCGAGATACATGTGCGGATGCGCCAGAACACAGCGCAGCGAGGGCGGAACGGGAATCTGCTTCACCCGCGGATGATCGATGCCGACCGTGAGAGTCAATCCGCCGAACAGGCAAGGGGCGATATTGTCGATGTGCGCGGAGCCGCTTGCGACGATCTCGCCCTCCATGGCGTATTTGAGCAGCTGCAGCCGCGGCAGCGGCGCGCGCAGCAGGGCATTCGCGGCCACCACCGCGGCCACCGCGGAAGCCGCCGATCCCCCGAGACCGGACCCGAGCGGAATACCCTTTTCGATATCCATTTCAAAGCCGAAATCCAGCCCAAGTTCCGCATGCATGGCCTGGACCGCGCGCCCCGCGGTATTGTGCGCAGGGTTGACCGGCAACTCGCCTGCGATCCCGGTAATCGAGCGAATGTGCACCCCCGGCTGGTCGATCCGGCGCAGGCGTACTTTGTCGCCGACAGCCTCCACCGTGTGTCCCAGAATATCGAAGCCTATTCCCACATTGGCAACGGTGGCCGGCGCGAAAGCAGTGACATCGGTAAGCATTAGAGGTGTGCCCCGAGATAGGCCGATAGACGCAATAGATCCGAGAAGACGCCGGCGGCCGTCACCTCGGGACCCGCTCCGGGCCCCTGTACGATCAACGGATTGTCGCAGTACCGGCGAGTCGCGAATCGCACGACATTGTCCGTGAGTGCAATATTAGCGAAGGCGTGCCTGGAGTCGAGGCGCATCAATCCCACGGTGGCCTTGCCATCCTGATCGACCCGGCCGACGTAGCGCAGCACTTCGTTTTTCTCGCGCGCACTCCTCAACATCGTCGCCATTGCGGCATCGAATTCCGGGAGGCGCGCCATGAATTCGTCGACGCTGCACTTCTCGAGTTCCTTCGGCACCAGCCCTTCCACCTGCACGTCCGCCATCTCCAAGGTCAGGCCCATTTCGCGGGCCAGGATGATGAGCTTGCGGGCGACGTCCATGCCCGACAGATCGTCGCGCGGATCGGGCTCGGTGTACCCTTTCGCCCTGGCGGACCGCACGATCGACGAAAACGCCTCGCGGCCGTCGAACACATTGAACAAGTAAGCCAGCGTGCCCGAGAATATGCCCTCGATGCGGGTGATCTCATCGCCGGTTTCGCGCAGGTCGCGCAGGGTCTGGATGATGGGCAGGCCCGCGCCCACCGTGGCTTCGTACAGATAATGCGTGCCCGCCGCACGGCCCGCCTCCTGCAACGCACGGTAATACGGCAGCGCGCCGCTGTTCGCCTTCTTGTTGGGCGTTGCGATATGTATGCCGCGCTTCAACCAGGCCACGTAGTTCATGCCGACATCGGCGCTGGCCGTGCAATCGATGATGACCGTGTGCGGTATGTAGTCCGCCTGCACGTGAGCGGCGAATTTCTCGAGATCCAGCGGTTCTCCCGCCTCGGCCAGGCGTTCCGCCCAACGATCCAGATCGACCGCCGTCTGTTCCAGCAGCATGCGTTTGGACGTCGCGATTCCGCGCACCCGCAAATCCAGATTCAGCGCGCGCAAACGTTCGATCTGCGTCTGGATCTGCGCCAGCAGCACGCGGCCCACGGTGCCGGCGCCGATCAAGCCGATCGACAGGGTGTTCGGCGACAGGTAAAAGGCGGCATGCACCGCGCGCAGCGCCTTGGCGCCCACCTTGCCGTCCACCACCACCGAGATATTGCGTTCCGAGGCGCCCTGGGCGATCGCCCGCACGCTGATGGCCGCGTCGCCCAGCGAGCTGAATACGTTCGCCGCGACACCGTGCGCGCCGGCCATGCCGTCGCCCACCACCGCCAGAATGCTCATCCCCAATTCGACTTCCACGCGCTGAATTTGTCCGTCGCGCAGTTCCGCATCGAAGGCGCGCCGCACGGCCTCCTCGGCGCGCACCGCCTGCGCCTCCGGAATGGCGAAGCAAATCGAATGCTCCGAGCTGCCCTGGGAGATCAAGATCACCGAGATGCCGGAATCACGCAGCGCACCAAATAAGCGGTGCGCGGTACCCGGAACCCCGATCATGCCCGCGCCCTCGAGGTTCACCAGCGCGACCGGGTCGATGGTCGTGATGCCCTTGACCTTGAGCGCCGATACGGGGTTCGCGCAAATCAGGGTGCCGCGCTTTTGCGGTGCAAAAGTATTGCGGATGAAGATGGGAATATCGCGCGCGACCGCCGGTTCCATGGTCTGCGGGTGGATCACCTTGGCTCCGAAGTACGCGAGCTCCATGGCCTCGTTGTACGACAGCTGATCGATGACCTCTGCGTTCGGCACCAGCCGCGGGTCGGCCGACAGCACGCCGTCGACGTCCGTCCAGATGATGATTTCCGCCGCGTCGAGCAGGGCGCCGAAGATGGAGCCGGAGAAATCGCTGCCGTTGCGGCCCAGGGTCGTCTGAATGCCCTTGACCGTGGTCGCGACGAAACCGGTCACGATCAGACGGCCGGTGAACCCCGGCGGCACCAGACGCCGAAGATTCGCCTCGCTCGCCGCCCATTGAACCGCGGGCCCGAGCGAGCCCCATTCGACGATCACGACTTCGCGGGCGTCGATCCACAGGACGTCGCCCTTGATGCGGCCCCGCTCGCGGAGGAACGGCGCAAACAGGCGCGTGGACCAGATCTCGCCGTAGCCGGAGATCACGTCGCGCATCGAGTAGGTCGACGAGCGAATGAGGCGCACGGTCTGCAGCATGCCGGCGATGTCGCGGCAATCCCGCTCCAGCTGCTCGCGATAGGTATCGCACGCCGCCTTGGAGACGAGGCTCCGGGCCAGCTCGACGTGGCGCTTCTTGAGTGCCTCGATGGCCGACGGAAAATAGGCGTCGGGCGTTTCCGCCAGCGTCACCAAGCCGAGCAGTGCGTCCGTCACGCCGCGGCAGGCGGACAACACCACCGCTTCGCGCGGATTGGGCGATGCCTCGACGATTTCAGCGACGCGGCGGAAACAGCCGGCGTCGGCGACGCTGGAACCCCCAAATTTATGTACGATCCACTTGTCCATGCTTCACACGCGCCCGTAACCTTAAGGGCGTTCTTATCGCTCCCTAACCATATAAGTTGATGAATTGCGGCGGGAAACCGCTAGGCAGCCTGGGACTTTAATCGCACCGCAGGGAGGCTAGCAAGCAATTCCGTTCGCTTCGAGCCTGTCAGACAGGCTCCTAGGGCCGGCCCCGCCGCCTCCCGGTTTCTGCGCCGGCGCCGGGCTTGCCGCCGTGGGCCCGCCCCGATTTGGGCAGGCCCGTGTGCTGGGTTCGAAAGGGCAGCGCCGGTGCCGGACGCATCGCCCCGCCCCGGACTTTGAGCCCCACGGGTTGGTACGCCGGAATCAGATGGTGCCGCCCGTTGCCGATCAAGTCCGCGCGGCCCATGCGCTTCAGCGCATCGCGCAGCACGGGCCAATTCTCCGGATCGTGATATCGCAGGAAGGCCTTGTGCAGGCGGCGCACTTTGATCCCCTTCGGTACCACGACCTCCTCGCTCGCACGAGTGATGCGCTTGAGCGGGTTCTTCCCCGAGTGATACATCGCGGTGGCGGTGGCCATCGGCGAGGGCAGGAATGCCTGCACCTGATCGGCGCGAAAGCTGTTCTTCTTCAGCCACAGCGCAAGCTCGAGCATGTCTTGATCGCGGGTGCCCGGGTGAGCCGCGATGAAGTAGGGAATCAGGTATTGCTCCTTGCCCGCTTCCTTCGAGTACTTGTCGAATAATTCCTTGAACCGGTAGTACGCGCCGACGCCGGGCTTCATCATCTTCGACAGCGGGCCCTCGCCGATGGCCTCGGGCGCGATCTTGAGATACCCGCCGGTATGATGGGTGGCGAGCTCCCGGACGTACTCGGGCGATTCGATCGCGAGGTCGTAGCGCACGCCCGAGGCGATCAACACTTTCTTGACGCCCTTCAACGTCCGCGCCCGGCGGTAGAGACTGATGAGCGGCGCGTGATCGGTATTGAGATTCGGGCACACGCCCGGAAACACACAGGACGGCCGCCGGCACGCAGACTCGATGGCGGGGCTCTTGCAGTGGAGGCGGTACATATTCGCGGTCGGTCCGCCGAGATCGGAAATCACTCCCGTGAAACCCGGCACCCGATCGCGGATGGTTTCGATTTCCCGGATCACCGAATCTTCGGAGCGGCTCTGGATGATCCGGCCCTCGTGCTCGGTAATCGAGCAGAAAGTACAGCCACCGAAACAGCCGCGTTGAATCGACACTGAAAATCGAATCATGTGATAGGCGGGAATTTTCGCCGCGCCGTATGCGGGGTGCGGCCGGCGCGCGTACGGCAGTTCGTAAATCGCGTCCATGTCGGACGTGCTCAACGGAATCGGCGGAGGATTCAACCACAGCTCCAAGTTGCCGTGGCGCTGCACGAGCGCGCGCGCGTTTCCGGGATTCGACTCCAGGTGCAAAATGCGCGATGCATGCGCATACAGGACGGCGTCCCCGCTCACCTGTTCGAAGGACGGTAGACGGATGACGCTGTGGTCGCGCTGCGCGTTGGGCACCTTCCGATAGAATTTGACCACTGTTTCCGCGGGCGCGGCGGCGCGCGCGTCGACGGCCGGAGCATTCGCCGCACGGCGCTCCTCCTCGCTCGCGTACGGATCGACGGGCGGATTCAGGGGGCCCGGGGCGTCCAACTCGCTCGAATCGATTTCCACCCAGCCCGCCGGCATGCCGCGGCGCAGATACGCCGTACCGCGCAAATCAGTGATGTCGCCTATGGTTTCGCCGGCATCCAGCCGCCGCGCAATCGCGCCGATTTGGCGCTCCGCGTTGCCATACACCAGAAGATCCGCCTTCGAGTCCACCAATACCGAGCGGCGCACCTGCTCCGACCAATAGTCGAAATGCGCAATGCGCCGCAGGCTCGCCTCGATGCCGCCGACCACGATGGGCGCGGTTTTGTAGGACTCGCGAATCCGCTGTGAATAGACGATGACGCAGCGATCCGGGCGCTTGCCGCCCTGCCCTCCGGGCGTATAGGCATCGTCGCTGCGCACCCGCCGATCGGAGGTGTAGCGGTTCACCATCGAATCCATGTTGCCGCCGGTCACGCCGAAAAACAGGCGCGGGTTCCCCAAGGCCTCGAAATCCCGCGTGCCGTGCCAATCCGGCTGGGCAATGATGCCCACCTTGAACCCCTGCGCCTCGAGCAATCGGCCGATGATGGCCATGCCGAAGCTGGGATGATCCACGTAGGCATCGCCGGTGACGATGATGATGTCGCAGCGCTCCCAGCCGAGAACGTCCATTTCGGCACGGCTGGTCGGCAGAAACCGCGCCGGCTGCGCGCCGGCGGGGTTCTGCTCGAGGCTGGAAAACAAGGGGGTGGCGGTTTGCACGCCCGCGATTAGGCCTGATCCGTCACCCTATGTCGACGGGAACATAAATCTGGGCCTCGTCGCGCTGAATCAGCAAGGCGACGCTGTGCCCCGCCCGCGCCACCTCACGCTTGAGGTCCGCCACCGAGGAGACGCCCGCTCCATTGACCCCCAGCACCACATCGCCCGCCTGCAGCCCGGCGGCCAGGGCCGGACCTGAAACATCTTCGACGAGCAGCCGGCCGCGCGTGTGCAGCTGCTGCTGCTCCTTGGGGTCGAGCGGCCGGACGGCAAGCCCTAACTTGCCGCCGCCCTCATCGCTCTCGCTGTGCGCCGTCCGGGCGGGCTCTTCGTCCAGCAGCACGGTTTTCACGTCCACCGTGTCGGACTTGTGGTCGTGCCAGATCCCGATGTGCGCCACGTTGCCCGGCGGAATATCCGCAATGATCGTCGGCAAATCGAAGGAATGGTCGATATAGTGGCCGTTGACGCTGGTAATGACATCCCCCGGCTTCAGCCCCGCGCGCTCGCTGGGACTCTTGGGCTCCACGGAACTGATGAGCGCGCCATGCGGCGTGCCCAGGCCGAAGCTCTGCGCCAGCTTCTGATTGACGTCTTGTACGCCGACGCCGATGCGGCTGCGGCTCACCTTGCCCTTCGTCAAGAGCTGATTCTTGACGTTCAAGGCCAGATCGATGGGGATGGCGAAGGACATGCCCATGAAGCCGCCGGTGCGGCTGTATATCTGCGCGTTGATGCCGATGACCTGACCGTCGACATTGAACAGCGGGCCGCCGGAGTTGCCCGGATTGACGGCCGCATCGGTCTGAATGAACGGCACATAGTTTTCATCGAGGGGACGCGCGGTCGCGCTCACCACGCCGGCGGTGACGCTGTTCTCGAAGCCGAACGGCGAACCGATCGCCACCACCCATTGACCGGGCTTGAGGCGCGAGGAATCGCCGAAGTGGACCGTGGGCAAGCCGGTGGCGGCAATTTTGATCAGCGCCACATCGCTGCGCTTATCGACACCGATCACCTTCGCCACGAACTCCCGGCGATCGGTGAGCTTGACCGTCACTTCGGACGCATCGTCCACGACATGCGCGTTGGTGAGCACATAGCCGTCGGAACTCACGATGAATCCCGATCCGATGCCGCGGGCCGGCGGTGCATGCCCGGGCGCCGGCAGCTGATAATGCCGGAAGAACTGTGAGAGGGGGTCATCGGAGTCGCTGGGCTCGCCCGGATTCCCCGGACCGGCCATTTTCTGCGGCTTCTCGACAACGCTGATATTGACCACGGCGGCGCCGTTCTCGGCGACCAATCCTGAAAAATCAGGCAGTCCGGTCACTCGTGACGAGGCCGGCGCCGGCGTCGCCGCAAGCGGCGCGGCGGCAGGCGCGGTTCCGGGCCCTGCCGCCGCGCCCACGTCCGCCCTCGAACCTTGATGAGCGACGACCACAACGAAGATGCCCGCAACCAACGCGAGCGACCAAGTTCTGATACTTCCCATTGAAATAAGCCCTCTCTGAAGCGATTTGCCCGGATACCGTTGAGACTCACCTATAGGGGCTTGGTTTCAATTTTCCAGCTCAGGCGCCGTAATATTTGCCCCAAACGGCTTGGGAGCGCCCGGGGAACATCGGCCGGGGGACCCCTAAAATGTGAAATCCCGACGGGCCAACCCAAGCCCTCACGCGCTAGGCTGGCGATCCTTGTAACAGATCTCATCTATGGCAGACGCGACCGGTCCAAACTTGTTGGTGGTGGGGGGCGATTCGAAACGCCTGCAGTGGCTCACCCACCACGTCACCAGCCATTGGCCGGACGCCCAGGTAACCACGGTGCCGGTCGAGGAGTCTGCTTCCTTGAGCCGGCTGATCGCGGAGCGCGCACCGGATGCCGTGATCCTGCAAGCCGACTTCGCGGAGGAGGCGGCCGCCGGCGCCGTGCTCGCCCACATGACGCGGATGCTGCAGATGTATCCCACATTGTACTGCATTCTGCTCGCCGAGAACGGCGGCGAAATGTCGGCGGTGCGTGCCCTGAAGAGCGGCGCCAAAGACTACCTGCCGCTGGCGCGCATTACACGCGATCAATTGCTGGCGGCGATAACCGAGGCCTGCGCCAAGCGCCAGGCGGCCGCTCAGGCGGCCAAGACCTTGAACCGCCCTGACGCTGAAAATTCAGGCATCGACGTTCCCGGCTATGCCATCGTGAAGCAGCTCTCCACCAGCAATTTCTCGCAGGTTTTTCTGGCGCGCAATGAGCGCCTGCGGCGCAACGTGGTGCTCAAGGTCATGAACCGCGGCGAATCCCAGAGAGAACTCGACGACGCCGAGCGTTTCCAGCGCGAGTACGAGATCATCTCCAGCATCGCGCACCGCGCCATCGCGGAGATCTACGACTTCGGTTCCCTGCCCCGCCATTTGTACTTGGCGATGGAATATTTCCCGTGCGGCGACTTGCGCGACCGTCTGCGCAATCCCTTGAGCGTGGACGAGAGCCTGTACTACCTCCGTGCCATCGCCGAAGCGCTGCGCGTCATCCACGTGTTCGGGATTTTGCATCGCGATCTCAAACCCGCGAACGTGATGTTGCGCGAAGACAATTCGCCGGTGCTCATCGACTTCGGGTTGGCGCGGCGCTCGATGGACGACGCCGGGACCACCGGCGTCGGCCAGGTGCTCGGATCACCGTACTACATCAGTCCGGAGCAGGCGCAGGGGCAGCGCGTCGACACCCGCACCGATCTCTATAGTCTGGGGGTCATGTTCTACGAAATGCTGACCGGCCAGAGACCCTACGGCGGCCGCAGTGCGGTGGCCATCATGTCGCAGCACGCCAGCCGCCCTGTGCCCGTTCTGCCCGAGGCCACGGCAGCGCAACAACCCCTGCTCGATCGCCTCATGGCGAAGCAGCAAAACGCCCGCTACGCATCTGCAGACGAATTGCTCGCCGACTTGGGACCCTTGGTGGCGGCTGTCGCCTGAGAGCCTGTCTGAGGAGCCTGTCTGACTAATGTGACTTGCGTCACAGGCGCTCGTGACTCAGCGCAGCATCGGCAGCCAGGTGACTTGAGGCTGTGACAGCCATCAATCCTACCGCCTGAAGCGTTTGGCACCCTGTCGATCCATGTTCATTTCCGTCAAACGTCATGAGCGCGAAAAGCAGGACCTGATCGGCGCCAGCAACCGGCTGACCGATGCACTCCTGAAAAGCAGTGCGCAAGGGCTGTTCCTCCTCGATGCCAAGGATAAGATCCTCCCGCAAGTATCGGCGTCGCTGGCGGCGCTGTTTCGCCGCCAGGATTTCACGAACTTGAGCTTCGAGAAATTGATCGGCCCGCTGGTCAGCGCAAAAACCCTGAGCGTGGTCCGCGCCTTCGTCACCCGTCTGCTCGATGCCCCTGGCCTGAGCAACTCCGGACAGTCGAATCCGCTGCAGGACAATCCGCTGCAGGACGTAGAGGTGCGGCTGGCGAATGCCGACGGCGCTTTCGAGACGGCGCACTACTCCTTCGAATTCCATGCGGTCGACCTGGGCCGCGAACCGCGCGCGTGGCTGGTCAGCGTGACCGATATCACCGCGCGCGAGCAGCAGCAGCGCGAGCTCGAGGATCTGCGGACACAAGTTCAGACTCAGGGCGAGATATTGCGCGGCGTCTTGCAGGCGGGAGGGGCGCGCTTCAGCGCTTTCCTGCAGCGGACCGATGCCTCGATGAAGGCCATCAACGGGGTTTTGAAAAAACCGGCGCGCGAAACCGCCGCGTTCCGCAACAAGCTCGAGCAAACCCTGGATGAGGTCGATCGAGTCCGGCGCGATGCCGCGGCACTCAAGCTCACCGGACTCGAGGCCGCGGCGCGGTCGATGGAAGATTCATTGCAGGACCTGCGCAGCCGCGGCGCATTGAGCGGCAGCGATTTTCTGCCGCTGGCCGTGAAGCTCGATCAGCTCTACGGGCAGTTCGCGCAGCTGCGCTCGCTCACCCCACAGGCGGATCCGGTCGCAGACCCCGATGCCGTCGTGTTCCCCGAAACCCGCGTGACGGAGAACGGCACGCAGATCATCGAAGCGCCGAAATTCCTGGCCGAGATGGCGCAAAGATCCGCAGCGGCATCCGCGCCGCCCAAAGCGCACCGCATGGCTCAGGCCGGCAGCCTCGAGAGCACGCTGACGGTGCTGACCGAGCTCGTGGCACAAGAGCAGCACAAGACGGTGGTCCTCGATTGCATCGGCATGCAGCTGGTTCCCCCCAGGTACCAGGCGACGATCAAGAACGTGGCGATTCAATTGATCCGCAATGCCGTCATGCACGGTGTCGAACCACCCGCCGTGCGCACCGGCGGCGGCAAGCCGGCGCACGGAACCCTGCACCTCGAGTTCAAGGCCCTGCCCGACCAGAGCTTCGAGCTGCACTTCCACGACGACGGCTGCGGTCTCGATCCCGAGAAAGTGCGCGCCACCGCCCTCGCCAAAGGTCTGATCACTGCGGAGGCCGCGGCGCGCCTGCGCGATCGTCAGGTCATCAAGTTGATCTTCAAGGCGGGATATACCACCCTGAACTCGGCGCCGGGCGAAGCGCGGCACGGCACCGGGATGTCCCTGGTACGCCGCTACGTGCAAGAAGCGGGCGGCAAGATTGCGCTCGCCACTGTGCTCGGACACGAGACTCGCTTCAAAGTCATACTGCCGGCGACGGCGCTCGCCGACTCGCAAGTCGCCTGAGCGTCGAGCGAATTTAGGAGTCGAGCGGCGCCAGCTCCACCAATACGGCGCCCGCCGCAACCCTTTCCGTCAAGCCGAAGGCAAGGCGCGTGACCACCCCGTCGTAGGGCGCCGTCAGCGTATGTTCCATTTTCATGGCCTCGACCGTCACCAAGGGCGCTCCCCGAACCACCTGCTGGCCTTCGGTGACATGGACGGCGACCAAAGTCCCCGGCAGCGGCGTGAGCAGCGAGCCTTCCTCCGCGCTGGCGCTCACCTGCAAGGCATCTTCCGTTCGCGCCAAGCGCAGCGCCGCCTGCCGCCCCGCCCGGAACAGATGCAGCGTCTGATCGACCTCGACGACGCTGACACGCTGCATCTGTCCGGCGACTTCGACGTCCAACGCCTGCGCGCCGCGCGCGACGACGTGCAGCGCATATTCATGCCCCGGCGAGTGTCTCCCGTGACCCCGCGAGTGTTTTCCGTGCCCCGCAGCGCGTTCCCCCCGCCCCGCCAAGCGCTCTCCCCGCCCCGTAACGTGTGCGACATAATCATTCGGCTCTGACAACTCGATGATCACGGTCCGGTCCCCGAACACCCACGTGCTGCGCGGCGGCCCCGCCAGCCGCCAGCCGCGAGTGTCCGTCCACAGCGCATCGCACTCCGTCCGGCGGGTCGCGCACCACAGCGCCGCCAACACGGCATCGGCGTCGCCGGCTTTGGGCTCGCCAAAAGACAATTGCGCCGCACGTGCGTCGAGAAAACTCGTCGTCACGCCGCCACGCCGGAATTCCCCGTCGGCGAGCACGCTCAACAGCAGCGCGCGATTCGTGGTGACGCCCACGATCTCGATGTCCGCGAGCGCCTTGTGCAGCCGATCCACCGCTTCGCCGCGCGACTCGCCCCAGGCGACGACCTTGCCGAGCATGGGATCGTAAAACGTCGAGACCTCATCGCCCGCGTCGACGCCGATATCCAGCCTGAGACCGGGAGCGGCATCGGGCCAGTGCAGGTGCGTGATGCGGCCGACGCTCGGCAGATACCCATGCTCGGGATCTTCGGCGTACAGACGCGCCTCCATGGCGGTGCCATGCTGGAGGATATCGCTCTGCGCCTTGGGTAAGCGCGCCCCCGTTGCGATGCGCAGCTGCCATTCCACGAGGTCGATACCGGTGATGAACTCCGTCACCGGGTGCTCCACCTGCAGGCGGGTATTCATTTCCATGAAGTAGAAATTCTGGGCTTCGTCGACCAAGAACTCCACGGTCCCCGCGCCCACATAGCCCACCGCCCGTGCCGCCTGGATGGCGGCCTGCGACATCGCCGCGCGCACCGCATCGCGCAGCCCCGGCGCCGGCGCCTCCTCGATGATCTTTTGATGGCGGCGCTGCACCGAGCAATCGCGGTCGAACAAGCTCACGACGTCCCCGTGCGAGTCGGCGAATATCTGCACCTCCACGTGGCGCGCCTGCGGAAAATAACGCTCCAGCAGCAAGCGATCGTCGCCGAAGGCGGTGCGCGCCAGACGCTGCGCCGATTCGACCGCCGCCGCGACCTCGGCGGCGGAATTCACCACCTGCATCCCCTTGCCGCCGCCGCCGGCGCTGGCCTTGATGATGAGCGGAAAGCCGACGCGCTGTGCCTCCGCCATGAGTGCCTGCGGCGATTGATCCGCACCATGGTAGCCAGGGGCCACGGGCACGCCCACGGCCGCCATGGCCGCCTTGGATGCGCTTTTCGAGCCCATCGCGCGGATCGCCGACGCGGGCGGCCCCACGAAGATCAAACCCGCGTCGACGCAGCCTTGCGCGAATGCGGCATTCTCCGACAGGAATCCGTAGCCCGGATGCACGGCCTCGGCGCCGACGCGCCGCGCGAGCGCGATGATCTTCGCGATATCCAGATAGCTCTCGGCCGCGGGCGCCGGCCCCAGGTGGTACGCCTCATCGGCAACCCGTACATGGCGCGCACCGGCGTCAGCCTCGGAGTACACCGCAATGGCGGTCACCCCCAAGCGCTGCGCCGTGCGTGCAATGCGGCAGACGATTTCGCCGCGATTGGCGATCAGCAGTCGTCGGAGCATCGGCCGCCTCACATTCGAAACACGCCGAAGCGCGTCGCACGCATCTCTTGGGATTTCGTCAACGCCAGCGCCAGACCCAGCACGCGGCGCGTGTCGAGCGGATCGATGACGCCGTCATCCCAGAGGCGCGCGGACGCATAGTAGGGATGACCTTGGCGCTCGAATTGCTCGCGGATCGGCGCCTTCAGCTGCTCCTCCTCGGCATCGCTCAGCGTGCCCCCGCCCCGCTCCAAGGCCTCACGCTTGATGGTCGCCAATACGCTGGCGGCTTGCTCGCCGCCCATCACCGAGGTGCGCGCGTTCGGCCATTGAAACAAAAATCGCGGGCTGTAGGCGCGGCCGCACATGGCGTAATTGCCGGCGCCGAAGCTGCCGCCGATGACGACGGTGTACTTCGGCACCGCCGCGCAGGCCACGGCCGTGACCAGCTTGGCGCCGTCCTTGGCGATGCCGCCGGCCTCCGCGGCCTGGCCCACCATGAAGCCGGCGATGTTCTGCAGAAACACCAGGGGTATTCCTTCGCGGCAGCACAACTCGATGAAATGCGTGCCCTTCAATGCGCTCTCCGAGAACAGGATGCCGTTATTGGCCAGGATCCCCACCGTCGAACCATGGATGTCGGCAAAGCCGCAGACCAAGGTCGTGCCGTACAGCGCCTTGAATTCATCGAACCACGAGCGATCGACCAGGCGTGCGATGAGCTCGCGCACGTCGTAGGGCTTGCGCGAGCTCGGCGGGATGATGCCGTAGAGCTCCGCGGGATCGTATCGAGGTTCGCCCGCCGAAGCGGCGCTGGCGCCGCGCACCGAGCCGGCACCCATAACCGCGCTGATGCCGGACCTCATAGCGGCAGGCCGCAGCCGCGCCACCGCGCGGCGCGCGAACGCCAGCGCATGCGTGTCGTTCTCCGCGTAGTAGTCGGTCACGCCGGAACGCCGGCAATGCACGTCCGCGCCGCCCAAGGACTCTGCATCGATCTCTTCGCCCGTTGCCGCCCTCACCAGCGGCGGCCCGCCCAGAAACACGCGGCCTTGATTGCGCACGATGACGGCGTGGTCGGACATGGCGGGCACGTAGGCGCCGCCCGCAGTACACGACCCATGCACCACTGCGATTTGCGCGATGCCCTGTGCGGAAAGCCGTGCCTGATTGAAAAATATTCGGCCGAAGTGATCGCGGTCGGGAAATACTTCATCCTGCTTCGGCAGGAAGGCGCCTCCGCTTTCCACCAGGTACACGCACGTCAGCTCGTTGTCGCCCGCGATCTCCTGCGCCCGCAGGTGCTTCTTCACGGTGAGCGGATAGTAGGTGCCTCCCTTCACCGTGGGATCATTCGCCACGACCATGCACTCGCGCCCCGAGACGCGGCCGATGCCGGTAATGAGCCCGGCGCCCGGCAGATCCTCGCCATACACCCCGTGCGCCGCCAGCGCGGACAGTTCCAGGAACGGCGAGCCGGGATCGAGCAGCGCCGTGATCCGTTCTCGAGCCAGCAGCTTGCCGGCCCGGGTGTGCTTGTCGCGGGCCGCCGCGCTGCCGCCCGCCGCATTGCGCTGCAGCGTGGCCCGCAGGTCATCCACCAGCGGCTGCATGGCGGCGCGGTTGTCGGCGAATTCCTTCGAACGGATGTCGATTTTCGAGACGATCTGGGCCATTGGCTTTGTTGCCTTGAGAGTGGCAAAATTGTCCGACAGTCCGATTATCCAACGATTCGGGGTCCGATGACAATGGGGGTCCGGTGACCATGGCCAATTCCGCATATCGCGAGTTCAATTTCGGGCTCGGCGAAGTCATCGATGCCGTGCGCGACCAGGTACAGCGTTTCGCCGAGGAGCGCATCGCGCCGCGCGCCAATGAGATCGACCGCAGCAATGTGTTCCCGCGGGATCTGTGGCCGGAACTCGGCGAGCTGGGGTTCTTGGGCATGACGGTGAGCCCGGACTACGGCGGCGCCGGCTTGGGCTACCTGGCCCACACCGTCGCGATGGAGGAAATCTCGCGCGCGTCGGCCGCGGTGGGCTTGAGCTATGGAGCGCATTCGAATCTGTGCGTGAACCAGCTGGCGCTCAACGCCAACGATGCGCAGAAGCGCAAGTATCTGCCGAAGCTCATCAGCGGCGAACATGTGGGCTCGCTCGCCATGTCCGAGCCCGGCGCCGGTTCCGACGTGGTCTCCATGCAGCTCAAGGCGACCCGGCACGGCGACCGGTACGTGCTCGACGGCCGCAAGATGTGGATCACCAACGGCCCGGAAGCCGACGTCTTGGTGGTGTATGCGAAAACCAACCCGGAAGCCGGCGCACGCGGCATCAGCGCATTCATCATCGAAAAGGATTTCAAAGGATTCACGCCGGCCCAAAAGCTCGACAAGCTCGGCATGCGCGGCTCGAGCACCAGTGAGCTCGTGTTCGACGGCTGCGAAGTGCCGGCCGAGAACCTCGTCGGAGAGGAGAATCAAGGCGTCAGCGTCCTGATGCGCGGCCTGGACTACGAACGCGTCGTGCTGTCCGGCGGCCCGCTTGGGCTGATGGCAGCCGCCCTGGATGTCGCCGTGCCGTACGTGCGCGAACGGCGGCAGTTCGGCCAGGCCATCGGCACCTTCGAACTCGTGCAGGGCAAGCTCGCCGACATGTATGCCTCGCTCAATGCCTGCCGCAGCTATGCGTACATGGTGGCCTCGGCCTGCGATCGCGCCGATGCCACGCGCAAGGATGCCGCCGCCTGCATTCTGTTCTGCGCCGAGGCGGCGACGCGGGCGGCTCTGGATGCGATCCAACTCTTGGGCGGCAACGGGTATATCAACGATTATCCGACCGGTCGGCTCCTGCGCGACGCCAAGCTCTATGAAATCGGCGCCGGGACTTCGGAGATTCGCCGCATGCTGATCGGCCGCGAGCTGTTCGGAGAGGGCTAAGTGTCATGGGACAGGAGATAGTGGCCGATCTGTTCGCACCCCTCGACGATCATCCGGCGTACCGCCAGATCGCGAACGTCATCGAGCAGCGCATCGTCGCCCGCTCGCTGCGCACCGGCGACCCCCTGCCCTCCGAAATGGATCTGGCGCGGCAATTCGGCGTCAATCGCTCGACCATCCGGGAAGCGATCCGCGAGCTCGAGACCCACGGCTTGCTGGGCCGGGTCCGCGGCGAGAAGCGGCTCCGCGTCACGCGCCCGGAGCCGCGGCGCGTAAGCTCCGGCGTGAGCCGCGCCCTGGCGCTGCACGATGTGACCTTCCTCGAATTGTGGGAGGCGATGATGGCGATCGAACCGGTCGCCGCACAATACGCCGCGGCGCGCCGCACTCCGGCGCAGCTGCAAACCCTGGTGCGAGCCGGTGCGCGATTCAAGCGCGAGGTCGCCGATACCACGCAGGCCGTAGCGGCGGTAGTCGATTTTTTCACCGCCGTAGCCGCAGCGAGCGGCAATCAGGTACTCGAGATATCGCAAGCGCCGCTCAATCTGTTGCTCGCCCCGGCGCTCACCCGTATGATCGATCGCGTCCCGCAGGCGCGTGCGCGCATCCACACGGCGCAGGGCAAAATCGCCGACGCGATCAAGTTCCGGCGCAGCGAGCAGGCGCGCACCTGGATGGAGAAGCACATTCGCGATTTCAAGCGGGGCCACGAGCTCGAATCAATTCACACCGGCGATTCAATTCACACCGAAGGCGAGCGATGAAAAAGGCAGTCGACGATGGCGCACTCGACATTCTGTTCCGCAAAGCCCGTTCCTACAATCGCTGGGCCGCCGAGTCCGTGTCGGACGAGATCCTGCACCAGCTGTACGAATTGCTGAAATTCGGACCGACGTCGGCCAACTCCACCCCGGCGCGGTTCGTGTTCGTCAAGAGCGCCGAAGCCAAGTCCAAGCTGGTCGCCTGCGTCTCGCCGGGCAATGTCACCAAGGTCGAACAGGCGCCGGTCACGGTGATCATCGCCATGGACGAGAAATTCTACGAGAAGCTGCCCAGGCTCTTCCCGCAGAAGCCGGGCATGGCCGACGTGTTCAAGGATGCGGCCGTCGCCGAGGTAACCATGATGCGCAACTCGAGCCTGCAAGGCGCTTACCTCATCCTCGCTGCGCGCGCGCTCGGATTGGATTGCGGACCCATGTCGGGTTTCGACAACGCCAAGGTCGATGCCGCGTTTTTTGCCGGCACCCTGCTCAAATCGAATTTCATTTGCGCGCTCGGCACGGGCACGACGGAGCTGTTGTTTCCGCGCAATCCCCGCTTGGCCTTCGACGAGGCCTGCAAGATCGTCTAAGGGGATTGGCCGAATATTTCCCCGACCGCGATCTTGATGTCTGGGAATGCCTGCGGCGTCACGGTATCGGCCGCTGTGAATTCAAGCGTGCGCCCGTAGGCCTTCGTGGCGGGCTCGCGATACGTCACGACCCGCCTACCTTCCACGTCGACGACCCAGTACTCTGCAACGCCGTACCGAGCATAGAGATTCAGCTTGACGCCTTGATCGAAGGCCAGCGAGCTGTCAGACACCTCGATGAGGAGCAGGACATCGGCCGCTTCAGGAGTCTTGCCGCTGTAGAAATCCGCGCGCCGCTTCAACAGCATCAGGTCCGGTTGCGGCTGCGAGAACTCCCCTAGATTTACCGGGCCACCGCTGACAACCGTCGCTGAACGCAAAAGCATCAATACGAACAACTCGTGGATTTTCGAGGTTATGGCCGAATGTTTGGTCCCCATCGGCGCCATATCGAGCATATCGCCTTCAATCAACTCAATGCGATCGTATTTGGTCAACACCCCGGTCGCCACCATCATTTGGTAGCGGTCCGTGGAGATTCGCGTTCGCGTAGGTATGAATGCGCTGCTCATAGAATCTGCTCTCGCTCCGTGTCGGAACCGGTTGGATCATGCAGATTGGTGCTGAACGACACCAGCACCATCATCGACTCGCCGGTGTTGCGAAATGCATGCACTACACCGGGCGGTATGGTCAGCCGCCAGATCTCCCCCGCCGGCACGTCAAGATCGCGGATGGAGCCGTCTTCCTTGAGGCGGATCAGGCAGGGTCCCACCACGCTGGTGGTTTCGACGGCCGTTCGGTGCACGTGATTGCCGCGAACCTCATTCGGCTGAGTGAGCACCACATGCACGTTCTTTTGCCCCGCGAGTTCCGCGTCGCTCAATGGTTCGAACAGACTCCCGCGCGCGTCGCGATGGGTCTTCACGGATTGCACGACGACCCGTGACGTGTTCAACGTACTCATATCGCGAGATTATAGCCGAGCTATGCGGCTATCGCGCAGATCGCCGCCCGGTATGTCGCCGGCCCGCGAGCAGCACACCGACCACGAACATCATGTCCCACCAATCCAAGTCACCGCCGCCGCTCTTGCTGGGCGCCGTCACCGTCAGCGAGGTCGACGCGCTCGCCGAGTTGCCGCCGGCAGAAGCCGTCGAGAGCGCGTCTGCGGCAATCGTGTTGGCATACGTGCCCGCCGTCGCGCTCTTGACGGTCATGGTCATGGAACAACTACCCTTGGCTGGAATATCGGCGCCGGCCATGGTCACCGTGCTCGCGGAGCTGGTCAGCGTCCCTGACGAGCCGCTGCACGTCGTGGTCGGCGCCGGCGAGGTCTGCACACTCAGACCGGCGGGCACGGTTTCCGTGAAACCCGACTGAGTCAAGTCAAAGCCATTGGCATTGCTGAAAGTAATGGTGAGCGTCGAGGCAACATTCTCACCGACGCTGGCCGGAGAAAATGCTTCGGTAACCGTGGGCGGCGTCGGCGCGAACGTCAATGGCGTTGGGCACGCGGTCGCCGCCATCCCGGCTGAGGACGGCGCGGTGGTGGTTGCGCCGCTGGACGTGAAAGTCACCGTCGCTGTATCCGTGTTGGCGGCCGAGTCGGTTACCTTGAGCGTCAACGTCCCTGCGGCGCCCGTCGAAACGACCGTTACCTGCGCCGCATTGGCACCCGACTGAATGGTGACCCCGCCCGTGGCCGTCCAAGAATAGGACAGAGCACCTGTAACGTTGCAAGCCGCTACGCTGCCGCCGGCATCGAATACTGCATTGCTACCCGCGCTGACCGTCGCCGGCACGGCCACGGCCGCGATCGGATCGAGTGCCGCCTTGACGGCGTTCAGCGCGTTGACCATGCCCGCGCCGCATTGGCCCTGCACGCAGGAGCACTCTCCCGTCATCGAGTCGACTTTAGGGCACACCGGTAAATTTCCGGAGTTTGGAGGAAACGGGCTGGCGCTGGATTTCATGCGCGCAATCAGCTGAGGCGGCGTCAAGTTCGAATTGACCGCGCGCATCAACGCGGCGACGCCCGAGACGATGGGCGCCGAAAAGCTGGTGCCGAGATTGGGGTTGGTTTCATCCGTGTAACCGTTGGCGCCGGGCGTTGTCAGGCCGAAATTGATAGTCGTATCGATGGAGCGCAGGCAGGCGCCGGATAAGTTGACACAGTTCCCGGCCGGAGCTGAGACGCCCACCTCGGGACCTAAGCTGCTATACCCAACCTTGGTACCGACGTTGCGCAATCCGGCGACGGCGAGAACGCCAGAGCAATTCGCCGGCGCATCCACGGGACCGCTCTCGTTGCCGGCTGAAGCGACCACCAATACGCCCATGGTGGTCAGGGTATTGATCACGTTCTGATAAGTGGAGGGGCAGCTGCCGGAGCCGCCCAGGCTCAAATTGATGATGTCGGCGGGGTATGGATTGTCCGGGACCCCCGTCACCGACATGCCCGCAGCCCATTGCATGCCGGCAATGATGTCCGAATCGTAGCCGCCGCATTTACCCAGCGCCCGCACCGGCAACAGGTAGGGGTTCCACGTCATTCCCGCGACACCGACCCCGTTGTCGGTGAGTGCGCCCAACACGCCCATGACCCTCGTTCCATGCCAGGAGCTGTCCTGCAGGGCGCAGCTCGAGGTCGGAAACAGGGTGGTGTTTTTCTGATCGGTGCTGCTGATCCAATCGCCAGGATCCGACGGGTCCGGATCCCAGCCGTCGCCGTCGTTGGCGATGAGGAAGGTGCCGAGGGCTGCCCCGGTGCTCGGATTCAAATCTTCGCCGACGAAATCGTAGCCCGGGAGCAAACGCCCGCCTAAGCCGGCGCGAAGTAGATCGGGATGATCGAATCGAACACCGGTATCGACATCCGCGATGACGGTGCCCGTGCTGCCGGTGGTGATC
>WNFG01000670.1_pt1 | contig 28672 bp, 26 predicted proteins | sample 5400431 | NCBI WGS metagenome assembly WNFG01 (sample SAMN13153346, study PRJNA577476) | soil metagenome | isolation source: 120 cm saprolite under Douglas fir tree site 2 hole 3 replicate 2 | place: USA:California | collected 2015-04-18 | reverse complement strand
TGACGAAAGGACCGCTCATGCTCAATCCCGGAGACAAGGCCCCCGACTTCGTGGGGCGCGACCATAACGGACAGACCGTGAAGCTGGCCGACCTGAAGGGCAAGACGGTCGTGCTCTGGTTCTATCCCAAGGCCGACACCCCCGGCTGAACCGCGGAAGGTTGCGGGTTCCGCGACCTGAAGGCCGAGTACGACCGCAAGAACGCGGTGATCCTCGGCGTCTCCTTCGACACCCCGGCCGAGAACCGGGCGTTCGCCGAGAAGTTCCACTTCAACTTCCCCCTGATCTGCGACACCGACCGCACCATCGGTACCGCCTACGGGGCCAACGCCGATCCGGCCAAGGGCGCGCAGCGCGTCGGGGTCGTCATCGGTCCCGACGGCAAGATCAAGGAATGGCACGCGCGCGTCGATGCGCGGGCCTGGCCGGCCGCCGTCGTCGGCACGCTCTAACCCGAGGAGGATCGCGATGGCGGGCAAGAGATCGAAGAAGAGGACCGGCGGCAAGACTGGGCTACGGCACGGCAGCCAGATGATGCAGTCGGACCAGCCGCGCCGCATCGAGATTCACGTGGCGCCGCCCCGGAAGGCCGAGCGGCAGCACGCGAGGCCCGGAGCCGGCATCAAGCGCTCGCGGGCCGCGATGCTCAAGAAGCCGCGCTAACGCCCGGGCGCGACGCTCAGCCCGAGTGGCAGCACTCCCCGTTCGGAGTGGACGGGGGCACGTCGAGGCCGGGGTTGCGGTCGAAGAAGCCGACCGGCTTGAGCATGAAGCCGATGGTGACCACCGGCATCACCGGCCAGTCTTCGGGGCGGACCACGTGGTGCGCGCCGAAGGTGTACCAGACCACCAGGTCGGTGCTCTCGAGCGGAGCGTCGTCGGCCACGTAGCTCGGCAGGCCGGCGCCGCCCGGGTGCTGGTTCGGGTACTCGCCCGCCGCGTACCGCTCCCGCGGATCGTGGCGGGTCACCCAGAGGTGGCGGGTCATGAAGCCGGCGCGCCGGGTCACCGAAGCCTCCGGCCGCGCGAACGGCAGCACGTTCTCGCCCGGCATCAGCTTGTAGGCCACCGGCTCCCCCAGCCGGTTGCGCACCTGGGGGTTGGCGATCTTCCAGAAGCGGCCCGCGAGGGGATCGGCGATCCGCTGGGCTTGGGCCTCGGACCGCAGCAGCGTCGACTCGGCGTGGAACGCGTTGGCGTGCGGGTTCTCGGGCCCGGGGGCGTCGGCCACCGTGTTCACCTCGTAGACCGAGTTCTCGAGCCCATCCACCATCATGTCGAGACGGGCGCTGAAGAAGTGCTGGTGGATCGGCCCGTAGACTCCGGGGGCGACCATCTCGCCCCATCGCGGCTTGTCGCCCGGCCGCTCGGCTCCGTTCGAGATGATGCCGGTCAGCTTGACCTCGAGCTGGATGGTCCCGTCCTGGTAGAAGTACCAGTAGAAGCCGTACTCGTAGTTGCCGACGGTGGAGATCGACGACACCACCAGGCGGCGCGAGCGGCGCACCTCGGTGGTGCCGAGGCGCCAGTCGACGTGCTTCCACAGGATGCCCGCGTCCTCCTCGTGGATACAGATGGCGTTGGGCAGGGTCACCGCGCGGCCCCGGCCGTCGTTGACCACCGCGTCGAGATAGGCGATCTCGCCCAGGCAGTCGCAGCCGTTGACGAGCGCGTTGGCCAGGGTGCCGATGCCGTACTCGCCCACGTCGAAGGCGTTGCGGTGGAAATAGGTCGGGCGGGGATCGCCGTAGGGCACCACCATGTCGGCGATCGAGGCCCGGTAGAGGACCGGGCGCTCACGGCCCTGGTCCGCGTAGGACACGGTGTGGATCACCAGCCCCTCGCGCGGGGTGAACCCAACGCGCAGCCGCCACTTCTGCCAGGTGAGCTCGTGGCCCGCGAGAGTGAAGCTCGGGCCCTCGGGCTGGCGGATCTCGAGGGGCTTGAGGCCGGTGCGCGTCCCGGTCGCCTCCGCCGAGTAGTTGGCATCCTCCGACGGCAGCGGGACGACGCCGTCGTCCTCGACCGCGACCACCTTCATCTCGTTGAGATCGACGACGGTGAGCAGGTTGGCGACCGGGCGGGCGTAGCCGTTGTCGCCCGGGTGGCGACGCACCCAGGTGAGCGCGCGGACGAGCCTCCGCCCCTCGTCGGCCGGGAAGCCGAAGTTGCCGGCCGACCAGGAATCCACCATGGCCAGGCTCGGGTCGGTCACCCCGCGCTTGCGCAGGGCCTCCTGCCAGCGCGGATCGGCGCGCACCGCCGCCTCGCAATCGGTGAACTCGTCGAGCACGATGGCGGGCTGCGCGCCCGCGACGTGCTCCCACGAGAGCACGCGCCCCTCCGAGAGCGACACGATCGCCTCGTAGGTCTTGCCCGCGGCGGAGTCGATCAGCACCACGAAGGCGGCCCGCTCGACGCGGTCGCCCGGCCGGCGGTCGAGCACGATCTTCTTGGCCGGCTCGTGGAGCATCACGAAGATCACCCGGACGCGCGGCCCGAGCGGGCGCTCTCCCCGCACGATCTCCCACGCCCGCTCGATCTCGGGCGCGGTCAGGGGATCCAGCGGGTGGATGCTCGGGGGTGCCTCGGTCGCGGTCGGGGCCATGGCTCGTCTCCTCTGCGGGCGATTGTAGCGGAGCCGGCCCCGCGCCGCGAGCCGGCCTACTGCGGCGGCAGCTCCCGGATCGGGCGCACCTCGATCGAGTGGCCGCCCACCCGCACCAGTGGATGATCGAGCGCGATCGCGACCGCGTCTTTCATGCTCGGGACGTCCACGACGGAGTAGCCGCCCAGCTGCTCCTTGGTCTCGGCGAACGGGCCGTCCGTCGCGACCGGCTTGCCTCCCGCGATACGCACCGTGACCGCGGTGCTGGTCGGCAGCAGCGGATCGCCGGCGAGGAACACCCCGCGCTCGCGGAGCGGCCTCGAGGCGTCGATGGCCTGCTGCCGGATCGCGACCCGCTCCACCTCGGGCTTGGCGTCCCAGATCCGCTCCTCCCGGTACATGAGCAGCAGGAAGCGCATCGCGGAGTCCCCTGGCCTCAGCGGGCCGGGCTCGGGCTCGGCACGCCAGATGCGACCGGCCCCGGCGGCCGGAACGTGGACGCGATGGCCACCGCGGCCAGGCCGATGGCGAAGGAGCTCAGGTAGAGCCAGGAGTAGCTGCCGTACGTGTCGAAGAGCCAGCCGCCCACCGGCGGCCCGAGCGCCATGCCAAGGGTGGAGACGAGCGCGACCGCCCCGAACGCGGTCCCCATGATGCGGGCCCCGAAGTACTCGCGCACCAGGATCGCGTAAAGGGGCATCACCCCGCCGTAGGCGAAGCCGAACACCACCGCGAGGGCGTAGAAGCTCGTGAGGTCGCGGGTGACGATGTAGAACGTGATCGCCAGCGCCTGGATGGCGAGCCCCACCACCAGGGTGCGCTTGGCACCGACGCGGTCGGCGATCAGCCCGCAGACGATCTTGCCACCGAGCGAGGCGAGGCCCGCCACGCTCAGCACGGTGACGGCGGCCATCGCGGTGATCCCGCGATCGATCGCGTGGGTCACCATGTGGAAGATCGGGCCCGAGTGGGCCGCGCAGCAGGCGAAGTACGCGAGCGCGATGGCCGCGAACTGGGGCGTGCGCAGGGCCTGCCCTACCGTGAGCTCGCGCCCGTCCGCCCCCCGCATGCCGGGCGCGCCCGTGCCGAGCGCGGCGGGCGGCTCTCGGACCAGCAGCGCGGAGGGGATGATGACCAGCCACGCCAGGTTGCCGAGCACGAACATCGCGGTGCGCCAGTCGTAGGCGGTGATCAGGTAGCGCGCCAGGGGCCCGACGGTGGAGGCGCCGAGCCCGATGCCGGCCGAGACCAGCGCGACCGCCAGGCTCCGGTGCTCCGTGAACCAGCGGGTAGTGGTGGCGGTCAGGGGCGTGTAGAAGCTGCCCGACGCGAGCCCCACCAGCACCCCGAACAGGAGCTGGAACTGGCCGAGCGTGGTGGCCTGACTCGCGGCGACGAGCCCGAGCCCGAGGAGCCCGCCGCCCAGGAGCAGGACGGTGCGGGTGCCGAGCCGATCGGAGAGCGCACCCCAGAGGAACGCGCCCACGCCCATCCCGAGCCAGTTGACCAGCGCCGCGGTCGAGATCCCGGTCCGGGACCACCCCATCGCCTGGGTCATGGGCTGGAGGAAGATGCTGAGCGACAGCATCGCCCCCATGCCGATACAGGTGACGACGATCCCGACGCCGACGATAATCCAGCCGTAGAAGATCTTCATGGCGGGCCTCACCCTATCACGGACGCCGCTGGATGAGCTGGATCAGGTTGCCCTCGGGGTCCTTCAGGGTCGCGATCGAGACGGTGTCGTAGTCGGTGGGAGCCTCCACGAACTCGACCCCCGCCGCCTTCAGGCGCTTCCAGTCTCCCGCGAGATCGTCGGTGGCCAGGCCGATCATGTGCCGCGCCGGGTCGGCGTTGCGGCCCCGGACCTCGCTGTGGGTCCCCAGCCCGAGGCTGGGCCCACCGGCCTCGCCCAGGACGACGAAGCGCGGAGACTCGATGACCACCTTGAGCCCCAGCACGTCCCGGTAGAACGGCAGCAGGTTGTTCAGATCCGCGCTCCAGACCGACGTCGCGCTCAATCCCTTGATCATCGTGGTCTCCTTATGGGATCCGGGTTCACGACCGGGTTCACGACCGGGTTCACGACATGGTCGAACGGGGCCGCCCGCGATCGACAGGATCCGGGAGCCGCGGCATGCTTGGCAAGGGCGGAAGTCGGTGTCGATTTCGGGCGCTCCGGGCGACTATCCGGTGTCCGCACCCCATTCGACGCGCGCGGAGGAGAGCCTATGAAGTACGTGTGCCTGGTCTACCTGGTCGAGAAGGAGATGGAGGCGATGTCCGAGAGCGAGGCGGAGGCCTGCACCGACGAGAGCCTGGCGTACGATGAGGCTCTCCGGAGGAGCGGCCAGCTCATCGTGGCCCAGGCCCTCGCGCCCGTCGAGACGGCGACGACGGTGCGGGTCCGGAGGGGCAAGCTGACCGCCACCGACGGCCCGTTCGCCGAGACCAAAGAACAGCTGGGCGGCTTCATCCTGATCGAGGCCCGGGACCTCAACGAGGCCATCCAGGCCGCGTCGCGGATCCCGCTGGCGCGCCGGGGGTCCATCGAGGTGCGGCCGATCAAGGAGCTGACGCCGTCCGTGAGGAGGATCCGATGAAGTTCCTGTTCCTGATCTATCACGACGAGAAGACGCTCGACGCCCTGCCCTCGCGGGAGATGCAGGCCCTGGTCGACGGGGCGCTCGACTACGACGAGGAGATCCGCCGGAGCGGTCACTACATCGTCTCGAACGCGCTGCAGCGCGTTCGGACCGCCCGGACCGTCCGGGTCCGCGGCGGCAAGGTGTCCACCACCGACGGCCCGTTCGCGGAGACGAAGGAGCAGCTCGGCGGGTTCTTCCTCGTCGAGGCCAAGGACATCGACGAGGCCTGCGCGGTGGCGTCCCGGTTCCCGCCCGCGCGCATCGGGAGCATCGAGGTGCGGCCGGTCCAGGAGCTCGAGCACTCCTAGCCGCGCCGCCCTCCAGGACATGAGCGAGGACCCGGTGGAGCGCGCGCGCGAGATGGTGGACGGCGTCTACCGGCAGGACTCGCGCCGCGTCCTCGCGACCCTGATCCGCCTCCTCGGCGATTTCGACATCGCCGAGGAGGCGATGCACGAGGCCTTCGCGGCCGCGGTGGAGCAGTGGCCGCGCGACGGCACTCCCGCCAATCCCCGCGCCTGGCTCGTGTCCACCGGGCGCTTCAAGGCCATCGACGCCATCCGCCGGCGGGCTCGGTTCGACGCCTCGCAGACCGAGCTGGCCGACCGCCTCGCCGCGGAAGCCACCGACACCGAGCCCCGCGAGCCCGGCGAGATCGAGGACGACCGGCTCCGCCTGATCTTCACCTGCTGCCACCCCGCCCTGCCCGCGGACGCCCAGGTGGCGCTGACGCTCCGCGAGGTCTGCGGCCTCACCACCGAGGAGATCGCGCGCGCCTTCCTCACCGCTCCCCCCACCCTCGCCCAGCGTATAGTCCGCGCTAAAGCCAAGATCCGCGACGCGCGCATTCCCTACGAGGTGCCCTCGCGCGTGGAGCTGCCCGACCGGCTGGACGCGGTGCTCCACGTGGTCTACCTGGTGTTCAACGAGGGCTACTCGGCCTCGTCGGGCGAGTCGCTCACGCGCGCCGATCTCTCCGGCGAGGCCATCCGCCTGGGACGGCTCCTGGTGGAGCTGCTGCCGGAGCCGGAGGCGATGGGCCTCCTCGCCCTCATGCTGCTGCACGAGTCGCGACGGGCCGCGCGCACCGGGCCGACCGGCGAGCTGATCCTGCTCGACGACCAGGATCGCGCCCGCTGGAGCCGCGGTCAGATCGCGGAGGGGACCGGGCTGGTGGAGCGGGCGCTGGCCTCACGCCGCATCGGCCCCTACACGCTCCAGGCCGCGATCTCGGCGGTGCACGCCGAGGCTCCCACCGCGGCCGCGACGGACTGGGCCCAGATCGTGGGACTCTACGACGTACTGGTGCGGGCCGACCCCTCTCCGGTCATCGAGCTGAACCGCGCGGTGGCGGTGGCGATGCGCGACGGCCCCGCCGCGGGGCTCGACCTCATCGACGCGATCCTCGCCCGCGGCGCGCTCGCGGACTATCACCTCGCGCACTCCGCGCGCGCGGAGCTGTGCCGGCGGCTCGGCCGGACCGCGGACGCCCGCGCCTCCTACACGCGCGCCCTCGACCTCGCGCGGCAGGAGCCACAGCGGCGCTTCCTCGAGCGGCGTCTCCGCGAACTGCTGGACTGACGCGCGGCGATCTGGCACGATCTTCCGATGGAGCACGGCGCATAGACGCGCCCGGAGGCCGATCGATGCGCACGCCGCTCGAAGACGTGAGGGTGCTCGACCTGAGCCACGCCCTGGCCGGCCCCTTCTGCTCCACCATGCTCGCCGACTTCGGCGCCGAGGTGATCAAGCTGGAGCCGCGCGGCGCCGGCGACATCGCGCGGGCGTGGGGCTCTCTGCTCCCGGGCGGCGAGACCGCCTACTTCGTGAGCCTGCACCGCAACAAGAAGGGCATCGAGATCGACCTCAAGGCCCCCGAGGGCAAGGCGCTCTTCTTCCGCCTGGTCGAGAAGTGCGACGTGGTGCTAGAGAACTACCGGGTCGGCGCCCTGGCCCGGCTCGGCCTGAGCTACGAGGCCGCGCGCGAGCGGAATCCCGGGATCATCTACTGCTCGGTCTCCGGCTTCGGCCAGGACGGCCCGTACCGCGACCGCGCCGCGCTCGACCTGATCCTCCAGGCCGAGAGCGGGATGATCAGCACCACCGGGGAGGCGGACGGGCACGGCGTCCGCTGCGGGGTCTCCATCGCCGACATGACCGCGGGCATGTACGCCGCGTTCGGCATCATGCTCGCGCTGCGCGTGAAGGAGCGGACCGGCCGCGGCCAGGCCATCGACGTCTCGATGCTGGAGGGCCAGCTCTCGCTCCTCGGCAGCATGATCGGCGGCTACTTCGCCGACGGCGAGCTGCCGCTCCCGATGGGCACCGCGTACAAGGCGCTGCTGCCGTATCAGACCTTCCGCACCAAGAGCCGCGACCTCGCCCTGGCGGTGGGCAGCGAGAAGCTCTGGAAGGTGTTCTGCCCCGCGATCGGCTGCCCGGAGCTGACCGACGATCCACGCTATCGCACCAACGCGGACCGGGCGCGAAACCGCGACACCCTGATCCCCCGGCTCCAGGAAGTCTTCCTCACCCGCCCGTACGAGGAGTGGGAGCCGCTGCTCCTCGCCCAGGGCATCCCGATGGGCGCCATCAACAATATCGCCCAGGTGGTCGAGCACCCCCAGGTGGTCGCCCGCGGAGCCCTCGTCGAGACCACGCATCCCCGCGCGGGCAAGGTCCGCATGGTCGGCGCGCCGGTGCGGCTGTCCGAGACCCCGGGCTCGGTACGCACCCCGGCCCCGACGCTCGGCGAGCACACCGACCTCGTACTGCGCGAACTGCTCGGGCTCGACGCCCCCGCGATCGCGTCCCTGCGCGCGGCCGGCGCCATCGGTCCCGCGCGGTGACCGCGGCGTCGATGCGCTTCGTGAGCGGCGAGGAGATCCGCCGCGCCCTCACCTTCCCCGCTCTCATCAAGGCGATGGAGGCGAGCCACCGCCGCGCGCGCATGGAGACCCGCGACGTGCTGATGGGCCCCGAGGCGGCGCACTACTTCGTGCGATCGGCCACCGATCACGGCCGCGCCTTCGGGAGCAAGCTGATCGCGAGCTTCCCCGGCCGCCAACCGGCGGTGCAGGCCATCTACGTCCTGTTCGACGGCGCCACCGGACGGCCGCGGGCGGTGCTCGACGGCACCGAGATCACCTGCTGGAAGACCGCGGCGGACTCCGCGCTCGGGGCGAGCCTCCTGGCCCCCGCCGACCCACAGACCATGGTGATGCTCGGAGCGGGCGCGATGGCCCCGTGGCTCGTGCGCGCGCACTGCAGCGTCCGGCCGTCGATCCGGCGGGTGCTGGTGTGGAACCGTACCCCCGCGGGCGCCGAGACGGTGGCCGCGGCGCTGCGGGCCGAAGGTGTCGCGGCGGAGGCGACCGCAGACCTGGCCGCGGCGGTGCGGCAGGCCCAGGTCATCTCCTCGGCGACCCGCACACATACGCCGCTCATCGAGGGCGCGTGGCTCCCACGCGGCGCGCACCTCGATCTCGTCGGCGGCTACACCCCCGACACGCGCGAGGCCGACGACCTAGCCGCCCGGCGCTCCCGCGTCTTCGTCGACTGCCTCGAGTCCGCCTTCGATGGGGTCGGCGATATCCTGGGCCCGATCGCGAGCGGGGCGATCCGCCGGGAGGACGTGCGGGGCGATCTCTACGACCTGATCGGCGGCGGAGTGCCGGGACGGCTCGGCCCCGACGACATCACCTTCTTCAAGAACGCGGGCGGCGGACACCTGGATCTGATGACCGCGCAGGCCATCATGGCCGCGCTCGACGACGGCCACTGAGCCCGAGGAGACCTCGATGAACGGTGCGGAGAGCCTGGCGCGGACTTTGGTCGCGGGCGGGGTCAACGTGTGCTTCACCAACCCCGGCACCTCCGAGATGCACTTCGTGGCCGCGCTCGACAAGGTGGAGGGCATCCGCTGCGTCCTCGGCCTCTTCGAGGGCGTGGTGACCGGCGCGGCCGACGGCTACTGGCGCATGGCCGACAAGCCGGCCGCGACGCTACTCCACCTGGGCCCCGGCCTGGGTAACGGGCTCGCCAACCTCCACAACGCGCGCAAGGCGGCCTCGGGCATCGTCAACATCGTGGGCGAGCACGCGACCTATCACGTCAAGCACGACGCGCCGCTCACCTCCGACATCGAGGGCATCGCGCGCCCGGTGTCGGCGTGGGTGCGCACCTCCCCGAGCGCCCGCGCGGTCGCGGCCGACGGGGCGGCGGCCATCGTGGCCGCGCGCACCCCGCCGGGCCAGGTCGCCACCCTGATCCTGCCCGCCGACACCGCGTGGAACGACGCCGACGGCGTCGCGCCGGTGCCGCCGGCGCCCGCGCGCGTCGTGGTCGGGGCGGACGCGATCGAGCGCTGCGCGAAGGCCCTGCGCTCGGGCGAGCCCGCCATGCTCATGCTGACCGGCCTCGCGGTGCGCGAGCGCGGCCTGGCCCTGGCCGGGCGCATCGCCACCGCCACCGGCGCGCGCATCATCGCCCAGGGCTCCAACGCCCGGATCCAGCGCGGGGCCGGGCGCGTGCCCATCGAGCGGCTGCCCTACCCGGTGGACCAGGCCCTCGCGGTCCTGAAGGACGTCCGCCACCTGATCCTGGTGGGCGCCAAGGCGCCGGTGGCCTTCTTCGCCTACCCGGACAAACCGAGCATCCTGACCCCCGACGGCTGCCAGATCCACCAGCTCGCCTCGATCGCGGAGGACTCGATCGGCGCGCTGGAAGCGCTGGCCGACGCGGTCGGCGCCAGGAAGAACGGCGAGGTCGTCCAGCCGCCCGGCCGCCCCGCGCTACCCACCGGCGCGCTCACCCCCGATACCCTGGCCGCCGCGCTCGGCGCGCTGCTTCCCGAGGGCGCGATCGTCTCCGACGAGTCGGTCACCAGCGGCCGCGGCTTCTTCAAGGCGACCGCGGGCGCCCCGCCGCACGACTGGATGAACAACATGGGCGGCTCGATCGGCCTCGGCCTGCCGCTCGCCACCGGCGCCGCGGTCGCCTGCCCCGACCGCAAGGTGGTGTGCCTCGAGGGCGACGGCAGCGGCATGTACACGCTGCAGGCCCTCTGGACCCAGGCGCGCGAGGGCCTCGACGTGACCACGGTGGTCTTCGCCAACCGCACCTACGCGATCCTGCGCCACGAGCTCTCCGGAGTCCGCGCCGGCACGCCCGGCCCCAAGGCCGCCGACATGCTCGACATCGGCCGCCCCGACCTCGACTGGGTGGCGCTCGCGCGCGGCATGGGGGTGCCCGCGAGCCGCGCCACCACCGCGGAGGAGTTCAACAAGCAGTTCGCGGCCGGGCTCGCGGCCCGCGGCCCCTACCTCGTGGAGGCGGTGCTATGAAGAAGGAGATCGTGCGCGTCGGCCTCGAGCGGCCCAATCCGAACCTCTCGCTGGCCACCAGGTTCGGCAACCTGGTCTTCGTGGCCGGCCAGACCGGCCGGCACCCGACCACCGGGGAAGTGGGCAAGGATATCCGCGAGCAGACCCGCAACACGCTCGAGCGCATCAAGGTGATCCTGGCCGCCGCCGGCACATCGCTCGACAATGTGCTGAGCGCGATGACTCACCTGACCCGGGTCCAGGACCTGGCCGCCTACAACGAGGAGTACGCGAAGTATTTTCCAATGGACAAGCCCGCCCGAACCACCGTGACGGTGGCCTCGCTCAACTCGCCCGAGCTGCTGATCGAGATCACGGTCATCGCCTGCATCCCCGACTGATCGCCTAGGGCTCGCGGGCGAGCGTCCAGCCGAGTCCCGCGCGACGACCGACGAGCACCAGCACCGCCACCGCCACCAGCCCGCCGCCGCCCCCGAGCAGGCAGGCGGCGCGCACGCCCAGGTGCTCCGCGAGCGTTCCCACCAGCAGCGAGCCGAACGGGGTCATCCCGGCATTGGCCAGCGCGTAGAGCCCCATCACCCGCCCGCGGAGCGCGTCCGGCGTGGTGAGCTGGAGCGTGGTGTTGCACCCGGTCGAGAAGAGGATCTGACAGACGCCGAGCCCGACGAGCAAGACCGCCGCAGCGCCGAAGTGATCCACCAGGCCGAGCCCGGCGGTCCCCGCGCTCAGGACGGTCGCGGAGACGACCAGGAACCGCAGCGAGGGCCGGCCCCGCCGCAACAGGGTCAGCCCGATCCCCGCCAGCACCGCCCCCGCGCCGAGCGACGACATGAGCAGGCCGAACCCGTGCGCCCCCTCGCCGAGCACGTCCTTCGCGATCAGCGGCACCATCACGTTGAAGTTCAGCACCAGGATGCTGACCGCGACGATCAGCGACAGCGTGAACGCGACCGGCGGCGTCCGCGCCGCGTAGGCGAGCGCGCCCCACACCCCGGCCCGGATGCCGAGCCGTCCGGCCGGATCGGGATCACCGGGGGTCTGGGTCGCGAGCAGCGCGGCCAGCACCGCGACGAAGCTCAGGCCGTTCAGCAGGAACGCGAACGCCACCCCGAACCGGGCGATGAGCAGGCCGGCGACGGCGGGGCCGACGATGCGCGCCCCGTTGAAGACCAGCGAGTTGAGCGCCACCGCGTTCGCCAGGTCGGAGCGGCCCACCAGATCCGTGATGTAGGACTGGCGCGCCGGGATGTCGATGGCGCGCCCGAGGCCGTAGATCGCGGCCAGGACCGCCACGTGCCAGTACCGCACCTGCCCGCTCCAGACCAGCGCGGCCAGCACGAAGGCCTGGCCCATCATCGCGGCCTGGGTCAGCAGGATGATGCGCCGCTTGGGAAAGCGATCGCTGAGCGCGCCGCCCACCGGCGAGAAGAGCAGGATCGGGGTGAACTGGAGCGCGGTCACCAGCCCGAGATGAAACGCCGACCCGGTCAGCTCCAGGACGAGCCAGGCCTGCCCCACGCTCTGCATCCACGTCCCGATCAGCGAGACGAGCTGCCCGCTCCAGAAGAGCCGGAAGTCGCGGTGGCGGAGCGCGGCCAGGCGCGCCGGGCTCGGGCCCGCGGGGGGCGTCACGCGCGCGTCCGGCTCAGCGCGCGACCGGGGCGCGGGCCGCGGCCAGGCGCGCCGCGCGCTCGTGCAGCGACGGCGAGCCGAGCCGCTCGGCCCAGGACGTGAAGCCGGCGCGCGGCCCGGTCCACCGCAGCGCGTCGACGTCGGCGCCGATCGGCGCGTCGGCGCGCAGGGTGGCGAGCGTGCGGAAGAGCTGGGCGCGCTCGCGCAGCTCGGCGAGCGTCGCGGCCAGGCGTGCGGCGCCGCGCACCGGCACCTGCCACTCGGCCGCCGGCTCCGGGATGCCCTCGAGGTGCCCGTAGCGCGCGAGCACCGCCGCGGCGGACGCGGGTCCCCAGCCGGGCAGGCCGGGGAACCCGTCCGCCGCGTCGCCCACCAGCGCCAGCCAGTCCGGGATCGAGGCGGGCGGGACCCCGAACTTCTTCACCACCCCCGCCTCGTCCCGCACCTCGCGCCGGCGGCGGTCGAGCTGAACGACCCGGTCGCCGCGAACGCACTGGGCCAGGTCCTTGTCCGGCGTGCACACCACGACTTGCTCGACCCGCGCGTCGGCCGCCGCCATCGCCGCCGCCGCGGCGAGGGCGTCGTCGGCCTCGAACTCGACCATGGGCCAGACGACCACCCCGAGCGCGGCCAGCGCGTCCTCGAGCGGCTCGAACTGAGCGTAGAGCAGCGGGTCGATGCCCTCGCCGGTCTTGTAGCCGGGCCAGAGCGCGTTGCGGAACGACTCGATGACGTGATCGGTGGCCACGCCCACGTGGGTCGCGCCCTCTTCCAGCATGCCCAGGATCGAGCCGACCACGCCGCGCACCGCCCGCAGCTCCGGCGGCGCGCTCCGATCGAACGCCGCGGCGGGCGAGAGGAAGTAGCGGAACAGCTCGTAGGTCCCGTCGACCAGGTGGACGATCACGGCCAGAACGATACGCCACCGCGGCCACCGGACGCGGTAGAATCGGCCTCGACATGAAGATCCGCATCGGGGTGGGGGTCGGGGGCGCGTCCGCGAGCGCGGAGGCGCTGGGCGAGCTGGTTGGCGGGCTCGACGGGCTCGGCTTCGATTCCCTCTGGCTCTCCGAGGTGCTGACCGGCCCGGTGCTCGATCCGATGGTGGGCCTCGCCTGGGCCGCCGCGAGCAACCCGCGCCTGAAGATCGGGACGACCGCGCTGCTGCCGGGGCGCAACGTGCTGCGCCTCGCCAAGCAGCTCGCGAGCCTCGACCGGCTGTCCGGCGGCCGCCTGCTCGTCACCCTGGTGCCCGGCCTCACCTATCCGCCGGAGCGCGAGGCCATCGGGGTCGAGCCCAGGCAGCGCGGCGCCGTCATCGACGATGCGCTCCCGCTGCTGCGGCGGCTCTGGGCCGGCGAGACGGTGAGCCACGACGGCCCCGCCGGGCGTTTCCACGACGTGCGCCTGTCGCCGCTGCCGGTGCAGCGGCCGCTCGAGGTGTGGCTCGGCGGCAACGTGCCCGCCGCGCTCGAGCGGTGCGGGCGGCTCTCGGACGGCTGGCTCCCGTCACTCTGCACGCCGGAGGAGGCCGCGGCGGGGCGCACCGTGATCGAGGAGGCCGCGGCCCGCGCCGGGCGCTCGATCAGCCCGGAGCACTTCGGCATGAGCGTGGGCTACGCGAGCGCGCCCATCGACCCGGACACCGCGCGCACGATGGCGGCCCGCCGACCCCGCTCGCTCGAGCTGACCCCGGTGGGCTACCCCGCGCTCCGGAAGACCCTCGAGCAGTTCATCGCGGTCGGCTTCTCGAAGTTCGTGGTGCGGCCGGTGGCCGCGCCCCGCTCGTGGCGCGCCGAGCTCGAGGCGCTCGCCGCCGCGGTCGGCGATCTGCAGACCTGATCGACGAGCATGAACGGGGCCGTGATCCGCGCCGTCGACGTCACCGCCGAGCTGGCCGGGCTCACGATGCTGCGTGGGCGCAGCGCGAGCACTCCGGCCGACCAGGTGAAGGCCGCCTTCGCGGTGCTGGCGCCCTTCCGCGACGGCAGCGTCTTCGCGGGTCGCTTCGCCGGGGAGACCGCCTGGGAGCGGCACGGCGGGGGCGACGAGCTGGTGCAGGTCCTCGACGGCGCCGCGACCCTCACGATCATGGCCGCCGACGGGCCGGAGGTCCTCGCCCTCTCCGCCGGGATGCTGATCGTGGTGCCGCAGGGACACTGGCACCGGTTCGAGGCACCCGACGGCGTGACGGTCCTGAGCGCCACGCCCCAGCCCACCGAGCACTCCGCCGCCGCGGATCCGAGGGACGCGGGCTAGCTCGGCCCGGCCGCGCGCCGGACGAGGGCCGCGAGCGACCAGACGAACGCGAGCGCTCCCGCCGCCGCGAGCAGCGGGGCGGCCGCCGAGGTCAACGCCGTCGCCAGGACGGTCGCCAGCGTCATGGCCAGCAGCGCCGCCGCCAGGGCCCCGACGCCGAGCCCGAGGAAGCGTCCGAGCGTCGCGCCGACCACCCGACCGTGGAGAATCGCTCCGCGAGCGCGGGCGGACAGGTCCACCGCCCCGAGCAGGAGAAGCAGCGCGAGCCCGAAGCCGAGTGCGGCTCCCACGTCGACGGGCCGGCGCTCGATCCCGAGCGCCGTCGCGTAGCCGATCAGGAACAGGACCGCGGCGGACGTCGCGGCCCACCGCCAGGTCGCCGCGATCGCGACCGCCGACAGGGCGACGGCGAGCAGGCCCACCACGATCACCGGCGGCGCGGGCGTGGTCAGCCGGAGGAGCAGGAAGAGCACGCCGGCCGCCGCGGCGGCGAGGAGTCGCGTCATCCCGCGCTCGCGAGGCGGGCGCGCCGCCGCGGCACCGCCACGAGGGCCGCCTCGAGCGGCTCCGGGGGGCGCCACTCGAGCACCGGCAGGCCGTGGCGGCGCAGCTCGGTGAGATCCGCCCGGCGCTCGAGGTCCCAGAGCCGTCCGGCGAGGTCGTCGGTGGGCGACGGAGGGATCGCGGCGCGCGTGACCGCGACCGGGGAGACGACCAGCACGACCAGGTCGAATCCCCGCGCCGCGAGGTCGAGCACCGCCTTCGCGAAGCGGCGATCGAGCAGCGGCGTGATCGCGAGCACGAGGGCCTGGGGCGACAGCACCCGCGGCGGGACCCGTTGCAGATCCTTGGCCACGTAGGTGAACACCACGTCGGCCCGCACGAGGCCGTCGGCCAGGCGCTCGTACTGCACCGGGCCCGAGCCGGGCCTCACCCAGCTCAGCACCCCACCGTAGGTGATGAGCCCGACGCGATCCTTCCGGGCGAGATACGCGGTGGCCAGCGAGGCCGCCGCGCGCACGCCCTGGTCGAGCGTGGTCTCGGGCGGCGCGCCCACCTCGGCGAGCGTGTCGAGCATGAGGACCACGTCCGCGTTGCGCTCGCGATGCCGCTGGGTGACGTAGAGCTGGCCCAGGCGCAGCGAGGCGCGCCAGTTCACCTGCTTGATCCGGTCGCCGGGCGCGAACTGGCGCACGTCGCCCGGCTCGATGCCCTCCCCGAGCGCGGAGGACACGTAGTCGCCGACCGACGGCTGGGTGTGGAACGGCCGCGGCAGGCTCCGGAGCGGGACGATCCGTGGATAGACCCGCACCGCCATCGGATCGACGTGGCGGTACTCCCAGGTGCGCAGCCCGAGCCGGTCGCGGACCCGGACCGCGACGGCCCCCAGATCGTGCACCCCGCGCCGCGGGAAGCGCACGTCGTAGCTCCACTCGCCCGTGTCGCCTTCGCGGAGGGTCATCAGCGCGCGCGGGCGGCCCGACCCGAGCACCGCGCCGGGCGGCAGCGGCCCCGATAGCTCGACGAGCGCGACGGGCGCGCGCGCCCCGACCGTCACGGTCACGGTCAGCGAATCCCCTTCGAAGAGACGATCGCTCGAGATCCGGTGCGCGATGGAGCAGGCGGGCCGCGAGGCCCGGCGGCCGAGCGTGGCGAGCACCAGCACGCCCGGCAGCGCGACCAGGAAGAGCTCCGGCCGCGCGAGCAGGACCCCGAGCGAGACCGCCCACCCGGCGACGGCCAGGATCGACAGCGCGAGCGGGGTGACCCGGCCGGTCACCGCGCCTCCGGCCCCGGCGCCGGCACCTGCTCCAGCAGGCTCTCGACCACCTGCGCCGGAGAGATGCGGGCCGCCCACAGCTCGGGCTTGAGGATCAGCCGGTGGGCGAGGGCCGGCACCGCCATGGCCTTGACGTCGTCCGGCAGCACGAAATCGCGGCGCGCGAGCGCCGCCGCGGCGCGGGCCAGCTTGAGCAGCGCGAGGGTGCCCCGCGGGGAGGCGCCGAGGGCCACGCGCGGATCGGACCGGGTGGCCTGCACGAGATCCACGATGTAGCGCTCGGTGACCGCCGCCACGTGCACCTCCTCGAGGCAGCCCTGCATGGCGGCGAGCTCCACGCGCGAGATCACCGGGGCGATGCCGCTGGCGTCCTCCCGGCGCCGCCGCCGCCGGGCCAGGATCTCGACCTCGTCGTCGCGATCCGGATAGCCCACCCGGAGACGCATCAGGAAGCGGTCGAGCTGGGCCTCCGGCAGCGGATAGGTCCCCTCCAGCTCGATCGGGTTCTGGGTGGCGATGACCAGGAACGGCGCCTCGAGCGGGAAGCGCTCGCCCTCGACGGTGACCTGCGACTCCTGCATCGCCTCGAGCAGCGCGCTCTGCGTCTTGGGCGTGGCCCGGTTGATCTCGTCGGCGAGGAGCAGGTTGGTGAAGACGGGACCGCGCCGGAACTCGAATCGTCCCTCCCGCTGGTCGTAGAGGAAGCTCCCGGTGATGTCGCTGGGCAGGAGGTCGGGCGTGAACTGGATCCGCTTGAAGTCGAGATCCAGGCTCTGGGAGACGAGCCGGGCGATGAGGGTCTTGGCGAGCCCGGGGTAGTCCTCGATGAGGATGTGCCCGTTGGCGAGGATCCCGGCCAGGACCTGCCGGAGCACGTCGACCTTGCCCACGATCACCTGGCCGAGCGCGGCGAGGACGTCCTGACCGCGGTCGGCCACCGTCTCGAGCTTCACGGGCGCCCCTCGATCCGGGTGACGAGACGCTCGATGGCGGCCAGCGAGGGCCCCCGCCGGATCGGCCCGCGCGGCTCCACCGGGCGCGGGAGGTCCGGCCCCGCGAGCGCGGAGAGCCGCGGCCAGAGGACCACGTCGAAGTACCGCCGCCGCCGGGTGCTCGCGACCAGGTCGTCGCGCAGCCGGAGGAAGCGCGGATCGAGCAGCAGCTCGGGCGCCGGCGCCGGCGGGGCGTCGAAGGACGAGCGCCCGGGCGTCGCGACGGCGTCTCGCGTCCAGGCGCGCGCGCGGGCGCAGCCAATCGCGACCGCCAGCGCGCACGCGAGGCGCGCGGCCGCGGGCCGCCACGCGGGGGAGATCGTGAGGTAGGCGGGCAGCACCGCGAGGGCGAGCAGGCTGAAGCCGACTATGCGCGCGAGGAGACGGGGTCCCGGGTGTCTAGGGGGCGCCGGCATCGCCCTCGCTCATCGCCGTCGCGCTCCGGATCTCGTGCAGGGCGTCGACCGCGCGATCCCGCTCGGACGGGCCGAGCGGGTGATGGCTGAAGCGGGCCAGCTCGAACAGGCCGGTCAGGGTCGGGACCGCGGCACGCGGAAGGGACAGGCGGGCGAGGACCTCCCGCATGAACTCGGTCGGGGTGAGCCAGGGCCTCCGCTCGAGCCCGGAATCGGCCGCCACGCGCTCGAACCGCGCATAGCAGCGGACGATGGCGCGACGCGGATCGCCCTCGGCGCGCAGATCGTCCAGGCTCTCCTCCACCGCGGTCTGGAGCGGCACCGCCGGCATCGCGGGACCGGATTGCTCGCCGTCCGGGATCAGGCGATCGCCGAGCGCACTCCAGAGAGCGAGACCGAGCGCACCGAGGCCCGCCACCACCGCGAGGCTCCCGAAGACCCAGTTGAAGAGGGCGGGCGCGGTCAGGACCTCCATGTCCGGCAACCCCAGGCCGCTCGCCAGTCCCCCCGCCCCCGCGAAGAGCCCGCCCTCGAGCACCGCCCGGCGCCACAGGTACGCGAGGACCGCGACGTTGACCAGGGACAGGAGCAGCGTGACCCGACGGAGCCACGGCGGGACCGGCGTCGGCTCTTCCGCCGGCGCCCCGTCGTCCTCGCGATGACCCTTCGACAGCGCGCGCCGCACGAGGTCGCCCACGAACACCACCAGCGCCAGGCCGAACAGGGCCAGGATCGCGGCGGTCACCGGCCCGGGCAGCCGGATGGCGCCGGTCACCTGATCACCATCGGGGACCGACCCCGCCATCCGCAGGGCGGAGGCCAGGGCGATCACGAAGCCAGTGGCGAGACCGGCCCAGGCGAGTAGAGGCGCCACGGGCGCCACCATGCCGGTTCGCGCGACGGTGCGCAAGGCCTTATCCTGTTTTCGGGATCGCCTGTCGATCTCGAGTCGGACCGTTCGATCATGGAGCGAAAGGAGCATATACCCATGACCTGGCTCAAGATCCTCATCGCGCTCGTGGTGATCGTCGTCGGACTCGTGGTGGTGATCGCGCTCCAGCCCGCCCGGTATCGCGTCTCGCGGACGACCACCATCGCCGCGCCCGCCCCGGTGGTCTTCGCGCAGGTGAACGATTTCCACAAGTGGGCCGCGTGGTCGCCGTGGGAGAAGATCGACCCCGCGATGAAGCGGACCTACGAGGGCCCGCCCGCCGGAGCGGGGACGAGCTACACGTGGGTCGGCAACCGCGAGGTGGGCGAGGGACGGATGACGATCGTGGAGAGCCACCCGAGCGACCTGATCCGGGTCAAGCTCGAGTTCGTGAAGCCCTTCGCGGGTACCAGCGTCGCGGAGTTCACGTTCAAGCCCGAGGGCACGCCCGAGGGCGACCGGACCGTCGTGACGTGGAGCATGACCGGCGACAAGAACTTCATCGCCAAGGCGATCCATCTCGTCATGAGCATGGACCGGATGATCGGCGACCAGTTCGACAAGGGGCTCGCCGCGATGAAGACGGTGGCGGAAGCGGCGCCCAGGGCGCAGGAAGCCGAGGCCTGGCCCAGAAGGCCGGGCGCGATCCGGACACGCTCGCCCTGATCGTGCGGACCAACGTGGAGATCACCGAGCAACCGCTCGAGCAGGACCGCGCGACCTTCACCGGGACGCTGCGCCAGATCGCGGCGGACGTGGAGGCGACCCGGGCGCTGGGAGCGGCCGAGCTCCTCTTCGACGTGCAGTTCTCATCGGGAGTGGAGACGGCCGCGGATATGGTCACCCGGATGGAGCAGCTCCGGGACGTGGTGAAGTAGGCCGCGGGCTCAAGCGCCCGGGTTCAACCGCGGATCACTCACCAGGGTCCAGTCGTCCACCCCATCGATGCTGGGCACCGCCGCGGTGGTCGTGGTCTGCGTCCGTCCCTTGCTGGGCGAGAACCAGACGAACTCCTTCGAGGCCGGCCCGCCCGCCCCGGCCGCCTCGATCTCGGGACCGCTGGCCCCGCTCTCGCGGCGCTCCACCTTGCGCGCCCGCTTGGCTTCCTGCTTGGCCTTGCGCTGGTCTTCCTTGCGGCGGCGATCGCCGCGGTACATCCCCGGTCTTTTTTGAGCCATTCCGCTCCTTTCTCGCTCTCCCCACTTTACATGACGGGCCGGACCACTTCTCCGGAAACGCGCCGCGCGGGCGCGCGCCGCCCCCGAGTATTGCACAGGCGGCAGGCGCTCCGCGTGTCCGCCTTCCGGATCCGGCCCGCCGGGCTATTGGACATTGGTCCAATAGGCCCGCCGCGCGCGCGCTGCTAGTGTGGGAGGCGTCTCTCACAAGGAGGAGATCTGCGTGCTACCGCCACTGCCGAAGGAAGGTCCGCGAAGAGTGTGTGACGGATGCGGCAAGCCCAACTTCCTGCCCTACTCCATCCGGACCGGAGAGCCGGCCAGCGCCACGGAGCGCCGCTACTGCTCCTTGATGTGCGCCCAGCTCCACTTTCCCAGCTTCAAGGGTGGGAGCTCCGGCCGATGACGAGGCCGGGCGTCAGCCGCGCGGCGTCAGGGAGTCGGCCGCGCGCGCTCACCCCGGCTCGGCAGATCCAGGCGCCCGAGCTGTCGGATCTTGGCCCCCATGCTCGCCAGCAGCACGCTCTCGACGTCTCCGACCGCGGGAGGCGGCTCCCACTCCAGGCTGGCGGTCCGTCGCTGTCCGTTGACGTTGATCCGCAGGAGCAGGCGCCCGCCCAGCCGCGTCAGTCCCTCCAGGATCCCGTCCTCGGGCACCGCGGATACGTCGCCCGGCCCGAGTGATTCCACCCACCGGCCCGGCCAGACCGTCTCCCCCGTTCGATGTGTGAGATCGCCCAGCTTCATTTTATTGTTCTTATTCAACTTATATCACTGTAGAGGCCCCGGTGCCACTGCGTGATCCCCGGTTCGCCGCGCCCGCGTCCCCATTCACACCGGGGGACCAGGAGCCCGTCCGGGCCGACCTCTTCAGCCCGGAGCGGCTCGAGGAGCACGCGGAGTCCATCGCCCGCCTGCGGGTGCTGGCCCCGGGACGGACCGGCCGCCGCCTCTCGCCCCGGGTCCGGGACAGCGGGCGCGTCCTGCTCCTGTGCTATCGCGAGATCGCCTCCGTGATCCGCGACGAGGGCGCGACGACCCCGGCCGCGGAGTGGTTCGTCGACAACTTCCACGTCGTCGACGCGGTGGTCCGCCAGGTTCGCGAGGATCTGCCCCCGGGGTTCTACCGCCAGCTGCCCAAGCTCGCGGAGGGCCCGCTGCAGGGGTATCCCCGCGTGCTCGGACTGGCCTGGGCCTTCGTCGCGCACACCGACAGCCGCCTCGAGCCCGAGACCCTCCAGCGCTTCGTCCGCGGGTTCCAGGGCGTGCAGCCGCTGACCATCGGCGAGCTCTGGGCCGTCCCGATCGCCCTCCGGATCGTGCTGGTGGAGAACCTCCGGCGGCTGGCCGAGCGCATCGTGGCCGGACGCGCCGCCCGCCAGGCCGCCGACGCCCTCGCGAACGACCTCCTCGGACTGGGCGGCCGACCCGGTCGACCGCTCGCGTTCCAGGGGCTCGAGGCCGCGTCCCTGTCCGCCGCCTTCACCGTCGAGCTGGTGCAGCGCCTGCGCGAGCAGGATCCCCAGTCGACCCCCGCCCTGCGGTGGCTCGACGAGCAGCTCGCCACGCGTGGACAGACGCCCGACGAGCTGGTGCACTCCGAGCATCAGAACCAGGCCGCGATGAACGTGACGGTCCGCAACGTGATCACCAGCATGCGCATGATGTCGACCCTCGACTGGGCCGACTTCTTCGAGAGCGTCAGCCTCGTCGACGAGACGCTGCGCGCCGGCACCGCCTTCGGCGCCCTGGACTTCGCGACCCGCGACCAGTACCGTCACGCGATCGAGGATCTCGCCCGCGCCTCCGCCCGCTCCGAGCTCGAGGTCACCCGCCTCGCGATGGCCGCGGCCCGGCGGGCCGCCTCTGCCGCGCAGCGAGCCGGCGCGCCACCCGGGGGCCACGCCGAGGATCCGGGCTACTACCTGATCTCGGACGGCCGCCGCGTCCTCGAGAAGGAGATCGGCTACCACGTCCCGGCCCGACGCTGGCTGCTGCGCGCCTTTCTCACCAGCGCGACCCCCCGCTACCTGGCCACCATCGCGGCGGTGACCGGCGTGCTCCTGGCGTTTCCCCTGCTGATCGCGCACGCCTCCGGCATGACGCTCGCCGGGCTGACCCTGCTGGCCCTCTTCGCGGTCATCCCGGCCTCCGATCTCGCGGTCGCGCTCATCAACCGCGCGGTCATGGCGGTGCTCGGGCCGATGTCGCTGCCGCGTCTGGAGCTGCGCGACGGCGTTCCCCCGGGCCTGCGGACTCTCGTGGTGGTACCGACGCTGCTGACGAGCGAAGCCGAGATCGAGGAGCAGGTCGGACGGCTCGAGATCCACTTCCTCGCCAACCCGGCCGGTGACCTCCACTTCGCCCTCCTCTCGGATTGGGTCGACGCGCCCACCGAGACGATGCCGGAGGACGATCGGCTCCTGGCGGCCGCCCGCGACGGCATCGCGCGGCTCAACGCCCGCAACGGGCCCGCGCCCCCGGCGGGGGCGCGCTTTCTCTTGCTCCACCGCCGGCGGCTCTGGAACGCGGGCGAGGGCAAGTGGATGGGATGGGAGCGCAAGCGCGGGAAGCTCGACGAGCTGAACCACCTGCTCGCGGGCGCGAGCGACACGACGTTCACCGCGATCCACGGGCGGGCCCCCCACGTGCCCTCGGGGGTCCGCTACGTGATCACCCTCGACGCCGACACCCGTCTGCCCCGCGGCGCCGCGACCCGCCTGGTCGGCACCATGGCCCATCCGTTGAACCGGCCGGCCTTCGACCGGCGAGCGGGCCGCGTCGTCGACGGCTACGCGGTCCTCCAGCCTCGGGTCACCGCCACCATTCCCACCGAGCGCGGCACATCCCTCTTCCAGCGGATCTTCGCCGGTCCCGCCGGGCTCGACCCCTACGCCTCCGCGACCTCCGACGTCTATCAGGATCTTCTCGGCGAGGGCTCGTACACCGGAAAGGGTATCTACGACGTCGCCGCCTTCACCGCGGCCCTCGAGGGCCGGGTCCCCGAGAACTCCCTCCTGAGTCACGATCTCTTCGAAGGCATCTTCGCCCGGGCGGGACTCGTGACCGATATCGAGCTCTTCGAGGAGTTCCCCACCGACTACGAGGTCGCGGCCGGCCGGCAGTACCGCTGGGCGCGCGGCGACTGGCAGCTCCTCCCGTGGATCATCAAGGGAGATGTCGTCGGCGGGGAGCGCGGAGGCCGCCTCCCGCTCATCGGCGCCTGGAAAATCGTCGACAATCTCCGCCGGACCTTGTCGCCCCCGGCCGCGTGGCTGACCCTCGTCGCCGCCTGGACGCTCCCCGGCCCGGCCCTCGTGTGGACCGCGTTCGTCCTGGCCGCGCTCGGACTCCCCGCTCTCCTGCCCGCGCTCGCGGAGGTCGTCCCCCGACGGTCGGGGGTGTCGAAGCGGACCCACATCCGCCGCGTGGGACGGAGCTTCGCCCTCGCCTCCACCCAGATCGCCCTCGGCATCACCTTTCTCGCCCACCAGGCGTGGCTCATGACCGACGCGATCGCGCGGACGCTCGTCCGCCTGTACCTGACCCGTCGACGCCTCCTCGAGTGGACGACCGCAGCCCAGGCCAAGTCCGATCTCTCCCGCGACGTCACCTCCGTCTATCGGCGGATGCGGGCGGCCGTGACCCTCGCCGTCGCCGCCGGCGCCCTCGTCGCGCTCCTGCGCCCGGAGCACGCCGCGATCGCGGCGCCGTTCGCGCTCGTCTGGGCCCTCTCCCCGCTGGCCGCCCGCTGGGTGAGCCGTCCCCCACGTCCGTCGACGACGCAGCTCCTCTCCCCCTCGGAGCGCCAGGTCCTCCGCTCGACGGCCCGGCGGACCTGGCGTTTCTTCGAGACCTTCGTCGGCCCGGACGACGCCTTCCTCCCGCCCGACAATTTCCAGGAGGATCCGAAGCCGACGGTCGCCCACCGCACGTCGCCCACCAACATCGGGCTCTACCTGCTCGCGGTCGTCTCCGCACGCGATTTCGGCTGGCTCGGGATCCTCGAGACCCTCGACCGTCTGGAGGCCACCCTCGCCACGCTGCAGCGCCTCGACCGCTTCCGGGGTCACTTCTACAACTGGTACGACACCGGCGGCCTTCGTCCGCTGGAGCCCCGCTACGTGTCCACCGTCGACAGCGGCAACCTCGCCGCGCACCTGCTGACCCTCGGCAACGCCTGCCGCGCCGCGATCGATGCTCCCCTGCTGGATCCCGGCCGGTTCGGCGGGCTCCGGGACGCGGTGCTCCTCGTCGAGGAAGCCGCGAGCGTGCTCGCCGACGACCGGCGCACCCAGACCGTCCCGCGTCGTCATCTCGCCGAGATCTGCGCGGTCCTGACCGCGGCGCTCCATGAGCCACCGGCGGATCCGGCGGAATGGTTCGGCCGCGTCCGTCACCTGACCCTCCACGCGGACACCCTCGTGGACATGTCACGCGCGCTGACCGCCGAGCGCGGGGATCCCGTCGACTCCGACGTCCAGGTCTGGGCCGAGGCCGCGCGCGCCACCGTCGCCGGCCACGAGCGCGACCTCCAGACGCTCCTGCCCTGGGCGTCCGCCCTCGAGTCCTCGGCCGACCTGGTGGCGCTCTCCGCTCTCCGATCCTCGGCGCTCACCCCCGCCGAGCTCCCGACCCTCTGCCAGGTCGCGATCGCCGAGCTCACGACCCTTCGCGAGACGGCCGTCCGCGAGGGCCCCGCGGGCGAGGAGTCGATCGCACGGCTCGATTCGGCCATCGACAGCTTCCGGCGCTCCTCCATCGCCGCCGAGGCGCTCGTCGGTCGACTCCAGGAAGTCGCGCGCACCACCCGGGAGCTGGCCGGCGAGATGGAGTTCGGCTTCCTCTTCGACCCCGCCCGCAAGATCTTCTCGATCGGCTACCGCGTCACCGATGGCACCCTCGACTCGAGCGCGTACGATCTCCTCGCCTCCGAGGCCCGGCTCGCCAGCTTCATGGCCATCGCCAAGGGCGACGTGCCGGTCTCGCACTGGTTCCACCTCGGTCGGCCGATGACCCCGGTCGGCATGGGATCGGCTCTCCTGTCGTGGTCCGGCTCGATGTTCGAGTACCTGATGCCGGCGCTCGTCATGCACTCCCCGGTCGGAAGCCTCCTCGAGGAGACCTACCGCCTCGTGGTCCGCCGGCACATGACCTACGGCGCGGAGAACGGCGTCCCCTGGGGCATCTCGGAGTCGGCCTACAACGTGCGCGATCTGGATCTCACCTACCAGTACTCGAACTTCGGCGTGCCGGGCCTCGGCCTCGAGCGCGGGCTCGGCGAAGACATGGTCGTCGCGCCCTACGCCACCGCTCTCGCCGCGATGGTCGACCCGGTCGCCGCCACCCGCAACCTCTCGGCGCTCGTGGCGGTGGGAGCCCGGGGACCCTACGGCTTCTACGAGGCGCTCGACTACACGAGATCGCGGCACCCCGAAGGGACCGAGGTGGCCACCGTGCGGGCCTACATGGCGCACCACCAGGGCATGAGCCTCGTCGCCCTCGCCAACGTGCTCCACGACGGGGTGATGCGCGCGCGGTTCCACGCCGAGCCGATCGTCCAGGCGACCGACCTGCTCCTGCAGGAGCGGGCCCCGCGGGACGTCGCGGTGGCGCGCCCCCTCGTCGAGGAGGTGCACGCGGCGGCCCACGAGCGCGACTTCGTCGAGCCGGTCTTCCGCCAGTTCACGACGCCCCACGGCCCCGCTCCTCGCACGCACCTCCTGTCGAACGGGCGCTACGCGGTGATGGTGACCACCGCGGGCTCGGGCTACAGCCGATGCGCCGGGCTCGGGATCACCCGCTGGCGCGAGGACGTCACGCGGGACAACTGGGGGACCTACGTCTTCGTGCGCGACGTCCACAGCGGTGCGGTGTGGTCAGCCGGTTACCAGCCCACCGGGGCCGAGCCCGACACCTACCGGGTGACCTTCTCGGAGGACCGGGCGGAGTTCCATCGTCGCGACGGCGCGATCACGACCACGCTCGAGATCCTCGTCTCACCCGAGGACGACGCCGAGATGCGCCGGGTCTCGGTCACGAATCTCGGGCTGCAGGTGCGCGAGCTGGAGCTGACGTCCTACGCCGAGATCGTGCTGGCTCCCCCGGCCGCGGACGCCGCTCATCCGGTCTTCTCCAGCCTCTTCGTCCAGACGGAATCCCTCCCCGACCTCGGCGCCCTGCTGGCCACCCGCCGCGCCCGCTCCGCGGCGGAGCCCCCCGTCTGGGCAGCCCACACCGTGGTCGTCGAGGGGCAGGCCGGCGGAGGGGCGCAGTACGAGACCGACCGGGGGCGCTTCCTCGGTCGGGGCCGGACCATCCGTACGCCGATGTCGGTCGTCGACGGGCGGCCCCTGTCGAACACCGCCGGCTCGGTGCTCGATCCGATCTTCAGTCTGAGACGCCGGATCCGGCTCGGCGCGGGAGAGAGCGCCCGCCTCATCTTCTCCACTCTGGTCGCCCCGTCCCGCGACGCCGCGGTGGCGCTGGCCGACAAGTACCGCGACCCGGCGACGTTCGAGCGCACCGTCACCCTGGCCTGGACCCAGGCCCAGGTCCAGTGCCACCACCTCGGCATCGATCCGGACGAGGCCCACCTCTTTCAGAACCTGGCCAGCCGGATCCTCTACTCCGACCCGGCGCTGCGGCCGTCGGTGGACGTGTTGAGCCGGATCACGTCGGGGCCCTCCGCCCTGTGGGCCCAGCAGATCTCCGGCGACCTCGCGATCGTCCTGGTGCGGATCGACGAGCCCGAAGACCGGGCCATCGTCCGCCAGCTCCTCCGCGCGCACGAGTACTGGCGCGTGAAAGGCTTGGCGGTCGATCTCGTCATCGTGAACGAGAAGGCCCACTCCTATACGCAGGAGCTCCAGACCTCGCTCGAGGCGCTGCTCCGCGCGAGCCAGTCCGCGCGACGGGACGAGCGGGAGGACGCCCGCGGGAACGTCTTCATCCTCCGGAAGGATCTGCTCTCGTCGAACGACCACGCCGCGCTGCAGGTGGCCGCCCGGGTCGTCCTCCTGAGTCGACACGGCACGCTCACCGAGCAGCTCGCTCGAGCCGAGCCGCCTCCGGAGCCGGCCGCGCCGCGGCGGCGCCCGCTCGGGCCGGAAGCGCTCGGGAATGTCCCGTCTCCACGACAGGAGTCCGAGTTCTTCAACGGCCTCGGGGGCTTCGTCGACGACGGGCGCGAGTACGTCACCGTCCTCGGAGAGGGGCAATGGACCCCCGCGCCCTGGGTCAACATCGTCGCCAATCCGGTGTTCGGGTTCCAGGTCTCCGAATCGGGCGCCGGGTACACCTGGGCGCTCAACAGCCGCGAGAACCAGCTCACCCCGTGGTCCAACGACCCGGTCGGCGACCCTCCCGGGGAGACCCTCTACATCCGCGACGAGGAGACGGGCGACCTGTGGGGTCCGACCCTGCTCCCCATCCGCGAGGACGCCTCGGCCTACGTCGCCCGGCACGGTCAGGGCTACACCTGCTTCGAGCACACCTCCCACGGCATCGCGGCGCGTCTCCTCCAGTTCGTGCCGCGCGAGGATCCGATCAAGATCTCGCGGCTGACCCTCGAGAACCGCTCCGGCCGCTCGCGCCGCCTGTCGGTGACTGCGTACGTCGAGTGGGTGCTCGGCGCCCTCCGCAGCACGACCGCGCCGTTCGTGGTCACCGAGATCGACCCCCGGACCGGGGCGCTGTTCGCCCGCAACGCGTGGAGTGCGGAGTTCAGGGATCAGGTCGCGTTCGCCGACCTCGGCGGTCGCCAGACCGCGTGGACCGGCGATCGGGCCGAGGTCCTCGGTCGCAACGGGACCCTGGACCATCCCGCGCTGCTGGAGCGGGGAGGCCGGCTCTCCGGACGGGTCGGAGCGGGCCTCGATCCCTGCGCCGCGCTTCAGACCGTGATCGACGTGCCGGCCGGCGGTCGCGAGGAGATCGTCTTCTTCCTCGGCGAGGCGGCCTCGCCGGCCGAGGCCCGTGCCCTCCTCGATCGCTATCGCGCGGAGGACCTCGACGCCACGCTGAAGGCCGTTCGCACCGAGTGGGACGACACTCTCGGCGCCGTCCAGGTGAAGACCCCGGATCGCTCGATGGACCTCATGCTGAACCGGTGGCTCTTGTATCAAACGCTGGGCTGCCGGGTGTGGGCTCGATCCGCCTTCTACCAGGCCGGGGGCGCCTACGGCTTTCGCGACCAGCTCCAGGACGTGATGGCGCTGGCCGTCGCGAAGCGCGAGGTCGCGCGCGAGCACCTGCTCCGGGCCGCGGCTCGGCAGTTCGTCGAGGGCGACGTCCAGCACTGGTGGCATCCCCCGTCCGGTCGGGGCGTGCGAACCCGGATCTCGGACGACTCGCTCTGGCTGCCCTACGCGCTCACGCACTACCTCGAGGTCACCGGGGACACGGCGATCCTGGACGAGGTCGTCCCCTTCCTCGAGGGACCCGCCATCCCACCCGGACAGGACGACGCGTACTTCCAGCCCACCGTCTCCGCCGAGCGCGCCACCTTCTTCGAGCACTGTGCCCGCGCGCTCGACCGCAGCATGCCCGTCGGGGCCCACGGTCTCCCCCTGATCGGCACCGGCGACTGGAACGACGGCATGAACCGGGTGGGCCACGAAGGACGTGGGGAGAGCGTCTGGCTCGGGTGGTTCCTGCACGCGACCCTCTGGGAGTTCGCCCGGGTCGCCGAGGCCCGCGGGGAAGGCGGGCGGGCGGACACCTGGCGCACGCACGTCCACGCTCTCAAGGCCTCGCTCGAGGCCCACGCGTGGGACGGCGACTGGTATCGCCGAGCCTATTTCGACGACGGCACCCCTCTCGGGTCGGTTGCCAACCCGGAGTGCCGCATCGACTCCATCGCGCAGTCGTGGGGCGTGATCT
>WNFG01001938.1_pt1 | contig 28685 bp, 16 predicted proteins | sample 5400431 | NCBI WGS metagenome assembly WNFG01 (sample SAMN13153346, study PRJNA577476) | soil metagenome | isolation source: 120 cm saprolite under Douglas fir tree site 2 hole 3 replicate 2 | place: USA:California | collected 2015-04-18 | reverse complement strand
CGATCGCGCCGATGCGGAGGTTTCTGAGGCCGTTTACGACTCGGCAAGCGCCGGCGAACCATTCGAGGTCGCGCGCGAATTCAGGAGAATCCGGACTGACAGTGTGAAGAGTGGTAAGCGAGTGAGGGATGCCATACTGCGTCAGATTATTGCAGGCGGACATCTTTCCGCAAAAACTGTCGCGGCGGTGAGAAATGAGCATTTTTCCGGGTGTGTCCGGTGTGGCCTGGATGAGTACGGGCACACCGAGGCGCGCGAGACGCAGGGTATCGGCGATCGCGCGCTCGTCGCCAAAATTTGGGAGAGTTACGATGACGCCATTGATGCGATGGCTGTTGGCACGGAAGAGTTCGGCACAACGTTTGGCTTCTTCCATCTCCTGTCTGCCGGACTTGGCCAGGTGATCGGGAAAGAAACCCCGGTTCCCTACGATTACGCCAAATGTCATTTTGCGTTTGCCCATTGTGGATCCGTTTCTACAGAAAAATCACTGCGCTCTCTCTTTGCGCCGGGGTGAAAAGTGCACGCAATATAAGCCCCCAACAGCAGTGAGCAGCGCCCCCCACCAAATCCCTGCGTGCAGATGGAAAAGGACGACCGGATTCTGCGGTGTCACCCGCCACTCGTAGAGCCCCGCGCCCAGGATTAGAAGCCCGTTGACCAGCAACGAAACCCCAATGAAAAACCAGATGGAGATGGATCCAGCGGTTCTCATGGCCCCTCACCAAAAGTAGAGATTCAGTCCCACGAATATCATTCCAACAATGACGGCCCAGAAAGCCGGCCTGTGAATGAGCGGCACGTCCTGCTCGGAAGGGATTTCAGTTACACCGTACACAAGGCCCTTCAACTCTGCATCCGGCTTAGGTTGTGTGAGCAAACTCACAGTTACAGTTACAACTACGCAGACGAGGAAGGACCACAGAGCGCGGTACATATTCTCGGCCATGTCCCGGGCTTGACTGGACAGAGCGACATAAGCAAGAGCACCAGGATCGACCTTCACCCAGGCCCACATACCGATGGACGAAAGCGTGCCCGCAAACAGACCCCAGAAACCTCCTGCAGGCGTCGCGCGCTTCCAGAGCATCCCGAGCAATACCGTTCCGAAAAGCGGTGCGATGAAGAAACTGAAGAGCGCCTGCACGTAGTCCATGATGCTGAGGAATTGCATCACGATATAGGCCGTTACGACGCTGATCAATACTCCCAGCACGGTGCACCAGCGGCCCATGCGTACGTATTCCGCATCCGTGGCATTCTTGTGGAGGAGCGCCCCGTAGATGTCATAAGTCCACACAGTGGAAAAGGCGCTTACGTTTCCTGCCATCCCAGACATGAAACCAGCCATCAGCGCGGTAATCCCCAGCCCCAAAAGCCCTGGACCGCAATAGCGCGCCAGCATCAGGGGCAACACTTCGTTGTAGCTATGACCACCGGTGGCAATGGCTGCGCCCTCGCCGGTGAGCTTGATGGGAAGAATGGCAAGGGCCAACAGGCCGGGCACAATCACGATAAAGGGCACAAACATCTTAAACGCCGCGCCAATGATCGGCGCCATCTTGGCGGCGCGGAGATCCTTCGCGGAGAGGACGCGCTGGACTACGAGAAAGTCTGTCGTCCAATAACCGAAAGAGATTACGGCGCCGAGACCAAAAACGATGCCAGTCCAATGAATCCCCATCGGGTTTCCGCTGAACGATCCAAGCGTACTCCAAAGATGCGTGTACTCGGCCGAAGCGTTTCGCGCAATTTGCAGCTTTAGGTTGCTCCAGCCGCGGGCTTCGATAAGGCCGAGAATCGGAATCAGCAGCGAACCGGCCCAGATCAGGATGAACTGTAGCACTTCGTTGAAGATAGCGGAACGCAAGCCGCCGAGAGCCACATAGACAGCCACGGTGATGGAGGAGACCCAGATGCTGAAGTGAATGTTCCAACCCAAAACGACTTTCATCACCAGTGCCATCGAATACATGTTGATGCCGCTCATGAGCACAGTCATCAGGGCGAATGAAACGGCGGACAGCGTCCGGCTAGACTCGCCGAAACGCAGCTTGAGATAGCCGGGCACCGAATGTGTCTTCGAGATGTAATAGAAAGGCATCATAACGATGCCGAGAAAAAGCATCGCGGGAACTGCGCCGATCCAATACCAATGCGCGGCCAGGATTCCGTATTGATAGCTCGCGGCGGCCCAGCCCATCAGTTCCAAGGCTCCGAGATTGGCGGAAAGGAAGCTGAGGCCCGCGATCCAGGCAGTCATCTCGCGTCCGGCCAGGAAGTAATCTTCGCTTGTGTTCGCCTGCCTCTTTAGGTAGAAGCCGATTGCTAAGACCAAGGCAAAATAGAACACAACAATGACGAGATCGACGGCAGAGAGATGAACAAGACGCGGTGTAGCAAGAAGTGCAAGAGCGTGGATCATAGTTGCGTTAGCGCGTCACAACGATACCTCATGTCTCGCGCCTCGCCGGCGCATCAAGAGGGAATGCTCATTTTACTTCGGCCGAGCGTTGCCCCTCATACTTCATGATGTGGTAATACGCTTCCCATCCCGACCATAAGACGGGTGGCGGCAGGGGAGATAATGGGTCACTGAGTTGCCTCAAGAATATCCGGACGAGTTCGCGGGTTTGGTGAACGTTTGTCAACCAGTCTCCGCGATACCAGTTCTTCCACTTGCCGTATTCAGCGTATGCCTCTGCCGTCTGAATCCCGTCAAAAGCGCGAAGAGCCTGTTCAGCCGCGTCGCGAGCACGCCCTGTCTCCTCGTTGCCGGCGTCCTGAATAGCCTCCGCAACGTAAGAAAGCATTCGGTTGCTTTCCATGCCGATCGCGATCATCGCCAACACGTGAGCCCGGTAGAAGGGCCGTCGCTCGGGGGCTACGAGCCCCTCGGCTTCGAGAGCCCTCTTCCACAAGGCATCCCATCGCGGCTGCGCCGCGCCGCATCGCTGCATCTCATCTGTTACCGCATCGCGGAGCCACGCCTTGCCTGCTTCTCTGCCAAACCCAAAGATGCGGGGAGTGACCCAGTTAGGCGCCTGGCTTGGAATGGAGTAAAGCGGCGAGTCAATCATGTAGGTCAGCAATAGAAGGCGAGCCTGGCTATGATAGTAATTGTCCCCGTACTCATGGGCCGGTTCGGGGCCGAAACGAGCGGGCGCCGCAAAGTATTCCTTGTAGATTACCGCGACCTTGGATGCCGCCTTCTCTCCCAACTCCTGGGAAGACCAACGACGGTAGAACTGCTCGCTTTCTCCGGCGGTTTCGGGCGGTAAACCCTTCCATGCCACCTCCATGACGGCTTTAGTGGTCATAGAGACCGGACGAATGTCGCTGGTATTCAGGAGTAGATACTGAGTGGCCCCACACCTGATATAGCGACCGAGCTCGCTGATAATGCGTTCCACCGGAACCATTTCAGTCAATTGATTGGCCCGGCCGTTCATCATCGCAACATGATAGTAAGCTCCCTGCCCGGCAGCCGCTTGGCCCTTGTCCTGAAGATAGCCATAGCCGTCGTCGGCCCAAACCACGCTGACCTCGGGAGGAATCGAGAGATACCGATCCTGAACGAGTCTGGCCCCCTCCTGCCACAGGTTCGTGATGAACTTCGCGTCCGGGTGGAGTGAACGGACGATCCGCATCTGGGCAGCGATGGCTTGGCCGACCAAGCGGCCCAAGGCCTCGTTGTTGTCCCTGACGCTCGGGTCGAACGCAGCATAGCTGACATCAGACAACCCGCGCAAGCCGACCGTCCACAGCACTTCCTGGTCCGGAGAGTACGCAGCGGCTGCGTTTTTCCACGCTCGTTCAAGTATTTCGGGATGGCTGGTGTAGGAATAGGGCACACCCTCGGGCCAGCGTGCCACATTCAGTCCCAAAGGGATAGCGTGGTGCTGAGTTATGATCAAGCCGCGTTTTCCTGCCAATTTAACCTGCGGTTCATCCGGGAAAATCCATGTCCCCGGCGCTACCATGTTTCCTTTGAGTCTGAGGATCGTCTCGAAAATCTTGTTCCAGACTTCGAGGGAAATTCCCGTACCTTCGCCCTTCCGAGCGGGCGCCCAGCCCGTCAGCAAGTCCTCGTCATTGATGAAGAAACCGCGGTACTTGAAAACAGAAGCCGGAAACCTTTTGTCCAAGGACGCTGGAAGCTCAATTTGGGCTCGGTGGGCGGGCCGGTGATCGGTCCAATAATACAAGGGATCGATGCCGAGGTACTCTTCCGCGAACTCATAGACGGCAAAGATCGTCCCGCGCAGGTCAGCGCCGTTGAGCGCCACGATCTTGGTTGGTTGTTGGGGCTTCCAATCAGCCCTGGCCAGCGAAATCGAAAAGGACTCCGGCTCAGTCAAACCTTCGGATCGCATTCCCTCCGGCAGGTTGCCTTGACCGCCGATCAGAATCGTTACGGGTGCGGCGTCCTCTTTCCGGTTAACAATCTTTGGCTTCTTCCCCAGCACTTTTTCGAAATCAACTGCGAGATCTTGAGCTGCTTCCGCAATGGGGGAGGGCTCATCAGGGCCAAGAAGGATCGTAACGGTCGAATCGAGGACGACCGATTCAGCGTGAGTCTTCCGGGCGGATTGAGAATCAGCGCCCGCCAAGACCGGAGCGCTGCAACCAATAGCCAGCGCCCCTAACAGCAGCCCGTTCGCGATGAGTTTGGCGCTGGAAAGGCAGAGGCGAATCGCTTCATCCCTCATAGCTTTTGTTCCTCTTCCCGGAGGCCCGGATGGCCGGGGGTTTTGTGAATGGCCTCAATCCTTCGGCGGTCCCGCGGAACAACACGCGGAGGCTCTTGCTCGACAGATGCTTGCGGCTCTGCCGAGTTGAGAGCATGCCGCCGTTTTCGCGTGGCCGGCAGCCAGGGGGTGCGCTCAAGACCTTTTCTTCAGAAGATAAACTTCCCCCCGAACCAGAACGTGCGCTGGCCACTAAGGTTGCCGGCCTCGCTGGAGAATTGCGGTCCGCTCGCCGTCCCCGTGATGACCCCAAAGTTCGATTGCGAGATATTTGTCTGCGGGTTGCCGAAATTCGGTGTGTTCGTTACGGCGAACGCATTTACTCTGAACTCGAACTTCAACCGCTCCGTGATCGAGAAATTTCGCAAGAGGCCGGTATCCAAGTCAAAGAAGCCAGGCCCGCGAAGGATGTTCCGTCCAGCGGTGCCGTATCGCGCCTGGGTTGCAGACGCAGCAGGGACCTGCGCGAACGAACTCACCTGAAAATAGTGACACGCCGGGTCCGTCGCGGCACAGTTGCCAAATCCGCCAGTCGCTGGATTGTTGGCCTGGACATTCCCCAGAATAACGATCGGGCCGACTAGATCCGGCGTGTTCGTACTTCCCAGCGCGTTGGACGGGTTTACATTGGTAGTGATGGTAAGGGGAACTCCGCTGTAGACGCTCATGATCCAGCTCAATTGCCAGCCACCAGCAAGTGCGTTTGCAACGCCGCGCTGCGCCCAGCGCTTAGTCCGTCCAAAAGGCAACTCATACACGCCGTAAGCTTGCACATTGTGCGCGCGGTCAAAGCCCGCGAGGGCCTTGTTGTCTTGCCAATTGGCCGGGAACGGATGGAACACCGCTCCCTCGTTTTCGCCGTAGTCGATGGCTTTGGAGAACGTGTAAACGACACCCGCCTCCGTCCCACCGCCGAATCGCCGAGTTACGCGGGTTTGCAGAGAATCATAGTAAGTGACCTTAAAAGGCGTCACGGCATTGATGTCACCCCAGCAAGCCACAGGCGGGGTAACCACGGGGCAGGCCGCAGGGTTTGCATTGAGTAAACGCCCCGAGGAGCCCCCGCCCACAGGGGCCGGGTTGATATTCAAGCCCAGGGGTATGCGGATTCCGCGGGTTCCAACGTAGCCGGCCTCGGCGACCCAGCCGACAAACTCATGTTGCACAGTCAGGTTAAAGGACTCCGCGTACCCGCGATGGAAGGGGTTTGCCACTGTCGTCGTTCCCGTATTATTGGGGAGGCGAAGGACACCTGATCCAAGGCCCGTGAAAGGTATCAGGGTTATCCCAGTGACGAGTCCTGGGTAGGGAGCAAGATTCGCGTTTGTGCCCGTGAGACTCGCTGACGGGGCGAAGTTGCACGGGTTGGGTTTTTGGTTGGTGAAGCCGCATTGCGCCTGGAATATGGTATTCCCCTGGTAATCCATATTCGTGATGTTGGGAAAAGTGTCCCGCAGGGCACGGAAGTTATTGGGATCCGCGCTGATGCCGTAGCCCGCGCGAATCACCGTCTTGCTCCCAAGCCGGTACGCAACGCCGAGGCGCGGGGCAAACATCCCGTGCCCCACGTCAACACCGTCGTCCCCCGGCACGGAGCCAACTCCACCAATGAAAACGTTTCCCGTTGTTGGATCAAAGTATTTCGCGCCCGTGTGGTCGCTTGTCGCGAAGGGGTAATACTCCCATCGCAGTCCATAGGTAAAGGTCAGCTTGGGAGTTAATTGCCACCGGTCCCGTGCATACCACGCCCAAGTGGTGAACCGCAGCGCGTTCGGATTAATGTTCTGGACGACCTTACCGTCCCTCTGAGGAAGACCCAGCAAGAATTGAGCAAAACTGTTGTAGGGGTTCGCGGCTGGCCCGCCGTTCAGCGCGGTAACACTTCCGTCAAAACCAAAGGTCCCGCGCGGTGTACCAAAGGTTCCTCCCTGCGGCTGGAAGTGATTGATCCCGCTGTGATAGTATTCCAAGCCGAAGCGCAGATCGTGCCGTCCTTTCGTCCACTCCAGATTTGTATTGGCGACGTACTGATTGTCTCGGAAGATGAACGGATTGCCCGTGTTGGCATTTCCGAGATTGGCCCAGCTTGAGATCTGGAACGCCGGTATCCCACCGTAGGCATGATCGGTTCCGTTCGTGCCCGGAATGTGCAGCGTGTCGAGGCCGAAGTTCGTACCAATGTCCGTATTTTCGGCGTTGAGACGCAGCCGCGTGTATCCCACATTCACATCGAACAGCATGGCTGGAGTGAGTTGATAGCTGCCTCCCAGCGCCACACTCTGCGTCCTGCTGAAAGCATTACCGTTCTGGCCGCCACCGGTCGCGTCCCCTCCCGCGTCTCCCAGGGCGGGCGGGTCAAAGATAAACGACGGCGAAATGCTGTACCTGCCAAACACCATCGACTTCTTGCTCGGCACATAATTGACCTTGGCGTCGATTCTGCTGAGGTTGTATTGGGGTGCTCCAATCGGAATGAAATTGTTCGCGATATTGGTGGGGTCATTGGGGTCGCCTATATTGGGCGCGGGAATCAGGGAAGCCATCTTCGCCGCCGCAGGGTCAATCCGGTTCGCAGGAATCTTGTTCCCGGGAAACGCAGTGCGGTTCTTGCCGTCTGCCGTCCCCGTATTCGGGTCGAACATGCATCCCGCGATAGGCGTGACGTTGCAGTTTGTGCCAGTAGGTATCAAGGACGAGAAGTCGCCGTTCCGGATCGAAAGAGGAGCGACGCTCCTCGACGTCCCCCCGGCCGTCCGGATCTTGGTGCCTTCATAGGCCCCGAAGAAGAAGAGTTTGTCCTTCTTGATGGGTCCGCCAAAGGTTCCGCCATATTGGTTGAAGATGTTTTTTGGCTTCACGGGTTGGACAGCCGCAGGTCTGAAGTAGTTCCGGGTCCGAAGAGCGTTGTCCGTGTGGTACTCGTAAGCAGTGCCGTGAAGCTGATTTGTGCCCGACTTGATCGTCACGTTTGCCGCAGCTCCGCCCGCCATGCCCTGCTCGGCGTCAAAATTGTTCGTAACCACATTCACCGATTCGATCGCGTCCGCGGACGGGATGTAGGCAACGTTCGCCGGCAACCAGGTATAGGTGTCTGTGGCTCCGTCAATTCGCGTGTTGTTGTTATTGATCGACAGCCCGTTGACGTTTGCTGTCATGGCCCGCTGCGGACTCCCGGCCGCCGAGTTGTTTTCTCCAAGGAAGCCAACGCCTGGAATAATGCGGTAGGCCGACTGGAAGTTCCGCCCATTCGAGGCAAGGAGCGGCAAGTCCGAGATTTCCCGAGCATTCAAGTCTGTATGCACGTCGGCGCGGTCGGTCTGCAACAGTTGCTCTGTAGCGCTGACGGTCACCGTCTCGACCTGTTGCGACAGTCGAAGCTGCACATCCACGCGCCGCGTTGCGTTCGCTTCTACCAAAACGTTTTCCGTCACCTTCGTGCCGAAGTTCGTCGCCGAAATGGTTACTTTGTATGTGCCCGGCAGGAGTTCGTTAAATAGATAGATGCCGTTGGCGTCCGACGCGGCCTGTCGAGTAACGCCGGTGTTCACGTTGAGCGCTTCGACATGGGCACCCGGCACGGCTGCGCCCGATGGATCCGTGATGTTTCCCGTCAGCGAGCCATAGAGTACCTGCGCACGAGATGCGGTCGGAAGGAACGCGAGAAGCAATAGGAAGACACAACACACTACTCCGTCGCGCCTGAGATTCACGCTTGCTAGACTAGTCCTGCGTAACACAGCCCCGCTTGACATGAAGCCTCCTATCCGCTGCTGTTCTGTGCCGCCTCGATCGGCAAATTCGTTCGGCGCTTTGCGTGCCTGCGCCCGGAAACTTCGTTCTCCGGCTCACGAAGCCGCTGCTTGCGGCTGCTCTTCCTCAGCTGATCGGACGCCTAGACCAAAATGTTTTTGCAGCACGAGCGCGACGGTTCCACGAAGACGCGCCATGCCCGGGTCTGCCGCGGGCCTTACACGAGGCGGCCCGCCGACCAAGGCGCCGGCGGCAACTTCCGCTTCGATGACGGGGCCAAATCGCGGCCACTGCTTCATGAACTCGCCGACAATCACAATCTCTTCGGGAGCAAGGCCCGCAACGATCATTCGCATTCCACTTCCGATGGCGTGCGCCATGCGGTCCAGAGCCTTCAAGGCGAGCGAGTCGCCGGCATCAGCCAGAGCCAGCAGATCCTGAAAACTGGGACCGTCGGAGGCCTGGCTTGACTCGTGGTAGTAGCGCACAGCCGCTCGGTTTGAGGCGTACACCTCCCAGCAACCGCGGCCGCCACAACTACAAGGAGGGCCATTTGGATCCAGCGAGACATGGCCGAATTCGCCAGCCATCCCGTGGAGTCCCCGAGCCAATTGTCCGTTCATAAAGATGCCGGTACCAACGCCCTCGGAAATGGTTACGACCACCAAATCGCGGACCTTTTCCGTGTGCCCGAACCACACTTCGGCGAGCACGCATGCGTTGGCTGCGTTTTCCAGCTCGACCCGCATTCCGGTTGCCTGCTCGATCGCAGCCTTGAAATCGAAATTGGGCCACTTCAAGTTCGGGGCGAAGACCACCCGTTGCGTTTCCAGGTCGAACCGGCCAGGCAGACTGATTCCGATTCCTTCGAAAACCAAGTCCCGATGAACCTGCATCAGGTGCCGAATTCTTCCCGCCAGATGGTCCGCTGTGGCTTGCGGATTCGGAGGTGTCGGCATCACCTCCTGCGACAGAAACCGCCCGTTCACGTCCGCTACACCTACCCTGGTCTGCGCCGGCCGAAGGTCCGCCACAAGAATTCCGCGTCGTTCGTTCAAGCGGAGAAACGTTGGCCTTCGTCCGCGAGGCAACCGCCCTGTGGGTCCATAGACAACCCATCGCTCCCGTATAAGCTGTTCCGTAATTAGGGAAACGGTACTTCGCTGTAATCCCGACACGCGAGCCAAGTCCGCCCGCGAAATGGGCTGTCGCCGCCGAATCAGGTTCAGGACAACTCCGCGATTGATATCCCGCGCCGTTTCGCTCGACGCCACTTGAGTGTTTGTGAAGTCAATTCGGCGCATTTAATTTGTATCCCGAACTATATGCCAAGCTTGAACGTCCACGTTCATCATGAGACCGGCTGCCATTCACGCAATCAACGATTAGAGAAAGTGCTGCGGAGCATTAAATTCGTGGCACGAACTATATGCACCGTTTTCCAGTGTTGTCAAGAACAAATTTCCTTCCCTTTGGGCCCGCCTCTTTCCTTCGGACTAACTCTTTCCCTAGGTCATATTCGTGGCTGCTTGCGGAGGAAGAGTTCTTGCATCATCGCATTTCCCACCCACTGTGGGCCCTTCGCGAGGTTACCTAGGCTTGGCGTGAATCTCGACGTAGTCCAGTGGCGCCCGTTCATCGCCATCGGGAATTCCTTCGATGCGGACTTCATCGCCCGGGCGCAGCGCGAGGCCCATGATTCGGCGCCTGGTGGAGGAGTCGCCTCCCGTCCGCATCGTGGGCAGGTGATCGTTGGCCACCCATTCGTCCACCAACTGGCCTCTGACGTAAACGCGAAATCTCGATTCTCCCTTGTTCAGGTCGAAGTACTCGACGTCGACGTCATACCATCCTGGTTTATTCGTAAACCGGAACGAGGCTGCGCAGCCTTCCCGCCGCGGGCATTCAACTCCCTTGCCCCCGGAAGCGTTTTCCCATGGAACGACATCTACCTGCGTGTAACCCTGAAGCTGCATGGCCTCGGCTTCGATGCGTTCAGGGTAATGCCCCGCTCGGCCCTTGGCATCCGGGATCCCTGAGGCGCGGAAGAACCAGTTACAGATAGCATCCCGCCAGACGATGGCGTGCCCCGCCTGGTACTCAAGGCGCGCTAACACGTCGGCATAACGCTCTTCATCCACGCGGCCTTTGAGAGAATTCCATTGCCGTACGTAATCCGCGGCACGTTCGGCTCCTTCATAATGGGAATCGTAAATGTGTTGGATCACCGTCTTTCCCGAATGCAGAACGTATGTGTATGGCACGTGGTGGAAAAACAGGAGCAGCTCATCGGGGGTAGTCTCCAGAGATTCGTACCGGCCGGCTACGGGCGCGCGGTATTGTCCGGCAAAGCCTGTTCCCGTGCTCACGGAGCGGTCCATCCCGATTCCTTCATGGTCGGCGCGGTGCCACTGGCCCCAGCCATTCCGTTCTGACGACTCCACTCCTGGTCCGTAGTGGCTGCCGAGAATGTCAGTTAGAGTTTGCGCGCCCAACGGCCCAGTGTAACTCTCGTAGACGTGCCACGATGCCGACTGCATATCGGAGATGGTCCGCACCACGATAGGATCGTTCCCAAACGTAAGTCGCGTCCATTCTTCGGCAATAGTCCCCGCACTCAGATTGGGATCCCAAGCCAGACGGCCAAATCCGTAGAGATTTGCCATCGCTAAAGGATGCCCAAGCCAGCTTGTGTCTGTCCCAGCATTCGCGACGCCAACGAATCCGGCGTGCCGTCTCCGCCGGCGTGTAGATCGAAATCCAGAACCTCATTCCACATGGGAGGAAGAAAACACAGATGCCGCTGCTGCCCCGTGTACTCTTGTGTGATTTGCAGCTCAATCGCCTGGCTCGTTTTCTCAAGTCCGCCAAAGAGCGGCGAGACTGGTTCACGCGCCTGGAAATCGATCGGTCCATACTTAATCTGGATGATGACGTTGTCTGCAAACTTGCCGTCGAGCGGATGAAAAATATCATAGGCAGCTCTGGCGCGATCGCTCTTGGGATCGTGCCAGTCAAGATGATGGTTATAGACAAAGGCCCGGTAGAAAACGATTCCGGCGTGCGGCTCAAGGGCATGCGCGATCGCGTTGGCTGCCACTGCGGGCGTCCGGCTGTAGGTCGAGGGACCTGCCCGGCCCTCAGAGTCTGCTTTTACGACAAATCCGCCGAAATCGGGAATCTGCCGGTAAATCTCATCAACTTTCTTCTGCCACCATTCGGCCACCCGAGAGTCCAGCGGATCAAACGTATCCAGGCCTCCGATAGCTTTGGGGCTGCCTAGATCGACGGCAACGGACAGGCGGACGCCCCAAGGGCGAAGCACATTTGCGATGCGAGCGAGTTGCGGAAGAAAGTTGTCTTCCAGAACGCGTGGATCGGCGTTGACATTATTGACGGTACATCCGTTGATCCCGACGGAGGCAAGCAACCGCGCGTAATCACGAGCGCGATTCAGGTCCGGGCGAACGCTTCCGTTCTCGAAAAAGACAGATCGCCCAGCGTATCCGCGCTCAATTCGGCCGTCTAAGTTGTCCCACTGGTTCACCCAACGCACCGGCGCGTACGGCTCCTGCACTTCATTCACTGCTGCAATTGGTTGGTTCCGTGCGATCCTGCTCAGCAACGCGAAGACCCCGTAAAGAACACCTCGGTCCGTCGTCGATGTGATAATGAAACAGTGGAATCCCCGCACTTGCCACGTCGTCAGCCAGAAGCCTTCCTCTCGCAACTCGGTGCTCGGCGGAAACTCAGGAATTTCTGCCCGGACTGCTTTGAGCGTTCCCAGGACGAAGGCGTTTTCTTTTGGTGGGCCCGCTCCGGCGCGCAATGTTTTCCCAAGCATTCCTCTAACGCCTCGAATCAGTTCCCCCTGTGCTGTCTCCAGCACCGCGGAACTCCCAAGCACGGTCACGCTCGCGGGTAGTGATTCGTACATTTGCCCAGCGCGCTCGTCTAACGGTGCATAGCGCAGCCACGCATTCTGCCCGGACTCGGCGTGCAAGAAGTCTCCTTGCAGAACCCCGCAAAGGGCTGCTAACCAAATCGCGGTATGCAAGCTTCGACGTCTCACACGGTCACCTCGCAATAGCCTGCAGCCAAAGGGTATGACCGCTTCTCTTCATTGTGATGGCGCCCCCCGGCGTCTCTAAGCGTTAGCCACAGGCTCGCTCCGGCTCTCTGAGGCCGGACCGAGCTCAAAACCCAAATACTGCCGCGCATTATGGAAGCAGATGTTTCGGACCATCGTGCATAGGAATTTTTCGTCATTCGGAATCTCTCCATTCTCCGCGTCCTTCCCAAGCAGATCACAAAGGATACGGCGAAAATATTCGTGCCGCGGAAACGACATGAAAGATCGCGAGTCGGCTAGCATGCCGATAAACCGCGACAACAATCCCGTGTTCGAAAGCGCGTTGATCTGCCACTCGATGGCTTCCTTCTGATCGAGGAACCACCACCCGCTGCCGAACTGTATCTTTCCGGCCACTGAATCGTCCTTAAAATTTCCGATGGCCGTAGCAAAGACATAATTGTCAGCCGGATTCGGCAATCCTGTTGGCGCGCATAGCTCTCCATTTGTAATGGTCGCCCTCCAGCCAAATCTCGAACAAATTACGGAAGCACCTGCCGGCAGCAATTTCAGCAGCCGGCAAATGGGTGTGATAATCCAGAATCGGTTCTTCGGCGGCGTACGTGTGGTACAGCCTTCGAGCTGTTTTCGAATGCAACAGAAAATCATCGTGAATAAAATCCATCAATCGCTCCGTCGCTGGAATTTCCTTTCGCCAAGAAGCGCGAATTGGTCGTCAGATCTCATGCGCTGCCAGCCCCAGTCCCATATTCTTACCGCGCCGCTCCGTTCCTCTGTCGAACGCCGGCGGCTGTGGGCAGTCTTGACGGATCGACGATACCCCAATAGGCCGGCTTGGCCTGCAATTGCTCGTCGAACAGCAAAGGTAAGTCTCGCCGCACGATGGGAAAGGACTTCAGCCACGTGTGATCATCCGCGAGGCCCCAGAATGTGACTGAACTTACTTTCCCTTTCAATCGCCGCAGCGTCTGGAACAATTCCCGGTACCTGTAGCCCTGCTCGAAGATCACTCCTTCTGGTACCGCCGGATAGCTATCGGTGGAGTTCCGATACACGCTTATGTCGAGCTCTGTGATCTGATTACCGACGCCCAGCTCGGAGAACATCTCCAGCGTTTCTGTAATCGCAGCCGTCGATGGATAGTCGACACGATTGTGCATTTGATGCCCTACCCCGTCGATCGGCACACCTCGGCGCTTCAAATCGCGCACAAGCTTCAGGAGAAACGCCCGCTTGGCCTGATTCGTCGTGTCGTATTCGTTGATGTACAGCTTTGCTCCCGGCGAAGCCTCATGGGCGATGCGAAAGGCCGTCTCAATATACTCAGGCCCGATGATTTCGAGCCACGGGCTTCGGCGAAAACCATCGGGCTGCTCAGGATCAACGGCCTCGTTCACCACATCCCATGCGTACACTTCTCCTTTGTAATGGGAGACGACCGCGCGGATGTGTTTCTCCAGCCGCCCAAGAAGCAATGCCCTGTTCTCTCGCGTCGGACGTAAAGCGTTGCCACCTGAATCCTTGAACACCCAAGGTGGATTCTGTTTATGCCAAACCAGCGTGTGGCCCCGCACCAGCATGAGGTTGGCTCTGGCAAAACGTACCAGTTCATCGGCCGTGGTGAAGTCAAAGGTTCCCTCACTCGGCTGAAGCACGCCCATTTTCATGGCGTTCTCTGTTGTGATGCTGTTGAAATGCTTCCTCAATAGCTCACTGTGCGGCCCCGTGATATCGCCTTTCCATATGGCCGCGCCTACCGGGAAAAATCCATCGAGAATCTTGTATAGAGATGGGATGTCTGTTTGGACTTGCACTGTAGGGATGGAGACCTGCTGCGAATCGCCCGCGCTGAGGAAAGCGCCTCCGGTCCCGGTGTCTCGCGAACAGGAATTCAATGCCGCTGAGGCGTGGTGCAGGCCACTGGCGAGCACCCACAGCAAGAGATAGACTCCGTAGCAAGTCTTCTTGAATGAAAAAGCTTGGACGGGATGGAACACTTTCTTCCTGCACAGTTCCGAAGTGCTTCTCGGATGCGGCAATCGGTTTTCACTTCCCGAATGGCTGGCCCTGCCTTCGCTCGTCTCGAATGCCCAGTCAGCAGCCACAGGTACTTTGTTCGAGCCTCGCACTAAATACCACTATCCTCTCCCAAAATCAACGAGCGGTCCCGCCTTTGCAGCAACTTGGAGCAAAGACGTTCCCGGTAATGGATTCCTCAGCAGCCCGTAAACCCTGCAACGGATATGCTGCTGATCGTGCATTCAGGAATTAAAAATGGATTTCATTGCTGGATAGATTCGACGGTAGGCGGCATAGGAATGATTCATTATCGCTGCCGTGGAAGGATCAGGTCGGACGCGATCAACAACTCGCACTACCGAATCGCACGCCATATCTACGGTCGGCCAAATCTTCGCGCCCACCCCTGCAAGAATAGCGGCGCCGTATGCGGCTCCTTCCTCTGCCTCGACAATCTCCACCTCGTGTTCATACACGTCGGCTTGAATCTGTCGCCACAAGCGCGATCGGGCTCCCCCGCCCCCCAACCGAATGCTTTTCACGGGCACATGGATTTCGCGGAATATCGTCAGCGAATCTCTCAAGCTGAAAGCCACACCTTCGAGAATGGCTCGTACTACGTGGCCCCTGGTATGGGAGGCCGTCAGGCCCGCCAAGATTCCGCGCGCGTTTGGATCGAGGTGCGGCGTTCGTTCGCCCATCAAGTAAGGAGCCCAAAGCAAACCGTCTGCGCCTGGCGGAACGGCCGCTGCCTCTGCCGTTAACTGATCATAGGAATCCCCACGGTCCTTACCGGACTTGCTGACAAAATGATCGCGAAACCATCGCAGAGACAAGCCCGCAGCCTGCGTCACGCCCATCACGTGCCAGCGCTCTGGAACCGCGTGACAAAAAGTGTGCAGACGCCCCAAAGGATCCAATGCTGGCCGATCGGTTGCCGCAAAAACAACTCCGGAAGTTCCAATCGTGGCGCTCACGGCGCCGGCTGCGACGATCCCCATGCCGGTGGCACCCGCTGCTTGATCACCCGCCCCAGCCACGACCGGTGTTCCGGCGGCCAAACCCGTCGCTTCAGCCCCGGCGGAGGATACTTGCCCGCACACCTCCGCAGACTCAAACAACGCAGGTAACATCGATCGATCGATCCCAGCCGCTTGAAGAACTTCCGCGGACCACTGCCGCCGCGACACATCCAGCATCAAAGTGCCCGATGCGTCGGCTACATCAATGGCCCGCTCTCCGGTCAGTCGGAAACGCACGTAGTCTTTCGGCAGCATGACCGAACGCACGCGCGCCCAGTTTTTCGGCTCGTTCTCTCGCGTCCATAAGAACTTCGTAAGCGTGAAATTGGTGAGTGCTGGATTGCAGGTGAGCTCGATGATTCTTTCCGCGCCGATTCTTTCCGTAAGCTCTCGGCACTGCTTCTCGGTCCGCACGTCACACCAAATCAGCGCCGGGCGCACCACTTCGTCGGAGCTGTCCAGCATGACGGCGCCGTGCATCTGCCCGGAGAAGCCGGCGCAGGAAATCTGCCCCCCGCGCAGCCCTCCAAGAGCCAGCACTTTGCGAATCGCAAGACCCGCGGCCCGCCACCATTCTTCCGGCCTCTGCTCTGCCCACCCGATCTCTGGTGATGCGAAGGGCTCGTGTTCTTCCGTGGCCGACGCCGATATCCGGCCGACCTCGTCCATGATCACGGCTCGCGTGCCGCCAGTGCCAACGTCTGCGCCGAGAACGTACCTTTTCATACGTTTTCTTGCTTGAACACGACCCTCACTTCGTGTTTGCTCCGATTCCAAAGTGGCGGTCCGCGGAGTTCATAAACTGCTGCCAGTCGTAGTCGTTCAGACCATGCGCGCCTTTCCGGTCATGATATCCGATCATGTCTCCGACGGGAGTTTCAACCGGCGGCATATCGTCGACACCCAAGCCCTTCAGGCCGTATAACCTGTAAACCCGCTCGGCGAACTTCGCCGCCAGGAAGGAACCCCGTGGATCGCCCCAATAATCTTGCTCCGCGGTGGCGATGTACACCGGGCGAGGAGCCATCAGCGCGATGAGCATATGCCAGTCCACGGGAAGGTCGTTGACCCGGTCGGCATACTCCTTAAAGTGGCCATCGAACCAGTAGGGGAATTGGTTCGTGATGGCTCTGATCGTCTCCCCGTACTGACGGCGCACAATGTTTGCCCCGCCGCAACCGGACTCAGCCGAGAACACGATGGCGAATCGTTGGTCCTGCGCTCCGGCCCACATCGCAACTTTGCCGTAACGCGAGACGCCCATGATGGCGACCTTTTTGGCGTCGATATCTGGATCGGTGACCAGGTAATCCATGGCCCGGCTCATGCCCCACGCCCAAGCACCGATGGCTCCCCACTCGTCCGGTCCCAGCTCCTTCTGGCCCGGCTTCGCGAAGAACGACCGAATGCTCTTTGCGTATCCGCTGACATTGTCAGGCTCAATGGAAGAAGGATTGAAGTTCGCCAAGCCATAGCCGCGGCTAATCAGTTTTTCCGGATTGCGGCTTCCGATGCCAGGCACCAAGAAGATGGGCGCCGGTCCCTTGGCATTCATCGGCAGAGTGATGTGCAGTTGCATCGACGGCCCATCCCTCTTGCCAGCGAAATAGATCGTCACGTCCTTGGTCCTGACCGAGCCAGCCAGAGAATTCTCTTCTCTCGCCGTGATTTCCCACTTCATTTCTTTGGGTCTGCCGGCCATCGTGCGGCCATAAACATAGGTCTCAAAGAGCTTCAGGATCTCGGGACGGCGCTTTTTCTCCCACGTCTTGATGTCTTTCACTTTCTTCCCGTCTAGCAGCACCAGCGGGTCTGGCAACGTGTATTGGGGTACCTTCAATTCATCGTATTGTCCCTTCGGGTAGTTCGGCGGTAGCTGTGGCTGCTGCGCAAATAAGACCCCACACCATGCCATGAGCACCGATGCGCGAACGACTCTCGCAATTGGCTGCTGTTTTCTCATTGGGCTGCTAACAAACAGACGCTGCCCATAGGAAGGACAGGAATTCTTTTTCCTTAGTCGGGCAACGTGGCCTCGCCTGTGATCGTGAATTGCGCCCGCGCGCCAGCCGTCTCGGGCAGACCCGGGCGGCTTACCGGCTGTCTCCCTCCCACCCAGACATCCACTCTGCCGGCCACAATGCGGCGCTTCCCTGAGTCGTCGACGACGCTCAACTCTCGGTCGCGAAGAGTGAACGACACGGTTCTCTTTTGGCCACGCTCCAGATGCACGCGCTGAAACCCTTGCAATGCGCGAAGCGGAGCCGCGGCCGCACCCGGATGAGTCAGGTAGAGTTGCACCACTTCGTCGCCTGCCATTCCACCAGTGTTTGTGACATCCACCGCAACAGTCATTGCTCCCTTGGCAGAAATACTTGCGTGGTCCACCCTGGGCTTACTGTACGCGAATGTGGTGTAGCTCAGCCCGTACCCGAATGGGTAAAGCGGTACACCGTCAAAGTAGCGATATGTTCTCTTCGCCATCGAGTAGTCTTCAAATGCAGGAAGTTGCTCGGTCGACTTGTAGAACGTAACCGGCAAGCGCCCGCCAGGGCTGAAGTCGCCCGCAAGCGCCTCAGCCACAGCCGTGCCGCCTTCCCCGCCCGGATACCAGGATTCTAGGATCGCTGGCAAATTCTCATCGGCCCAATTGACCGCGAGTGCGCTTCCATTCAGCAGCACCAGGACCGTCGGCTTACCTGTCGCTTGAATGTGCTCCAGAAGCTGCTCTTGCGGCGCAGGCAGATCGATGCGCGTGCGGTCGCCGCCCGCGAAGCCCTCCGCATCCACCTTCATCTCCTCGCCCTCAATTCTTGGGGAAAGACCCATCACCAGGATGATGAGATCCGCATTTCGAGCTGCGTTGATCGCACTCTGCACTTCCTGTTCTGGCACACTCCAGATCAAACGCGCCTCTGCGCTTCGAATGGTTTGGAAGTATTCGATCTTGATGGCATAGGCGTGGTCCCTTTCGAGATGAATCTTTTTCGTTTGCGTGGTAGCAGGGTGGTGGATGTTCCAGTCTTCCGCGATCAGGTTGCCATCGAGCCACAAGCGGTAACCATCCTGGCCCGTGAAGCCAATCGAGTAGTCACCGGTTTCCAGCGGAAACAACACGCCCGTCCAGCGCACCGAGTAGTTGTTTGGCAGTTGTGCTGTAACACCCTTGTCGCCCCAGGCGAAGTCAACTTTCTCGTCCGTGCGTCTCAGCACCGGTGCGCCTTCCAAATTGACGTTGGGAAAATATTCCGCCTGCAGGCCGCGCTCCTTACGAGTGTCGTCGGTGTAGAGCGCGTCCGCCGGAATCGCTCTCGTCACGGGACCAACCAATCCCGTTCCCTCCACATAGTCGACTTTGGATTCCGCAAAACGCTTGCGAATGCCCTGAAGTACGGTCACCGGATTTGAGGGCGTTCCGTTGTAATTGCCTACCAATGTGTCCAGGCTATCCGCGTCGGGACCAATCACCGCAATCGTCGGCGGTGCTTTCTTGAGCGGCAAAAAATGATCTTTGTTCTTTAACAAAACAATGGACTCGCGCGCTGCCTGAAGCGCAACTCGCCGGTGTTCTTCGGAGTCGTTTTCCGTGGAAGCAATCTTAGAGTACGGCACCATAGAAGGCGGATCGAACATGCCGAGCCGCAAGCGGGCGGCGAAGAGACGCCGCACGGCGCGGTCAAGATCGGCTTCCGGCAGCAACCCTTGCTGAACCGCCTTAAGCACAGCCTCGCGCTCGCGCTGAACCCGGGTGCGCGGGTTTCCGCAGATGAGATCCGTTCCGGCCTGCAGAGCGGCGGTGACTCCTTCTTCAAGAGACTTCGTAAAATGGTGACCGTCGAAAATATCGGTCACCGCCCCGCAATCGGAGACGACATAGCCCTGAAAACCCCAGTCTCGCCGCAAATGGTCCCGCAATAACGCAGTGTTGGCACAGGCGGGCTGGCCGTTCACCGAGTTATAGGCGCACATGACCGAGTCTGCCTTGCCCTCCAGGATCGTTGCTCGAAACGCAGGCAGATAGGTGTCCTCCATATCGTGACTCGATACCTGCACGTCAACCCTGTGCCGCGTGAGCTCCGGTCCGCTATGCACGGCAAAATGTTTTGCGGTGGAAACTACCTTGAAATACCTAGCGTCGTTCCCCTGCAAGCCAGTGACGAACGCAACACCCATGCGTGACGTCAGGTAGGGATCTTCTCCGTACGTCTCCTGCCCGCGCCCCCACCGCGGATCGCGAAAAATATTGATGTTCGGCGACCAGATCGTGAGCCCGTGGTACCAGTCGCTCGACCCGTCCTTATGCAGGTCCGCGTAATGCTTCGCGCGGAACTCTGTGCTGATCACGTTGGCAATCTGGTGCATCAGCGGTTCATCGAAAGTGGCTGCCATGCCAATCGCTTGCGGAAACACGGTCGCATACCCCGCCCGGGCGACGCCGTGCAAGCCCTCGTTCCACCAGTTGTATTCAGGTATGCCGAGCCGCGGGACCGCGTCCGCCGTGTGGCCGATCTGCGAGACCTTCTCCTCGAGCGTCAGACGCGACACCAGGTCGTCCACGCGCTGTTCGATGGGGAGCTTCGGGTTTTTGTACGCTGGGTTGTCAGTGGATTGTTGCGCGTTGGATATTGACGAAATTCCCGTGCACAAAAGTGCGCAGAGGAGTGTGGCTGCTTTTCTGTTCATGTCGCCCGCCAAAGAGCAATGATTCTTTCTCCAGAGGGGCGGATTCTAGCTCACTCAACGCAAAACTCAAAATTCGTCATCCGGACGCACTGCTGATCTGCCGAGAGGTGGCCCTCCGGATTAGGAGAGCGCGCACATCTTTCTTCGGGGGCAGAGTGCGCCGCGTCTCAGGTGAGAGATCCCCGAGCAACAGCTTCAACCAGAGCCCTTCGGTGAACAGTGACTTTTTCACAAGCCAGCGACATCCTGCCGGGCAACACGGCTCCCGGAAGGCCCGATGTGTTCCTTCGCGACACTTGTGGCGGGTCGAGCGGACCCGTTGCGGGCTGCACCCCTTCCACGACTCGCGTATCCTCTCTCATTGCATTTGCCGTGAAAGCCGCAAGAAGGCCTCAGGGAATAGATCAAATTAGCCTTGGCTTGTTCTCGGCGGCTCCTCCTGGCTTCCAGCAATCAGCACGCCAATAAAAATCACAACGATTGGGTCGATGGGATGCCGATACTCCGTTGCGGCGTGCGCAATGTAAAACACCAATGGGTAACAAACCAAGACCGCCAGGAGAGGAATTGTGTTCATTGTTTCTGTGTAAAGGGCCCGGCGTATCCCGGCAAGCATGAGAATCAAAAGAATTGTGCTGATTCCAATATTCCAAAACGCAAATGGCTCTCCCGCGAGGTAGTCCGGTCGAAGCGACCAGAAGCCCGTCCAAATATAGACAAACCGTCTGGCCGTAAGCCGGAGATACAGACCAGGATGGTCCCTGAGAAATTCGAGCGAGAGACGCTTCTTCTCCGCAACATAGCCCATTTCCCCGCGGCTGCGATATTCTTCCATCTCTGTTTCGTTGTGGGCGGGATTCGTCCAATCCGGAAAAAGGTCCGATGTATCGCCCGTGTTGCCCTCCCAGAAGACCATCCAGAACGTGCCGCGAAAAGGAATGAAACGGTCAAATACGATGTAGTTGCGCACAAACCACGGCGCAACCGTTAGGCTCAGAAACAAAGCCGCCGTTACAAACTCGGAGGGCCATCGCAGCCGTGCACCTCTCCGGAAATAGAGCCATCCGAACAGAAATGGAAGGGTCGAGAGTATGACCGGATTTGTCAGCGCCGCCACACCCCACAGCAGGCCATAACTGCCCCATGCTCTCAGTCCGTTCCTTCGCTCCATCGCCAGCGTGCACCAAAGGACCAGCGCCATTACTAACGTGTCGAGACAAAACCCCCACACGTAACCGGCCGCGTAAAAAATAGAGAATGGAAAGAAAACCCAGAGCCATCCGGCCCAGAGAGCCGCTCTTGAGCTGAAACATCGTTTCGCGACAAAGTAAATGGGAAGGCACGTCAGCGCGGAGAAGAGTGAATTCAGCGCCAGAATGGTCCAGGCAGCACCTTTTGTGTACGTACCGCAAGTTTTGAAAACACCAGCAACAAGCAATGGATATAGGGGAGTGGTCCAGGACGTAGGTCCAGTTTTCCCAAAAAGAGGCGAACTGAATCCTTCTCCCACCGCGAGGGATCGCGCGATTCTTCCTTCCTCCCACCCAAAATCCCAATGATCACGAATCGGGTTGAGTACATCGCTGAGAAGAAAGGGGATGACCGCCAGCCGGATCAAGAATGCAACCAGAATCATGAATAGAATTGCACGCCGGACGCGACAGGCCAGCCAGAAGAAAACAAGTGGATTCTGGCGAATTCTGATCATCTGCAAAACAGCGCCAGTCAGGCACCTATCCAACAAGAATGGCGCGAGTAGCACGCCACTTTTTCAGGATACCATGCGCGGCGACTTCGACCAGACTTCCCCTCAGGACAGCGAATGGCACACCTCGAGTTTGCGCAGGACTGGTTGCCCCAACCGCATCCGCTGCAGGTGTTCCAGCTGGCTTAGCGTTCGGTCGAAAGACCGGGCACGCATAACTTTACTTCTCTGGGTAGCCACCGCGAAGTTCGAGAGCCAGTTTAAGCGCTTCAAGGCGTGCATTCTAATCGGGAGCCTGAAACTTTTGGGTTATCTGGCCGCGATACTTCAAGCATACCCTGATCGACAATCCCACGGTCGCCTCGAGCTTGCCGCCGGACCGGCCCGTGCCGGCTTCCGTCTGATGCGGCGTTTTTCACGTTCACGATGTTCACCACGTTCACGCGGACATTTCGCCTCAACGCATTCACTCTCCGCAATGGGTTTCGTCGTTGAGCCACCTGTGGGACGCCCACTCATGATTGACACAGTTCACATCGCGCTGACATCTCAGGAGTGGGTCCGCTATTCATCCCGCACGTACGGGCCTGCGAGTGGATTTCTTCGCGAGTCTCCCGGTCGAGCCACAGCACGTATCCAGAATTCAGTCGTGACCGGTTCGTCAGATGCAATGAGGTGAGGATATTCCCCACCCGCTTCTCCTTCAAGTTGCCCACTTCACCCCTCTCGCGAAGATTTGCGTTTACGCATTCCGTCAATTCCGACACTTTGAGGGCGTTGAGTTCTGGATGGGCGTGGATCACATCGTACAGGGATTCCAGGACAGCGGACTGATAAACAGAAAGTACTTCCTGGAGAGATTCCTGCTGCTTCAGAAGCGCAAGCAATCCCTCGCAGTTCTCTTTTTCCTCACCCAGCGGCAATGCCAAGGCCCGGAAGAGGTCCCTGGTCCGAGGCTGCAACTCTTTTTCGCAGGATATCTCGGGCAGCTTCAGTTTGTTGTAGTTCGTAAGTCGGAATTGCAGAAGTTTTCGCTGAAGCATCTCCGCCGCGTGGAAGACTCGCGGATCGGTCGGAGCCAGAAGATCCGTGCGCTTGCAGATTGTCATTGGGATGAGAAGGCATCTGCTGTTCAGCGCTGCATCGTCCGGCAGTTCCGTCCATGACACAGCGCGTGCGCCAAAGGATCTGAACGTACTGCCCTTGCGGACAGCAACGAAGTCCTGAGAGGTACCAGTTCGCAAGAGATGGAAAAGTTCGCGCCGATTGTTGACCGTCGCGGTTTCATCGATCAAGACGGTCGTGGTCATGCGGTCACAGAGCTCATAAAAAGCGGCCGAACTAATATCGGCGGTCAATAAACTTCTCCGACATAGTAGCCTCAGAATCCGCAACGCCGTCGTCTTTCCGGAGCCAGGAGGGCCGACGAACGCCACGTAGGGAGCGACAGGGAGTTTTTCCACGAGCCAAGTGCTCATGACAAAGCTGCTGAGCAACACGCGTTGCCTGGGTGAGAGCTCAAGAGTGTAGTGAAGGCAGCATATGATGTCCTTTAGCAGAGCTTCGGCAGACTCATAGGGTTGGCTACCCGTCGCCAAGCGTACGTGCCGGATCATGCCGGCGTCCCTGGGGATTGGAACGAGCACTTGATGGCAGTGCTCCAGCTTCTCCGCATAGCGGACCTGGCCATTGTTCCAAATCGCGAGAAGGGATTTCGTTGCATCCTGCGGATTCTCGATCATTTCCAGAAGCGTTCCGTCCTCCAGCTCAGCGAAATCTACTTCGACGGTTCTTTTCAGCTTTTGGCTGGTCGCGTCGTCGGCTGATGACCGCGGCGCAGAATGATTCAGAGATGAGGCGTTTGGAACGGTTTCCGCGCGAGACGCCCGACGTACTTTGTTGCCCTTGTTATCCATTTTTATCTCCTCTAGGAGCCGCGACTGCCGACCCCTCTCTCTTTCCTTAAGAGAGTCGCTACTTCGCCAAAACCAAAAAAAAGACGCCGCGAGGTAACGTCGCGGCGTCCTTAATCTTGTTCGTACTACACCGTGCAACTAGGTTGCACGAGTTGCCGTCAAAAAATATTTACATGTTCTCGGCGAATCTACGCGTAAAACTCGGCGGAATCAAGAGAAATCTTTAAGTTTAACTTATCCTACCCAAGATTCGTTTTCTCACTCTCCTTTCTTTGTCTTCGTTTGATCCACGCATTTTCACCGCTGGTGAATTGGTTGCCGTCACGGGCGGCCACGGCTCAGGTCCGAGCGGCGAAGGCAACGACGGTCCTGACGAGTTTCGAAAGGCGGTGCGACGCGAGATTTTTCTCGGTGCGGATTGGATTAAGATCGCGATTTCGGGCGGGATCGCAGACACCCACGGCGACATTGCGGCGTCAACGATGAGCAGAGATGAAATGGAAGCTGTGATTGACACAGCCCATCGCCATGGCGTGAAAGTGACGGCGCACTCCGGCTCGCCGTTGGCCACGGACGAGGCTATTGACCTCGGACTCGACTGCGTCGAGCACGGCTACTTCCTGACGCCTCAGGTCCTGCACAAGATGAAGGAGAAAGGCGTCTGGCTGGTCCCCACGATTGTCGTGAGCCAGCCGACCGCCCTGCCGTTCTTTGAGAAGATCGGCTCACCCGATTGGTATCTCGCGCGCGTCGCTTCGGTCGGCAAGCAACACTGGGCTACACTTCAGGCCGCGATCAAGGAGGGGGTTAAGATCGCTCTCGGAACCGATCAGTTTCCCTTCGAACCGAACGACGGGACAACCGCAACGATTCGAGAGGCACAGTATTACGTGCAGGCCGGCATGACACCACTGCAAGCACTTCGGGCGGCAACGATCGAGCCAGCAACGCTCCTTGGCGTGGGGGATCGGCTGGGCACAGTCGAAAGTGGAAGACTGGCGGATCTCTTGATCGTGGACAGCAATCCAACAGAGAACATCACGGCTCTTCGAACAATTCGACTGGTAATGAAGAGCGGCGAAGTTTACCGCAACGAGCTGTCAGGCCACTCTAAGGTTGCTCCTGCGAGTCCCTGAGGAGTGTTCGCGGGACATCGAATGGACCCGTCACGAACCGTTTGAATTAATTTATGAACTCATTGGGGCTCCTTAGGTCCGGATTTGGGGATCTGGACACTTGAGGCGACAAGTGCTGACGCGGGACAGCTTGCTCTTTCCCTCCGGAACACCGTAGGCCCCTCAGAATGTAGCGGAGAGCGTTCTGCCGGCTCATTCATGTCTGCTCATCCTCACGACAGTTGCTAAAGGCTGCAGCATAATAATCCTCTTATTCTCATCGCTCAGAGAATTTGCATTTCGGGATACACCACAAACAGGGCGGACTAATCGGATACAAGAATCCGCTTTCGACGATCAGTCAGAGTTCTTGGCCTCCCGGCACTCCCGCAGTGACCGATAAAAGTCGCGGCGCGCCGTCGTCTGATATCGTATCGAAAGATCTAGACGGCTCACTCGGTCATTCAGCAACATAGCACCTCCCCTTTCGGCGGGACGCCTGGCGCAGACCGCGAATGGATCGATGCGGACTGCGAGCCTTTCCACCAAAGAATTTGAGCATGTCATCACGTGGGCCATGTCAGATTATTTTTGGAGATTTGCGCCAGCGACGATAAACATTTGTAGAAAAGCGTCGCCCGGATCTTCGTGTGCATCCGATGGTGACAAATGCAAATTCTAGAGCCAAACGAACTTGTTTCGACTTATACCGAGCAGTGTTTCCTTGACTCATCTTAGAGCAGGAGTCGAAGCGAAGACGCGCTCGATCAATCTTTAGCTCGATCTTGTGGGCTATCCTGCGGCCGCGGATTCCCGGACAACGCGCGCTTCGCCTCTCTCGCGAGCCATGTACTGCTCGTAGATCCACCGATAGGTTTTCTCGAGACCCGTCCGCAGCAAAGTGTTGGGCTCCCAATTAAGATACCTTTGGATGAGAGCGTTATTGCTGTTTCGACCATTCACACCCTTGGGCGCGGTAAGATCGTAATTCCGCCTCAGCTTGATCCCAGCAATTTCCTCCGCGATGTCAACCAGTTGATTGATTGTCACCGCTTCACCCGACCCGAGATTGATCGGCTCCAGGATCTCCGAATTCATGATCAAATCGATGCCCTTCAGGCAGTCGTCGATGAACATGAAGCTACGCGTCTGGTTCCCGGGGCCCCAAATGTCGATTTCGTGCTTGCCCGAAACCTTCGCTTCGATCACCTTCCGGCAGATCGCCGCGGGAGCTTTCTCTCGCCCTCCATCCCATGTGCCCCACGGTCCGTAGACGTTGTGAAACCGCGCAACGCGCGTGCAGAGACCAAAATCCTCCCGAAAGTGCCGGCACATGCGTTCAGAGAAGAGTTTTTCCCATCCATAACCATCTTCGGCCAGTGCCGGATATGCGTCCTCTTCCTTGAGCGACGGCGCCTCAAACGTTTTCTGCTTATCGCCGTTGTATACGCACGCCGACGACGAATAGAAGAACCTCTTCACCCCGTATTTCAAAGCTGCTTGCAACATATGCGTATTGATCAGCACCGACAGCATGCACAGTGCCTTGTTGTGCTCGATAAAACCCATTCCGCCCATGTTGGCAGCGAGGTTATAGATATCATCCGCGCCATCCGCCGCCCTTTCGCAATTTTCTTCGAGGTTTAGGTCCAACGACAAGTTCTCCACGTCGTCAAATCTTTGATACCAGTCTTCGAATGGTTTGACGTCAACAGCTCTTATGCGTCTGACGCCGCGCGTGCGAAGGGCGGAAACAAGATTGCCCCCAATGAATCCACCCGCTCCGGTAACAACGATCAGGTCAAAATTGTCTCTGGACAAGATTGCCTCCATTACTTTCCCCAACATAGTACTTCCATTGGCGCTAAAAGGACGATGAAGATGAGTTTGTCTCAAACTACTGTATTCAAGGGGCAAAGAAGGCCTCTACGCGCGTCTCTTGCTCTACCGTCGCTTCAGAGGTCTTCTGCAAAAAGAGTGTGTGCTATCGCGCGTGTTTGCCTGGAGTGATCACGACGCAAAAGCTAAGTATCTCGATTGTATGGACTTAGCGTAGTTCGTTTTGTAATTCCGCTTTCCTCCCAAATCAGCGATAGGGCACGCGCACCTCCCACAGTCATGGCAAAGAAGTTCACAACGTGCACGATGTTCACCCCGCCTGCTCTTCTTGTGCCGGCTGGGCCGCGGGGGCTTCGCGGTCGCATTGCATATCGGGCAGTGTTACATCAAGTTTCGGAGCCACGGATATTTAACTATTTACTATAATATAAGATAATATATATGGGAACTATCTCTCCAGTTGACTTAACCTGCTGATTCACAACGAATGGGGGTGAATCCCTGGCTGGCACAGCTCCGATTTTGAACCCGACATCCGCCGGAGCAAAAGGTAATTGCCCGAGCCTCAACCGTTACGACATCGGCGGGGTCAATAAATAAAATCCTGCTTTGGCCTTGATCGCGAATGGCGTTAGCGGAATTTGTGCTAGATTCTGCGGAACAGCTGGTAGCGCTGCCTGTCTGGGTAGTGTGCCGAAGTCAACGCCAACGACAGTCGCCATTGAAGTTCACACCAAATCCGTTTCCTACCGTCGCTCTCGCGCTAGGAACGTTACTGGCCGTGCAGATACATGTCCCAACCGAGATAGCGAGTAGCGGATTCGTGGACGACGGACGCAACCGTTGAAAAATTGGCCGCGACGTGATGTTCGAAACCTTTTTCACAGATGTACCGAAGGAGATTTTGCAATTGAGGAATTTCGACGACGCCGGCGCCACCAAATGTCTCGATCGGATCGTCGGTAAAACGACCGATGCCTGTATAGCCGCGAATCCTGCCACAGCGGTCATCGGTAGAGAACCGCGCGAAACTCATCGGGCCGGATTTCACGCGGCCGACGCAGGTGCCGAAGGTATTTTCCTTTCCTACTGTGCCGGCAATGATCTCCTGAAAGTCCATCCGAACATCCCGGAAGAAGTGTTTCGGTAGGTTGCTGCAGTGGAAGCAGACAGCCTTGTTCGGATCGTCCCCATAGTTATTGTTCCAATCGAGGAGAGCGCTGGGAGTCTCCGAAGCGAGCTGGAGGACATGCATCCCTAGAACGCCGCAGACGTCGACTTCGCACGCGCTGGAGAGAAGCGAGTCGCTCATCATGCTCATAATGGTACACGGCACGACGCCAAGGTTTTCTTCGAGTGAGGTCCAGCATTGCACCGCGCTGATTTGCACATCGGCGGACTGCATCCAGGCGTCGATTACTGCGCCGAGCTTAGCCATTTTCAGCAGTGCGGCCCGCGGAACGCCGCTGCTGGCGACATAGCGCTCGATGGAATTGAGCTTCCGGATGGCGGCTTCATCGTCGTCTTTCATGCGGCCGATGCGGCCGAGGACTTCGGAGAGATCGAGCGTCTCAACAGAGATGCCGCTGGCTTCAAGAAGCTTTTCACTGTATCGGACGGTATTAAATGCCGTCGGACGCGCGCCGATGGCGCCGATGCGGAGGTTTCTGAGGCCGTTGACGACTCGGCAAACGCCGGCGAACCATTCGAGGTCCCGCGCGAACTCAGGAGAATCCGGACTGATGGTGTGAAGGCTGGTAAGCGAGTGGGGGATGCCATACTGCGTCAGATT
>WNFG01000669.1_pt1 | contig 28688 bp, 29 predicted proteins | sample 5400431 | NCBI WGS metagenome assembly WNFG01 (sample SAMN13153346, study PRJNA577476) | soil metagenome | isolation source: 120 cm saprolite under Douglas fir tree site 2 hole 3 replicate 2 | place: USA:California | collected 2015-04-18 | reverse complement strand
GGAGTCCTGCGTCGCCGGCGTCCCCACCAGCGCAAACGAGCCCGCGCTCGTCTGCATCTTGTCGCCGGTGTCGATGTTGTCCTTGACCAGGACCGGGAGGCCGTGGAGCGGCCCCAGCACCTTGCCCTGCGCGCGCATCTGGTCGGCCTCGATGGCGAGGGCCAGGGCGTCGGGGTTCAGCTCGATAACCGAGTTGACCCCCGGCCCGTTTTGGTCGAGCCGCAAGATTCGTTTGATGTAGTACTGGGTCAAAGCCACCGAAGTGAGCTGGCCCGACGCCATCATCGCCTGCAGCTGCGCGACGGTGGCCTCGTTGAGGTTGGCGGGCGTCGCGTCTTGCGCAAACGCCCCCGCGAATGGAGCGACGAAAGCCGCTGCTAGAACGGCAACCAGAAATCTGCGCATGTTGGTCTCCTTTGCGATCACAGGTGGTGCATCTCGCGACTTTCGTCGTGCTCCGAGAGATCGCGCTCCGGCGCGGGTCGCTCCGGAGCGGCCGTGTTGCGCTCGAAGCTGTCGACCGGCAATGACGGCGCGAAGGTAGGGACCACGCGCGCGTGCGTCTGCGCTTCGAAACCCGCCGCGAACTTGATCAAGGTGGGCTCGCTGAACGCCGTGCCGATGAAGCTGATCCCGACCGGCAGGCCCAGCACCGTGCCCGAGGGCACCTGCACGATGGGGAAGCCGGGCCCGCCCGCCAGGCCGGAACTGGCGAAGAGGAAGTGGTCGGCGTTGATCAGGTCGGTCGTCCAGGCCGGGCCGTCGGTCGGCGCCACGATGGCCTGCACGTTGTTGTCCTTCAACGCCTTGTCGAAGCCGATGCCCGCCTGCCGGTTGATCTCCAGCGCCTGGTTATAGGTCCTGCCGCCGAAGATCGGCTGCGGGTTGTTGGCCGGGTCTGCGCCGCTGGTGTCCATCCTGTCGGAGAACTCGAAGATCTCCTGGAAGAAGAACGGCATCTCGACGGCGGCGTTGGCGCTGTTGAAGAGGATGGCGTCGTGCAGCGTCTTGTGAGCCATCGGGACGCCCTCACGCGTGTCGAAGTACTTCTGCACGTCGATCTTGAAGTCGTACAGAAGCACTTCGGTCTGCCCCGAGGCCGACGGGAACTTGCTGGCGGGGATGTCCACGGTGGTCGCCCCTGCTGCCCGGATCGCCGCCACCGCGGCCTCGAAAGCGTCAATGGTCTGCGGCGTGGCGTTGTTGAGGAAGCCCGGCTGCCGCACCACGCCGATTCTGGCGCCATTCAAGCCGTCCGCTCGGACGAACGGGCTGTAGTCGCTCGGAATGGTGGGGCGGGTCTTGCCGGTCCCCTTCCAGCCGAGCGGAACGCCCGCGGTCGCGGGATCGCCGGGGTCCGCGCTGCTGCTCACGATCACACCGAGCACGGCCGCCGCATCGGCCACCGTGCGCGCGTGCGGCCCGATGGTGTCCTGGATGTGCGAGATGGGGACCACGCCCGCGCGGCTGGTGAGCCCTACCGTCGGCTTGATTCCGACCACACCGTTCACGTTCGCGGGGCAAACGATGCTGCCGTTGGTCTCGGTCCCGATCGACACTGCCGTGAAGTTGGCAGACGCCGCCGCGCCCGAGCCGGAGCTGGACCCGCAGGCGTTGCGGTCGAGCGAGTATGGATTGCGCGTCAGCCTGCCCCGGCCCGACCAGCCGCTGGTGGAGTTGAAGGAGCGGAAGTTGGCCCACTCGGAAAGATTGGTCTTCCCGAGGATCACCGCCCCGCCCGCCCGCAGCTTGGCGGCCACCGTGGAGTCCTTCAGGGCGGGCTGGCCGGCGAGCGCGAACGATCCCGCCGTGGTCTGCATGCTGTCGCCGGTGCCGATGTTGTCCTTGAGCAGCACCGGAATGCCATGCAGCGGCCCTTTGACATGGCCCTGGCGGCGCTGCTCGTCGGCTTCCTCGGCGATGGCGAGGGCGTCGGGGGTTACCTCGATGACCGAGTTGACCGCCGGCCCATTCTGGTCCAGACGCATGATGCGCTCGAGGTAGAAGCGGGTCAGCGCAACCGACGTGAGCTCGCCCGAGCGCATCTTCGCTTGGAGCTGCGCGACGGTGGCTTCATTGAGGTGGCCGGGCGCCGCGTTCTCGTCTTCGTCGGCGCGGCCCGCAAATGGAACGACGAAAGCCGCAGCTAGAACGGCAAGCAGAAATCCACGCATGTTGGTTCTCCCCCGCCGGGCTGTCTCGTCACGGCCCCGACGGCGTGTAGAAAGCCCGCAGAGCTGTCCGATGTCAAGCCTTGGCGGCGGGCGGTTCGCGGAACTCCTCGGCGGCCTTGAAGTCCGCCTCGTCGAGGTCGCGCATCGGCTTGCCGCTCTCGCTGCGCACGCGCTTGAAGACCTCGATCACTTGTAGCTTGTGCGGGCGCACCGCCGAGAGAGGACACGCCTCGTAGGCCTTCACGTCCTCGTCGCAGTAGCCCATGCGCTTCTCGCCGCACTTGGGCTGCATGTACCTGGCCAGCTCGGGCACCTTGCGCATCAGCTCGCCGCGCATCTTCGAGATCATGTGCCGGATCTCCCACTGCGCCCTGGTGCACAAGCGCAGGTCGCCGATGTGGAGCAGCTCGGCGAAGTTGACCATGATCTGGAAGTTGGTCGGCGCGGCGTTGGGCAGGACGAAGCGCGCGTCCTCGGCGGGGATGCCCGCCGCCACCGCCTCGCGGTAGACGCGCGTGATCTCCGACATGAGAGCTTCGAACTCCTTCTCCCGGCCGGCGTCGCGCCACGAGTCGGGCATGACGTACTCGAGGCGCTCTTCGTTCTTTCCGGTGAAGCGCACGTAGCGCTGCGACTGCTGCTCGAAGGAGATGCCGATGCGGTGCCGCACGAACTGGTGCGAGAGGGACCGCGACACGCCCGAGATGCCGAACCAGAACACCACCTGCTCGAGCGGCGAGACGTGCCCCGTCTTGAGACGCTCCTCGACGAACTGGGCGATCTTCTCCCGCCCCACCGTGCCGGCGGCGATGTCCTCCCAGACTTCGCGCGGGGTCTTGGGCGTGTAGCAGGTGCGGTACGCTCCGTAGAGCTTGGTGAGCGGATCGTTGGCGAGGTCGATGAGCACGACGTCCATGACCGCTTTGTATCAGGATCCACCGATCAGGGGACGTAGCGGACCACCCGGCCCGAGATGACGAGGAAGACCTGTCCCGGCGTGGCCGCGATGCCGGCGGGATAGCCGCGCGACGGCGTCTCGGGCACATCCTTCCAGGCGCCGCCGGCGGAATGGAGGAACGAGAACACCGGCGTCCTGGGCGCGGCGGGGCCGAGCGAGATTTCCCCCTCCTCCGCGCTCTCTTTCGCCATCGCTTCCACCAGCTCGTTCCAGAACCTCTCCGCCGGCACGTAGGCGTACTCGCCGGCGACGCCGGTCAGAGGCATCCCGGCGTTGAAGCGCGAAAGGAGCCGCACCGGGTCGAGCAGCGAGAGCAGCGTCTCGGCCGCCACCGCCCGGACCGGGCCGCGCCTCCGGGCCGGAGCTGGCGGCGCTAGCGGCGCTGGCTGGGCGACGCCCGCGCGCCCTCGCCCGACGGGCGCATATGTCTGCGGCATGGCGAGCCGGGGGGGCGGGCGCTTCTCCGTCACGATGCGGCGTTCCTCGTCGGCCGGACGAAGCGCGGCCAGGAGCGCCGGCGCCGGATCGACCACGCGCGCCCACGCTCCCGCCTCGGCCCGGAACACCACCGCGGCGCCCAGCGGCCCAGCGAGCAGCCTCTCCCGGCCGGGCCAGGCGCAAGCGACGCGCAGGCTGGCGGCATCAGCGGGGTCGCCGTGCAACTGCCGGCCGAGCGCTGCCGCCAGGTCCGGATACCTGCGCGCCAGCGCCGCGGCCTGCAGCAGGGGGTCGGCAGCGACGGCGTGGATGAGCCCGTCGCGCGCGACCAGCCACGCGTCCATCGAGAGGCCGGTCTTCCGCCAGAGTGTCCCGCCGTCGTTCGTCGCGTAGACGGCGCCGTCCCCGAACGAATATTCGCGGGCAGCGGGGTCGCGCGAGTCGACCAGCTTGAGCGCGGCCAGCGCCTCGTCGGAACCCCAGTCGAGCAGCGCCGAGACGCGCGCCAGGAGATCCGCCTCCGAGCTGCGCAGCGAGAGATACACCGTCCTCGGCTGCGCGGGATCGACCGCGATGCTTCGCGCGCGCCAGCCCGGCGGAGCGCCCTGCACCGAGAGGGCCTTCCAGCCCTGGCCGCTGGAGACGAAGATCCGGCCTTGGCCCGCCGCGTAGATCGTGCCGTCGGAGGCCAGCGCCGCCGCGTCGACGACGCCTGGCAGCGGCGTGGCCGTCCAGCTCCGCCCGCCGTCGTCGGACTGCCAGAGCCGCGAGGCGGACCGGGCGACGATGCGCTGCTGGCCGAAGAGCACTTCGCGAAAGACGCGCGGCTCGTCGTCGTCGGCGGGAAGGCGCGCGAACGACCAGTCGAGCCCGCCGTCGCTCGAGGCGTAGACGCCCGTGTCGGGCTGCAGCACCGTGGCGATGAGCACGCCGGGGCCGGCGAAGACGCGCTCGAAGACGGTGTCGTCCTTGACGGAGTGGAAAAAGAACCGCGTCTGCTCGTACTGCACGGCCAGCGGCGAAAAGCCGGCCGGCGGAGGCGGCACGGGCAGGACGCGGTAGGTGGCACACGCGCAGAGGGAGAACGCGAGGAGGAGTCGCCGCACGCGCCGAGCTTAACCCAGTCTGGTAACGTGCTGGCGTGCTCGAGCGGGCCACGCCGCTGTTGCTCGTCGCGCTGGGCGGAGCGCTCGGGTCGGTGGCGCGCTTTGTCATCGGAACGGGGTTCGCGCGCCGATTCGGGACGGGCTGGCCGTGGGGCACGCTCTTCATCAACCTGAGCGGCTGTTTCCTCATCGCGCTCTTTCTCACGGCGGCGAGCGAGCGCTACACCGACTTGAGCCCCGGCTGGCGCTATCTCTTCCCCACCGGCTTTGTCGGCGCGTACACCACGTTCTCGACTTACGAGTACGAGACGATGCGCCTCTGGCAGCTCGGCCAGGCCCCCGGCGCCATCGCCTATGCCGCCGCCTCCAACGTGCTGGGGTTCGCCGCCGTGCTGCTGGGGGCGTGGATGGGGCGCAGATGAAGCGGCTCGCCGTCTACCTGAGCGAGAGCCAGCGGCGCGGCCTCAAGCCGCTCTGGCGCCAGGTGCTCGATCTGTTGCGCAAGCACGGCCTGGCCGGCGCGACCGCGACCAAGGGGATGATGGGATTCGGCCACACCGGCAAGCTGCATGAGGACCTCGATCCCGACGCGATCCCCGACCGGCCGGTGACGGTAGAGGCCATTGACACGGCCGAGGCGATCGACCGCGTCCTGCCAGACGTGGAAACGCTGGTCGAGGACGGCCTGGTCGCCGTCCACGAGGTGCAAGTGATCAAGGCGCGGAAGCACAAGCCGAAGGAGGCGGACGTGGTCCACCACCAGAAGCTCACCGGCAAGGCGAAGATGCTCCGCATCCACATCGGGGCCGACGACACCTGGGAGGGCGAGCCGCTCCACCTCGCGCTCGTCAAGCGTTTCCACCAGCTCGACCTCGCGGGCGCGACCGTCTATCGCGGGCTCGAGGGCTACGGCGCGAGCGGGCGCATCCACCGGCGAGCCGCGTGGCGTTCGAAGGACGAGCCCATCACTGTGGTGATCGTCGACGCGTCAGAGAAGATCGAGCGGGCGCTGCCTTACCTGGACCAGATGGTGCCCAGCGGGCTCGTGGCCATCTCCGATGTGGACGTCATCCTCTACCGCGGGACGGAATGACGGCGTTCCAGCTCGCGGTCGCGCGCGTCGTGCGCCGGATTCCCAGAGGCACCACTCTCTCCTATGGGGAGGTCGCTCTGCGCGCCGGCAAGCCGGGGGCGGCGCGCGCCGTGGTGGCGGCACTCCACCGGCTCGACGACATCCCCTGGTGGCGGGTGGCGCGCCACGACGGCACGCTGGCGCCGCTGGTGGCGCGCGAGCAGGCCGCCTTGCTCCGCGCCGAAGGCTGGAAAGCCGCGAAAGCTCGCCGGCGCGGTTAGAGTTGTGCCGCCATGGCGATCTTCGTCATCAGCGACCTGCACCTTGGACAGAGCACGCTCGCCTCCATGTTCCGGGACGCGGAGCAGGGGCAGCGCCTGGCCGATCTCTGCCTCGACGTGGCGCGTGGGACGGACAACGAGCTGGTGCTCCTCGGCGACATCTTCGACCTGACGGCCGCACGGCCGCCGGCCAAGGGGCTGGCCGCCTTCGGGCGCGCCCTGGGTGTGCCGCTCGAGGACCTTCCCGCCCCGCCCCTGACGCGCATCATGCGGGAGATCCGCGAGAGCAATCCCATCGCGCTCGACGCGCTGGAAGCGCTTACCTCCGAGTCGCGCGTGACGCTCGTGCCGGGCAACCACGATCGCCATCTCGCCGAGCCGGGCGGGCGCGAGGCCCTCGACGCGGCCGGCCTCTCCAAGGTCGGGATCGAGAGCACGGCCGTGCGGCGCGCGCTCGACAAGGTGGTGGTGCTGCAACACGGCCACGCCTGGGACCCGTCCAACGCCACGCCGTCGAGCGGCGGCGAGACGTTGACCGCCATCATCCACCACGCGGTCATCCCGCTGCTGCGGCATGTGGCGCCGCGCAGCAACGTGCAGATCGATCCCGACCGTCTGGTGGCGCTGCGCCCCGAGGAGCGCGTCGTTCCCGTGCTGGAGCGCTGGCTCAAGACCGGTGTCTTCGAGGCGTTCATCGACGCGTTCCTCGAGCTCCTGGTGCAGAACGGCTACCTCTCCCGAGCGGCCTCGTGGCTGGCGACCACGGGCCTCATCCGGTCGCGTCTGAAGGACGACGACGACCTGTGGGAGCGCGCCGGCCATTCCGCGCTGGACGCACTGGAGGGGTCGAGGATGCTTCCCGGCAACCCGCCTCCGCCGGACATCCTCGTGCTGGGCCACACGCACGTGATGGACTGGGCGGTGGCCGACGGCCGCCCGGGCGTGCAGCGGCTTTATGTGAATCTCGGGACCTGGAGCGCGCGCGCCTCCGACGCCGCTGGCCCGATCGAGGCCCGCATGCCAGTGCTGCGCATCGAGGCCGACCGGCGCGCGCTCTCGGCCCAGCTCTTCGACCTGTCGGGAAAGTGGCGCTCATTGCAGCGTTTCGAGGTGAACCGATGAGATCGGAAAGAACCCCACGCGCTTCCCGGGTGGTGATGACCGAGACGGTGTTGCCCGGCGACGGAAACCCGCTGGGCACGGCCTTCGGCGGAAAGATCGCCCAGTGGATCGACGTCGCGGCCGCCATCGCCTGCCAACGCCACTGCCGCAAGCGCGTGGTGACCGCGTCGATGGACGACCTGCACTTCCTCCTCCCCATCAAGGTGGGAATGATCGTCGAGTTGCGCGCACAGGTGAACGCGGTCTTCCGCACCTCGATGGAGGCCGGTGTGCGCATCGAGAGCGAGGACCCAATGAGCGGGGAGCGACGCCACGCGTGCAGCGCGTTCCTCACCTTCGTGGCCCAGGACCAGAACGGCAGGTCTGTGGAGGTGCCCCCGCTCACCCTGGAAAACGAGGAGGACGAGCGCCGCGCCGCCGACGCCGGCGCGCGCCGCGCCATCCGCCTCGCCCACCGCCAGGCGCGTCGGGAGCGGCTTCTCGCGGAGAAGAAGCCCTGATGTCCCTCTGGACGGTATTTGTTACAGCCCTCCTCACCGCCGACCCGGGGGACACTCCGGCGCCGCGCGAAAAAAAAATAATTTTTTTTTCTCGCACCGCGCGGACGGTACAGGGGAAGGTGCCTCAGCGCCCCCGCAAGCCCTCGAGGCCGAAGCGAGTCCGGGTCGAGGACGACCCGCGCAAGAAGGGCAATAGTCGGGTGTTTGCCAAGGCGCGGGTCGCGTTCGTCGCGCCGCGGGACCTGGCGCAGCTCGCGGCGGACGAACCGGTGCGCATCCAGCTGCGCGTATCGGGGTATGCGCTCGGGCCGCTCCAGCCGGGCGGGCCCGTGCCGCACGCGCACCTGATCGTCGACAACACTCCGGCGATGGAGATCGACGATGCCTCGGCGCCGGTCGCGTTGAAAGGCCTGGGCCCCGGACCGCATTTGCTCCGCGCCGTCCTCTGCCGGCCCTGGCACGAAGTGGTAAAGGCGCGGCACGCCTTCGCCATGGCGCGCTTCTGGGTCGGGCCCCGCCTCGAGGGAAAGGCGGGCAAGGCGGCCGAGCACGGCGCCTGGCCCGACCCGAGGGGACCGATCCTCACTTACGTCTTCCCCATGGGAAGCCGCGGGGAGCAACTCGAGCTGGAGGGGGCGGCCGATCCACCGGCAGGCCCCGACCGGCCCGTCCTCGACTTCTATCTCGCCAATGCGAAGCTCGCGCGCCGGGGAGACAAGGTGCGCGTCGTCCTCGACCGGCGTGAGTTGCCGCTTCTCACCGAGTGGAAACCTCACCGCTTGCGGCGCGCCTGGCCCGGCGCGCATCGCATCACCATCGACCTGCTCGACCGCCGTGGGCTGAACGTCAAGAACCCGGTGAACCGGACCGACCGCCGCTTCGAGGTGCGCCGCTGACCGTCAGCCCTTCTCCATCGGCTTGCCGGCCTTCTCCCAGCCCTGGCTGCCGTCGGGCATGATGAAAACGTTCTTGTAGCCGAGCGCGAGCGCCGCACGGGCGCCCTGGTGGCAGGCCGTTCAATGCCGGTTGTGGCAATAGAAGACCAGCTTGCGCGCGTGGTCCTTGGGGAGATCGCTCGCCTTGACGTCTTTGAAGGAGACCCATTTGGCCGTGGGGACATGGCCCTCTTGCCACTCCTTCAAGTCGTTGTTGTCGAAGATGTCGGCGTCCTTCTTCGCGATCAGCTCGGCGACCTGATCGATGGTCAGCTCGCTGAAGCCTTCGTGTTTGGCGGCGTCGGCCCGGGCGGGCAAGGCGAGCGACGCGATTCCCAGAGCGAGAAGAAGCGTTTTCACGGAGCCAACATGTAACTGGAGCGACCGAGCCGTCAAGCGGGCTTTTCCATCGCAACATGGGGAAGGCCCGCGTCGTCGAACTGTTCGTCAATTGCGGTGTAGCCCGCCTTTTCGTAGAAGGGCCGCGCGCGCACCTGCGCCCAGAGCGTGAGGCGCTTCGCGCCGCGCCGGCGCGCTTCCTCCTCGAGGAAGCCGAGCAGCGCTCGCCCGATCCCTCGGCCGCGCACGTCGTCGATCACCGCCATGCGCCCGATCTTCGCCGTGCCCGGTTCGACGAAGACGATCCGCCCCGCGCCGCAGAGCACCCCGTCGATCGACGCGAGCGCGTGCACCGCGTCGCGGCGGTCGTGCGCGTCGACTTCATCCGAAGGGCGGACGCCCTGTTCCTCGACGAAGACCGTCCAGCGCAGGCGCAGGCACAGCGCGACGTCGGGGGAGGATTCAGCGAGCCGGACCTGGATCATCGCTTTCGAGCAGCCGTTCGGTGGCCACCGCCCAGAGGATCGCCGCCAGCCCGCAGAAGAGCAGCAGCGAGACCAGATCGCTGTTGGCGAAGCCGGGGATCCTCGACGAGACGTTGACGGCGTTGAGGAAGTTTCGCGTCGGCTCGGAGAGCTGGAGGAAGGCGAGGATGGTCCCGATGACGGAGGCGCCCGCGATGAGCCCCGAGGAGAAGAGCACCCCGGGCCCGCTCTCCGCCTCGGCGGCGCTCAGCTTCCGCCGCGCCGTCTTCCCGGCGATGAAACGGACGATGCCTCCCACCATGATGGGCGTCGAGGTCGAGAGGGGCAGGTAGACGCCGACGGCGAAGGCCAACGACGACATCCCGCACAGTTCCAGCACGATGGAGACGAACACGCCGATCAGCACCAGCCCCCAGGGGAGGCGTTGCGACATGATCCCCTCGATGATGAACGACATGAGCACCGGCTTGGGCGCGGAGAACTTGGACTTCACCTTCTCGCCGTTGTCGCGGGTGTCGAGCTTGCCGTTGATGCCGGGGTCCTCGAGGTACTTGACGTGCCCCGAGTCGTCGACGAGGTACTTGCCGGCGGGGATGTCGCCGCGCGGCTCGTGCAACCAGACGACGTTGTACTCGCCCGGGTCGCGCGAGGCGTCGGGGCCGCGCAAGCGCTCGCGCGTCCCGGTGAATTCCGACAGCGAGAACGTCACCCCTGGGTAGCTGCGGCTCGCGAAGATGGTGCCCGCGTCGTTCAGCTTGAGGATGACGAACCCGAGCAGGAGCGCGCTGCTCAAAGAGCCCACCAGGATGGCGATCTGCTGGCGCGAGGGCGTGGCGCCCACCAGGTATCCCGTCTTGAGGTCCTGGGAAGTGGTGCCGCCGTTGGAGATGGCGATGCAGGCGATGGCCGCGATGCTCAGAGCGGCCACCTTGTAAGGGGGCGTGACCCAGCCCAACGCGAAGAAGATGAGCGAGGTGATCAGCAGCGTCGCCACCGTCATGCCCGAGATGGGGTTCGAGGAGCTGCCCACTTCTCCCGTCAAGCGGGAGCTGACGGTGACGAAGAGAAACCCCAGCACGAGCAGAAGTACGGCGCCGAGCATGTTGATCTTGAACGACGGCACCAGCGTGCAGACGATGACGATGAGGAGCGACCCGGCCCCCACCAGCCAGAGAGGCAGGTCGCGGTCGGTGCGCAGCGGGCCCGACGCGCCGGCCGCGCCAGAGAGGCTCTTCATGCCGCGCATCGCTCCCCCGACGATGGTGGGGAGCGACTTGAAGAGCGAGATGATGCCGCCCGCCGCCACCGCTCCGGCGCCAATATACAGAATATATTGGTGCCAGACGCCGTCGGTGGACATGTCCTTGATCAGCGTGGTGGCGGGATAGATGGGGCGCGTCGCCGAGCCGCCGAACAGCTTGATGGCCGGCATGAGCACCAGCGCGCTCAAGATGCCGCCGGCGCCCATGATCATCGCGATGCGCGTGCCGATGATGTAGCCCACGCCCATCAGCTCGGGCCCGACCTCGAGCGAGAGGTTCCCGCCGTCGTACCACTTGCCGAAGATGCGCTCGGGGATGTCCTTGAAGAACCCGAACGCCTTGTACCCGAGCGCGAACGCGCCCCCGACGCCCAGGCCGGCGAAGACCGTCTTGGCCGTCGTGCCGCCCGTCTCGCCGGAGATGAGCACCTCGGCGCAGGCCGTCCCCTCGGGATAGACCAGCGTCTTCGCTTCCTTGACGATGAGCGCCCGCCGCAGCGGGATCATCATGAGGACGCCGAGCAGGCCGCCGAGGACGCTGACGAGGATGACCTGCCCGACCTCGAGGTTGTAGCCGAGGATGAGCAGCGCCGGCATGGTCACGCCCACGCCGAAGGCGATGCTCTCGCCCGCGCTGCCGGTGGTCTGCGTGATGTTGTTCTCGAGGATGGTGGCGCGTCGCACGCGGAAGATCTTCGTGAACCCGCGGAAGATGGTGATCGACAGCACCGCCACCGGGATCGACGCGCTGACCGTCAAGCCCACCTTGAGAACGAGGTACATGCTCGAGGCGCCGAAGAGAACGCCGAGGAGCGCCCCGACGATGAGCGGCACCGGCGTCAGCTCGGGGATGTCTACCTCGGGCGGGACGAATGGCTTGTGCTGCTCCTCGTCGGGCGCCACTTCGGCGCGGTCCACCGTTGCCATTCGCGCGGGTGTCGCCATTCAGCCGCCTAGGTAGCATGGAGGGTCCCGGCGTACAATTTCGGGCGTGTTCTCCGTCAAGCTGGTGGCGCGGCCCGACGCGCGCATGGTCGAGGTGCCGCTCGAGATCGACGCCGAGCTCCCCCGCGAGTTCGAAGGCGCGGTGTTGCTCGCGGCCAGCGGCTTGCCCCGCAGGGTGAAGATCAAGGCGTCCAAGGACGCGCTCAAGATCTCCACGGCCTACCGGGCCGACCAGCTCCTCGCCGATATCGTCAAGAGCACGCTGCGCGGCACGGCGCAGGACGTGCAGAAGGTGCAGGAGGCGGTGACGAAGTTCATCCGCACGGTGCGCGAGCGGCGGCAGAACGGGGCGACACTGCTGATCAGCTCGAACGGACGCGGGAAGATCGACGTGCTCGAGCAGCTGCCCCAGTCGCGCGCCGCACCGGCCGAGACGGCGCGAGCGGCGCCGGCGCCCGAGACGATGGCGGCGCTGGAACGGCGAGTCTCCGAGCTGGAGTCGGCGTTGGCGCGCATCTCGACGAGGGGGGAGTCGGGCGAGCGGCTGTCCCACGTCGAGGAGCGCCTCACCAGCATGCAGGCGCAGCTCTCTCGCGTGACCTCCGGGACCGACGTGGCCGGGCCCGGCCTGGAGCGCTCGGCCGCGCCGGCCGTCCAGCGCACGCCCGGCCCTTTCCGCCGCACCACCGCCGTCGAGGCCTACGCGGAAGGATTGCGCAACGAGCTGCGCGCGCGGGCCTCGGCCAGCGCCTCGGAAGCGCGCAAGGACACCGACCGCTGCGACAAGGCGGCCGCGTTGGCCGCCGAGGCGGAGCAAGTGCTGGGCGCGCCGCGCGAGGGCACTTCCGAGCGGCTGCGGGAGGCATCGGCCCTGGCCGCCGCGCGCCAGACGGCGCTGGAGCATCTGGTGGAAGAGATCGAGTTCTACTCGCCCGCCGATCTACCGGTGGCGGCGCAGCTTCTCGCCAGGCTGGAGGGGGGCCCCATCGCGCCGGACCCGGCGCCGTCGCTCGAGCCGGTGGCACAGGCGGTGGTGGGCGCCGCCCGGGGCGGCGATTGCAAACCGCGCACGGCGTGGTTGCGTCGGGCGGCAGCCCTCTGCCACTGGTCGCTGGTCGAGCCGCAGCGCGGCGATGAGCTGCAGGAGGAGTGGCATTCCCCCATCGACTCGGGCGGAAAGAAAGTCGTGCGGCTCGCCTCTCCCGGCGTGCGGCGGGCGGACGGCTCGGTCCTGGTGCGTGCCCGCGTCCACATCGACGAAGCCGCCAAGGACCTTCCCGAAGAGCCCGACGAGTCCCAACCCCTACCGGAGCCGCTCACTCCTCGGCCGGCCTCGCTCGAAGTGCCTCCCTCAGCCCCTCCGCCGGCAGAGATCGTCGCCCCGATCTCGCTCCCGCCCTCCTCTCCCCCCGTCTTCGGCGCCCCCTTCGGCGACCTGGGAGGCGAGGAAGCGATCCGCCCCGAAGAAGCCGCGGCCGCCGCCGCCTCGGCGAGCCGCATGCCGAAGATCGTCTCCGGCGATCCCGCGAGCTTCGACGAAGCGCTGGCCGCCGAAGTGGCGCTGGCCGTCGAGGCAGAGATGACCATGGTCGAGACGGAGATGACCATGGAGGAAATTTCCCACGACGACCCCGAGAAACCGGCCGACGCCGAGGCGCCCGACAAGAAGGACTGACCGCGCCCAGAACTAATGCTGGCGGACCTGCGCCACCCACGCCTCGACGTCCTCAAGCTTGCGGGGAAAATCGGCCGTGAGGAGCTTCCACTTTCCATTCGGCTGCATGAGCACTTCGTCCTCGATGCGCACGCCGAACCCGCGCTCCGGCAGGTAGATGCCCGGCTCGACGGTGAAGACTGCGCCGGCGGGGATGGGCATCTCCGGCGAGCCGACGTCGTGCACGTTGAGGCCCAGGTAGTGGCCGAAACCGTGGATGAACTTGTCGAGGTAGCCCTGCCGGCGCAGCGAGTCCTCGGCGGCCTTTTGCAAATCGGTCAGACTCACGCCCGGCCGGATGGCGGCGAGGATGTCCTCCTGCGCCTGGTAGACGGCGCGGTACACCTTGGCCTGCTCGTCGCTGAACTTCCCGCCCACCGGATAGGTGCGCGTGACGTCGGCGGCATAGCGCCCGTACTCGGCGGCCGCGTCGATGACCACCACCTCGCCGTCGCGCAGCATGCGCGAGTTCTGGCCCCAGTGAAGCACCGCGCCGTTCTCGCCACTGCCGACGATGGAGCCGTAGGAGAGGCCCGTCGCGCCGGCGGCGAAGAAGGCGTATTCCATCTGCGTCTGCACGTCGCGTTCGCTCACCCCCGCCAAGGTGGCGCGCGCGGCCGCCTCGTGCCCGGCGCGGGTGATGGCGACGGCGCGCTGCATGCGCTCGATCTCTTCCGGGCCGTGCGCCACGCGAAGGCGCGCCAGCAGATCGCGCTTGTAGACCAGCTTGAGCCCGAGCGCCCCCGCCGCCTGCCGCACCGCCTGCACGTCGGAGCGATCGTCCTTTAGGTCCTGCGCAGGCGCAACGAGGGCGAGGCATTCGTGCTGCGCGTCGGCCGCCGACAAGAGCAGCGGACCGCCAAGGCCCCGGCGGATGTAGTCGACTCCGTACTTTTCTTTCAACCCCGGGCTGATCGGCTCGCGCGGGCCGGTCCAGCGCTCCGCCTCGGGATCGCGCGGCTTGAGCGTTAAGACCACGCGCCGGTGATGGGCCTTGGGCAGGAGCACGAGCCAGGCGCCCGGCTCGTTGATGCCCGTCAGCCAGAAGAAATCATCGTCCTGCTTGTACTCCTGCACGACGCCCACCGCCTCGCCCTGCGCGGCGATGGCCGTGGCGCAGCCGCCCAGTTCGTCCATCACCCGTTTGCGGCGTTCCTTGTAGACGTGGACCGGCAGGTCGGGCGGCGGCTGGGGCGCTGGATGGACGAAGGGGGCCGAGAGCAGGAGCGCGAGCAGCATTGGCGCGCAAAGCTAGCATTGACTTCCCGGGAATGCTGGTCTATTCCGCCCGCGCTCGTTCCCGGGAGGGGCTTGGATGGCACGCGACCTCGGCACCAAGTACATCTGCTACAAGTGCGGCACCAAGTTCTACGATCTGAAGAAACCCGTCCCCGCCTGCCCCAAGTGCGGGGCCGACCAGCGCGAGGCGCCGGTGGCCAAGCCGCAGACGGCGCGCCAGCAGCGCGCGGCGGCCGCGGCGAAAGAGGCCGCCGAGGAGCCGGAGGTTGCCGTCGCCGAGGAGGAAACGGACGACGAGGAAGACGACGAGAAGGAAGAGAAGGCGGACGAAGAGTAGCGCTAGGCGGCTTTTTCGACCTTGGAATCCTTCAGCCAGTCCGGCACGCGATCCTTCCGGTAGATGAAGATCGCGTCGTACGGGCAGGCCTTCTCGCACTCGCGGCAGCCGGTGCAGTTTTTCTCGATCACCGAGACGATCCCGAGGAAGCTGCTCGGGTCCTTGACCGGCACCATCTCCAGCGCCTCGAACGGGCAGCGCTCGACGCACTTCTCGCAGCCGGTGCAGGCCTGCTCGTAGACGATGGCGATGGGCCGCTCGTTCTTCTTCAGCATGTGCTGCACGTTGCCGTACTGATCGAGGATGGCGTCGACCGGGCAGACCGGGCCGCAGGCGCCGCAGTCGATACACAGGTCAGGCCAGATGATGTGCAGACCCTTGCGATCGCCGGTGATGGCGTCGGTGGGGCAGCGCTTCACGCACGCCGTGCAGCCGATGCAGGTCTCGATGATGCGGAAGGCCATGTCCCGTCCATCTATAGTCGGTAGAGCATCCAGTAGACAACTACGCCGGTGACGGAAACATAAGCCCAGACGGGGAACGTCCAAAGCGCGATGCGCCGGTGCTGGGCGAAGGACCGGCGGACGGCCGACAGCCAGATCGTCCGCAAGATGAGCGGGAGAGCGACCACCGCGAGGAACGTGTGCGTCCCGAGCAGCGCGTAATAGAAGCCGCGGTAGGGTCGCTGGTAGGGGTGGACGCCGGTGAGCGAGATCCGCGTCAAATAGCCGCAGAGGAAGAGCGTCGAAGCGGCGAAGGCCGCTGCCATGAGCTTCCAGTGCAGGCTGAACCGCCTGGCGCGGATGGCCCAGAAGCCGGCGAACAGCGCGCAGGCGCTGGTCGCGTTCATTGTCGCGTTGAAGGTCGGCAGTCCCTCGGCCAGCGTCACCCGCGGCCCCCGGCGGTCAGCGCGCGCGCGTCGCGCAGCAGTTTGTCCGGCTCGTCGGCGTCGTAGTAACCGCGGATGCGCCCTTTGGCGTCGACCAGCACCAGCCGCTCGCCGTGCATGATGTCGAACGCCTCGGTGTGCGAATCGGCTTGGGGCATCTTCGCCATGGCGATGTGAAAGCCCTTCACCACCGTCCGCTCGACTTCCTGCTGCGGCCCGGTCAGGTAGCGCCACAGGCCGTCGCGCGCGCCGAAGATCTGGCCGTACTGGCGCAGCTTCTGGGGCGTGTCGCGCTCGGGGTCGACGGTGATGGAGAGCAGCCCGATGTTCCCGCCCTGTTCCAGAGGCACGAGCCGGTCCTGGATGCGCTTCATCTTCTGCTGCAACCTGGGGCACGCGTCGGAGCAGGCGGTGAAAACGAAATCGGCGATCCAGACGCGGCCAAGCAGGTCGTCGCGCCGGAACGATCGACCCTGCTCGTCGAGGAGCGAGAAGGCGGGAAGTTCGGCCAGCACCGGCAATTCCCGGCCCGCCCTCGCCGTGAAGAAAAGCGCGCCGACGGGGATGGCCAGCGCCAGCCCGGCGAATCCGAGCCAGCCGGGGTGCAATGAAAGCTTCCGCTCCATGGCCCACCTTATAATCGATTTCAGCGCCAGCGGGTCAGCAGTCGTTCGCGGTCGAAGGAGCGGACCGCGATGAAGACGAGAACGACGTCCGCGAGGGCGATTCCCAGCGAGAGCGCCAGGTAGAAGCGCGCCCCCAGCGCGATGCGGCCGGCGAGCTGCACGACGAGCAATCCGAGCAGCGGCACCACCGTCATGGCGGCGATGTTCTGGGCCGCGCGCGGGTCGAGCACGCGCGCCGACACCACCACCGCCATGGCATTTCCGAACAGCGCCAGCAGCGGCGAGAGCACCAGCGTGCCGAAGAGCCACTGCGCGTCGGGCAGGAGCCAGCGGCCCACCACCACATCGACGCCGAAGCAGAAGAGCGCCGCCGCGATCCAGGTGATGACCACCGCCGGCAGCAGCGCCGCGATGCTCTTCCCCAGCACGATGGCGAGCGTCGAGACCGGGGTGGCGAGGAGCGGCTCGAGCGTGCGCCGCTCCCGCTCGCCGCCGATCGACTGCGCCGCGATGAGGATGGGCAGGTAGACGGGCAGGACGAGGAACATCGGCAGCCAGTTCCGCGCCAGCGCCGACGCCACGCCCGCCACGGGGCCGCCGGCGTGCACGCCGTAAAGGTCCTGCACGAACGCCAGCGCCTGCTCGGGCGCGGCGCGCACCAGAAAGGCGAGCAGCGCCACCGGCACCGCCACGACGGTGGCGGGGAGCGAGGCCATGGAGAGCAACAGCACCGGCGAGCGGCGCAGCTCGAGCAGTTCCTTGCGCACCACCACCAGCGCGCTCACGCCGTGAGCCCCTGCTCGCGCGCATCGGCGAGGAGCTGCAGCCAGGCGTCCTCGAGCGGGTCGCGGTGCGGCGCCACCGCCACCACGCGCGCGCCCGCCCCGACCAGCGCCGCGACGATGTCGGGCACCTCGCAGGTGGGCTCGAGATGCAGCGTCGCGCCCTCGACGCGCAGCGAGCGCGAGAGCGCGCGCACGCGCTCCACCGCCGCGGCGTGGGGCGCGGCCAGCTCGATGCGCACCTCGTCGGCGTCGCGCCGCACCGGATGGACGGCCAGGAGGCGCCCCGCGATGAACGCCGCGCGCGAGCAGAGCCTCTCCACCTCCTCGAGGTGATGCGTGCAGAGGACGATGGTGGCGCGCTCGGCGGCCAGCTCGGCCACCAGCGCGCGCACCTCCCGCGTCGCTTCCGGATCGAGGCCCACCGTCGGCTCGTCGAGGAAGATCACCTCCGGCTCGTGCACCAGCGCCCGCGCGATGGCCAGCTTCTGCTTCATGCCACGCGACAGCTCGGCGAAGGGGCGGTCGGCGTGCTCCGCCAGGCCGAAGCGGTCCAGGAGCTGCGCCGCGCGATCGCTCGCCCGCGCCGCCCGGTGCAGGCGGCCGAAGTAGAGCAGGTTCTCCCGCGCCGTGAGCCGATCGTAGAAGCCCGGCTGCTCGGTGAGCAGCCCCACGCGCGCGCGGAGCCCGGGGCTTCCCGGCTTGCCGGGCGCGATGTCGAACCCCGCCACGCGCGCCGTGCCCGCGTCGGGCGCGAAGAGCCCGGCCAGCATGCGCAGGGTGGTGGTCTTGCCGGCGCCGTTGGGGCCGAGCAGCCCGAAGACCTCCCCGCGCTGCACCTCGAACGTGATGTCCCTGCAGGCGGGCCGCCCGTCGAACGACTTGGTGAGCCCGCTGACCTCGATGGCCGTCACGTGAGACCCCAAGACTACCTTACCTTGGGCGCGGTATAAGGCCCGCCCGATGCGCAACAGCGCCGATGTCGTCGTCGTCGGGGCGGGCCACAACGGGCTCGTCGCCGCGGTGCTGCTCGCGCGCCGTAAGCTCGACGTGCTGGTCATCGAGGAGAAGGACGCCGTCGGCGGCGCGGCCAAGACCGAGCGGCCGTTCCGTCGCGCGCCGCAGCTCTCCGCCTCGACGGGGGCTTATCTGTTAGGGCTCATGCCGCCCGAACTGATGGCCAGGCTGGGCGTGAACATCCCCCTGCTGCGGCGCGACCCGCACTATTTTCTGCCCACCACCGGCAAGCGATATCTCCTCTTCGGATCGGACAAGGCCGCGATGCGCCGGCAGTTCGTCGACTTCTTCTCGGAGCAGGACTGGCGCGCCAACGAAGAGTTGCAAAGAGAGATGGGCGCGCTGCGGGACGACGTGCACCGCACCTGGCTGGAGGAGCCGCTCTCCATCGAGGAGACGGCGCAGAGATATGTCCGGCCGGCTTTGCAAAAGGCGTTTATCGATCTTTGTCGAAAGCCGGTCGGTCACTATCTGGAAAGATTCGCATTCAAGTCGGATCTCTTGAAGGCGATGTACGCCGTGACCGACGGCTTCTCGGGCCTGAACGGCGACTGGGACACGCCCGGCACCGGCATGAACTTCCTCGTCCACAACATGTGCCGGCTGCCCGGCTCGGACGGCACCTGGATGATCGTCAAGGGCGGCATGGGCACCGTCACGCAGCGCCTGGCGGAGGCGGCGCGCGCGGCCGGCGCGCGCATCGAGACGGGGCGCGGCGTGCAGGCCATCCTCGCCCAGCGCGGGGCGGCGCGCGGCGTGCGGCTCCAGGACGGAACGGAGATCGCGGCGAAGACCGTGGTGGTCAACGCCGACCCCTTCCGCATGCGCGACCTGGCGGGCGCGCAAAGCTTCCCCGCCGACTACAACGAACGCATCGATCGTTATCGACGCGACGGCACGACCATGAAGGTGAACCTCGCCTTGAAGGGTCTGCCGCGCTTCACCTGCCTCCCCGAGGACCGCGGCCAGTTCGGCTCGACCATGCACCTGCTCCCCGACGAGCCCGAGGTGATGGGCGCCATGCGCGAGGCCTTCGCCGAGACGAAGGCGGGCCGGCTGCCGGATTTCCCCACCATCGAATGGTACGTGCACACCACCGTCGATCCTTCGCTGCGCGATGCCGAGGGCCACCACAACTCGGCGCTCTTCGTGCAGTGGGTCCCCTACCAGCTGCGCGGCACCACCTGGGACGCCGAGGAAGAGCGCTACGTGAAGCACCTGCTCGGCATCTGCGATCGTTTCGCTCCCGGCACGTCCGACCTCGTCGCCGACGCGTTCCCGCTCACGCCGCCGAAGATCGAAAAACATTTCGGTATTGCGCGCGGCCATATCCACCACGTCGATAATTCATTTGGTTTTGCAGACCGGCTCCCCTACGCCACGCCCGTGCAGGGGCTCTACTCCTGCAGCGCCGGTTGCCACCCCGCCGGGTCGGTGATCGGCGCGGCGGGACACAATGCGGCCGAGCGCGTGCTGCGCGATCTCGATCGGTAACTTTTTCGCGCTACCGGACTCTACGCAGGCGAGGGTGCACTACGCGAGCCTCTCCGCGCTGGCCTGCACCGAAGCTGCCTCGCCCGGCCGCGCGCCTTCGCGATTCCAGCGGGACGAGCAGGTGGTGGAGCTCCGCCTGGAAAAGGTCGCGGCCGGCACGGTGGCGATGGTGCACGACGTCACCGCCGAGGTGCGCCACCAGGACAAGCTGCAGCGCGATCGCGAGGCGCTGCTCCACGAGGAGCGCATGCACGCCATGGGCGTGCTCGCCTCCGGCGTGGCGCACGACCTGAACCACGTCCTCAACGTCATGGCGCTGCGCGTGGCCACGCTGCGCGCCGAGCAAACGCTGGGCGGCGCGCGCCGCACACTCGACGGGCTCGCGCGCGTGGTGGGAGATGGCGCGCGCATCGTCGCGCGACTTCAAGATCTGGCGCGGAAGCGGCGCGATCGGCCCGACCATCCGGTCGACATCGCCGCCGTCCTCAACGGCGCGGTGGAGATGGCCCGCAGCGAGGCCGATCTTGCGGGCGTCGGCATCGACGCCGACGTGCCGCCGCTGCCGCTCGTGCGCGGGTCGGCCGCCGAGCTGGCGCATGTCTTCGGCAGCCTGCTTTTGCATGCGCGCGAAGAAACGCCCGAAGGCGGCGCCATCCGCGTGAGCGCGCGCCAGGGGCGCGGGCAAGTGTGCGTCTCGATCTCCGACGGTGGCCCCGGCCTGAGCGACGAGGACGCCGCGCGCATCTTCGATCCCTTTTCCGGCGTCGGGGGCGAGGCGGCGCTGGGCCTTTCCGTCGCCTGGGGCGTGATGAACCGGCTGGGCGGGACGATCTCCGCCACCAGCACCCGCGGTCAGGGCACGACGCTGTGGCTCAATTTCCCGGTGGCGCTCTCGCCGCGCCGCGAGGCCCCGCTCAAGATCGAGCTGGCGCGGGGGGTGCGGCGCGTCCTCATCGTCGACGACGAGCAGGACAATCTCGAGGTGCTCTGCCAGGTGCTGGAGTTGGAAGGGCAAGAGGTCGAGACGGCCCGCAGCGGCTCCCAGGCGCTGGCGCGCTTCGAGCGGGGCGAGCGGTTCGACCTGGTGCTCTGCTGGTAGGCGTAGTCGAAAAGGCCGTGGCCGTCTGCGTAGCCGGCGTAGCCGTAGTCGAATCCGAGCAAGCCGAGGCCGTCCGAGCTGAGGACGAGCGAGACGGTATGGGGGGCGCAAATGGAAACCGTTATCCTTCGTACATGGCCTGCGTCTTCTGCGCCATTTGTTCGGGGGAGCTGCAGGCCTCGATGGTCGCCCGCGAGGAGCGGTTCTGCGCCTTCCTCGACGCGCGGCCGGTCTTCAAGGGCCACGTGCTGGTGGTTCCGCGCGAGCACATCGCCGACCTGGCCGCGCTGCCGGAACCGACGGCGGGCCCGCTCTTCTGGCTGGCGCGGCGCGTGGCGCTCGCTCTGGAGGAGGGGCTGGGGGCGCAGGGTGCTTTCGTCGGCTTGAACAACAAGATTTCCCAGAGCGTGCCTCACCTCCACATCCACGTGGTGCCCCGCACCAAGGGTGACGGCCTACGCGGGTTCTTCTGGCCGCGGACGAAGTACGAGTCCGACGAGGAGCGCGAGGGCTACGCGCGGCGCATCGCGGGGGCGCTGAAATGAGCCCGCAGCGCATCCAGGGCCGCAAGGTCGACATTCTCGCGTGGACTGACCCAGGCGGGATCGAGGGCGTCGCCCTCGACCAGCTCAAGAACATCTCCTCCCTGCCTTGGGTCTTCCACCACGTCGCGGCCATGCCCGACGTTCATTACGGCAAGGGCGCCACCGTCGGCAGCGTCATCGCCATGAAGGGCGCCGTCTCCCCCGCCGCCGTCGGGGTGGACGTGGGCTGCGGAATGGCCGCCGTGCGGACCAGCTTGAAGGCGGCCGATCTGCCCGACAACCTGCACGGGCTGCGGTCGGAACTGGAGCGGGCCATCCCGGTGGGGTTTCATCAGCACCGCGATCCCATCGACCGCCCCGACGACAAGCGCTTCTGGGAGGAGTTCCACCAACTCACGCCCGCCGTGAAGGACCTCTTCGACAAGGCGCGCAAGCAGCTCGGCACGCTGGGCGGCGGGAACCACTTCATCGAGCTGTGCCTCGACACCGACGAGCGCGTATGGATGATGCTCCACTCCGGCAGCCGCAACATCGGCAAGTCGCTGGCCGAGATCCACATCGGCCGCGCCAAGAAGCTCGCGCACAACCAGGACCTGCCCGACCGCGACCTGGCCGTCTTCCTCGCCGGAACGAGGGAGATGGAGGAGTATCGGCGCGACCTCTTCTGGGCGCAGCGCTACGCGATGAAGAACCGCGAGGCGATGCTCGATCTGTACGGCGCGGTGTTGCGCCGCTTCCGGCCCGAGGTGCAGTTCGGCGAGACCGTCCTCTGCCACCACAACTACGTCGCGGAGGAGACACACTTCGGCCAAGAGGTCCTCGTCACGCGGAAAGGGGCCATCCGCGCGGGCAAAGGCGACCTGGGGATCATTCCCGGTTCGATGGGCACGCGCTCCTATATCGTGCGCGGCCTGGGCAACCCCGCCTCGTTCGAAAGCGCGTCGCACGGCGCGGGCCGCCGCATGAGCCGCGGCGAGGCCAAGCGGCGCTTCACGGTGCGGGACCTGCAAGAGCAGACCAAGGGCGTAGAGTGCCGCAAGGACGGCGGCGTGCTGGACGAGATCCCCTCGGCTTACAAGCCCATCGAGCAGGTGATGGAGAACCAGAAGGACCTGGTCGAGATCGTCGCCGAGCTTCGCCAGGTCCTCTGCGTGAAGGGATGAGCTCTGTCTTAATTACGTCGTGAAATCCGACACACGTGTCAGGTTTGACCGGTCACATCTGCCCCAGCCTGGCGTTTCGGGCAGCGAAAACGATTGAAATCACAGGACTCGTATTTTTTTCTGAAACTGGCGCCCGGCTTGCACGTCTATACGGGCATGAGCGTCCTTCGCACCATGAGCCTCATCCTCGGCGCCGCCCTCGTCGCCCTGGGCGGCAGCGCGGTCGCGCTGTTCCTCTAGAGAGCGGCCGCCGCCGTTAGAGGGAGAGTCTTCCGGCGGCGAGGATGCGGCGCGACTCGCGCTCCTGCACGAACACCACCACGCGGATCTTCTTCCACTCGGGACGGATGCGCAGCTCGGCCTCGCCCGACCACTGCGCGGCGCCGGCGGCTACGTTCCCCGCGGCGTCGAGCGCGCGCACTACCGCCGTGTGCTGGAGGGTGCGGCCTTCGTTCTCGCCGCGCACCACGTGGCTGACGAGCCCGTCCTCGACCACCGCGAGGAACACCTGTGCCGCCTCGTGGGCGGGGAGCGCGCTGACCTCGAGGCGTACGCCCCGGCTGCTCCGCTTGAGCGCGATGGCGCCGTGCGGGTCATGGGCCGCTGCGCCGGCCGCGCGCACCATGCCCGCCTCGTCGCTGCCCACCACGTCGATGCGCCCGTCGATCACGGCCTGGGGCGTGTAGAGGCGCGGGCCGTAGTGCTCCTGTCGATCGGTGAAGAGCGCGTCGGAAAAGGGATCGCGCCAGCCCAGCCTGTCCCAGTAATCGACGTGCTCCGACAGCACCAGAAGCTCGACGCCGGGCACGGGCTGCTTCTCGTGCAGTCTCGCCAGGGCGGCATCGGCGGGTGGACAGCTCGAGCACCCTTCCGAGGTGAACAGCTCGACCAGAATGGGCAGCGCGGCGATGAGCATGACTCAGCATACGCGCGACTTTCCCAATTGGTTCCGGCATACTGAACGAAATGTCAGGCCCCGCTGGCAAGGTACGCGCATGAGCGAGACCTTCCAGACGCTGCAGCTTCCCTTCTTGCGCACCGACGAGCCGGTGGGGCGCGTGGTCGTGTCCGACGCGTTCGACCTGCTCCGCACGCTCGCGCCCGAGTCGGTCGACCTGGTCCTCACCGACCCGCCCTACGAATCGCTGCAGATCCACCGCGCCCGCGGCACCACCACGCGCCTCACCACCAACTGGTTCGTGACCATCCCCAACGAACGGCTGCCCGAGTTGTTCCGCGAGGTGTACCGCGTGTTGCGGCCCGACCGGCACTTCTTCCTCTTCTCCGACGAGGTGACGGCCGACGTCATCAAACAGCAGCAGGGCATCGGCGGGCCGCGGCTGCCCAACGGTGCTCGGCGCTGCTCGAGCGGCTTCACTTACTGGAAGGAGATCATCTGGGCCAAGACGACGCTCGACGGCGCGCGTATCCGCGGCGGGACCGGGTACCACTTCCGCGCCGCGTGCGAGCGCGTCCTTTTCTTCGAGAAGGGCAAGCGCGCCTTGAATGACCTGGGCATACCCGACGTGCTCATGGCGCCGCGAGCCGGCGTGCCCGGGCCCGCGGTCAAGCCCGGCGCGGTGGTGCGGACGCTGATCCTACAGAGCACCCAGCCGGGCGAGCTGGTCGTCGATCCATTCGCCGGCTCGGGGGTGGTGGGCGTCGAGTCGCGCGCGCACGGCCGCAGGTTCCTCCTCGGGGACATCGACCTGGCTTATCTCGATCCCTCGCTGGCCGGGCTGGCCCCGGCCGGAGTGGTGGTCGCGCGCGCCGCCGACTCCTCCACAGAGGCGCGCGAGCCTCCCGCGCTCGAGTCCCTCGCCGACGGATCCGCGCTCGACGACGAGTTGGAGGCGGCGCGCGCCTTGGGCTGGCTACAGGACGATGGGCCGGGCGAATCTCTCGAGTCGCTGCTGCAACTGCGCGTGAAGGAGCGCGAGGCGGCGGTGCGACGCGCGCTGCGGGCGGCCCCTGCGCGCGAGAGCGAACCCGAGTTGCTGCGCGCCTGGCGCGCCTGGGCGCTGAGTGGGAGACGCAAATGAACGAACCCGGACTGGGACTCGGACCGCCGCTCCAGCTCGTCTCTCCGCCGCGCGGCGCGCCGGAGCTCTTCGCGGCACTGCGCGCGTGGGAGCCGCTGGGGATCGATCGCTGGGTGCTGGCCGCGGATGAGGCCGCGCGCCTTCCGCTCACGCCCCTCGAGTGCCGCGTGCTGGCACAACGCCTCGACGCGCTGGAATTCTCGGCGCCCGAGTTCGAGCGTCTCATCGCGCTCATCGGGCTCAGCCTCGGCCTCGACTACCGCCGCAAGCTGACGGTGGGCAAGACCATCTACGGCAAGGACCGCGAGGTGGACGTGCTCTTCCGCGACGCGCGCAATGGCAATCGCCTCGCCGTCGAGGCCAAGTACCAGCGCGTCGCCGGCACGGCCGACGAAAAGCTTCCCTACGCGGTGCTCAATCTCGCCACGCTCCCCCTGCCGGGCGTCATCGTCTACGGCGGAGGCGGCTTCCATCTCGGCGCGCTGCACTGGCTCTGCGCCAGCACGCGCGCCACGGACATTGCGCGCCTGGCCGAGTGGCTCACCGTCTTTTTCGCCCTCTAGTGCAGGAACTGCGCCCTCACGCTCCGGTGGAGCGCCGAGGCACCGCTTTGCGGCGGCGCGAATGCGTCGGTTGCCGGCGGCGGCGGGCCCGCGCGGCGTCGTCGAGCGTGGCCAGCGTCGCGTCGCCCAGCGTTCGCAGCGCGGCGCGATCGAGCGCGTACGCGATGGGCGCGCCCAGCACCGGCCAGAGCTTGAGCGCGCGCGGCAGCCAGCCCAGCCCGAGGCGTCTCAAGATGGCCTTGAGCAGCACCGGGTTGAGGCGGCGGATGATCTGGCCGGGCAGCGATTCCCAGAGCACGCGCCCGATGACCTGCGCGCCGGTGCGCAGCCCGACGCTCTTGGCGGCGTCGGCGAAGCCCGCGCCGGCCCAGAGCGCGTAGAGCTTGAGCCGGCCCTGCTCGCCCTCGGTCTCGAGGCCGTAGAGCTCCAGCAGCGAGAGGATCAGCTCCGCTTCGAGAAAGAGCGAGACGGCCACGCCTGCCGGCAGGCCGACCGGAAGCGCGATCAGCGCCACGGTGCCCGTCGCCGCTCCCCACCACCCGGCTCGGTTCGCTGCCGAGCGCACCAGGCGGCGGCCCAGGTCGACCTCGTCCTCGGCGGGATGCTCGGCGCGCAGCGCGGCGACTCGCCCACGGGCGCGGGCGCGCGCCTTGTCGACCAGCTCTGCGAAGGCGTCCATGGTCACTCCGCGGTGGCGGAGAGGATTGTATCGCCGGGCTGGAGCGCGTCGAGCACATCGGCGCCCTCGCGCAATTCCCCCGCGATGGTGTAGCGGCCGTCGAGGTGCGGCTGGGGCGAGTGGCAGAGGAAGAACTGCGAGCTGCCCGTCTCGGGCCCGCTGGTGGCGATGCCCAGCGTTCCGCGGGCAAAACGCAGCGGCGAATGCTCGTCGGGGAGCGCCCAGCCCGGTCCGCCGTCGCCGTCTCCGCGCGGGTCGCCCCCCTGGACGACGAAATCGGGGACGACGCGGTGGAAGGTGAGCCCGTCGTAGAAGTGGCGCGCCGCGAGCGCGGCCAGCGCCGAGGAAGTGAGCGGCGCGACGTCGGGGCGGAGATCGATCACCATTTCGCCGGCAGCCGTGCGCAGCCGCAGCACGCGCGCCCCCGGCTGCTGCCGCGCTTCGGGCGGGAGGACGGGAACGGCCTTGTCGGGCAGCTTGCCGATCTTCGCCAGCGCCGCGTGAAGCACGACGGAGGGAGCGGGGAGGAGCTGGAGCAGCGCGGGCTGCTCGCGCGGGGGCGCGGCGGCGATGAGCTCGACCAGCGCCGCGAGCGCGTCGGACTGCGGATCGCCGGCGGGCTTGTCGTGCGCAGCCTTGAGTCGCTCGACGGCGGCCAGGGCCGCGTCGATCGAGGCGGCCGGATTTTCCTTGGCCAGCTTGCCGGCCGCATTTTGCACGACGAAGGGGTCCGGGTCGGCGAGCAACTCGCGCAGCTCGGGAGCCAGCGCGCTGCCGGCGCTCGCGGCCGTTCCGCCGCGCACGCGCGCATCGGGGTCGTGGAGCGCCACGCGCGCCGTCGCGAGCAGCTCGGGGCGTTCCTGCGCCAGCTCGGCCGCCAGCGTTCCGGCCCGCAGGCGCGAGCGCCACTCGGGCTCCAACCCGGTCCCGCAGCGCGGCGTGTCGGCGAGTTGCTTGCGGATGCGATCGCGCGCTTGCGCCGCCGCGCAGCGCACGGCCGCCACCGCCGGGAGCGAGGCAGGATCGGGGATGGCGGGCAGCGCCAGCTCGCCGATTTGCGCGGCCGACTCGAAGAGCGCGACGAGGACGTGCGGGTTCTTCTCCGCCGGGACGGCCGCGGCGAAAACCGACGGCGCGCCCGGAGCGGTGGCCAGCCCGCGAGCCGCCTCGACGCGGACGCGCCACTCCAAATCCCGGAGGCTCCCCGCCAGACCCGCCGCGGGCAGGCCGTGCCGGCCCCACGCGCGGGCCGCGAGCGAGCGCGTCCACGCGTCCTTCACGCGCAGCGCCGGCTCGAGCGACGCGGGAGGAATGTCGGCCTTGGGCAAGCGCGAGAGCGCGTAGACGGCGCCGGCTCCGGGGAGCGCCGCGACCAACGCCTCGCGCGCTTCACCGACCGGGATGTCCTTGCTGCGCGCGAGGACGCCGAGGGCAAAGCCCGCCTCCGGCTCGCGCATCGCGGCCGCGGCCAGCACGCGCACCGTGGCCGAGGTGGCTTCTCTCGCTGCGGCAGGACCCGCGAGCGCGCGCGTGGCCGCCGCGCCGGCGGGACATGCGCGCTGCAGGCATTCGATCAAGACCGCCGACCCGCCCGGCACGCGCCCGAGCGCCCACGCCGCCGTCTCGCCCGCCACGGGCTCGACGAGCAGCGGGCGCAACGACTCGAGACCGTCGCCGATGCGGCCGAGCGCCAGCGCCGCTCGCGTCCGCACCGCCGGGTCGGCCGACGCGAGCAGCCCGCGCAGCTCCGGCGTGACGGCGCGCTGCAGCTCGGCGGCCTGCGCCACCTGCTCCACGTCGGGCCGCGCGGGCCCTCGCGATTCGGGACGCACGCACGCCGCGCAGGCCAGCAACGCCGCCGCACATCTCGTTTGGACGCTCATCCTGCTTCGCACGATACCCCCTACGACTATCGTCCGTATGGGTACTCGCGGCCTTTCCAGATCGGCCCGCGGCCCGCGAGCTGGCGGACGGCGGAGTGGAGCACGATCCCGGTGAAGACCACGGCCGCGATGGGCAGCGAGAGCGCCCACGCCGGGTTCACGGGAAAGAGCTTGGCGAAAAGGAAGATCCGCTGCCCCAGCGCCACCGCGCAGGCCGCCACCGCGAGCAAAAGAGTCGGCCCGCGCAAGAACGGCCACGCGAAAAAGGGGAGCACCGTCACCAGCACGAATGGCACGGCGGCCAGCGCCACCAGCGGCCCTCCCGCGCCCGCCGAGGCGTTCTTGACGAATCCCCACCAGAGATCGCGCAGCGACATATACATCCGCACCGAGACGAATTTCCGCCCGTTCTCGACCCGCAAGCGCCAGCCGGCGGCCTTGACCAGCCTGGCCAGCTCCAGGTCGTCAGCGACGCGGTCGCGAATGGCCGCATGGCCACCCGCGGCGTCATAGACGGCGCGCTTGATGAGAAGGTACTGGCCGTTGGCGATGGCCAATGGCGAGCGAGGGTCGTTCACCATCCGCGCGGGAAACATGGCCACGATGGCCGAGAGCACGTGCGGGAGCAGCAGCCGTTCCCAGAACGACTCGGCGCGCGCATCGGTGAAGATGGTGAACAGGTCCGCCCCGGACCGCTGCGCAGAGGCAAAGGCCGACGAGAGCGCGGCCGGCGCGTGCACCGTGTCCGCGTCGGTGAAGAGCAGCCACGAGGCGTTGCCGGCGCGCAGAACACCCTGCGCGTTGGCGTGGTTCTTCCCCAGCCACCCGGCCGGCAGCTCCTCGCCGCGCACGACTTCCAGGCGGGGGTCGCCCATCGCGCTGGCCGCCTCGAAAGTGCCGTCGGCGCTGCGGTCATCGACGCAGATGACCTTGAAGCGCGGCCAGTCCTGCGAAAGGAGCGATCGCAGGCACGCCGCGATCTGGTGCGCCTCGTCGCGCG
>WNFG01001643.1_pt1 | contig 28701 bp, 47 predicted proteins | sample 5400431 | NCBI WGS metagenome assembly WNFG01 (sample SAMN13153346, study PRJNA577476) | soil metagenome | isolation source: 120 cm saprolite under Douglas fir tree site 2 hole 3 replicate 2 | place: USA:California | collected 2015-04-18 | reverse complement strand
TTGGCGCCGAGGTTTCGAAAAACGGCGCTGTTCGGAGGTAATAATCCGATGGAGTAACCCGTTCACCGCGAGCGATCCGAGCACTCACCTCCGGCGAAGCATGCCGTATTCCACGATAAGTGATGAGGATCAGCGCTCCGTCGTCGGTTCGCAGGATCAGGCGCACATCTTGCTGAAAAGACCCGTCTGCACGAACTAACAACAGGTCCGAACCTGCTTGTGGCAAGACCTCCCCTCGAAGCCGATCGCCGGTAAATTCTCCTCCGGAAACAGTGAACACGCGACGAGTGCCCGCAGGGGTGTCTCCCAACTCTAGAATGGGAGGGAGCTTCATGGTGATAGTGAACAAATGACGCGATTTCAGTTCTGTCATGGTGAGACTCCGTGCTGGAATGTTTGGTCAGGAGGAAACTTGCGGCGTCGTTTGCGCTAGAAGCGCACAAGCCGCAGATGCTACTGCTGCCAGTCGAGGAAACATTCGATTCCGACCGAGCACTCATCTCGCCCGCTTGAGGAACAGCCAGGATTCGAGTTTGCGCAGGGGTCCTCCTCCGAACGAGTCTGCAGCGGCCGGCTTGATTCGTCTAATTGATTGATGATATGTTCACAATTCATGCCATGAATTTATCCGCGGTCGATCTCAATCTGCTGGTTGCACTGGACGCGCTGATTTCCGAAGCCCATGTCGGTCGCGCCGCTCGCAAGCTTGGGCTCTCACAGCCAGCGGCTAGCCATGCCCTGAACCGGCTCAGAGACCTCTTAGCTGATCCTCTGCTGGTGCGGGTGGGCTCGCGGATGGAGTTGACGCCGCGAGCGACCGGTTTGCGAGAGTCGTTGGCGGAAGCTTTGCAGCGAGTTCAAACTCTCTTTGTGGCCGATTCTTTTGAGCCCAGAAGAAGTTCTCGGCGCTTCTCGGTCATGATGCAGGACCACGTTGCCCACCTTATTGTCCCGGCCCTGGTCAACCGTGTGCATTCCGAGGCGCCGGGCGTCAAGCTGGATGTTTTGCCATGGCAGAGTGCGGCGTCGATGAAGCTTGAGCGCTTAGGGTCCATTGATCTGCTGATTTCCTGCTCCATAAACGAACTTGCAGGATTTGAGCGCGAGACTCTGTTCACTGACACGGAGGTTACGGTCGTACGCAAGGGATATCCATCCGTATCGAGAATGAAGGACCTCAAAGCGTTCCTCAGTTCGAGGCACGTAGCGGTTGTCGGTAGAGGGCTGAAGGAAGATCCGGTAGATAGCTGGCTTCGGCAAGAGGGGCTAGCGAGACAGATTGTGCTGCGGGTTCCCAGCTATTTACAGGCCCTTCAAGCGGTAGCTCAAGCAGATCTGGTGGCATTTGTTCCCAAACGCTTGGCTGAGTCTCTGGCAAGGCCATTGTCACTAGCTGTGCTTCCGCCTCCTATAGATCCCGGAGAATACCAGGAGTACCTGTTCCATCCACGCCGCGTGGCCCACGACCCGGCGTCCATTTGGCTGCGAAAGCTAGCTTTGGACATTGGTGCACCTCTGGGCCAGGTGGATCGGCAAGTTTTCAGTGCGTGATGCCGCATCCCCTCTTGGTCATATGCCCGGGATTGCGCTAGCAGCTACCAAGTAAGAATGACGAGAGTGCCAGGTCTCGCGCTCGCAGCCATTCCGCAGGCCGATGCCGCTCGGAGTTAAGGGCAAAAGGCAACCAACGTCGCACAGTCTTGCAGCCGCCTGTGAGCTCTGAGCCTGAGGGTGGTCGAAACTTTCGATCGGTCGTTCGACGTTGTCGATCTTTTCCGGTGGTTGTGAGGACGGCTAACCTCTTTGCTGCTTCAGCGATCGGCTTGGGATCTCTCGACTCCGCGGAGAATCGAGGTTTTGTTCCCGATCATGGCGATACCTAGCCTCTTCGGTATGACGCTAATCAGAAAGAGTTGTCCTGACGCCCCCGAAGTCCGCTTGTAGGATTGGAAGCGCATTTGGTGCTCAGCACCGATCACAGGCGAGTGACAGGTGATGCTGAAATTTCTGGTTTCATCGGATAGCAAGGGCGCTTTCGATCCGGCGTCGAGCAGTGAGTCTTCCGGAGCGAGATCAATGGCCCGCTGAAGGGCCTTCTTTGCGCGCTCGTTGTCGCCCACGCCAAGGCAGCCATCGGCAAGGCGCTATGGCGTTGGCAGCGCAGGTCTTATACGAATTCGACAAGCTTCATCTGGATCTGGCCGAGCACTGCTTGCTCCCTGCAACGGCGAGCCAGTACCGTTGACCCCAAAAGACGTTTCAGGCAAGTTGTGAGCTCTTCCCAATCTGACATAGACATTGAACAAGTCCGCAGTGTTTAAACGAGCGTATCCATGGGTTCATCCAGATGGCTAATGGAGAGCGTCAACTCCGTTTGGGCCACGGCCTCCAGTCATACGAGGACCGGTCACTTGCTGCAACTAGCTGTCGAGCGCGAGCTTGATCAAGAGGCGACTGTCGTGACCAGCGCTCCCGGGCGGACCAAAACTCAGACTTCTGCGAAGCGGCTCGATCAGGGGGAATCCGAATGGCTTCCCGAAAGCGGCCCGCGGTTAGGTTGTCGATCAGTGACTTCAAACGTTCGGTTTCGCTATCGGCCGTTTCATCGCACGCGTCGCATCCGCAGATCGGGAAAGCAGTCGTCCACCAGCGCCCGAAACGGACTCGGAGCCCGGGGAAGGCCGAGAAAGCAACGACAATGGGCGCGGCACCGACGTCCCGCGGCACGAGGGTTACGCTCGGGCGCGCCAGTTTGCAGCCCTCTTCCAGCTCGGGGTCGAGACCATGCCCCTCCGTGCGCTCGACGTCGAACTCCAGCTCCAAGCGGTACAGTAACTCTGCTGCAACGTCGTGCAGGGATGCGAATCGCTCCGAGTTTGTCACGCGCGAATAAGCTTTGAGAGGCGGGCCTTCAGCCCCCCACCGGTGTCCGTTCATCTATTCCATTATTCCATGTAGGGCCCAGAACCTGAGCGCTGGTTCCGCCCGAGTGACGCTGGGCAGGCTTGGCGTTGATGAGGCGATCTATCAAGTTTTACTGGGTTCGCTTTGACGGTTTCAAAGCTGTACTGATCACGAAGTCCAACAACCCTGCAGCCGGTGTCTAACCTGGCTCCAGTTTCATCAGCGGAATGCAGCCGCGTTCCCGATCTCACACTGATCCAACTCGATCGGCTTGCGCCCGAGAATGCGTTCGACGTTGTCAGTGATGTTCGCTAGACGCCCTTCGCGAATCGCCTGCCATAGCGCGACGTGGGCCTCAGTCTCTGCCGATAACGCGCCGCTAGTTGAATATCGTTGGCCCGCTTCCTCGTCGGATATCTGCTGGAACGTGAGCTGCCTGCCAATTGCGGCTCCGATCTTCGCCGTCACTTCGGCGAAGCTCAGCGCTTCTGGCCCAGTGATCGGCAACGATTTTTCGTCGTACTCACGCGTGGTTAATGCCTCGATTGCGACGGCAGCGATGTCTTCGGAGTGAATGAGGGCTCTCCTGCCATCTCCGGTGGACGCGCGAACGATCCCCTCGGCCGATGAATGCCCTCTCACGCTCGCGGAGTGCGCGAAACGCCGGTCCCGTTTCAGACTGCGTCAACATGGCAATCACCTTGGTCCTGTCGGTGTCGCAGGAAAGCCGAAGGTTCCGTCGACCACTTCTACGAAGGTTCTCTCCTCGCGAAGAATGAGCTGCTTGCTCTGTGCCATTGCGAAATTCGCCCGCGCTTCCCGATCCGACCTCAGGCGCGTTCGGTAGGCCTCGTACGACGCAAGGCTATCGAATGCAATCAAACCCCAAGCCACATCATTCGTGCCTTCGTGTGGAAGAAAATAGCCGACCAGGTGACCACCGCATCGAGGAATGATGCGGCCCCAATTTTCGGCATACTTCTTGAACTCCTCTCGCTGGAACGGATCAATCTGGTATCGGATGAAGCAGGTGATCGTCATGTGCGTCCTCCTGGTGGTCTGTGTGGCGGCAGAATCTCCACAGCCAAGAATCAGGGCTGCACCGGTCGTTACGATACCCTCAATTGTCGCGCGGCGGCTTATCCGCCCGGTGGAGGTCTCTCTCAGATGCATATAGGGCAAGATTGCCAGTTGTGCAGCAACAACACTTTGTTTACGATCAAACTATGAATGTAGAACGAAATGCAGACGCTGCGGTCTGCAGAATTGCGGCTGCCATCGGTGAGCGGGCACGCGCCAGTATGCTCTACTGCCTAATCGACGGGCGTGCCCGGACGAGCACCGAACTTGCAGTGGTCGCGGACGTGACCCCCTCCACCGCCAGCGTGCACCTGCAGCGGCTGAAAACCCAGCGACTGGTAAAGGTCCTCGCCCAAGGGAAGCACCGCTATTACAGCCTGGACGGGGCTCATGTGGCGCTCGTACTTGAAGCACTAAGTGTGCTCGCCGGCGGCTCCCGCGACGTATTCGTGCCGAACACGCCAAACCGGCTGCGCGCCGCGCGAACTTGCTACGATCACATTGCTGGCACCCTGGGCGTTTCGCTGCATGACCGCTTGAGGGTGTTGGGGTGGCTGTCTTGCGGCTCAGGTGACGTAGGGGCTTACGACCTTACACCAGACGGAGCGAGAGGCTTTAAGGCTCTCGGTATTAACGTCGAGGCAACTCGGACGCTGCGCCGACGGTTCGCTTACGCCTGTGTGGACTGGAGTGAACGGCGACCCCACGTCGGCGGCGCGGTCGGTGCCGCTCTCCTGAACGTTGCCTTGAAACGAAAGTGGGTGGTTCAGGATCTCGACAGTAGAGCCCTAGGTGTCACTAGTCTTGGGCGACGAGAAATATTGACTCGATTTGGCCTTCAAGTTTGAGAAATTCCGAACGTCGGTCGCTGCACGGGAAAAGTCCGTGGCCCTGAAATAGACGCAGCTACACGTAAAGTGATCTTCTGCGCAAATGACTGCGGCAATTCTCGGATTTCCTCCCGAGTCATGGGCCGTCCGGAAATTATCGTTGGTGCTCTCGGGTCACACGGAGCTAGGTTTTTCACTGCAGAGTCACGAACTCTCAAACCCATCCGGTTGAAAACAGCAGCAAAAGATGGGTCAAACAAGGGTCACGATATTCTGAATCATCAGTATTCATACGCATTCGTGGGTTGTCATCTGCGCCGCAAAGTGGTTGAACTTGCGAAGAACGACGAGGCTGTCAACCGGAGGGTCGTAGGTTCGAGTCCTGCCTGAGGACCCATTCTTTCCAGTCAGTTAGCGGGTCCCTTTGTGGAAGATGATGGCGATAGCGGGGAAAACTGGGGACCGAGCCGGTCGAGGATGCCGTCGGCCAGCGTGGGGTCGCCTATTTGTTCGTGCCACCGCGAGACCGGCGGTTTCTAGGTCAGGATCAACCGTGCCCCACCGATGAATCACGCTTCATCGCCCGACTTCGAACTGGACTCGGTCTTCCCGGAGTCAGCAGGGAGTGCACGAGGGTATCGGCCAGCCAGTCCTGGTATTTCTGAGAAGACCACCCACGCTCGCGCACCAGCATCCGGTACACATCCCTCCCAGTAAGCATCCAAAAGATATCCCGGGCGGTCCCGTGATCAAGTCCTGGTCGAAGCCGTCGCGCGTCGCGCAGGGAAATGATCATTCGTTCCTGCCTCTCATAGCGCAGGCGTTCTCGCTGCTGTTCCAGTTTTGCCAGCTCGGGTGCCACCACACCCGCACCTCGCAGTAGATCGAACGTCGCACTTTGCGCGTCGTGGATCTGTCTGGCGATAGGGGCCGTGAGCCGCAGACGTGTTTCGGGATCGCTCGCGCCCAGCGCCTGCCGTACGGCGTCCTCGTAGTCGGCCCCAAAGGTGGACTGATCGAGAAGTTCAGTGAGAACTCCGGTCTTCGACTTGAAGATGGCATACACGCTTTGGGCAGATACCTCTGCTCTTTGCGCAATAGCTTCGATGGTCATTCCAGCATAGCCTTCGCTCTGCAAGAGCCGCCGGGTGGCTTCGACGATGCGTCGCCGAGTGTCGCCTGCCTGGCGCTGGCGAACTAAGGATTTGTAGGGGCGCTTTTTTATTCTGGGCAACGCCGAAATTATAGCATCCTTTAGTCAGTATAGTTATCTATACCCAATATGAGAAACCACATCAACACTGAGCTGGAGGGATCTGGGCGTCCGGGAACGGGCAGCAGCATGAAGCTCGTGGTACTGGGTGCTACAGGAGGGACGGGACTGGAGATCGTTCGGCAGGCGATCGAACACGGTCATTCGGTGACGGCATTTGTTCGCTCGCCGGATCGAATGAAGCCGTTTTGGGACCGCATCCACATCCAGCAAGGAGATCTGCTCAACAGTGCCGAGCTTGAACGGGTCATTCAAGGTCACGATGCAGTTCTTTCCGGATTCGGTCCTCGGGTGCCCGTGTCGAAAGCGGACGCGAACCTCCTTCAACAATTCGCCGTCGCTCTGACAAGTGCCATGCTGCGTGCCGAAGTCAGGCGCGTCGTAGTTGAGTCTGTAGCTTTCCTATTCCGGGATTCGATCGTGCCGCCAGCATACCTTTTAGGCCGGTTGTTTTTTCCTCGCACGGTTGCCGATGCGTCTGCCATGGAGCGGGTCTTGGGGGAGAGCGAACTCGACTGGACCATCGTGCGCCCACCCGAACTCACAGACAAGCTCTATACCGGGAAGTATCGCGTGCGAGAAGGCCACCTACCTCGTTTCGGTTTCAAAATCTCGCGCGCGGATGTGGCCGATTTCATGATCAAGGTGGCCGAGGATCGCTCCTCGATCCGCAAGATCGTAGGGGTCTGCAACTAGTCGGAAATTAGGTAAACATGACGCTCTATTCACTCGTTCTGTTCCTCCACGTCACGGCAGTGCTAAGTCTGTTCGCTGCCTTGAGCTTTGAAGTTCTGTCGCTGTTTCATTTGAGAGGAGCCCCCTCCTTGAGCGAGACTCGCCGTTGGATTGAGCCGGTTCCAGGCCTGCCCTTGGTTGCCGTGGGCTTACTGCTTGTCGTCTTCTTTTCCGGAGTCTACTTGGCCATGCGAATGTCGGCCTTAGACCTGGCGTGGCCAAAGGTAGCCGTTGGTGCTCTTCTGCTTATTACACTGTTCGGCGCGCTGACTGGCAGGCGCATGCGTGCGATCCGGCGGGCTTGCGCGGACGCGAAGGCGATCAACTCCCAACTGTTCAGCCGACTGCAGGATCCGTTCTTGAAGATCTCGCTCGGCATCCGAATCGTCGTTTTTCTTGGTATTGTCCTGCTCATGGGCGCCAAGCCAGACTTGTGGGAATCGATCAGCATTGTGGGAACTTCTGTGGTTCTTGGTCTCCTGTCGTCGCTTCTGGCCTGGCGTCGCGATGGGTCGTTGTCGGCCCCTAGCGCGGACCTTGGAGACTAGATGGAAAACGTCACGAGCCGATAGTGGAAAACATCACGCAATAGCATCCACCCACAACCGGAGTACAAAATGAAAAAAGGCGATGCATTTGTTGTTCCCGCAGAATCCAAGGCCGCGTTCCTGGAGGGAGCGGGCAAAGTGCATGTCTCAGCCATCGTGACGCACACTGGCGTCCACACCTGATGTTCTTCGCAACTGAAGCTGATCCTAAAGCATCGGGCGCAGGCTTGTCGGGCTCGCCTATCATCGCATTCAAGGATGCGCCGGAGCGGTCGATCGTATTTCTGATTCCGGTTGAGCAATGGTCAGACGGGACACCTGCTACCGCCGATGGGCACTGAAAGTGAGGGCCTCCCTGAGGAGATGAATCTCATGAAGATGGGCACGGTGTAGACGCACGTATCGCCAGCGCGAACGTCATGCATGTCCTGAGCAATGCAAGGCTAGGACCTTTCGTGTCCCGCCAATAACAAACGCTGCTACACTACGACTCCATAAAAGCGGAACACTCCGCGGTCGACCAGCTAACCAGGTTGATGGTAAGCCGTCTTTAGGCCTGGGGGGACGAAATGCGCGCGTTGAGGGCCATGGCCTGTTTCCTTGTCGTTTGCGGTATTGGCTTTTCCTTTGCGCGAAAATCCGCGGCGCCATCTTCGCAGCAAAAGTCCACGGCAGCTTTCTTTGCGCCTGCCGACGCGCAAAAAGTACGAGCTGAAATTCGCGCGGTTGAAAACGCCCTGCCCAAGATTCCCGACCGGGGTGCGGCTCTCTTTCTGCTGGCACGGCGATACGCACACCTCGGCGAATTGCAGAAGGCTTTGGCGCTGTTGAAAGACTGCGTGGCACTCGACGCCGGTTTCGATCCCGACCCTGGGGAATCTCGGTCGCTGCGAGCGCTGGCGTCAAACCCGGAATTCCGAGAGATGCTCGAAGAGGTGCACCGCCGCTATCCTCCCGTACACAAAGCGAACGTGGCGTTCACTGTGCCCGCGAATGACCTTTTCCCCGAGGGCCTGGCCGTGGATGCCGAGAAACGGCTCTTTTACATGGGCAGTATGCACCGCCGGAAGATTGTGAAGTTTGCGCTGAATGGCAACGTGTCCGACTTTGTTAGTCAGGACGCGTATGACTTGATGCCCGTCGGAGGAGTTCACGTGGATCCGGTGGACCACAGCGTGTGGGCTTCAACAGATGCCGGCGAGAAGCACCGTCCGGAGCTTCTGCATTTCGACGCCCAAGGCAAACTTCTCGAGAGATACGCATCGCCCGGTACGATGCCTTACGATTTGAACGACTTGGTGCTCCGCGGCAGTCGAGAAATCTTCACGACCGATACAGAAGGGCATCACGTGTACCGCTTCGACCGCGCGTCGCATACCTTCAAGGACATGAAATTCTACCGTCCTGTTTTTTATCCGAACGGCATCACACTGTCCGGCGATAGCAATTTGCTGTTTGTCGCCGACATGCTAGGCATCATTCGCGTTGATTTGCTTACTAATGAATCCGAGGATGTGGACCCTGGTGCGCACGACACGCTGTCCGGAATTGACGGCCTGTACTGGAACAAGGGCGAATTTCTGGGCGTGCAGTATGGCACAGGAGCCTATCGCGTCATGCGATGGCAGCTTGCGCCGGATGGCCGCAAAGTTACCGGGAGCGAGACTCTCGAATATCGCACTGCCCTCGTGAGCGATCCGACGACCGGCGCAATCCTGGGCGACAAATTTTACTTCATCGGCAACACTGGAATCTATAACCTCGAGGACGATAAGGTCGTTGATCCGACAAAGCTAGAGCCAGTACACATCGCGGTTGTCGCTCTGAAATGAAATTCGCTCTCAAGACCATCAAGAGGCCCTGAGTGCGATTTAGCGGGACAGTGGCGGGGCGCCACGGGGAATGGGGACTAGCGAAAAGTTTTGCCGAAGCTACGACTATACAAAGGTCCGAACTACTTCATGACCGGATGTGGATGGTGTGATGCGATGGCTGCTGGATGGGGATCCGCCACTCATTGGCAGGTCTTGTGGGATTTGGCCAGAGCGGTGGAACACCAAAGAAAGCGCCACTTCATCTAAAAGCGCGACGGGCATGGCAATGAAACTCTCTTTCGTGAAACCCAGACGCGAATTGCAGCCTTATATCGAACCGTTTTGGGTCCTGGAAAGCCCAACCGGCCTCCCCGCGGCTGATAAAAGCATGGCGGTGCCGAGTGGGTGCCCCAAGCTGATCATTCCGTACGAGAATTCGTTGGTGTCCATTGTCGAGGGTCGGCTCCAAGTAAGTCGCGAGGGCGTGTATTTCGTTGGGAACAGAGATAGTTCTGCTTGGATCCGTTCCAGTTCGCGGAGGACCGGGGTTATGGGGATCGAATTTTGCCCTCATGGAGCATTCCCTGTATTTCGAATTCCAATGCAAGAGACAGTAAACCAGCTTTTTGAATCGGAAGCATTGTTCGGCTCATGGGGCAGGGAGCTTCAGGAAACCCTTTGCAACATGGACAATGCAGGCAAAAGGCTGGACTTCATACAGAACCGGTTGGTCACTCTGCTTCACAAGAACGGTGGTGACAACGGTCTCATAGATTTTTGTGTCAGAGTTGCTTCTGAATTGGTAGAACGGACAAGGTCGCACCGCCGAAACTGGCGGGCTCCGTTTCAACCTATGTCAACTCCAATCCAGTCAGCCGAAATTAAAGCCAGAAGACTCGCTAGTTGCAAGCTGTTCTTTCAGCACGCGATGGATTTCTTTCACCCGCTGCTCTTTTTCTGCTAGCAGGCGCGCGATTTCTTGAGTGAGCGCCAGGAGCTTTGCCGGGTCTTGTTCCTTGGATGCTAGGGCGCAAAGTTCCATCCACTTTTCTTGATTTTCCATAAGGGTCTGGCCAAAAGCAGACTTGGGGGACCCTCCCCCAGACGGAACCGCCCCCAAGTCATCGCGCAGCCCAGATGGGGCGACTGGCGCGGCTTTCGTACACACGGAAGGGTATATCACAGAAGGGTCGTTTGCACTATTCATTGCCAGACAGAGAGCGGTAGCGTACACAGTCTGAGGCAACCAGAAAAGAACGAATGTCATTCTAAGTGTCCGCGACCTTAGGCGTGAGCCAAGATCGTTTGGCCTCGGAGATCTGACCTCGCGCCAAGGTCGCACCATATTTCATCAGCTTGCCTTTAGCGGGGTCCTGTCGCTTTTCTCAACTCGTCCAGTTCTGCGAACAATCCTCGAATACGCTCACGCCTCTTCTCGTATTCCGCAATCTCGGTTTCCATGTGCTTAGCCCGAGCCCCGTTTCTGTAAAACTCAGTCTGCTCGTTGTACAGTTGCGCCGGTTCGTTCCTGATCTGGGAGGATCTGTCGTTTCGCGGTGAAATATCGCTATCCCCCATGACAAAATTATGGGTACTGCGGGGGACACCTGCAATCAGGGAAAATGCGTATATCTCGTATCTGGTATCGTCCGTCCTCCACTTCGCCGCCCTATCACAGGCGAAATCCGCGCGATAGCAGTTCATGGTGTGGGACATTCATAGGCGGAAATGTCAACTGCTCGTTTGTATTCATCTGAGCAAGCAATTTCAAGTGAGAATCTATTATTTCTCCGCTGAGACCAAAATCTGACAGGATCGCTCGTGTCTCTTTTTCGGATCGGTACCCCCGCACGGAATTTGAGTCGTGTTGAGGCCGCGCCACTCGAATGGCAACTTCATCGTTATCCAGACGACTCACGCTAACGATTACGAGCATAGCCTGTATTTGGACGGTCTTTTCTATTCGCCAATGTCGCGCTCCGCAATCGTGCGCAGGGTGCTCAGCATGTGTAACACATCGTGCAGGGCGAGTTGTTGGCCATCCGATGGTTTTGAAGAGCCGTCTGCGATTTGGTCAAGAACCGCGCTTTGGGCTACGGCAATCCGTTGGAGTAGTTTTGCGGGGTCAAGCTCTAATATGGCCGCTTCGTAGAGTCGTTTCCATTGCGGAGCATGAGGGGCGTGAATATTAATAATGTCGCCCATGTGAATCCTTATAGGCGGCGCGGCTGTGGAACGCAACCTTTTTGTTTTCTGTGCGCTAGCGCACGATGAGCGCACGCGCACCGTGTGGCGAACATAAGGCGAAACTGATAAACTCCGTTCGTGGACGGGTCCCGCTTGACAAGGTCGTTCAGCCCAACGAGCGCCAATTTTCGGACGTAAAAGCGCTGGAGATAACGCCCGCCAAATTGACTAAGCTCGTTTCGGCATTCGCTAACAGCGAAGGCGGCGATCTCTATGTCGGAATTGGTGAAATCGATGCCGCCAACAATATTAGAGAATGGCGGGGCTTTATCAGGGACTTTGCCACAGCCGTTTGCGCTCTTTAACGCGAGTATACCAAGAAGGTATATTGAAACCACGAATGTCGCCCGCCAGGTGCGGGAGTCCTCCGGTAGCGAGGGCACTCACTTGTAGCGATAGAGGACTGCTTTCTCGATCTTGATCGAACCTGCATCGAAGCGCCAGTAGTTGCCCTGATCGTTTTCGTCACCGTTCAGGCGTCGCCCAGGTCTCCACTTACCATCTTCATATACCCCCTCATCGATGGAGGCGTACCCGAGCTTGAACGGGCTCGACGCGCGGGCCGTTATGAGGACGCGAAAGCCTTTACCGACACCGAGGAACTCGTCCTGTCCGGTGGCGATGATCAGTCCGAAGCCTTTTTCTGAATGGTCGCCAAAGATCTCGTCCAGGCTGACGTGGATTGTGTAGCCCTGCATGCTGCACTCGACGGACGGATGCTCCCGCGAAAGAGAAAAGCCGTGGACGTTGCCCTTGCTCTGCTGCTCGAGAAGAATGGGAGCGACGGAGGCGATGGCGCTATAGCTCGCACCCAGGTCGGTCTTCTGTTCGGCGTTGAATGAGTCGATGGCGAATGGCGAGAACCCGATAGCGGCGTTTTCGCCGACCGCATAGAAGGCGTTGGCGCCTCCGGAGCTCCCACCGCTGGTCTCCGGAATAAAGAGTGGATTGTCGCTACGGTGATAACGATTTGCCCAATACGAAAAGTTAGGCAAGTAGATGTCGGGGGAATAAATGTCGATGGCGGAGCCGGCTGCCTTCCAGATATCAATAACACGCGGCTGAGGACCTCCACTTGGATAGTCGCCCGGAGCCGTGTCTTCACTCGCCAGCCATGTGTTCACGTACATGGGAAGTTCGTAGGAGGCTTTACCCTTGGTGGTCACCGCTTGGATATAGCGGGCATAGTTCCATGCCATGAAGATCTCGTCCGCGCGTGGGGTGTCGCCAAACACCTGCGCCCATGTGCCGGATGTCTTCTCGCCCTGCTGCCGCCAGAGTTCGCAGAGTTCGGGATCGAGCGTGTCCCGATGGACCTTGAGGTATTCGATCAGCTGCGGAGGTACAGCGGCGGCGAAGGCTTGTTCGGCCGCAGAGGAGTGGTCGCGACTATCGCCGAGGACGCCGACCTCGTTCTCTACTTGCATCATGACGACTGTGTGTTCGCGGATATCGACCTCGCGAATGTGCTGCATGACCGCGGCGAAGGCTCGGGCGTCGGCGTCGCGGGTGGCATCTGAGAAGCCCGCTATGGTGCTAAGGATATTGGCCTCGTTGTTACGGAGCACGACGCGCGGGAAGCGTTTCGTATCCTGTTTGACCCAGACAGGCGCGTAGCTGGACATGCCGTTCTTCCATGAGGCGAGCCAAAGGAGGACCACACGCAGGCGCTGCTCGCGGGCTTGCGCAAGCAGGCCATCAATGAGAGTGAAGTCGTACTTTCCATCAGCCGGTTCGACAAGCTCCCAGGATATGGGCGTCAAGACCGTGTTGAGTGGAATGGCGGCGAGGCGAGGCCAAATTGGCTTCATGTATTCCAGGCTGGAGGAACTGGAATTGTGAAGTTCGCCGGCGAGCATCAGAAAGGGCTTGCCGTCGACAACGAGCTGCAGGGTAACTCCACGTTGTTCCAGGTGCGGCAGGTTTGCGTCTTGCGCGCAGATCGCGATCGGGACGACCAGAAACGCCGCAACGGATACTGCCACGGACGTCAGCCATCGGGCTCGCATAGTGGCCGCCATTCTGCCAAATCTCAACAAGATCTGTCCACCTGCGGCTCTAGGCCCATCTCGGTTCAGCGAGTGCGTGCGCAATCGCGCGGCACCCCGCCCAAGTCCAGTTTCCAGTTTGCCGACGATCCCCGTTTTGTGGACACTAGCGCGTTTTCCCAGTACGAAACTTCCTCCCAGCCGACTTTTGTAGTGGTATCGAACCAGCTAAAGACCAAGTCTGCACACCGGCCCGGTCGTGACCAAAACTACGTGCAGAGCCCAAGGGGATCCAAACCTGAAACGTCAAAGAACGCTTCATTGCGAGAACTTATTGTCCTTGGTGTCACGAGGCTCCCTCGAAGTTACGACTTTCGCTGGCGCACCTTCGACCTTCAAGGGGCGTAACGCGCAAAGACCAAAGACCAGGTCGTGCCCTTTCACTTTAGCCGCGTGGCAGGAAAAGCATGCTTTGAGCGGTGCCTGGTCCACTGGCTTGCCCCAACGAATCGCGCGAAACCCCAACCGCTCGTTGCGGCGTACTTTTTCGAGTCCGTGACCATAATCTGAACCACCGTGGCACGCGCGGGAACGAAAGCTCCGTCGACACCGGTCACCGCAACGTGTTTCCCAGCCACCTTGGCAAGGATGGTGCCGTCGGGAGATGGGAGTATCCCCTCCCGATACGCCTTCATCGCTAGAGCGTTTCCGAGAATGCCCGCAACTCGTCGAGGCTGCCCGCTTCGTGAGACGGGGCGACCAACTCCCACTGCCGGTATCCAGCAGGGATTGTGACGCCGAAGATCGGAGAGGCCTCTTGGTCGGCATGCCCGCCTGCCAGTGCCCTTGACGCGATATCGCCCGTGACCATCGCGGCTGCAACTACCACAAACGCGACCGCTTCGGTGTCTTCATGGTTAATCAACAGCTACCAACGGCCGGCGTGAGAGCCGCCATCCACGTGGAGTATCTCTCCGGTTACTTGAGCTGCCTGTGCCAGGTAGAGAACAGCGTCGACAACGTCTTTTACGTCCACAACTTTCCCCATTGGCTGCAATGCCTTCAGAGAGTCCTTGGGATCACCCTTGTGCAGCGGTGTGTCCACGACGCCCGGGGCTACGGCGTTAAAACGAATGCCTTCTTTTGCATACTCGATTGCGAGACTCCGCGTTACTGTATTCAGGCCGCCTTTCGTAATCATCGAAACCGAGGCGTTTACTCCGGTGATTGGCTGATCAGCAAGCGCCGCAGTAATGCTTACAACATTTCCTGATTTCTGTTTCAGCATCTGTTTCACAGTGAGCTGAGTTATGTAAAGAAACCCCAGCAGGTTGGTCGAAACCAGGGCACTGAAGTCCTCGGTGGTAAAGTCTGTGAAGGGCTTGGTGCGGTAAATTCCGGCGTTATTCACCAGAACATCAATGGTTCCGAAGTTATCGATCGCTGCTTCGACTACCTTGGCAGCGGTCTCCTGTCTACCGATATCGCCATCAATAACAACCAGGCTGGGTGAGGCAGTCAACGATCCAGTGGCATCAAGAGCGGTCGCGACGACGTTATAACCCTGCTTCAGGAAGGCTTCGACCAAACCCGCGCCAATACCGTGCGACGCCCCCGTGATGATTGCTTTTTTCTTGTTTGACATACTTAACTCGTGTATGAAGGTTCGGATCCAGTGCGTGTGGCGGGCTACGTCTCAACGGTTACCAGTTGGCGTTCTAGCGACCTCAGCCGGCGCGCCGCGCCTGCAGCTCCTCGCGTGAACTAGCGACAAAATCCCGGACCAATGCGGCGATCTCATCTGCAGCAGTGTCCAATGCGAAATGACCGGCGTCGAGAACGTGAACTTCAGCTTTCGGTACATCCTTGCGGTAGCGTTCCGGCTCGCCCAGATCGAACGAGAGGTCATACTTGCCCCAGATCACCAGCAGGCGCGGTTGCTTTTCGCGCATCCATGCTTGCCACTTCGGATAGGAATCTACGTTGGTTCGATAGTCGTAAAACAGGTCGCTTTGAATCTCGGCCTGGCCGGGCTGATTGAGAAAGTAAAATTCATCGGTCCACAGATCGGGGTCGTAGCGTTCCACGTTGGGATCATTTCCAACATGGCGCGTTCGCGTCGTAGCTAGCGAGAGGAGATTTGTGCGAAGCGTGCTTTCGTTGGCAGCGCGATCGGCCCAAAAGGCCCGCCGTGGCTTCCAATTCGCTCCTAGGCCTTCGTTGTGCGCCACTGCGTCCTGGACAATGAGTGCTTCGATTCGGTCCGGATGGGCCAAGGCCATGCGAAAACCCACCGGGCCGCCGTAATCCTGCATGTAAAGCGTGTAGCGCGACAGGCCGAGCGCCTCGGTGAAGTGATTCATGATCTCGGCGTAGTGATCGAACCTGTACGCGAATTTTTTCGCGTCTGGCCAGTCGCTGTGTCCGAAGCCCGGGTAATCGGGTGCGACAAGGTGATAGCGATCAGAAAGGCGGGCGAAGAGCGGCTCGAACATCCGCGATGAAGAAGGAAGTCCGTGCAGCAGCACAAGCGTCGGCGCGCCTTTCGGGCCGGCCTCTCGGTAAAAGATGGAGAGCTCATCTATCTGTATCGTGCGATACAAAGTCGGGTACTTCATGGGACGTTCCTTTCCTTGGGCTAGGGCCAACAATTGAAATGAAGCGAGGATTACAGAAACAACCAGGGTTATGCAGAGGACCTGCGAGCATCGGTTCCAACGTGGCAGTATGAAAAGACGCATCGCTTAGCTCCGCTCATGCAAGCTAGTCGAACCAGTGCTCGCAGTGTTTTCCATTCTTGCGTACTTCACATCGTCAGAACCACGCGGAACTGTGCTTTGCCGCTCATCATTCGCGCGTAAGCTTCGGCCGCTTTTTCGAGCGGATATGTTTCGATCATGGGACGCACGCCGGTTTGTTCGGCGAAGTTGAGTGTGTCCTCGGAATCGGCCGCAGTTCCCGCGGCCCAGCCCTGAATCGTTCGGCTACCACTGATGAGCTGTACTGGTGTGACCTCGATGGGATCGAATGCGGCACCGATCACTACGAGCTTGCCGTTCGGGCCCAGACCGTCGATCAGCTCGGACATGGCTTTCGAACTCGGGGCTGTCGCCAAGATTACCCGTGCCCCGCCCAACCTTTGCAATGCTTCGGCTGCGTTCGTCGATTTGCTATCGATGTACACGCTGGCTCCGAGTTTCTTCGCGAGCGCAGCGGTCTCGGACCCGCGCCCGATCGCCACGACCTTATAACCAAATTTGTTCGCGAATTGAATCCCGAGGTGACCAAGACCGCCGATACCTTCCACCGCAACCAGGTCTCCGGGGAACGCACCGCTATGCCGCAGCGCGTTGTAGGTGGTAATTCCGGCACAGAGCAGCGGCGCTGCTTCGGCATCGCCTAGAGTTTCCGGTATGGGCACCAGTGCCTCCACGGGAGCCACCATGTATTGCTGGTATCCGCCGTCATAGCTGATGCCCGGAATTTTCAGGTTTCGGCAATTGCGAAAATCTCCGCGCCGGCATTCGCGACACGTGTTGTCCTGGCCGCCGTGCCAACCGACACCGACGCGCTGTCCCCTGTTCCACTCGGAGACGCGGTCGCCCAGTTCATCGATGACGCCCGCCACTTCGTGTCCTGGAACGCGCGGGTACTGAATTCCGGGCCAAGAGCCCTCTTTCGTGAACACGTCACTGTGGCAGACGCCACAGGCTTCCACCTTGATGCGCACCTGTCCTGGATCCGGCTTAGGGATCTCACGCTCGACGATTTCGAAATCTGCTCCCGGTTTAGAAATCTGTGCGACCTTCATTGGTGCCACCGCTGGTTTGACCGCGACTCTGAGCGTTGCCATAGATCCTCCTATGAATTGACGGCCTTGGTGTTCGTAATCTACCTCGCAGGCTTCGACGATTGCTAAGTCACATTGCCTTCAGATACGTTTACCTTGGTGCGTAGTTCGTGAAAATGTAATCTCTTGCGGTTACAAGCGGTGGGCACTGGTAACAAACTTTCCTCCCGAATGAGGCGTCGCTCCCGTAAGGCTTGAATGTGTCAGACGCTGGGTCATACAAAAACGGTGCATATCCCCATCCACTCGTGTCCGCGAATCTCTTGGAATCCTTCTCGATGAACGAAACCGATTTCAGAGTGTGGGGCACCTCCACAAAATGGGGGGACACAGGGTTCCTTTTTTGCGACCACTCGATCTTTGCAACGGCGACGCCATCGGAAAAAGACTTGCTATTGCCGGGAAGTACCCTCTCTACCCCGCCACCTCAAAAATGACTTCCAGCTCGACGGGGGCGCCGAGCGGAAGGCTCGCAACGCCATACACCAAGCGGCAAGGGGCCTTGTTTTCCCCAAAGACGTTTTGCAGCAAGTCCGAAGCGGCATCAGCGACTTTGGGCTGATCGCGGACATCTCCCGAAGTGGCCACCGAGACACCGAGCCGGACGATGCGCGTCACTTTGTCAAGTGATCCCAAATGCCGTCGCGCGACAGCGAGGACGTTGAGCGCCGCGAGGTGAGCCGCCTTGCGCCCCGCTTCCACATCGATCTCCGCTCCGAGGCGCCCGATGACTTTCGCCCGGCGGCCTTCGGTGGGAAGCATCCCGCTCAGAAAAAGCAGATTGCCCGTCTGCACCGCTTCAGCATATGTGCCGAACGGCTCAGGCGGAGCCGGGAGCTTGATATCAAGTTCTTTCAACCGCTGCTCGGCGCTAGCTGGTGGAGGGCTTTTCAGGATTGCTGATTGTGCTTTCGAATTTGCATTCATTTGTCTCTGTCCCACTAGATTGAAATCGATGTTGCCGGCGGTGGCGTGGCAAGGTAGCGACCATCTCTCGAGCACCGACCGCTCGGTTCAACTAACGCAATGGTCTGAATGCCGCGCATCTCGGCCGCCAAAAGTTCCGGTTGTTCCCACGCCGCGAAGTGATCACCCTTGGTCGACAGCGTGGACGCAAATAAGATTGTCACAGCTCCGCAAATGCGGCACACCACTGCTGTTTGGGAGGAATCATTGCGCTTATGGTGCTTTGCAGGACAGATCGACTGCCTTCCCGCACTCTCGCGGGACAGAATTCTGAAAGAACGAGAAACGGTCTCGAGGCGAAATCCGAGCAGGGCACTAATGCCCACAAGTTTGCACTCGCGTGGCAAATCTTGTCAATAAAGCCACCCACACGCTCCCACACGCTTTCCAGTGCTCGTCTCGTGATCCAGAAAAGTGGTTCTGGCGTACGCCTGGAACCCATTGTTGGCCATTGAGGTGGCGGGAAGCGGTCACATTGACATTGTTGGCGCGCTATTGCTGGTGGTGTCCGCCGCTGCGCTAGGGCGCCGATGGCGGGCGACTGCGGCCGTCGGACTTGGGCTAGCTATAGCAGTGAAATTGCTGCCCATCGTACTCTTGCCCCTCTATTGGAAGCGGGTTCGCATTCGCGACGCTGCGCTGGCGGCAGCCGTCGTCGGACTCCTGTACATGCCATTTCTTAATCACGGCCGCATTCCGATCGGCTCACTTGGCACGTATGATCCGGCGTTCATCAACCATAACTACACGCTTCTGTTCCCCTTGCAGGCTTACTGGGACAACAGCGCCACCGTGATCGACCGGCAGACCGGACCAGTTCAGCGCCTGCTCGGCCAGCCAGTGCAGCGGCAAGATCTATCAACTGACCGGTCCGCAGTCCGAGAACATGCATTTCTATGCACGGAGTAGCACGGAGTATTCGAAGGCGCTTGGCCGCACGATCACCTTTCAGGACATTCCGGTCGAGCCGTGGCGGGACGAGTTGCTCGAGCGCGGCTTGCCGGTTCATCTGGTGAACCACCTCGCGACGATGGCCGATCTGCACCGCGCGGGACGCTACGACCGGATGTCGGACGACGTGCTCACGCTAACGGGGCAAGGGCCGCTGAGCGTGCAGGAGTTCGTCAGGAAGAATGCGGCGACATTTACCGCGTCGGCAAAAGCGGCCTGACTGTCTGCAGATGCTCGCATTCAACAAATCTGACTTCGATTTAGGTGAACGCATCGTAGGAAAGAACATGGCAAATCTGAAGATTGACAAAGAGATCAGTGCACTTCTCGTCATCGATGCGTACAATGACTTCATTTCCGAGGGAGGCAAAGTATGGGATCGTTTGAAGACTGTTGCAGAAGCAAATGATTGCGTTCCTAATATGTTGCAAGTCCTGAATGTTGCGCGGAAAGCGGAGCTTCGCGTCTATGCGCTGCATCATCGATACCGTCCAGGCGACTACGCGACCTGGAAGTACATTGCGCCTATCCAGAGAAGGCAGCTTGGTTGAAAGACCTTCGAAAACGGCACGTGGGGTGGCGAGATCTGCCCCTGAATTCGAACCTCAGCTAGGCGATATCGTGGCCCTCGAGCATTGGTGTTCCAGTGGCTTTGCCAACACAGATTTGGATTTGCAGCTCAAAAAGCATGGCGTTCATAAGCTCATCGTCATCAGGCTCATATAATAGCAACCACGTGCGTGGAGGCACTCACTGACCAGTCGTGAGCGCTATCGCCTGTGGCTGTTGAAAAACTCGATATTTCAGAAATCAGAGAAAATTTCGGGGATAGAAAATGTCTAAGCGTGCAGAGAAAATCGTTCGTAGGGCATCCTAACGCGATTTATTTTCTGCAAATTTCTCGGAGTGAGTTTTTCAACAGCCACGCCTGATCTCGTCAATCATCGTGCGCGGCCAGATGAAAATCGGTCTTGATTCACATCTGCGAGTTCTGGAAACCCTGACCCTCCGCATTCCGGAACCCACTGCATCGGGAAATCAGTACAAGTCGCCACCTGAGTGTGGAAGCCCGAAATCAAGCGAAAGGTACGGGCTGCGGCATAGTGCACCACAGCCCTGCTTAGAAACGCAAAGGGCGACTCCGAGAGATCGCCGTTGGACCTACAAACCGTCATCGTTCCTTTTGGCCTCCTACTTCTTCCGCTCTACTACCCACTCGCAATGTGAATCGCCACGGACCATATTCTTGGTAAGTCTGAAAGTAAAATTTGGGTTTAAACTTTCGGCAGCTCCAGCACCCCATGCTTGATGTCCTGCGCCGCAAGTATCAAAGTCGACGCCTTGCTCCTTCCACCTCTTGTGCCATGGACACTGAGTAGTCTTTCCCACACATCTGTCTTTGGTAGATTCGACAACTTCGAATTTAAACTCCGGCCCCATTGAAGTTTGAGCAAGGAGATGTGTAATCCCTTCGACATCGCTGGCGCTCTCAGTGGGTAATCCGAGGGTTTCGGCAAATTCCTTCGCTCCCTTTCCTGCTTCATACCAGAGCGGCCCATTGAACTCCTCAAATTTCTTCTGTCCTACAGCCTGCTTTAAGGCGTTAGAAATTGCAATGTATGCGCCGGTCAATCCTTTCGTTGCAATCTCCCACCTTATTTTCTCCGGAATCGCTTCAATCGTGTTAGCCATCGAGATCATCCCCTTTCTGAAGTTGTTGACGTGTCAGTGCGAGGCCCCACGGAAACTCAAGGCGAGCAGCGCGTGTCATTGAAAAGTCGGGAGAGTTTAGCTCACTTCGGGAACTGAGTAAAGGCTTAGATCAGTGGACTCAGTGGACGCGCCAAGCTGACGTAAAATCGCGATTGCAGTGCGCCGCTCGGCGGTTTCGGACGCTGACTGTTCGCCGTCCACGCTCCGATCCTATGAGGCCCAAGCGTAGCCGTTTTGAGCACGGTGACTTCAGTTTCGATCTTAGTCGCTCCGTGCGGAACTACGACGTAGGGAGGTAAGGGGGCAAAGACATCGCATTTGCTCGGCCCCGCCAGCGAGTCCGTTTCAGACGTGCGATATACTAGGACGCCAATCGGGGAGTGAGCCGTGAGCGAAGCACCAGACGCTGCTCAGTTGCCATCGCAGCATGAGCGGAATATGGCTATGCTGGCCCACATTTTGCAGCCTGTCGGCTGGTGGATGGCACCACTCGTCATCCTCTTGATAAAGCGTGAATCCCGATTCACTTCTTTCCATGCTCTACAGGCTTTGCTCCTGCAGATCATCTATCTGATCTTGATTGTTGGGTTCATGGTGTTGTGGTTTGGCTCTTTCGTCCTGATGATGGTTCAGCATGCCCATGCTAAGGACGCGCCGCCACCTTTGGGTCTCTTCATTCTCGCTCCTTTACTCTGGCTGGGGCTCATGGGGACGTGGATCGTGATGCTTGTGATCGCAATCATCTATGGCATCAAAGCTGGACGTGGCGAGTGGGCCGAGTATCCGTTTCTGGGCCGTCTGGCACGGAAGATCCTCAAAATCGGACCTGGCGGGACTGCTCTTTAATGTGATGGCATTTAGTTCGCGGCGGTACTGCCTGACGAGTCGAAGAAATGGCCCCTACGTTGCCAATCCCATGGCCCTGTGGGCCGACCTACGATGCCGCTCCATGCCCTGTCCGGCGACATGCCCAAAGCCCGCACCACGTACCAGGACTTCTTCGCCCTCTGGAAAGACGCCGACCCCGACATCCCCATCCTGAAGGAAGCCAAGACGGAGTACGCGAAGGTGCGGGCCCCGGGCCCGAGTTAATTCAGTCCCGCGCCATTTCCGTGTACTGCTGGGTGTCCTGCTCAAATGTCCTTCTGACCTCTGTAGTCCCTCATGTCCCTAGAGCGTGTTTCAAATATTGACGACCGTGATTCCGGGTCTTTGTGAGAGCCTGAGTTCAAGGAACCTATGGGCAGCGTCACGTGAACAACGATTTGTGAAAAACGTTCTAGCGTATCAACGGGAGCACCCGCATCCTGAGTTCCTTCAGGAACTCGTCCTGCTTCGTGAAAACGGCAAAATGACCGGCACCTTCGATCGTGGTGAAAGCCTTGCGAGGCGAGTGCAGTGCATCCACGTATGATCTGGCCAGACTTACCGGGGTGGTGTAGTCCTCGGCGCCCTGGATCACGGACACGGGGATCGCGAGTTCGCCGCCGAGAAGCTTCCGATCGAGCTCGTCGAAATGGGGGCCGAGGCGCTCGCCGCTTACGCCCTGTCCGTCAAACCAGTCGTTGATATCGGCGATCGTGTACCCGGGCGCGTATAGCGCGAACCCCAGGGCAGACGCCAGAAAGACGTCCGCCCCTTCAAACAGGTTCGCCCACTTGTGTATGACCCCAAAGCCCTTTCCATCCTTGTACGGAGGAGGCCCGACTTCCTTCAGTTCTGCGAGGGCCTGGGAATTACCTTCGCGAGAAGCTCTTTCGACAAGGGCTGTGTATGCGACAGCAGAGCTTCGCGCAAATTCGGCAGCAACCTGACCGGTACCAACGAACGCGTAGAAGAGTTCGGGGCGCGCCTTCACCATCAAGAATCCGAGGACGGAGCCCCAGGAATGCCCGACGAGAACGATCTTGTCCTTGTGCAGCTTCTTCTTCACCCATTCGGCAAGCTCGATGCCGTCCTGCGCCATTCGGTCGGGGGTGATGGTGGAGGCGGACGCCGCTCCGTTTCGTCCGAAGGTTCTTCCGGAGCCGCGCTGGTCCCACTGCACGACGGTGAAGTACTTCAGCCAGCTGCGAAAGGCTGCATATCCCCAGGGATTGGTCGCATCGCCTGGCCCGCCATGCAGGAAGAGCAGCACCGGGTTGTTGCGGTCCTCGCCGCGAATCGTGATCCATTGCTCGATTCCGCCGATCTCGACGTAGATGGCTTCGTCGATTCCGTTCGGGGTGGTAATTGCATAGGTCCGCGCATTGCGCTCGCGCAGGAACTTGAGCGCAGGTTCCAACTTCTGTAATTCGGCGGCTTCGGATCGCCCGGACAGTACTTCCTGCGTGCTGCACGAGCCGAGTGCGCCGCCGCAAAGGAACACGATCGGGACGGTCGAGATGTAGATAACGCTGCGGATCAGGTACAGAGCCACTCTGGCGTTTTTGCTGAACGAGATCATTGGTTTTCCTAAGTGAGGGCTTAGCCAAGGTTCGGCGGAGGCATCTAAGAGGTGCCGCTATAAGGGCTCTGCCTCAAATCGCAGTCCTGTTCGGGCCTGGCGGCATTCCTGATGTGTTCAGCGGCCAAGAGAACATTGACATGACAAGAACTTGTTTCAAGAATAGGTTCGGCCTCAGGTTAGATACTGCCTCCGCGTCCTTCCGCGCACGGTACGCTTGCCATTTCGCATAGGAACAGAGTCCGAGATAGAAGACCAGCAGTACCAGGAGAACCCGCACTATGGCTTTGAAAGCGAACCCTCTATTCATAGTGCAGCAGGTTAGTGTCCTCTGTGGTCGAACCCAACGTCATGGTCGTTTGAAATCCGACTGTGCCAGGGGGAGTTGGCGGATCAATCTTCAATAGATAGAGAACCCCCCGAGGGGTAGTAGGCTCTCTAGACCACCACGGCGGGTTGACGTTGGGCGAGGACTCAACCTGTCAACCGTGTGATTCCTCTGACGTTTACACTTCAGAAGGACACTCGTCCACGTTCAATTATCGAATCGCAGCTTCCTCATCAGCGCTACAAAGCGAGGCTCCGAACGGAGCGGATCGAAGATACGGTCGTTCTTGAGCCCCATCCATTGTGAATCGGAGGCGTAGGCTCGTTCCAGGTAATCCAACGCGCGTTCGCGATCGCCCAGACCGATATACACAAGCGCCAGGTTGAAGGGAAGAACATGACCATGCAACGACCTTCTTTTCAGGTCTTCCATCTCCGCCATCGCTCGGGCCCGATCGCCGGAAGCCCCATAAGCGTACCCAAGAAATGCGGTAACGAAGGCGGGCGACTCCATGGCTTTGGCTCTTCGCAATTCGGGGATGGCGTCGTGGATTTTTCCTGCCTCGATGTCGATCCACCCGTATGCCATCTGGGGAAAGAAGTATGCCGGATCGAGATCGGAAGCCCTCTTGGCCTGCTCCCCCGCCCCGTGGTATTTGCCCTGCCACGCAAACGCAAAGCAACTTTTTGTCCACCACAAGAAATGGTGAGAAACGGAAAAAGAAAGCAAAGAATGCTGGCAACGAAAATGACTGGTGACACTTTTGACATTTGCCCCATCGCGAGTTCCTTCAATGGTCGATTCGAGCAGAGTTATGATTTGGAAAGTCCCGCCTGGCCATCGTGGCGGTGTCAGGTCATCCAAGTTCTAACCATCCGAAGCTTAGCTTTAAAGTTTGACCTCGGTTTCTGCGGCAACGACGGCGTTAACGATCTGTCCCTTCTCAATTGTTGCATCCTTCCCCGTTCGTCCGAAGCCAACTCCGCCACCACCAAGAGACAGACCCCCATCAACGGAGACATTGTGACCGTCGACGGCCCGCACCGAGTCGACCGGAACCTCTAGCTTGCCGTTGTGAGTGGCGAAACTCTTCGTAGCACTTCAAGCGCCCCGCCCGGCTTGATTAGCGCCTCTGGTAAGCCAAGGATTTCCCGTGCGAATCTCTCATCCAGTTCCTTGCGCACAGGGTCTTTGTCGATTTCATGCAGCGGCAACATTTCCTTCTGGCACATCTCATCAAAGAGTTTTACTCCATTCGCAAGGCGCTTTGCGCTGAGTGCAGCTATGTCCAAAATGGGCAATGTTTGTAGCGTAGTTTTGCCTATGTTGCCTCTTCCAGACTGCCGCTTGTTAGAGTGCCACCAGCGCAAGAGCATACCCAATGACGTATTAGCCCACAGGACAAGAACTTTTTCCTGCTCGGCGGATGATAACTGAATGGATAGCCAAGCCCGGCCACCAATGGTTTTGCGTGGCGTGAACTGCATTCCGGTGGACTGGCTGTTAAATCGAAAGTCGAGATTGCAGTGACAGTGCGAGGCTGTAGCCCAAATATTGCCAACCTTGACATCAATGGATTCTTGCTCTTCAGCGTCCGCTCCTTGCAGTAGCAGACCCTCACTGTCGCCATCCAAGGACATCGTGTGCTCTCGTTTCGCATCGTGTGCCCACAGTACGGGATACGTAGGCACGCTATTCGCTTTTGCGTCTTTGATGGAGAACGGCCCTCTTATACTGTCGTTTGGGTTCTTTCCATTTATGTCCCGATGAACGGGGCCTACTTCACCGATTGCCCCTACCGTCGTTATGGCGATACCAATGGCTTCCAATTTCAGGAGGGCAAAACCAAACGTACCGCACAAGCAGTCAACCTCCGAGGGAGGCGATGATGCTCGTCCCATCCCAGCAGTGTTCAACCTTTCTCGCTGGACCTTGGGAAAGCACGCTCGCACATTGAGTGAGCCTTTGCGCGAACTGCCTGAGGAGGACGAATAGTTTCCGCTCGCCCGGATGACGGTCGATCCCGCAATGTCTACGTTTAAAGACGGACGCTAGACCAGCATCGCAGGGTGCGTGCTCGCCCGGCAAAGGCGTGGCATACTGCCGCCGTCTGGTCACTTACGGCAGGTTCTGATTGAGGGCAAGCTTCAGAACCAGGAGAATGTGGTCTCGGTGACGGCCACTACCGTCCGTTCAATGGAAGTCAGTGCGGTACAACGATCCCCGTTTCTGACTTCGACTGGAAGCGTGCGTGGTGTACACTCGCGGCTACTTGTGATTCCACGAATCCCAAAACGGCGCGTCCGGCTGGCATTCCACGGAGCAGTTGCAGCGTTGTTGTGCTGTCTCGTTGCGTGCAAGAAAGGTGGACGCTCGAGCAACATAATATGTGGCGACAACTGCGCTTCCTATCAGCACACCGACTCACTCGCTGAGCAACCTCCGCGAGGCACGATCCGCCTCGCGATCGGAGGCGACTCAAGGGACGACCGCTCTCGCGTTGTACCGTGGGCCTTTAACGTAGCCAAGCAGCGGGGCGCGAAGGCGTTCTTCTTCCTCGGCGACTTGGAGCTCACTCCGGCGGGAGATGCGCTCTTCTTGGCGAAGCTCGAAGACCTTAAACCGCTTCCCTTCTATCCTGTGATGGGGAACCATGAGGTCGAGAGTTTCGGATTTCTCCGGCGGTCCGCATCCAAAAGCAGGGGCAGGGTGAAAACATTCAAAGACAGATTCGTCAACGTACCGGTGAATCTTGCGCGGTTCGACGATGAAGTGGTCTACGCCGCCGATCTCGAGGGCAACGTTCACTTCATCGCGTTGGACAACGTCAGCCGAAGAGGAGAAGGGTTTGGCCCCGAACAGTTGGCCTGGCTGGAAGAAGATCTGAAGGCCGCGAGCGCGGCGAAGAAAGTCATTCTCGTCGGGATGCACAAGGGTCTCGCGCACAACCCGGTCACCACCCACGCCATGGACGAGGACGGGCCAACCGCCATCAAAGACTCGGACGCCGCCCTTGCGCTCTTCAAAAAATACAAGGTCGCCGTGGTATTCGTAAGCCACAGCCACATGTACGCTGCGTATAACCAGGACGGAGTCGAAGTGCGGCTGACCGGAGGACTGGGAGCGCCTCTGGTCAAAGGCCTTTGTGCGTGCGAAGGAGGGTTTCACCATTTCCTCTTGGTCGATGTGACTGTCGGCGACAACAAAACGCCTCTGCCGGTGGAAGTGGTCAAGTTCAAAGGCACACCCGTAAAGGACGACGAGGACGAATCGAAAGAAGTGGAGTAAGGCATCGCGATGAATCTCGTCCGACGTTCCCCACAAGAGCTCGCGATCGCTGGAGCTCTAGCGGCAATTGCAACTCACCCAAAGTCGCGCACCAAGCTTTTGCAGATTTGGAACTCCGCCTGCGCTACTGCACGTGACGCGAAGGGTGCGCTACTGAACGGGTTCATGGTGTGATGAATCAAATTGCCGTCGTGCAAAGTGACGCCGACAGGACGAAGCTGGAAATCCAGGCCGCCCTGCGGCTAGGAAGGCCTCGGCACTTGTCCATGCGAGAAGGGTTTGTGTGGTTTGCCCAGGCCCGGTTCGGATCGAAGAAATTGCGCGCAGAATGCAGAGAGAGGGTTACGTATCGCGAGCCAAGGACTTCGAAGGTTATCTCCGGCGCGTACTACGAAAGAGCGGCCAATTCGTCGAAGTGTCGCGCGGGATGTGGGGACTGCGCCAGCGTTCGGTTAGCGTTAGCGAAGCCGGAATTCGTGATGAAGTGCTCGGTGGATGTTCTCATGCTTCCGGGTAGGTCATTTTTTTTGCCCGCAGTTGGCCTTAATTGTAGAAACTATGAATGACTTGCAGCACCGGGAGGCACATCCGTCAACCCCCACAGCGGCAACCGTGACTCAAAATAACTCCGCAAGGAACCATATCGTTCGATTAATTTAGAACTTCCTTTGGCCGTCAATCTCTTCTGCTCAGACAGCACAAATTCGTATGCCGGGCGGATCGCTTCATCCACATGCGCCGGTACCGAGTTCCGAAACACAAACTCACCCAGATAATCAAGGATTCGCTTCCCGTCACTGTCAGTCGCGATCATCTTCTGGATAGCACGCACAATGGCGGTTACCGACTGAGCCATCGGCTTCGTGCTTTTTTCAAACTCAGCCAGTACGGCATTTAAATACTTCCAAAGCTCATCACCGATAACGATGCGGGGATATTTCGCGACCTCGCTCTCCAGAACGTAGGCGCGTTCAAGCGCCGTGCCGTAAATTTCCCCGGGCCCGGTCAACGGAGCCGGCTTCGACCTGACTTACGCTGACAAGCTATTTGCTCCGTTCCAGAGGATGCACAAGGAAGCCGACTTCCCCGGGACTGGAATTGGGCTCGCCACGGTCCGGCGCATCGTCGAGCGGCATGACGGGCGAGTCTGGGCGGACAGCAAGGTCGGACAGGGTGCCACTTTCTCGTTTACGCTGTGTTCTGCTTCCACTGGGGTGGTAGAAAGAAAAGTCGACCTGGCTCAACAAGCCCAAGCGAAGACGGCAGGACAATAGTGCCTCCCAGCAACAGCGGACCAATAGCGTGGGTCAATTAAGGGTCACGATGTAGTGAATCTTCAGTATTCATGCGTATTCGCGGGATGTCATCTGCGCCACAAAGTTGTTGAATTTGCTGGTTCCTACGAGGCTGTTAACCGGCGGATCTTTTCGAGCTTCCCATACGGGTCCGGAATATTAAAGTTCTCGTGTGCGAAAAAAGTTACCCGCAGTGTTACCCGCAGTCGGACTTTCCTATCGCAACTATCAATGACTTGCAGCGCCGGGAGGCACCTCTAAGTCATTACAAACATTGTTTATTTAAACTCTGAAAAGGCCGGCATCGGCGGTTCAACTCCGTCCCTGGCCACCAGCTTTCAAGCAGGCCAAATGTCTCGAGGATTTCCAAAAGAATAAGCTGGCACTCCATGTGGCCTGAATACGTGGAGTCTGACCCTGGATTCTTGGAATTGCACTATTCGAC